>Ga0302326_10011599_pt1 | contig 18944 bp, 12 predicted proteins | sample Palsa_T0_3_FD_202264 | JGI IMG/M metagenome (GOLD analysis project Ga0302326, IMG submission 202264) | Peat permafrost microbial communities from Stordalen Mire near Abisko, Sweden - Palsa_T0_3 | ecosystem: Environmental > Terrestrial > Soil > Palsa > Peat permafrost | place: Sweden: Abisko...
GGGCATATACCTGCCGTCGAGTGAAAACACTTGCCGTGATTTGCCAAGCTCTTTCCTTGCTTGGCTTCGAAAATCCGTTTGAGCCCAAGGGCTCTGGCGACCGCATACACGTTTTCATGTATCCAGAGTGTTTCCAGGTGTTTACGAGGACGCTAACGAATCGTCTTAAGCGCTATCCGATTCGTACCAGCAGTCAAGATCTGGCACCGGTTTTCGCCAATTTGTGTCCGCAAATGAACCATAACTTGGGGAGGGGGCGGGATAGTCGCCGATACGAGCCTCACACCCCAGCATTCTTGTACCAATTCCAGGTGCGCTTGAGGCCTTCTTCAAAGAGCACACGCGGCTCATATCCCAGCATCTTGCGCGCCAAGCCGATGTCAGCTTGAGAATCTCGAATGTCACCGGGGCGCGGCGCCTCATATTTTGCCTGAATCTTCTGGCCGGTGATTTTCTCCAGCAGCTTTACTACTTCATTCAGCGTGATTCGCGAGCCTGTGCCGCCGTTAAACACGATCCCAGAAGCATTGGGCGATTCACAGGCTCTCAGTGTTTCGTCCACCACGTTATCGATGTACGTGAAGTCTCGCGACTGCTCGCCATCACCGTACACAACGACTGGTTCGGCACGCAGTACGGCAAGTATGAAGCGCGATAGCACTCCGGAATACTGCGATGTGGGATCCTGGCGCGGTCCGAAAACATTGAAGTAGCGCACGCTGGCGTTTTCCAGACCGTAGACGCGGCCGAAAACCTGCGCGTACAGCTCACCTACATACTTGGTTATCCCGTAAGGCGAAATCGGCACGACCGGCATCGTCTCGATCTTCGGCAGTGTAGGCGTGTCGCCATAAGCGGAAGATGACGCAGCGTAGACCACCCGCCGAGCTCCCGCATCACGTGCCGCCACCAGCACATTCAATGTGCCGTCGATGTTCACCCGGTTCGTTTCGATGGGATCTTGTACGGACCGTGGAACCGACGTGCGTGCGGCGAGGTGAATTACGTAATCGGCTTTCTGGCAAACTTTCCGAGTGGCTTCCAATTCCGTGATACTTCCCATGTGAAACTCGATCTTGTCGCGAACGGCGACGAGGTTCGCCTCTTTTCCACTCGAAAGATCGTCGAACACCGCCACGTTATGGCCGCGACGGACTAGCTCGTCCACGATGTTGGAGCCGATGAACCCGGCACCACCCGTCACCAGGTAGCGCATGGCAAAGCCTCCTTATTGAGAATCTTGAAATGGCGGGAATGATCTTATCCGGAATCCGGTCAGAATCTGAAGCTGCACACCCGAGCCGCGGTTGCGCCTTTCAGTTGGGCGCTCCGTCGGATATTGCTATTGAGCTTTACGGTCGCCGCTATCCGATGTTTCGGATGTATAGGCCGTCCCGTATCCGTAACCGTAATAGTAATGCGAACCGTGCATTTGCGATTGCTCGACCGAATTGAGCACCACACCAATTACGTTCTTGGTTTGAAGTTCTTGACATGCCCGCTGGGCGACTTCGAATGGTGTAGATCCGGCGCGCACCACCAAAAGCACACCGTCGCAAGAATCGGCAAGGATGCTCGCGTCCGCTACCGGTACGCAGGGAGGCGAATCGATGATTATCCAGTCGAACACCGGCGCCAATCGGTCCAATAATTTTTTCAGGCGGCCGTTTGAGAGCAACTCGCTCGGGTTGCTTACTTCTGCTCCGCCCGGAATTAAACACAGATTACCTTCTTGGCCCTGCTGGATTATCGCGGCTTCATCCACTTCACCTCTCAAATAGTCAGACAGACCCGGAGCCAATGGTGCGTCGAATGGGACATGCAACCGCGGCCGACGAAGGTCGGCGTCAATGATCAGGGCTCGGCGATCCGGCTGCCTGACAATGGCCTGTGCCAAGTTGCTGGTTACAAAGGTCTTGCCCTCTGTTGGCACTGAGCTGGTCACTAGCAGTGTCCGCAGCGATTGCGCACTGCGCAGCTGATAGAGCCGGGAACGCAGCGTACGAAATTGTTCGGCCCCATGCGGGCTCAGGTCGGGATTGGCAAAAACGTTCGTATTGGGATCCATATGCCATGTCGGATGCGTGCAGCGCGCCAGCAACTCTTCGAAACGGACGTGCTCCAGCGACGAAGCGACCGCCTTCTGCGCCGGTGCCGTCTCGTTCGCAGTACTGGAGGAACGTTCCGGCCACACGGGAGCGGCAATGGCGGCTTCGCGCTCATTAGCTGCACCGCTAGCAGCCGGGATGACCTCCGTAGTCGGCGCCGCGGAACGCTCTTCCTCGGCCTTCTTAAGGGCTTCGTGGATACGACTCATAATTTCCTTTCGCGCGATGGCGCAGCGTTGACCTGCCGCAGGCGCTCCAGCAATTCGTCCAGATTTTCGAGCAAGGCTTGCGTCTTACCAGCATCTTCCCGGGAACTCAGCAATCCGGGAGCTACCGGTCCGATCTCGTCAAGTTGGAACTCCCGTGCGACTTCCTCGACCAGGTGCGCCGGAATGGGCCGTAACCCATCCACATAGGCGTTAATCATTGCATGCTCGCATAGCAAATTTACAACGCGGGGAATCCCTCGCGAATAGGTTTGCACCGTTTGGATCGCTTCCTTCGAGAAAATCGGTTCGCCGTTTGCCCCGGCGATTCGCAGCCGTTCCGCCACGTAACCGAACGTTTCTTCCAGTGTCAGCGGCGACGTTCTGCATCGCAGGGTAATCCGCTGGCGAAGCTGCCGCAGCGACGGCATCTTGAGCTTTTCCTCGAGCTCGGGCTGCCCCGTCAGCACGATCTGCAGCAGTTTCTCCGTCGAGGTCTCGAGGTTCGTAAGCAACCGAATTTCTTCCAGCACGTCCGGAGAAAGATTCTGCGCCTCATCTATGATCAACACTGCCGTCTCTCCGGCGCGGTAGCGCTCCAGCAGCCATTGATTCAGACGCAGCAGTATTTGACTTTTTTCCCGCGATTCACAGGGAATCTCAAAGTCGGCCATCATGAAATCGAACAGATGGTTTACATCCATGCGCGAGTTGAAGATGTAGGCGGTTGCCACTCGCTGCCCGCGCAGCCAGTCCAGCAGGCGGTTCAGCAACGTCGTCTTGCCAGTGCCTACTTCACCCGTCAGCAGAATGAAGCCTTTTCGATTTTGAATGCCATAGGTCAACCCCGCCAGCGCTTCCTGAATCTGCTGCGTCAGGAATAGATAGCGCGGGTCCGGATTAACGTTGAAAGGGCTTTCTCGAAGCCCAAAAAATCTCTGATACATTGTCCCTAGGCCCTCGCACCCATTCCCAATCCGGGACCTGTTATCCCGCCGGCTGCTCGCCTGGACTTCTTCGTTACCAGGGGTTCGATCGCCGGCACCATTGCCAGCACGGGTAAATGCAATGACGTCTCTACGTCCCGCTCGGACCGCAACGATGTGTCGCGCATTTCCAGCAGAAACGCTAACCCCAATCCCAACGCCAGGCCTCCTCCCAGCCCACCCAGCGCAAAAAGCGGCCGGTTTGGAAACGACGGCGCGTTCGGCAAGTTCGCCGGATCGAGAATTCGAAACTGTTCGCCCTCTTGCTGTCGTTGGAGCTCCGTTGACATCTCGGCGTTGTTCTTGTTTTTAAGCAGCTCGTTGTAGGAATCCAACGCTGTTTGATACCCGCGCGTCAGCTCCTTGTACTGTTCTTCGACCGCCGGACTCGACTGTACTCGGCTCTGATACAGCCTGATCTGTTCCTTGATCTGCTCTTGGTCTCGCGTCTTCTCACTGATGATCTGGTCATAGGTATGGATTTGCGCCCGCATCTGCTGGATCACCGCCGGTTCGATAGATGACTTTGCATCCTTTTCCTTCGAGGCATCCGCGGATTTCTGGCGCAAGTCGCTCGCTGCAATTCGAGCTTGTACCGCCGCAATATCACTCTTCGCCTTGATTACATCGGGATAATCGTCGGTGTATCGAGCCTGAAGGCTGGTCAGCTGCGTTTGAAGAGCGGCCAGTTGCTGATCGAGCGTTTCCGGGTTCTGTCCGGTCTGAGAGGCCTGCCACGCCGAGACTTGCTGGGCGAGATTCGATTCAACAAAGGTCTTGTCCTGCTGAGCCCGTCCCAACGCCTGAGTTGCCGCGTCGAGTTGAGATGTCAATCCCGTCAGAAGGTTTAGGTTCGTCTGCTCCTGATCCGGAAGGGCTCCAATGTAGCGGGCCTTGAAGCCCGCCAGCTTCGCATCCTGATCGTCCAGATCCTTCTTTGCCTCGGCGAGTTGCTGGGATAGGAAGTCGGTCGTCACTTCCGAGTGCTGCTGCGAAACACGCAGACTTTCCTCGATGAACATCGACGTTACCGCTGCGCAGACCTGTTGTGCTAGCCGCGGATCGTACATGGTGACGTTCACAAAAAAGCCCGGCAGTCTGCTCGATTGCGTCTCTGCCATGGGCATGACTGGTGTCACATCGATGGAGCTCTGCAGCCGGCCTACTAATGCATCCATCGAAGTCTGGTTGACGTCCTGGCTATATAATCCGAATTGGCGAATGATCGGCTCGAGCCGCGTGCGGCTCAGAATCTGCTGCTTCATGCTGGCTAGCCGCTCGCTGACGCTGGTCGTATCCACGGGCTCAACGATCTTCGCCGATACCGCCGGGGGCTCGACCAAGACCAGCGTTTGTGACTTGTATTTCGTCGGCAAAAATCTTGAAACCGTGTATGCCAACGGACCGCCGACCACTGCAAGCACCACAATCAAGACCCACCGCCGCCGGAGCATGGCGATATAGTCTTGCGGTGTCAGTTCACGCTGAGTCATTCTGACGTCTCCTCTTTATGGCGCACTGCGCTCGCTTGAGCCGGAGCGTCTCCGCTAGAAAAGCAGGGGGTGCTCATGCCAGCTCATCCCTACCGAGATCACATTCCTGAAGTAGCTCGTGCCGCACGTTACCCCTAGACAAAATGCCGCATCGGAAGTCTGGTACTGCATCTGGTAGGACAGGCTCAGATTCAGCGTTCGGCCCCAGGCACGGCTTAGGCTTCCGCCCGCGGACCAGTAGTCGTACGTCTGTGCAGACGTGGCCGGAGGCACTGTATTGATCGCCACTCCATGGTTGCGCGAATATCCGGTCGTAATCGACCCGCTAACACTGTGGCTCAACTGCTGGCTCAACGAGCCGGATGCCGTATCCGTAACGGAACCTACCAGCACGCCCGACCCGCCGCTTACGCCGTGATAATAGGAGCCTGACAGCGCCCCTCTCCTGAGCTGGTACGTCAACGCTGCATTTGCTGTCCAGTAGAGTGAGGTCTGGGACCCAGTTACCCCCGCACTCATACTGCCGCTGGGAATGGCTTCCTGAAATGAGGCGATCTGTGGCCCCGCTGCCACCTGAAATGCAAGCCGGCCCGTCAGCCTCCGGCCATAGGAGAGCTGCACTGCATGGCTGTTAATCGACTGATCGAAATTGCTGTAGCGGAAACCGCTATACGAGTACACCACGGCCAGCGTGTCCTTCCGGGTCCACTGATAATTATATCCGGCCTGCACGCTGACATCCCCATAATCGAGCTCACTGTTGTCAAGATAGCGTAGTACCGAGTAGCCACCCACGAACGTGAGTGACGTGCGGTTCGTAAGTTGTGTGTTTACTTCCGCCACGGAAGAATTGGACAAGCTCTGCCCTGACGTCGTCAAAAGCGTTTGCCCTGGTCCAAGGCCCGGATTCAACGGCGGCGGTCCGCCAACAGTCCCGATTCCCCCCGTCCCTCCTATTCCGCCGATCCCCACTCCGGCCAGATTGTTGAGTCCGAACCCTGAGGGCGGCAAGTAGCTGAGCTCTTCGATCAATGAGAGGCTCCATCGCCGGAACATGATCTTGTCGGTTGCGCTCAGCTCTTGGACGATGCCGCTGCCCCCCGGGCCGTCGCCGGCGATCATCCCTCCTACCACATAGGTCAACGCGAGGTTGTTATCACCCGATACTCGGTGAACGTCGATCTCCCCGGTCAGCGTGTTCCAGCCAGTCCAGCTGTTTCCGCTTCCTTGAGTTGTTATGGGGTTGGAATCGGCCGAGCCGGAGTAATTGAACGACGGTTGCCAATATGTCCGGGTTAATGGCATGCCCAAGGTCAGAACCTGCGCGCCGGACAGCGAGTTGGTATCCGGCATTAGCTCCTGGGGACTTTCGGTGGATTGGCCATTGCCTGCCGCTCCCGCCAGCGGGGAGTGGTATGCGGGGATCGGACCCGATGGATTCGAATTGTCCGCGGGCTGTTCCTGCTGCTGGGCTCTCGTGGTGGGCGCCACAAACGCCAGCACGCATAACCCGATCGCCCATCTCTTGTAGTTCTGAGTGTGCATGCTTCTCCTACGGCACCACGATCTGATCGCCGGCCTTCAATTCGATGTTCTGCTCGGTATGCTTGCCGCCAATCACGTCCTTGTAGTTAAACGGAAACTTCTCCTGCTTCCCTCCGCTTCCTCGAAGAACATAAATCTTTTTCATGTTCGCGAATTGCGTGAATCCCCCTGCGCTCGACAGGGCCTGCAATACGGTCATTCCCGGCAGCATCGGATAGGCGCCAGGCCTCGCCGCCTCGCCCAGGATGTAGACTCGTTGGCTGTTGATCTGCGACACGATCACCGTGACCTGTGGGTCCGTCACGAAGTGCTTGAGATTCGTCGTGATCTCCGCAGCCAGCTGCGTTGGTGTCAGCCCCGCGGCCTGCACGTCGTTCAGCAGCGGTAGAGAGATCTTTCCGTCAGGGCGCACCGGAACCACTCGCGTCAGCTCCGTCTCTTTCCAGACGCTAATGTCTAGAACGTCCTGCGCACCGATGATGTAACTGGGATCTGTGGTGGCGGCCGCCGGCTGCGCGGCACTTCCCGCGCCGTTCTGGGGCGGCGCCCCTGCTTGATTTTCTCCGGCCCGGGCCGGAACCGCGAACCCCAGAAGAGTGACTGCGAGCCACAAAAGGATTTTCTTAGACATCAGATTTCACCTGCGTTGCCTTTCCGTTTCGCCTATTGCCTACCTTCCCGATAAGTATAGAGCGGAGATTGCTAGACCTCCTCATCTCTTCCATTTCATGGTTCTCACTTAGCTCACCCAGCCGGACCTCGGTACTCGGCTAGTTTCGAGCGCACGAATGCCACATCTTTTGCACTACTCTGTTTGGCTTGTGTGCAAGACACTTGCCATGCTGCCTGTCTCTGGCAAAACCTTTTGACCGTCTGTATCGAACACATTATACGCTTCTTATGGTAACCGGGAGGTCCGGCGCCACTTCCGGCGACCCTCAAATCAATCCCCTGATTCCTCTCGTTGGCAAACTACTTTCCATCGGGTTGCAGCTGTTTGGCAATGCGGCACTTACCGCGACAAGGCGCGGCATGCTTCCGAATATTGGCGTAAAATGGGCTAGTTTTTCGGACCGCGTCTTCGAGACATGGGAAATCTTTTTCCATTGGCGCTCGACGTCGTCGCTATGTTCTTGCTGCTTCTCTGGCGTTGCCAAGGTGCTAAGGAAATGAAATACCGAAGCCGAAACCTGCTTTACGCGGTCGTCTTGCTGGCTGGGCTGATGCTGCCGGGGTGCCATCGCAATCCCCAAGTCGCCAAACAAACATACTTTGATAAGGGCACTCAATATTTTCAGCAGGGGAAGTACAACGAAGCCGCCATCGAATTCCAGAATGCCCTTCAAATTGATCCTGATTTCGCGGACGCGCACTATCAACTCGCGCAATGTTATCTGAAGCGCGGCAGCCTGCGGCAGGCCTATCCCGAGCTCGTACGCACTGTCGATCTCACGCCGGCCAATCTAAACGCTCAACTCGATCTCGCTCGGCTCTTGCTCGACGGCAGGAAAGTAGCAGACGCCCGCAGCCACGCTGAGATTGTTCTGAAGAGCCAGCCCCAGAACGCGCAAGCGCAACTCATCCTATCTGACAGCGACGCCCTGCAAGGTAACTTGCCCCACGCGATTGAAGAAGCGCAAAGCGCGATACGCATGGATCCTCAGCACGCCGCGTCGTATCTGAATCTAGCCATTCTTCAGGAAAGAAATCGCGACTTCGCGAGCGCCGAGCGAAACTTTCAGGCCGCGCTCGCGGCCGATCCCCATTCCGTGAGCGCCTTTCTTACTTTCGGATCCTTCTACGCCCGGCAAAAGCGCTGGCCGGACGCCGAGAAGCAGTTCCAAAGCGCAATGGACCTGGACCCCAAGGATACGGCGCCCCGCGTTGACATGGCGGAGCTTTACCTGGCCGAAGGTCACAAAGACAAAGCCGAGGACGTCCTCCGCGCCGCGAAAGCTGCCATGAGCGACAATCCCGCCGGGTATCGCTTGTTGGGCGACTTTTACCTGCGCACGGGAGACCCCGCCAAAGCCGCCGATGAATTCGCTTCGTTGCATGCCCAGCATCCCAAGGATGCCGGTGTCGCCAACACGTATGTGGATCTGTTGCTCGCTCAGAACCGCGTCGACGCGGCCGCTCAGGTCGAAGAAGCCTTTCGCAAGCAGTCTCCTGCGGAAGCTTCTCCCGTGCTCCACGCAGAGATATTGATTCGTCAGGGGAAGGTCAACGACGCCATCTCCATCCTTGAATCGACCGTGCACACTGCTCCAGACAACGTTTTGGCCCACTATCAGCTTGGTCTGGCCTATGCTGATGCCGCCAATTTCGGTCAGGCGCAGGCGGAATGGTTGAAGGCCGCTCAGCTCCGTCCGGATTGGCCGGATCCCGAGCGAGCCGTGGCGACCTATGCCGCCCGTTCAGGGAATGTCGCGCTGCTCTTGGATAGCAGCGAACAGTTGATCCGCACTGAGCCGCACTCTTCGGAAGGCTACGTCTTTCATGCCAGAGCCCTGGCTGCGAAGAAAGATCCGGCGGGCGCCGATGCGGACCTCAAGAAAGCGATTGCTGCAGCCCCACAGGACGCTGCTCCCTATGCGCGGGAAGGCGATCTAGCCATGGGAGCCAAGCAATTTGACCGTGCCGCCAAATTCTATTCTCAAGCCTTAGCCCTAAATCCTGCCGCGCCAGATGCTCTAGCTGGTCTGGTCACTATTGATCTTCAAAACAAGCAACCGGAGCTTGCCCTTCGCCATGTGCAGGAACAGATCGCCCGCGTGCCCAACAGTAGCAATTTCTATCTCTTGCTCGGTCAAGTTGAACTTCGCAATAAGGATGCCGCCAAAGCGGAAGAGGCTTTTCAAAAAGCCGTGGATCTAGATAAGAACAACGTGACCGCCTTCATACTCTTGGCTGGCACGCAAGTCTCCCGCGGTTCGGCGGAACAGGCCATCCAGGGCTACCAGCACGCTATTGAAGCCAATCCCCGCGATGTCCGCCTCTACGTGAACCTGGCCGCCATCTATGAAACGCGCGGCGATTGGCAGAAGGCCCAGGACTACTACCAAAAGGCTTTGCAGGTAGAGCCGGATTACCCTGTCGCCGCTAACAATTTGGCCTACCTGATGCTCGAGCACGACGGCAACGTGAATGTGGCCCTCTCTCTTGCGCAGACAGGTCGCCGCGGCCTTCCTGATTTCCCCAACTCTGCCGACACTCTCGGTTGGGCCGACTATCGCCAAGGCGTCTACAACGCGGCCATCGACATGCTGCAGCAGGCTGTTAAGGAGGACCCGAAGAATCCTACCTACCACTATCATCTGGGGATGGCCTACCAAAAGTCTGGCAATCTCCCCATGGCACGCAAGGAATTTCAAACCTCCCTCGAGATCAATCCTCAGTCGAGTCATGCGGACGAAATGAAGCAGCTGATGGCGCAAGCCCCGCAAGGCAACTAGAATCGCCCCCCAGGCATATCGCCAGTCGCTTGATCGCTGCGCTAGAATCTTTCGAGCATTCGCGTCAGCCTAAGCGCTAGGAGCAAGCATGTTCCACTACCCGTACTGCGACTCGCGCAGCTCAAGCGTTATCCTCGGCATGACCTTGGCGCTCTTTGTTGCCATGATTTTCGCGCCCTCGATTGCCGCGCAACGCGATCCAGCCGAACCGCCTGGTGTCAGACCTGTCCCGAAGTCGATACCGCGTCCAGCCGGCGCCATCGCTCGGACGGATATCGACGAGGCCGGAATGCGTTCCCTTATCGAACAGCTTGTTGCCTGTGGCACGCGCAGCTCGCTCTCCTCCTGGGACGATCCGAAGCACGGTATCGGCTGCGGTCGGGATAGCGTCGTCGCGCGCCTCAAAGAAATCTCGCATGCCTCCGGCGACAAGCTGCAGATCGTAGTGGATAAGTTTGACGCCAGTTCAGACCGTACCAACGGCAAGCCCGTTCCTTTTGAGAATGTCTACGCCGTTCTTCCGGGAACGGATCCCGCGTTGGCGAAAAGAGTCTTTATTGTCTCCGGGCACATCGATAGCCGCGCCAGCGACGTCATGGATCCGCAAGTCGATGCTCCGGGCGCGGACGATGATGCCTCCGGAGTTGCCGTAAGCGTCGAATGTGCGCGCCTGCTCTCTCGCGAGGCGCGATTTGGCGGACTAAAATCTCGTGCCACGCTGATCTTCGCTGTTGTTTCAGGCGAGGAGCAGGGTCTTCTGGGATCGGAGCACATGGTTCAGTGGGTGAAAGGCCAAGGCTACACAGTGGGCGGCATGCTCGATGACGACATAGTTGGCGCAGACTTTGCTCCAGGCGCGCCGCATCGCGTACGTCTCTTTTCCGGCAGTGGCGATCAGGACGACGCCGATTCGTCCTCGCGCGAGCTGGCCCGCGCCATCGAGGAGTTCGACGGACGGGGCGCCATCCGCCTGGTCTTCGCGCTCGATCGCCTGGGGCGCGGCGGCGATCACCGCCCATTCTACGAAGCCGGTTTTCCCGCCGTCCGCTTCACCGAGCCGCTTGAGGACTATGACCACGAGCATCAAACGGTGCGCGTTGAGAAAGGCGTCGAGTACGGTGACCGTTTGAAATATCTGAACTACGGGTTCATGGGCGATGTGGCTCGTGACAATGCTGAAGCCCTGCGTCAGCTGGCGCTAGCCCCCGCCGCGCCCGCAGACGGAAAGCTTTCGGGCGGCGTTACGCCCAATGCCAAAGTTTCCTGGGCTGCCCCCAATGATCCCGAACGAGCCGGTTTCGAGGTACTGTGGCGCGAAACTACTGAACCGCGCTGGCACGTCTACGACTTCGTGGTCTCGTCGGAAGAACTTGTACTGAAGAGAGTATCGACCGACAACCATTTCTTTGCCGTACGCGCGGTTGGGAAAAACGGTGCGCGTTCCATTGCTACATCAAGCGGCGCACCCAGAAAAGGCCCATAACCAGACAGTCATGGGTCGTCATGCCCCTGGCATCGGCAAGGGAGAATGGTTTGACCGACCTCAATCCGCAGGCGAAGCAGATGGCCGACGAGTCGATGGTACGCAACCTCGACGCGCAAACGCGAGCGATCTGGCCGCAGGAAGTCGAACTCATTCGCCGTTACGCGCTCCCGTCGGAAGCCCGAATATTGGACGCCGGCTGCGGCACCGGCGAGATTTCCTCGCGGCTGGCCAATCTTTTCCCCCGTGCGACTGTGCTGGGCGTTGACATCATCGATCACCACCTAAATGTGGCGCGATCGCGCTACGCGAAAATGGCTCCCCGGCTGTCGTTCGAGCACCAAAGCATATTCGATCTGAATGCCGCCGACCGAAGTTTCGATCTCACGGTTTGCCGGCACGTTCTGCATTCGATCCCGTATCCCGAGCGCGTGATTGCCGAGCTCGCGCGCGTTACGCGACCCGGGGGTTATATCCACCTACTTCCAGAGGATTACGGAATGCTTCACTTCCAGCGTGGCGCTCTCGATCCGCGAGATTTTTGGCACACGGCCGCGCCAAGTTTCGGTGCGGGAACCGGGACAGATCTATTCATCGGGCGAAACACGTTCGGGATCCTGGCCGCGATGAACCTTGAGGAAATCAAGGTGGACTTCGTCGTAGTCGATACCGTCCGGGTGCCGCGCGAGACGTTCGCAGCGATCATCGAGGCCTGGCGCGACGGGTATGTTGAGTCGATTGCTCAGTTGACGCCGTTTACACGCGAGTCGGCACAGGCGTATTTCAATCAGATGATCGAAAACATTCGCGATCCCCACGGGTACGCGGTGTGGATGGTTCCTATCGTGAGCGCGCGAATGCCTTTGCCTGCAGCGAAATGATCTCGAGAGGCGGCCTAACCATTCTTTTAATATATGGCCAACGGCCCGGGAACACACAATTCATCTTTGGGATTCAGCCTCGTGCTCTCTTATAATGGTCAATTGGCGCCGGGATGCGAATGCCGCCCAGGTTGGCGAGCGATAGAAGATTAGGAAAGGCTGCACCGAACCATGTTGAAGAGCATTCAGCAGCGAGATTTGGATCGCAACCGTTGGGTCAAGATTACGATGGGTGTGATTCTGGGCGTCATCATTATCAGCATGGTCATCACCCTGATCCCTGGCCTATTGAGCGGTGCGGGAGACACCAATGCCCCGGATGCGGTCGCCTCTATCGGCGGCCAGAACATCACCACCGTACAATTTCAGCAGCAATTCGATCAGCTTACGCGTAACCAGTCGGTGCCTGAAATCATGCGCGGCATCTATGCCCGCCAGATTCTCGATGAAATGATTTTCCAGCGCGCCCTTGCTTACGAGGCAGATCGACTCGGTTTGGGCGTTACCGACCAAGAAGAGACCCAGCGCATCAAGCAGATCCTACCCGCCGCCTGGGCCGGCGATACCTGGCTAAAGGATCGCTATGAAACGGAAGTGGAGACCAAGACGGGCATGTCCGTAGCCCAGTTCGAGGAGCTCCTGCGCAGCCAGATGCTCGAAGAGCGATTCCGTCAGTTGGTCACCGACGGCATCTCCGTCACTCCCGCCGACATCGAGCAGGAATTTCTATGGCGCAACGATAAAGTGAAGCTGGATTACGCCCTTCTCAAGCCTGCGGATCTCGCGCCAAGTATCCATCCGTCGGACGCCGAGCTTGCGGCGTGGTTCAACCAGAACGCATCGCGTTATCAGATCCCTGAAAAGCGCTCAGCTCGCTACGTGCTTCTTGATCTCGATAAACTACGCGCCTCCACCCAAGTCGGCGACGACACCTTGCGCGCCTATTACAACGCCAATATCGAACAGTACAAGGTCGAAGATCGCGCTCACGTAGAACATATTTTGCTAAAGACCGTCGGCAAGACCGATGCGGAAGTTGCCGAAATTCGCCAAAAGGCCGAGGACGTCCTGAAGCAGGCCAAGAAGGGCGCGAATTTCGAGGACCTCGCTAAGAAGTATTCTGAGGACGATGCCACCAAACCCAAGGGCGGAGATCTCGGCTGGATTGTTGAGGGCCAGACTGTCCCGGAATTTCAGCAGGCCGCGTTCGGCCTGCCCAAGGGCGCTGTTTCCGATCTGGTGAAAACGCAATACGGCTTCCATATCATCAAGGTTCTCGATCGCGAAAACGCTCGCACCAAGAGTTTTGAGGAGGTCCGCGACTCCATCTTGAAGCCGGTGCTCGATGACAAAGTGAACACCGAGGCCGGGAACATCTCGGACCAAATGGCTGCGGCGGTTCGCCAGTCCGACCGGCAATCGCTCGATGATCTCGCCAAGAAATTCCATCTCGACCTTGGAGAAACACCCCCAGTCGCCATCACTGATCCCATCCCGCAGCTCGGCAATTCTTCCGATCTCCACCAAGCCCTCTTCGAGCTCCGGCCGGGCCAACTCGGCGCGCCCATCCAGGTCGATGCTGGCTTCGTCATCCTCACACCGAAAGATATCCTGCCGGCTCATGCGGGCACTTTGACCGAAGTCCACGACCAGGTTTTGGCGGATTATCAGCGTGAAAAGTCGGTTGATTTGGCTCGCACACGTGACCAGGAGCTAGCCAAGCGCGCTTCGACTGGAGAGTCTTTCGACCAGGCCGCCAAGGCTCTGGGCGTGGAAGTAAAAGTATCCGATGCCTTTGCGCACAACGGCTCGATTCCCGATGTGGGTAGCGCCAAACAGCTTCAGGATGCGTTCACAATGGCTGTCGGCCAGGTCAGCAAGCCTCAACAGCTCGGCGACAATTGGGTTGTATATCGCGTCGCTTCCCACGATGCCGCTAACCCCGCCGACCTGGTACAGCAGAAAAATGACATCCAAACACAATTGGTTCAGACCAAGCAGAACGCGGCCTATGAAGCCTTTCGCGCCGCTCTTCTCGACCGCCTGAAAAAGGAAGGTAAGCTCACCGTCAACGCCGAGGCCGTGAGCCGCCTCACAAAATCAAGTTAGCGTAGGCTCTGGAAAACCTTTTAAATGATGATACGGCGTGTTCGCGCTCGTTCTGCCGCGCGCTGCGATTGGCCCGATCACAATTGTGAATCGTGCCGATAACTTCCCTGAGTAGACCCTGAAGCAGCTTCCTGCCTCAAAATGAATGATTAGCTCGAGGGCATATTAACCGTGACAGGAATAGGATGGACGGATGTTTATCCGTCTAGGTTTTGACATTCAATTCGAGACGCCTTCTCCGGTCGCTATGATTGCCATGTTTCACGTCCATCCTTCACGGTGCGCGGACCTTGTGGAGCCCGACGAGCCGAGCATCACTCCGGCTGTCGCTCTCGATGAATATGTCGATTCGTTTGGGAACGTGTGTTCCCGCTTCATGGCGCCAGCTGGAAGGCTTCAGCTGTACAACTCGACGTTGATTCGAGATTCGGGTGAACCCGATCTGGAAGACCCCGACGCGCGCCAGTTGCCGGTGGAGGATCTGCCTTCCGAAACGCTGCGCTATCTTCTGGCCTCCAGGTATTGCGAAGTCGATCGCTTTCTGGACATTGCCGGAAACCTGTTCGGAAATACGCCGCCGGGATGGCGTCGCGTTAAAGCGGTGTGTGACTGGGTGCAGGCGAACGTGACATTCGGTTATCCTTTTGCCAGTCCGACGAAGACGGCCGGGGATGTCTATGCGGACCGCAGGGGTGTCTGCCGCGATTTTCAGCATCTGGCGATCACATTTTGTCGCTGTTTGAATATCCCTGCTCGGTATGCCACCGGATATCTTGGGGATATCGGCGTTCCCCCTCTTCCACCGATGGATTTCAGCGCGTGGTTCGAGGCATACCTCGAAGGTCGCTGGTGGACATTTGATGCCCGCAACAATACGCCGCGAATCGGGCGGGTGCTGATGGCGACAGGCCGCGATGCGGCGGATGTCGCGATAACGACCTCATTCGGGACGGCGTTGCTGACAAAATTTGAAGTCGTAACCGATGAAGTACCAACCGGAGAAGCATTCGCGGCCGGCTAGTTTTTAAGGCGCGGTCTCTCCCGTGTCGGGAGTCTGCGTTCCAGTTTTACTCGATCATTTATGGGCATTAACGTTGCGCTCACTCACAAGACGCACTATCGCTACGACCGCCGAGTGTCGCTCGGACCTCAAATCGTGCGGCTTCGCCCGGCGCCGCACTGCCGTACGCCGATTCTGGCGTACTCCCTGAAAGTTCGTCCCGAAAACCATTTCATCAACTGGCAGCAGGACCCCCAAAGCAACTTCTTGGCCCGGCTCGTGTTCCCCGAGCCGACAACTGAGTTCTTCGTGGAAGTCGATCTGGTCGCCGAAATGGGCGTCTTCAATCCATTCGACTTTTTCCTCGAGCCTTCGGCCGAAACCTATCCGTTTTGCTACGACAACATCCTGGCCCGCGATCTGCGTCCCTATCTTGAAATCGAACCAGCCGGCCCAAAGCTGGCTGAATTCCTGGCCGCCGTACCGCGCGCCAATACACGCACTATGGATTTCCTCGTCAGCCTCAATCAGAGCGTGAAAGACAGGATCGGCTACGTGATACGCCTGGAACCGGGCGTGCAATCGTGCGAGGACACGTTGCGCCTTGGCAGTGGTTCATGCCGTGATTCGGCGTGGCTTCTGGTCGAGATCATGCGCCACCTGGGCCTCGCGTCGCGGTTCGTTTCAGGTTATCTGATCCAACTGCAAGCCGATGTAAAGCCGCTCGAGGGACCTGCTGGCCCCGCCGCTGATTTTACGGATCTGCATGCCTGGGCCGAAGTGTACTTGCCTGGGGCCGGTTGGATCGGATTCGATCCGACATCCGGGCTGCTTGCCGGGGAGGGTCATATACCGCTGGCCTGCACTCCGGACGCAAGCAGCGCCGCGCCCATCACCGGTATGCTCGACTGGTGCAATACGGAATTTCGGCACGAGATGACCGTTCAACGAATCTACGAGTCGCCTCGCGTCACCAAACCTTATACCGATGGGCAATGGCACGAAATCCAAGCCTTGGGGCACTCAGTTGATGCCAAGTTGCGTGCAGGAGACGTCCGGCTGACCATCGGCGGCGAGCCGACATTCGTTTCTCTCGATGATGCCGATGGAGACGAGTGGACGCGTGACGCGCTGGGACCTGCCAAACGGAAGCTCGCGGTTGAACTTCTGAACAAGTTGCGCGATTATTTCGCGCCCCATGCCCTTCTCCACTACGGACAAGGCAAGTGGTATCCCGGCGAGCTGCTGCCCAGATGGGCGTTTTCTTGTTACTGGCGCAAGGATGGAGTCGCCGTTTGGGAGAATCCACAGCTCATCGCGGAGGACGCGAAGGATTACGGCTACACGAGTGAGGATGCGCGCAAATTTCTCGAGATGCTGACTCGCCGTCTGCAAGTTGATATCTCGACAGCCATGACCGCATATGAGGACACTTTCTATTATCTCTGGAAGGAACGACGGCTCCCCGTAAACGTCGATCCGCTCGATTCCAAACTCAAGAACCCGGTCGAGCGCAGTCGCGTGGCCCGCATTTTCGAGGAGGGATTGGATATAACGATTGGCTACGTGCTTCCGCTGCGCCGAGTTCCAACAGCGCGGGGCAAGTCCCGATGGACGAGCCAACCTTGGTTCCTGGCGTCGGAGCAGATATTTCTTGTTCCGGGCGATTCGCCAATTGGGTACCGGCTGCCTCTGGAATCGCTCCCCTGGACCAAACCCGAAGACGTTCTTTATTCTTTCGAGCCCGATCCGTTTGCCACCAGAGACAAGCTTCCCGAGCGTCCTGCGCGCAGACCCGATCTTTTCACCTCACCTCCCGCGTCAGATGATCCTCTACCGGCAGTGAATCGCCCGAAGCCTCCTGAGAAAGGACAGTCCGCGCCTTGGGTTGCGCGTCCCGCTCTCTGCGTCCAGCCACGCGATGGCAAGGTCTACATATTTATGCCGCCCGTGGAATACGTTGCGGATTATTTGGATCTCGTCGCTGCGATCGAAGAAACAGCCGCCTATCTCAACATGCCGGTGGTACTCGAAGGCTACCTGCCGCCCTTTGATCCCCGCTTTCGCGTTCTCAAAGTGACTCCGGATCCCGGCGTGATCGAGGTAAACATTCACCCCGCAGAATCCTGGGACGAGATGGTGCGAACCACCGACGCGATCTACTCGCTTGCGCGCGAGGCGCGGCTGGGCACCGAGAAATTTATGATGGACGGACGCCATTCCGGTACCGGTGGCGGAAACCATATCGTTATCGGTGGCCCTACGCCGGCGGACAGCGCCTTCTTACGCCGCCCCGATCTTTTGCGCAGCATGATCGGTTACTGGCACAACCATCCCTCGCTGTCGTACCTGTTCTCAGGTTTGTTCATCGGACCCACCAGCCAGCATCCCCGTGTTGACGAGGCGCGTTACGACTCCATCTACGAACTGGAAATTGCATTCGATCAGATTCCCGACAAGGGCACTCGCGATGTCTTGCCTTGGCAGGCCGATCGCGTCTTTCGCCATCTTCTGACCGATTTGTCCGGCAATACGCACCGTGCCGAATTCTGCATCGATAAGTTGTATCCGCCTGAATCTTCCGAATTGCGGTTAGGTTTGGTCGAATTGCGAGCGTTTGAAATGCCTCCGCACGCGCGCATGAGTCTTACGCAGCAACTGCTCGTTCGCGCGCTGATCGCACACTTCTGGCAGACTCCTTACCGCCAGAGACTCGCGGCGTGGGGAACTAATCTGGCGGACCGTTTCATGCTGCCGCACTTCGTCCATCTCGATTGGGAGGATGTAATCGAAGACCTGCGCGAAGCCGGCCTCCCGTTTGAGAAGGACTGGTTCGCGCCCCACTTCGAGTTCCGTTTCCCCGTGATCGGTTCCGTAACGAAGAGAGGCATCCGCCTCGAGTTGCGGCACGCCCTCGAGCCGTGGCACGTCTTGGGAGAAGAAGTGTCTGCGGGTCAAACGGTGCGTAACGTGGACTCGTCCGTCGAGCGATTGCAGGTAAAGGTTTCCGGCATGGTGGATTCGCGCTACATCATTTTGTGCAATGGTCGTAGAGTCCCGTTGCACGCCACCGATGAACAGGGCGAATTTGTGGCTGGCGTGCGATATCGCGCATGGCAGCCGGCCTCGTGCTTACATCCAAACATCCCGGTGCACTCGCCTCTCCTGTTTGATATCGTAGACACATGGTCGGGGCGCTCGATCGGGGGCTGTACGTATCACGTTGTCCATCCAGGTGGACTCGCTCACGAGAAGTTCCCCGTCAACGCTTTCGAGGCTGAGAGTCGGCGTTTGGCCCGCTTCACAGATATAGGGCACACGCCGGGAGTCATCACAATCCCGACCGAAGAACGCAATCCCGCGTTCCCGCTGACTTTGGATTTACGGCGGACACCGTGAAATCCCTTCACGATGCCCGGCTACTTCTCGCCCCTGAGCCCAGATGATCTCCGCCGACACAGCCAAACGGCGCCTGCTTAGCGACGGCTATCCGCACACGGCTGGCTTCTACGACGAAATGTCCGCCGCGCCCGGCGTCTTGCGGCCCCATTGGGACGAGTTCATCCATTCGCTGTCCGCGCTAGGCGACCATGAGTTGGCCCGCCGCTGGCACACCGCGCGGCAACGGATTCGCGAAAACGGCGTCACCTATAACGTTTATGGCGATCCGTTGGGGAT
>Ga0302326_10011600_pt1 | contig 18944 bp, 19 predicted proteins | sample Palsa_T0_3_FD_202264 | JGI IMG/M metagenome (GOLD analysis project Ga0302326, IMG submission 202264) | Peat permafrost microbial communities from Stordalen Mire near Abisko, Sweden - Palsa_T0_3 | ecosystem: Environmental > Terrestrial > Soil > Palsa > Peat permafrost | place: Sweden: Abisko...
AGCAGGGATGCTGTCACAATCACCTCGGTAAGCTCCGAGGGAGGCTTCAACACGATGTTCGCGAACGGAAAATATCCCGCCTCCACCGTGACCGGCTGGCTTAAGGGGGCGAAGTCGCGCCGCGAGATGGTGAGCATGTACTGGCCGATCGCCACCTTCGGAAAATCGAAGCGACCCGTCGAGTCCGTTTGCCGCTCGGTGATCGCGTGGGCGGCGGACTCGAGCACCACCTTCGCTCCCGCTACCTGCCGGTCGCTATCGTCCCGGACGATGCCACTCACGCTGCCGAAGGCCGCAGCCCAGCCACGCGCTGGAAAAAGGAATATGAGAAGCAAGAGGACTGCCGCCCCAGAGGGGACCAGATAATATCGAGGCCGGCGGTGAGCGGGCGGGTTGGTGGTGCCATTCGCGCTTACGCTCGTGTCCGCCTGCGCCCGGGTGCCCAGGCCGGCACCGCACCAGGCGCTTACTGCGCCGATACCCCGAAGCAACGTGGTACCCGCGGCGCGCAAGCCAGCAGAATCGGCGATGGCGTGGCCATCGCTCCGACGTGAACCGGGCATGTAAGTCTCCCCATGAATACCATCCGACAGTAGACGCGCCCGCGGGCCATGGCCGCCGAGGCGTCCTGGAAGCGCTCAGACTACTGAGCGCGACGGGGTCAGAGATCGGGGAGGTGGGCCACGCGGCGTCTGCGCGCGCGCCACAATTTCAAAATTGGCAACTTGCGGGGTCGATATCAGCGACTGCGCGGAGGATTGAAGCGCTATCGGCACATCGGTTAATGCCGGCAGCGCAGCGAGCGCGGGACTTGCTCCGAAGGGGCAGGCGCTGTGGTCCTGATGGGAATGCGGGTCAAGCCCTCCAGGGTCCGGCGCGCCCATCGACATGTCCATGGGCATGTCCTTCGACATATCCATGGCTGTCGATGCAATCGGCGCGTAGCCCTCGCACAGGGCGAGCTGCACCTGGAAGCCGGGACCGAACATCGGCATGAACCCGACCGGAATCAGCGCGCGCAACAGCAAGCCCGGCAGCACGATCGCTACCCATCGCCTGTGGCGCCTGCGGCTCCATCGGTTCAACTAGGTATCCTGCGATTGCCTATCAAAGCAGCTCATTATTGCTCCATTCCCGGCATCTTGCCCATGTCGCCAGCGGTACGAACCTCAAATGGCACCGCGAGCGAGTACCCGTCCGCGAAGTGCAGAGTAATCAGTACGCGATCACCGGGGTGCAGCGCTCGTTTCGGCTGCATCAGCATGAAGTGGTAGCCGCCGGGGGAAAATCGCAAACTGCCCCGTGGTCCGAGCGTCAGGGAGTCCACTGCCACCATGTCGCTCACCCCATTTTTCGTAACGCTTTCGTGGAAGCTGATTGCGCCGAAATCCGGGCTGACGGCACCGATCAACACTCTGGGCACGGTGCCGGTATTGATCAATGTCAGGTAGCCGCCGCTCGGTACGTTCGCGGGCAGCCACCGGATCCAGGCGTCTCTAGCCTCGATGCTCGGGCCGATTTCAGCAGCCAAAGCGAATGAGCTCAGCAGGATGCACAGGGTCAACGCGCTTCGATTGAATTGGGAACTCATGAATTCTCTTGCATCAGTCGGCGCCAACGCCCTTGCATCTGCGCGCACCGGAACTAGTGACTCGGTTCGATGCTTCCCGGCCTCGCCCCACGATCTTACGCCGTGCACGATGGCCTCGGCATGAGCTGCCCGCTTGCATTTCGGCGCCGTTGTCGACCTTCGGTCATGCCGGATAGACGGCCCGCTGCAGTGCCGACGGAAATGCACCGAACATTCCGGCTACCGCGGTATTCGTCAGAGCGACGAACGAAATGCGTTCCGCCGGATCCACCCAATAGTGGGTCCCGTACACTCCGCCCCAGTTCCAGGCTCCCGCATTGAGCAGCGTCTGAGCGGCGGCCGGGTCCTTGAGAACCTGCACGCCGAGTCCGAAGCCGAACCCCGGGCCCGGACCAAGATCGCCGATCGCGTTGCGCGTCATTGCGGCCGCGGTCTGTGGGCGCAGCACGCCAGCGCCGTCGGTTCGAATCGCTTCGAGGAATCGCAGATAGTCCCCGGCCGTCCCCACCATTCCGGTCCCGCCCGAGGGGAAAGCATCCGGATCAAAGGCGCGAGCCGGCGAGTAATTGATCGCGCTGCCCAAGAAGGACAGCTGGAACGGATTCGTCATGCCGACCGGTTCCGGAGTCGCGTCGCCATAGGGCGTGGCGAGCACGGTGTGTGCAGGCACGGCGAATTCGACGCTGTTCATGCGCAGGGGCGCAGTGACGATGCTGCGCACGAGTTGCGGCAGACTCGAGCCGGTCACCTGCTCGAGAACGGCACCGAGGACGTCGACCGCAACCGAGTAGTGCCAGTTTGTGCCCGGCTCGAACAGTAGCGGCGCGGCCGCGATCCGCCGCAGGTTCTCCGCCAGTGTCACACCGGACTGGTCCAGTCCGTCCGATACCCTGAGCCGGTGATAAGGACCATCGAGGGACTCCAGGAAGCCGTATCCGAGCCCCGCTGTATGCGTGAGCAGATGGCGAATGGTGATGACCGGCTCGCGCCCATCGGCGAGCTTCGGGCGAAACTCAGGCAGCCATCGCGTGACCGGGTCCTCGAGCTGCAACTCGCCCTGGTCCATGAGCGCGAGGGCGGCGACACTGACGATTGCCTTGGTCATCGAGGCCAGGCGGAAGATCTCATTCTCCCGCACCGGTCGGCGTGACTCGCGGTCGGCATAGCCCGCCGCGCGCTGATAGACGATTTCGCCATCGCGGGCCGCGATGACTACGGCGCCGACGATGCGACGGCCCGTGATCGCATCATCGATCACGCGGTCCAGGGCATCCGCGCGACCCCAGCGAGCGGCGGCGAGGGGAAGGTCGGAGGTGCGGAAACCGGGGACGGCAAACATCGGCGTGGGCGTGGGGCCGCTGTCCGAGGCGCTGGGATTCGAGCTGTTTTGAACAGAAGGATTCACGGTCGTTCTCCATCGTGAGGGGTTGGTCAGGAATTCCCAGTCAATGTACAGCTCACTCTCACAGATGATAATATGTGATCTATCGAATTCAGTTCTTACTATTAGTAGGAGATTGGCCTGCTCGATCGCATCACCGGCATGCAGGTTTTCGCTCGCGCGGCCCAGGCGGGCTCACTCTCCGGAGCTGCGCGCCAGCTCGGTCTGTCCGCGGCGATGGCCACGAAGCATCTGGATAGTCTTGAGCGGCGCCTGGGTGTACGGCTGTTCCAGCGCAGTACTCGCAAGCTCACTCTCACGGAGCCCGGCCAGCAATATCTGGAGGCCTTGGCGCGACTGCTGCCGGAACTGCAGGAAGTGGAGGCGAAGATTGGCTCCCAGCGGTTGGAGGCGAGTGGCACGCTGCGCCTCAACACGCCAGTGTCCATCGGCATCCGCTATGTCGCTCCGCTGATTCCGGCTTTCACGCAAAAGCACCCGAACGTCAAGGTGGAACTTGGGCTCAACGACCGTTTCGTGGATCTGCTGGACGAGGGCTGGGATCTCACGATCCGGGTCGGTCGCCTCAAGGACAGCCGCCTTATATCGCGCAAACTGGCCGACAGCGCCATGCTGATCTGCGCAGCACCGGCGTATTGGTCCGCGCACGGGCGGCCCAGTCGTGCCCGGGAGCTGAGCAATCACAATTGTCTCGGCTTCACGATACCGACCTTTGCCGGGCCTGAGCAATGGTCCTTCGGTCGCGACCGCGACATACCGGTCCCGGTCGCAGGTACGCTGCGGGCCAACAATGGCGATGCGCTCATGGCTGCCGCCGTCGCGGGGCTCGGCGTGCTCTACCAGGCGCAATTCATCGTAGCCGACGCGATTCGCCGTGGTGAACTCGAGGCGGTCACCTTGGATGTGCCCACCGCCGATCTCGGCGGCATCCACCTGCTCTACTCTCTGGACCATTCGCCACCGGCGAAGGTCAGGGCCATGATCGAATTTCTCGTCGCGGCGTTCTCGCCCCGACCGCCGTGGGCAATTGCGAGCGCGAATTTATCGGCAAATCCAGGCAGCTGAACGCGACTACGCGCACCGGACAGAAATTGGACAAGGGATGCGCCGCGACAGCGATGCAGGCGGGGCGCCTCGCGGACGCCGATAAAATTCTCCAGAGGGCGCGCGCTTACTATCGCGAGGTATTGGCCACGAGCGGCGACGGTTTGTCCCAGCACAATGCGAAACTCGCCGCACAGTCCGCCGCCGATACCGCCACGGCACTCAGGCTGGTCCCACGCACACCGCAACTCGCGCGGGTCCTGCGCCTGTGCTATCTGAACCTGCGCAACGCATAGTTGGCAGGATCACGGTATACACCCGCAAATCACGTCGGCGCTGTAGCGGCATTGCGTCAGTTCGATGGCGCGCCGGCTGCCCGATTTTCCGGCTACCGGTGCGTGCGGTGCTGGGTACGGTGGCGAACAGACGCCCGATGTCGAACTGCTCAGTGTCAGTCGGTGAGCGCCTTACACGTACCGATCATCGCTGCCGCCGATTCGAAGCCGGCGAGCGGTCTGACGACCGCGCAGGCCCAGCTGCGTCTGGCTACATCCGGGCCGAATGCGATCCCCGATAACGCGCTGCATCCGCTGCGTATGGCGTTCGAAAAGTTCTGGGCGCCCGTCCCCTGGATGCTCGAGGCGGCGATCGCGCTCGAATTGGTTCTCGGCAAAGACGTCGAGGGCGCAATCATCGCGGTCCTGCTGATATTCAATGCAGTTCTGGGATTCTTCCAGGAAAGCCAGGCCCAGGCGACCCTGGCGGCGCTGAAATCGCGGCTTGCGCTCAATGCTTCGGTGCAACGGGACAATGCGTGGAAAACGGTACCCGCGGCTGAGTTGGTTCCGGGCGACGTGGTAAAGCTTTGCCTGGGCGCCGTAGTGCCGGCGGACGCGCACATCACCAGCGGCGAGGTTCTGCTCGACCAGTCGATGCTAACGGGCGAATCGGTTCCCATTGAGGCCGGGGCGGGCGTACAAACCTACGCGGGGGCGCTGGTCAGACGTGGCGAGGCGGTGGCCGAGGTGACGGCAACCGGCGCACGCACCAAGTTCGGCCGTACTGCCGAGCTCGTTCGTAGCGCTCACGTCGAAAGCTCACAGCAAAAGGCGGTGTTTCGCGTCGTTCGCAATCTGGCTGCCTGCAATGGCGTCATCATCCTCATGATGGTGGGCTACGCGTATTTTCTGAAGATGCCCGAGGCCGATATCATTCCCCTGGCGTTGACCGCGATTCTGGCGTCGATACCGGTCGCGCTCCCCGCGACCTTTACTCTCGCCTCCGCGCTCGGCGCGCGTGCATTGGCAAAACTCGGCGTGCTTCCAACCCGCCTTTCGGCGGTTGACGAGGCGGCATCCATGGATGTGTTGTGCGCCGACAAGACCGGCACCCTGACGCAAAACGAGCTTACCGTGACCAGCGTTCACCCGCTGCCGGGATTCGATGAAGCGCGCGTCCTGGCTCTGGCCGCAATGGCGAGCTCTGATGGCGGTCAGGACCCGGTCGATGCGGCAATCCGTGCGGCGGCGGCGGCGAACAGGATCGCGGACACGATGACCTTGGTAGCCTTCACGCCCTTCGATCCCGCGAACAAGAGGTCCGAGGCCACGTTCAAGGATGCAACGGGCGCACCGCAACGCGTCGCGAAGGGCGCTTTTGCGTCGATCGCAAGCCTGGCGCCTGGCGCGGCGACGGCCACCACTGCCGCCAAGGATCTCGAAGCGAAGGGTTATCGCGTTCTGGCGATCGCCGCCGGAGCGGCGACCGCCATGAAGATGGTCGGAATCATTGCCTTGAGCGATCCCGCGCGCGCGGATTCGCCGGGCCTCGTGAGCGCGTTACGAGGCCTGGGCGTGCGCACGATCATGGTCACCGGCGATGCGGCAGCGACCGCGGTAATCGTGGCGCATAGCGTCGGGCTTGATGGCACCGTTTGTCCGCCCGGCCCGATTTCCGCCGACGTGCAGCCGGAGCAGTTCTCAATCTACGCCGGTGTGCTGCCGGAGGACAAATACAAGCTCGTCAAGGCGTTCCAGAAGAGCAACCACACCGTGGGAATGTGCGGCGACGGCGCGAACGATGCACCCGCGCTGCGACAGGCGCAGATCGGTATTGCCGTATCGACCGCCACGGACGTCGCCAAATCGGCCGCCGGCATGGTGCTGACCAAACCGGGCCTCGCCGGAATTGTCGCGGCCGTCAATGAAGGTCGCCTGATCTTTCAGCGCATCCTCACCTACACATTGAATTCCATCACCAAGAAAATTGTCCAGGTACTGTTCCTTGCCGTGGCGCTGATCATGACAGGACAGGCGATTCTCACGCCGATGTTGATGGTCATCATCATGATCACCGGCGATTTCCTGGGTATGTCCCTGACCACGGATCACGTGCGAGCCTCAGCGACGCCCAATGCATGGAGAATACGCAATCTCACCCTGGCAGGTGCCTTGATGGGGGTGGGCGAATTGCTGTTTTGTACCGCCATCCTCGCCTATGGAAAATACGCGCTGCACCTCGATCTGAATTCACTCAGAACATTGGCATTCGTTGTGATCGTGTTCGGTAATCAGGCGACCACGTACAATAATCGCGAGCGCCGGCATCTGTGGGCGTCCCGGCCCAGTATCTGGGTGATGGTATCCTCCGGCGCCGATATTCTGATTGCCACCTGCCTGTCCGTGATAGGCATTGCGATGACCCCGCTGCCTGTCCTTATGGTACTCGGCACGCTCGCCGGCGCCGCTGTGTTTGCGACGTTGTTCGATTTTGTGAAATTGCCCGCATTCCGCCGCCTGGCCATAAACTAGAAACGATTCGACGACGATGGGCTACCTCGCGCCCGGCTCGCTGCCTTGTCCGACGTACACTGTGTCCGTTGGGCCGCTACCGGTGATGTAGACGAGGACCGGAGAGTCTTTGGTTTCGGCGAAATGCGCGACGCCGCCCGGCTCCGTATAGAAGCTTCCCGCCGGCAATGCCTTCTCGGCCGCGGCGGCCGCGACGTTGCCGTAACCGAAATACCAGGTGCCGGCTACCACCACCGCGGTGCGGTTGTCGCGATGTGTATGCGCTTGAATCCTGGTATTCGCGGGAATGCTCAGGCGGATCGTGTAGGAACCAGGTTGCGATGGGTCGCCCGCAACCACGGTGGTGCGAATTCCGCGGACGCCGGACGTGCCCGCCTCTGCATCGTGTGCCTGCATCGAGTCGACTTCACCCGGTGTGACGCGAATCTGCGGCGATGACACCGGCGCCGCGTGCGTCATTGCAACGAAGAGGGCTAGCGATACCACCGCGGTGCGCGTCTTCATTTGGCAAGAAACTCCGTGACGAGCTTGATGGTTGCCCGCGGATTCTCCTCCATGATCCAGTGGCCGGAGTCTGGGACGATGCCGACGGTGACGCTGCTGGCGACGAAGCGCATGACATCTGCCATCGCCGGTCCGAAGGATTTCTCGGCGCCGATGGCAAGCACCGGTAGGGAGAGTTTGCCGCCCGTGGCGAGCAACGCCTTGTTGTCGATGGCATCCTGGTTGAAGGCGCCAAACTGCTCGAATGCGTCGTGCATGGCATGCGGTCGGGCATATAGCCTGGCATAGTGCCGGCGTGTCGCTTCGTCGATTCTGCCGGGATTTGCCGAGAGCTCGTCATAGAAGCGGTCGAGATAGATGCGCTCGCGCCCTGCACCAGCCGCTCCTCGTCCGGCCCCCTGAAGTTGAAGTGCCAGAGCAGCGGGCTGCGGATGATATTGTCCCAGTCCCCGATGCCGGGAAGCGGTGCATCGATCACTGCCCAGCGCGTAATTCGCGTGGGATACTGTGCCGCCAAGGCATAGCCCACCATGTTGCCAATGTCGTGGGTCACCAGATCTGCCTGCTGCACCTTCAACGCATCCATCACGCCGGCAATGTCAACGGCCTGGTTCTTCTTGGTGTAGCCACTATCAGGATGAGCGGACAAGCCCATGGCGCGCAGGTCCGGCACGATGACGGTGTGGTCCTTGACGAGCACCGCCGCGAGGGGTGCCCACATATCGCCGGTGTCACCGAAACCGTGCAGCAGGACGACGGCCGGCCCTTTTCCTCCGACGCGAACGTAAAGACTGGTTCCATTGGTCGGCACCATCTGCATACGAAAGCTTGGCGGATAGGCTTCGATTCCGGCGAGGGCGCGCATGCCGATGGCGACCAGCGCGGCAACGGCAACGATTAATGTACGCATGTGATATCTACGCATGTGCTCTCCCTGGTTCGCGGGTACCCCCGCTGCGTCCTGCGTCCTCGTTTCCGGACTTCAATTCCACTATAGACTTCCGTATTAGGCGGGTGATAGACGATAATTTCTCTTTTCGGAAAAACCGAACAATGATAAAGCTCGAATCGGTCGCGGCTTTTGCCGCCATCGCAGCAAGTGCGCCATTCACCGCCGCCGCGCGTCAGCTTGCGGTATCGAAATCCGTGATCAGTGAGCGCTTAGCGGAGCTGGAGCGCGTCCTCGGTGCAAAGTTGATACAACGCACGACGCGCCGCGTCTCGCTGACGGATGAGGGCAGCACGTTCTATGAGCGCGCCAAGCGCATTCTTCGCGACGTTGAGCTGGCCAGCTCCGAACTCGCGGTGCGTCGCGGCGCCCTGGCCGGACCTGTGCGCATTTCGGCTCCCGTGAGTTTCGGAACCCTGCATCTCGGGTCGGCATTATTCGGCTTTCTGGCAAAGAATCCGGCGGTCGAGCTGACGCTCGAACTCGAGGATCGCTTCGTCGATGTGCTCAATGAAGGCTACGATGCCGTGATACGCCATGGGCGCGTGGCGGATAAGCGCATCATCGTAAAGCGTCTGGCGGCCAGCAGGCGCTTGCTGGTGGCCTCTCCCGCCTATCTTAAGCGCTGGGGCAAGCCGTCCTCGCTCCAGGATCTGAAGCAGCATCGAGGCATCATCTACAGCTATCGTGGACCCGCTGACTGGCGCTTTCGCGCCGCCCGGCGATTCGCAACCGTGCATCCGCGCATCGCTCTACGGGTCAACAATGGGCTGCTCATGCGCGATGCCGCCGTCGCGGGCTTGGGAATTGCCCTGCTTCCGACCTTTCTGCTGGAGGCTCCGCTGGCGGAACGCAGCTTGAAAGTAGTCGACGTCGGCGCCGAGGCGGAAGGGGCGATAATTTATCTAGGGTATCCCGAGCATCTGCGCTCATCGGCAAAGATTGTTGCATTGACCGCGTGGCTGAGAGAGTCGTTCGGCGATCCGGCGTATTGGGATAAAGGCTCGTCGCAGCACAGAGGTAAATTATCGTTTCCGGAATAGCCTCGTACCAGTCGATTTCCAGCTCCGCCCCCGGGCCTAATGGCCTCAGAGTGCACCTACATCAAATACCGTCCGCCGATACCTCGTCGGGAACGGTGTCGCCCCTATAGTAAATGGTTATCCAGCAATCGGTAGATAGAAAAATGCCCGAGCGGGCCCGTTCGCTTCCGCAGTACTTCCTTGTGCTACTTCTTTGTGGGTGCTTATCACAAGTGGCGTGGGCGCAAACACCATCGCCCTTACAGGAGTGGCAATACTCCGGCGGCATCATACTGGCGAGGCTGTTTCAGCCTGATCTGCCTCAATTCAGGACAATATTGGGCCTCGCATCGGAGCTACAGCCAGCCTACGACGGTTCGCGGGCGTATCGCGTAGAGGGAGGCCCGGACATCAATGTCTATTACCGCGACATCGCGTTCATCAGCACGGGTGACGGTCTCGGCTATAACATCCTGCGCGGAGATCACTTTCAAGTTGGCGTCTCGATGACCTACGACCTGGGGCGCAAGGTCAGTCAAGACTATGCCAACTTGCATGGCATGGGAGATATCTCGCCGGCTCCCGTGGGCAAGGTCTTCGGCTCGTGGGTTATATCCAGGAAACTCCCGTTGATTCTTCGTGTCGATGCGCGCCAGTTTATTGGCGGAGCTGAGGGCGCGGTGGGTGATATCGCGGTCTATACGCCCCTTCCAGGCAGCTCCAGGTCCTTCGTGATGTTCGCCGGACCTTCCGTAACGCTGGCGACCCACCACTACATGCAGGTTCTTTACGGTGTGACACCGCAGCAATCGGCCGCCTCGGGTCATCCGGTCTACGACATCGAGCACGACGGTACCAGCGCCGCCGGTGTCGGCTTCAGCGCTACCAAGTTTTTCGGCAAACACTGGCTATTGAACCTCGACTCAGCAATCAATGAAATCAGAGGTAGGCCGGCGCGCAGTCCAATCGTGGAAAAAACCGATCAGCATGTTGTGGTGTTATCCATTAACTATAACCGGTGACTCCGGCGATCGGCAGACGGACCGATGGGCGATGTGATCGCCACACCGGTCCGTTGGCTGAGCCTGCTGCAGCTATCGATTGCTGACCATCAGCCCAGAGGCATCCACCTGCTTGACGCCCGCGACTCGCTGAGCGGCTTGCCTGGCCTGGTCGACAGCATCCTGGCTGGGTACAGACCCGGCCAGCGCGACCACGCCGTTGGAGATCGTAACGTCCACATTGCTATTGGGCGCAGCCGTCGCAATCTCAGACTTGACGGAAGCCGTGATCTGACTGTCTGAAGCGACCGGTTCACTGCTCGTCGCACCCGCACCGGCGCTCATCGCTGCTGCCTGCCCCGTCTGCGCAGGCGCCTGCTGCGCGTCCGCGGTTGCGCCCGCCGGCGACGACGAGGTGTCACTTGCCGGCGGCGGGGGTATCTCCGCGCGGTTTGTGTTCACGTTAGCTGCGGACGCCACGTGGGTGACGGAAGTATCACCGCTGTTGCGCGTCCTGGCGGCCCGGCGATCAGCACGATCGGAGCCCTGCGACTTGGCCGGCTTGGGCTCGTCGCCGGCTGCGGCGCCAGCGGCGTCGTTCGGGGCAGCCACAGGCGGCACGGGCGGTGGCGCGCTCGGCGCCGTCGCTGTCTGGTCCGTCGGCGTTTGCGCCACCGCCCCCTGAGCCGCCGCTGCGACATCAGTGGCATTCTGATCGGTCGGAGCAGCAAGTGCAGAAGCCGGTGCGTTGCGAGCGAGCTCGCTTTCGTGTTTGGCGCGCACAGCGAATACGGACACCCCGACGCCAAAGACCGCGGCGAGGCCAATGCCAACTACGATTTTGCGGGTTGAATTGGAGCTCATCATATTGGACTCTCACTTGGGTTGCTGAGTGACGGGGGCGTTTTACCGCCTTTGATTTTCAGCACCCATAAGCCCAATAGAAATCCCCGCTTCGCGCAGGCCTACGCCGCAAACCTCGATGGCAGGTATCTAATTGATAACGAGTTGTTTTTATTTGCGGTGGCGGCGAGTACCTACAAACTTGTGCGACGAATGTTCTTCGCGTTGTTAGCGATGCTTATGCGATGACTCCCGATTCTATGTTCGTTAAGGATTGGTTCAGCAAAGGTCTGCGTTGCCGTGTGTGGCACATCAGGTGCTGATCGATGCGGCGAAAAGCGCTACGCCGATATCATTCTCGACCGCGACGAAGCCCTGGTCGAACGGGCGGTCACCGATGCTGCCGAATTACGGCCGATCGATCACGCAATCGCCTTTTCATAGCGGCCGATGATGAGGGGGTATCGCGCGTTCACCTTTGCGCGCATCGCCGCGATGTCGACCGTCAGGAATTCGCGGTCCTTCATGACGACGCGCCCATCCACCACCACCGTACGCACGTTTTGGCCGACAACGTTCTGCGCCAGGGTGACGGTCGGGTCGGTGCTGGTGAACTGATCATAGTCATCATGCGCAACCAGCACGATGTCTGCCAGCTTGCCCACCTCGAGGCTCCCGGTCTTATCGCCGATCTGAGCCGCCGCGGCGCCCCCCCGACAGGTTTGCTTCAACATCGCTGAATGGCTGATGGGCAAGTCCGCGTGAAACGGCATTCCATAGCCAATCGACTGTCCCATCACCGCATAGTGGCTCACCTGGAACATGTCGAGCGATCCGCGTGTCGCCGCCCCATCAGTGCCGAGTCCGACCCGCACCTTCTGTCTGATCATGTCGAGCATCCGGTGGGGTCCCAACTGGTAATTCCAGAAGGCGCAGTGTGCCACCGATACATCGTGCTTCGCGTACAAGTCGACATCGCCCGGCGTCAGCAGAACAGAATGGGCGCAGTGCATGCGCCTGTTGAATATGCCGATCTTCTCGAAATACGCCGGCGGTCGCATGAAATAATTTTCCATGGTGTAGTCGATCTCATCTGTCTCCTCGGCGAGATGCGTGTGCAGACCGGTGTCGAGCTCGTCCGCGAGCTTTGACATGTCGATGCGTAGTTCTTCCGTATTCACCAGGATTTGCCTGAGCGACACCCAGGCATTGATCCGCGGGTGTGCCCGCCAGCGCTTCACTAGCGCCTCATTCTCCTTCAGCGCCTGGCTCGTCGTCATGAGGTGTGATTTCATCAGGGGCCCCCCGGGCCCGTCGATGTCGCAGGTGCTGAGTGCGATCCGACCCCGAATGCCCACCTCGTCGGCGGCCCGACCCATCTCGTCGGGATGTGGGCCCCCTGCCTCGAGAAAGCAGGTCGTTCCGGAACTGATCAGGGAGGTGTACCCCACCAAGCCGCTGTTGTAGACGTCCTCGGGATCGAGTCCTGATTCGAAGGGGATCAGATAGGTCTTCCACACCGGCCCCTTGCGGTGCGAGAGGCGTACGACCCCCCGCAAAAACTGCTGCCCCGTATGAAAATGCGTGTCCGTCATGCCCGGCATCGCGAGTTGCCCCGCGGCATTGATCGTCTGCCTGGCCCGAAACCTGTCGCGCGCGTCGCCGACCTTGCCTATCCATACAATGGCATTGCCCTTCACCGCGATCGCCCCGCCCGCAACGACCGTATCCAAATCATCGAAGGTAACGATGTCGGGACCCAGGATGAGCAGGTCAACTTCCGCAGGAGGTCCACCGGCGGCGAGATCGGCTAGCGTCACCGCCGGTGCTGCCAGGGCCAGTGCCCCGGTGATGAAGCGGCGGCGCGTGGTTCCGGGCGCCTCATCCTGCTGTTGCACGCCTTGTGCATCCGGGTCTCGCATTCAAGTGCTCCTAGACTTGATGATTTCACGGGGGGATAACCGGCTCGTCCCGCGGACTCAATTCGCCTCATTTCCCCCAGCATAGCGGATCGGCCGCGAGACACAAATTGGCGCCCCGGCAGAAGCCGACTTGCTGGAGAACAGGAACATCATCAAGCGAAAGCGACCGCGTCCTGAGCCGCGAACTGCGCGTGCCCTGTCAATTGGCACGCCGCGCAGCAGCGCAGCTCAGGCGCGCATGTCGGTGCTTACTTGAACGTCACGTCCGTGCGATCCAGGGAGTCGCGGTGCGGAACGAAATCTATCATCGAGTCAAACGATGGACCTAACAGCGGATCGGCCTTCACTGCCGCGCGAACCGCGGCGTTGACTTTGTCCAGCCCCTCGGCAGTTGGCGTTACGTAGTACAGCCAGAAGGTGTTGGGCGACTGGGTGTGGATGCTCTCCTCGTCGACTTCATATTCGACCACTGAACCCGCTGCCAGGAGCTTCTCCATCACCGGCTCGAAGATGCTCTTGCTCAGTAATTCCACTGCATCGTCCGGTGCCGTCGGCTTGAGTGTGTACGAGGAGCCGTGCGAATAGGCGCCTTTGTAGGTGCCCGCGTGCCAGTTGTAGTGGCGGCTGACCAGGACGGCGTCCGCATGCTTGGTCGCGGAAGTGATGGCTCCCGTCGTCGAAGCGCTGGACTTCTCGAACGCATCCAGTACCTTCATGAGGCCCGCGAGCGAGTGCGACGACCACCAGCTGTCGTGGGTATAACCGTCGGCGCTGTGTACGAGATTGAAATCGCTGCCGTACGCGATCAGCGTGCCATCGCCGAGGCCCTGGTCCAGAATCTTCTGATCCGATGGAACCGGTTTCTCGAACTCCGTCCACTTCGCACGCGGCACAGCCCAGAGCGCAACGTACGTATACATACGCTCCTTTTCTTTCATATCGCTTGTCTGCGATTGCACGCTGCCCGCAAGCGCGGCCAACACCGAGAATAGTGCAAGCTGCGCGATTCTTTTGTTACGTTTCTCTTCCACGACTGGTCTCCCTTGTTACTTTTTTTGCTGCTACGCGTGAATCCAACCGGATTCCCACAGCGGCGCAGTATACCGCGCGACCTGCGTGCACAAAACGATTATCACTGATTGGTCGAGCGATCAGCAGACCGAAATATAGGGCGTCGGCGTTGATGCAAGACAGAAAGTCCTTCTGATTGCTTCTCACACGTGGGACATCTTGGGTACGGTGGCGATCCACGCTCCGCACAAGCGCGCCATTTAGTGCGGTACTTCCATCCAGAACGGCTTGCTCGGGTCGACTTGTGTGGTCGTACCGGGTCCCTCGCCGATGATTTGAACAATAACAGGCTCGGCTCCGCCGGAGCCGTCCCAGTGAGTAGCTTTCGCGGGGTGCATCATGACGCTACCCGGCCTTAATGGAACCGCTCGAGAGAGATCGAAGGTGTCACCGGTGCCCGTGTACCAAGTCCCCTCCAGCACCGTCACATACCGAGCGTTGGGATGCCAATGGGGAACATCCATGACGTACGGTGGAAACTTGACCCGAACCACATACATGCCCGATTTCGCAGGATCCCCGAGCAGTATCGCCTGCTGTACACCGTGCCCATTTGGGACATCGTGCCAATGGATATCTGCCGGCGTGATTCGCACGAAGTCGGGGTTGTCCTTTGCAACGGCACCTACCGCGGCAGCGACGACACCCATGACGATCCAGGAAGAGGCGAAGGCACGAATATATTTTGTTTTCACGGTATCCCCCTGGATTTATCAATGACCTAACATTACTTCGATTTCACTCTTAGGTCGAAGACACGAACGCGGAGCCGCGCCTGGGGCTTGGCCTCGCGCGTGCAAATTACCTACCACGGCGTCACGCGATCTGCAGGCGAAAGATACATCTTATCGTTGGGCATAACCGGGAAAGCAGCGTAAAAACTCGGCATATGCACAACAACGCCATCTATGCGGTATTTCTCTGGCGATTGCGGATTCGATTTAAGTTGCTCGATGGTGCGTGACTCACGCCACTTGCCCAGCCAACTCTGGGCATACCCAATGGAGAATCTCTGATCCGCGGTCATGCCATCGATCACAGCTGGCCCGTCCGCCAGCGCCCGGTAGGCGCGATCGAAGGCGGAACGCCGGTTCGGGCGAGGAACGCGTGAAAATCACCGGATCCGTATTGACCAGTTTCAACTGATAATGATAACGATGGACAAAGGGAGGAGGCCATCATGCAAAGACGTCAGTTCGTCGGCTCGGGTCTGGCGCTTGCTGCGACTTGGCCGCTGCGTGGGTTCGCTTCCGTTCTCAAGGGTGTTGGCGACGTGCCGGCCAGGAGTCTTGCCGGCGGCGAGACCGTGCTGCCCGGTTCCGCCATCGAGGCCCTCGCTGCCGGTCTGCGCGGCGATGTGCTGCTGGCGGGCAGCCAGGACTACGACCGGACGCGTCGCGTCTGGAACGCTTCGTTCGACAAGAAGCCGGCGCTGATTGCGCGCTGCACGGGCGCCTCCGATGTCCAGCAGGCCGTGGCTGTTGCCCGCGAGCACCAGTTGCTGACCGCCGTGCGCGCCGGCGGCCACAGCTATTCAGGCAAGTCGAGTTGCGATGGCGGGCTGATGATCGACCTGCAACCGATGCAGGGCGTGCGAGTCGATCCGGAAGCCAAGCGCGCCTACCTCGAATCGGGTTCGCTCCTCGGGCAGCTCGACCATGAATGCGCGGCCTTCCGGCTCGCCACCACTGCGGGTACCGTCTCGCACACCGGCGCTGCGGGTCTCACGCTCGGCGGGGGCCTCGGCCGGCTCGGCCGGCACTTCGGGCTCGCCTGCGATAATGCCGCCTCCTTCGATATCGTGACCGCCGACGGACGGTTCCTCCGCGCGAACGACAAGGAGAACCCCGATCTTTACTGGGGCCTGCGCGGCGGGGGCGGCAATTTCGGCGTGGTCACCTCGATCGAATACCGGCTGCACGACATGGATCCGGTAATTCTTGGCGGCACTATCGTCTGGCCGCTGGCCCAGGCGCGCGAAGTGCTGCGATATTACCGTGACATCGCCGCGGACGCGCCCGATGTCGTCAACCTGGCCCCCGCCTTGTACTCAGAGCCAGATGGTCAGATGATTGAAATCGAAGCGTGTTGGTCCGGGGATCGCGCCCAAGGCGAGGCGTGGCTCAAGAAGCTGCGTGCTTTCGGCAAACCGGCGCGTGACGACATCGCGCCTATGCCCTATGTGGCCATACAGACCAGCGCCGATGAGTTGCTTGCGCCCGGCAGATACTACTATATGAAGACCGGCATGTTGACGCAGCTCAAGGATGACGGCATCGATCTCATGATCGATTCGTTCAAGCGCATGCCAGACTGGTACCTGCTGTTCTTCGATCACTGCGGCGGAGCGTACCGGCACATGGCGCCGGCGGCGACGGCGTTCCCCAATCGCGACATGCTCTTCACGCTTGGCACCCACAGCATCTGGCCTACCAAGGACGGTATCGAGGAAAACACCGCAAAGATGCGCGCGAACTGGCACGAACTGGAGCCGCTGACCAAGGGCTTCTATACGAACTACGTGGATTCAGACGTCACGATGGCAGGCTATCGCGACAATTACGGCGCTAACTTCGAGCGGCTGGTCACCCTCAAGGCCAAGTACGATCCGACGAACTTGTTTCGGCTGAACGCGAACGTACCGCCGAAAGTCGCGTGAATACGCGTACCGGGGCGAGCCTCCTGGTATCGCGTTAGATCCGGGCAGCGGTGCCGGCTTCCCACAGGCGCTGGGGGACGTCAGCGGACATTCACGGCGCAAGCGGGAGTGCGCTTCGGCATGAAATCGGGATGGATGCCAATCTGCTTCGGCGTTCGAGGTTGCCACGAGGTTGTGTACTTGACCCAACTACCGCTATGCAGCCGGACGAGGGTGGCGTCATACGGTCACGCGAAACTGGCAGTGGGAATTCGGCATCGGCCTTTGTGGACGCAGAGCATCCTCGGATTGTGCGCCGGGCGGTGTTGCAGGCAAGGCGATTTCGCGCTTGAACGTCTCGTTGATGCGTCAGGAGCGACGAGACTAGTCGTTCGGAATGCGTTATAAGAGCCGCTGATTACGATGCAAGCTCGCTGCGCACACTACGAAGGTGCCGAGGCGTTGTCGCGGACGGCCTCCCACTACCGAACATTGAGACTTCTCAGCGTCCTCGCCGGCCGTGCCTGAACATTGGTGGTCCTAATGCATAATTGGCTTGGCGTGACTCTCACATGCGTGGTTCTGAGCGTTCCAGTAGACATCCATGCCGCTCAAACCCAGCCCGTTCCCGACAATCCGTTACAGGCGCAAACGTCCTTGGGATTCAATCCCAAGACACGGTGTCCGGATCTGCGGATCGCTGATGAGGGAACCATAGCAGTGGTTGTTTTCTGGCTCCCACGCAGTGGCATCCCGTCACAGATCTCCATCAAGTCGTCTTCGGGTTCGCATGCTCTGGATTCCGCGGCGATCGGCTGCGTCTCCAGGCTTCGATTCGCACCCGCAACCACGCTCGGCGACGGTGATCCGATCGACTCGTGGCGGCAGATTGCCTTGAGGTGGGCCAATCAAGGCAATGCGGATGAGACACGAGCGATGACCTCCCAAAACCCGTTATCGGGGGCAGGTCGAGCATCTGAACCCATCGCGGGAGCGCCGGCGCAGATAGCGGCCAATGCGAGACAGGATGACGCCGGTGGCCACGCTAACAGCGTGACTGTGCATGTTTGCGTCGATGAAACGGGAAGACTCGAACAGGACCCGACGATCGTCCACTCTTCGGGAATGCCGTCTCTGGATCAGGCCGCTGTGAGAATCGCAGCATCCGGCTCTGCTTACTACCGGCCAGACACCTCGTCGAACGGGCCGCCCGTGTCCGGCTGCGCGCAGCTAGCGATCAAGTTCGACATGAAGTAACGCGGGGTTCCGGTGGGGATATCCCGTGGGCCAACTCGCCGGCACCGTTCGGTGCGATGCCGGCAGAGCTATGTTCCGGTCTGAATGCCCGGAAGCTGCCGATCGCTCGATCGGCTAAGAGGGTGATCGGCCATTCCCCGCCGTTCTCTCCTCCGCTCCAAAGCCCTACTGAACTCACCAGAATGTGGCTAGAGGGACTCGCTCACAGCACTCCCGCGCGTCCCGCCCATGTAGCAACGTAGCTCTTGAGGAAAGAAGTGAACTCATCCGCTCCCGGCGGCAGCTCTCTGCCACGGCTACTGATAAGGTGAAAGTCGAAGCGCACCACGGGATTGATCAGTTGGCTCATCACCACCTTTCGGTTGCGGCACGCTGGCATCCCAAACGACGGAATGATGGCGATACCTTCGCCTGCTTCGACCAGGGCAATCTGCGTGGAGCAGGTTGACGATGGATCCGATCTGCACCTTCACACCGGCTTGCGCGAGGTGCTTGTCGATGAGTTGTTGATGCGGGTGGCCCGACGATAACGAGATCAGCGTCTCGCCATCGAGTGCGGACCAGGTCGTTGTTCTGCGAGGCGGAATGTCCTCGTCCTTGGAAGCCCGAGCTACCATCAGGGAGAAACGGAAGAAAGGCTCGCGACGCACGTCGGCCATGGCCTTGAATATCCCCAGGCTCATGTCGAGCTTACCGGCCTCAACCATCTTTAACTGTGGCATATGGCGCACGGAAGTCCGTAGGCAGCCAAGGGCTGACGGCTGGTTCAATTTCGTTCGGCCACAAAGCGGTCTGTTACGAATGGCCGAGAAGGGTCAATTAGCAAACTTCCGCCGATCCGGGCAGTTGCAGCGTTCCGTCTGGCTCAGTGAGCTCAAGTGCGGGACATA
>Ga0302326_10011602_pt1 | contig 18943 bp, 17 predicted proteins | sample Palsa_T0_3_FD_202264 | JGI IMG/M metagenome (GOLD analysis project Ga0302326, IMG submission 202264) | Peat permafrost microbial communities from Stordalen Mire near Abisko, Sweden - Palsa_T0_3 | ecosystem: Environmental > Terrestrial > Soil > Palsa > Peat permafrost | place: Sweden: Abisko...
CGCAACTCCTTCGCGGTCAGGATATCCCCGCCGTTGTGCTCCAGACCGCGCCGCATCCTCTTCCGCTGGTTGAGGAGCAGCCGGTGGGCGATGTGGTCCGGCGCACTCGTGAGGCGAGCTTTTCCGACTGGATCGACCGCCTGCGCGCAAGCGCCCTGTGGAACGCGCGGTGGACCTGCCCCGATCTGATCGAGCAGCTTCACCGCTGTCTGAAGCGTCCGGTGGACAACGTGATCTGCAGCGTGCTCGACCTGGACGCCGCGCTGCCCGTGCAGGCGCTGATCGCGTCTACCTGGGCTGAAGACGTCGTCGCTGGCGTCGTGGCGTTGACCAGCCTGACCGGCGCCGGCCGGGCGTGGGTGGTCATTCCCGACGATCTTCCCAGCGGCTGTTGCAATCGGCTGCGGGAAGCGGTTCGAGGAACAGATCTCAAGCTCGTACCGGTGCAAAATCGCTATCCCCTGGCCCATCCCTCGCTGCTGTTGCAAAGTCTGACCGGCCGGCTTGTCCGCTTTGGCAATCTGCCGGTGGAGCAGGGGATTCTGCTGCTTGACGCGGCGGCGGCGCGCAGCGCCGGCCGATTGTTTCTCCGCAATGCGCCGACGGTCGAGCTTCCGATGGGTATCTTCGATCAGAGCACCCGCCGTTCGCACTATGTATCGGCGCCGATCGGAACGCCGTTGGAATATCTGCTCGAACGGGTTGGAGTGGCGACGACGTTTTCCGTGCTCTCCGCGGGTACGCCACTGCTCCAGCAGTTACTCTCCCGCGAGTGCGTCGTAGGAGGCGTGAGTCTGACGATTTACGCCTCCCCGCCGATCCACGAGGTGAATCCCGAGCCGTGCATCCGCTGCGGCTGGTGCGTTGAAGCATGTCCGGTGCAGATTCAGCCTGCCGCGCTGCTCGAAGCCGCACAAAGCAACGATGGGCAGGCGGCCGAAAGCTACGGCCTCCCCGCCTGCATCGAGTGCGGCATCTGCACGTACGTCTGCCCCTCTTACCTGCCGCTGCTGCATGGAATAAGGACACTGCGAACGGGATCGCCGCAACGAAATCTGAACGACGACACCTCACGCTGAAAGCTCGAATGACGAAACTCGAAATCAGAATCAAGCTCGAAATCAGAATGACTCCATTTGATTCGAGGATTCGAGCTTCGTCATTCGGCCTTTCCGCCGCCGGCGCGCAAGGATGATACCGAGATCCAGACCCGGGCGTGCCTCTGCCGGTTGCGTCCCCGCACTCTCCACTACACAATCCCTCCCGCCGCCAAGATGAGTCGATCATTCGCCCTTCGTCCTACGTCCGTGACGCCGCTCTCCCACAGCGGCATTGGCGTGGCGGGCTTTTATTCGATGCACCTTCTGGGGATTGCCCTACCGCTGACGGCGGGTTTATTGTTGTATGGATGGCGGGCCTTGATCGTCGTCGCCAGCGTCCTGGCTTCCACGCTGGCCGCGGTCGCCATCTGGCGACGAATCGGGACGCGCGGGCATCAACTGCGGTATTCCCACGCCGCCTGGCTCGCCACGCTCCTCGCCATGATGCTGCCGGCGCATCTGGCCACGAGCATTCCCGATTCCCGCGGCGAGGTCACCTGGATGGTGCTGCCGGCGGCGGGCGTCAGCCTCGCTTTGATCATGTGGCTCATCGGCGGGCTGGGGGCCGGAAGAATTCACCCTTCGGTCGTCGCGCTGCTTCTCCTGGGGGCGCTCTTTGGCGACATGCTCGCGCCCCGGTACGTCCTGCATCGCGACCATGTCTTCTTCGGCGACCTGCTCAAGGCCTCGGCGCCCGATCAACGCGTCGATCGAGGAGATTCCTGGATCACCCGCAAAAGCGGTGGTGAGTTCGACGCCGAGCGCGCGGCGCCTGCCGCGAACGCACTGATTCAGTACACCACCGGCCGGGAGCGCCCCGCTCACGGCTGGCTGCCGATTCAAGGTCTCCTCCGCGACAGCATGCCTCCCCTGGAGGACCTCATCATCGGCGGAAACCCCGGTCCCATCGGCATCAGTAGCAGACTGACCGTTATCGTCGGCGGGCTGTTTCTTCTTTACCGCGGGCTGATCGATATCCGCATTCCCCTGATCATCTGTCTGGTGGAATTCGCCATCCTGCTGATTCTTCCTGTTCCTACTGTCATTGCCAATCGCGCCCAATGGCGCTGGATTGCGTTGCGCGACCCCACCGTGGGCTTCGCAACCGCCATTACCTTCGCCAACTATGAATTGATGGCCTCGCCAATGCTTTTCATGGCGTTCTTCATCGCCACGTCTCCATCAGTCCGCCCGATGGCGCGCCGAGCCCGGGCCGTTTACGCTGCGGTCATCGGCCTCCTCTGCGCCGCAGCCCAGCTCTACTTCTCCGTGGACTACGGGCCCTACGTCGCCCTGCTGATTGCCAGTCTCCTCACCCCCACGCTCGACTGGCTCTTTCGCCCCCGCCCATTGTTGTAACGGTTGCGAAGGGCCTCCGGGCGGGGGACCGCCCGGCTCATCCTGCCACCGACGTCCTCTTGCGTCCCCCGTCTGGCTCCTGACTTCTGGCTCCGCGCTTCCCTCGCCTCTTTTACTTTTCCCTTCGCCGCGCTTAGCTTCTCTGTCGTTGAATCATCGCATCGCCATTCTCGGTTCGACCGGGTCCATCGGGTGCAGCGCGCTGCAGGTGATCGAGCATCTGGGCCGGCCGTTCCAGGCGGTGGCGCTCGGCGCACACCGCAGTGTCGACAAGTTGCTCGAGCAGGTGCGGCGTCATCGTCCGTCGTCGGTTGTTGTGACCGATGACGATGCCGACCGCGCAACACTGGACCAAATTCGCGATCTGGGCGTCGAAATCTATCGCGGCTCTGACGGGATGACCCAGATCGTGCAGCGGTCAGATATCGATACGGTGCTGGCCGCCGTCGTTGGCGCCGCAGGTTTACCGGCGGTTCTCGCTGCCATCGGCGCCGGGAAACGCCTCGCTTTAGCCAACAAAGAATCGCTCGTAATTGCCGGTTCGCTGGTCATTCCGGAGGCAAAACGCCGCGGTGTGGACATTCTGCCGGTCGATTCCGAACACTCGGCGGTCTTTCAGGCCGCTCACTGCGGCCGGGCTCATGAAATCCAGCGTGTGATTCTCACCGCCAGCGGCGGGCCCTTCCGGACCGCCAGCCGCGAACAGATTCAAAATGCCACCGTGGAGGATGCCCTGCGGCACCCCACGTGGCGCATGGGGAACAAGATCACCATCGATTCGGCCACGATGTTCAATAAGGGCTTGGAGATCATCGAAGCCTGCTGGCTCTTTGATCTTCCGCCAGATCGGGTTGAGGTTGTTGTGCATCCCGAGTCGATCGTCCATTCCATGGTGGAGTTTGTGGATGGATCGGTCCTGGCCCAGCTCTCTCCTCCGGACATGCGCACGCCGATTCAATATGCCTTCACGTATCCGCAGCGCCTCGGCGGATCGACCGCCGTGCTCGATCTGAAAAAGGCGTTCAACCTCCATTTTGAGCCTCCGGATTACGACCGCTTCCCGGCGCTGCGGATTGCGTACGACGTTGCCGCCCGCGGAGGCACGCTGGGGGCCGTGATGAACGCCGCGAATGAGGCTGCTGTAGCGGCGTTCTGTGCCGGGAAAATAGCCTTTGGTGAGATTTCCCGGTCGGTAGAGCTTACAATTCACGCACACCGGCTCCAGCCGCACCCGGCTTTGGACGATCTCTTCGGGGCGGATCGCTGGGCTCGGCAATACGTGACGGCACTCCTGGCGGAGTCGAAACTTCGGAATTGAACGCATGCCCAACGACCCCCTGACGATCATCCTGCTCATCCTGGGTTTCGGATTTGTGATCTTCTTCCACGAGCTGGGCCACTTCCTGGCCGCCAAGTGGACGGGAATCAAAGTCGAGCAATTTGCGGTCGGATTCGGCCAAGCCCTGATAGCCTGGCGCAAAGGTATTGGCTTTCGCATCGGCACTACCGCCGCCGACTACCGCAAGCGTGCCGAGGCCTACATCGACGCGCACAAACCTTCGGACTCGGAGTTAGCCTACGCGGGGGAGGGCGCAACCGACGCCGAGGTCGACAAAGCCGGCGCCGCGCTGGGGCTTGGCGAAACCGAATATCGATTGAATTGGATCCCCCTCGGGGGCTACGTGAAAATGCTGGGGCAGGACGACCTGAATCCCAATTCGCAGGCCGACGATCCCCGCGCCTACAACCGCAAATCGATCCCAGCGCGCATGCTGGTGGTCTCCGCCGGGGTGATCATGAACATCATCCTTGCCGCCATCGGCTTCATGATCGTCTTCAAGATGGGTTTTCACGTTCCGCCCGCCAGGGTCGGCGACATGTTGCCCGACTCTCCCGCCCAGCGCGCCGGCCTGCGGGTGGGGGATTACATCGACACCCTCGACGGGAAGAAGCAGTGGGATTTCACGAAGCTTGGATTCAACACCGCTTTGCTCGAGCCCGGCGTCCCGGTTCCCATGAATGTGATCCGCGACGGGAACCTGATTCATCTAACCATCACGCCTGAACATGAAAGAGGGAATTCCAAGGGGTTTGTCGAGCTCGGAATCGCGCCGTATCACGATTTGCGCGGATTGCGCGACGCGGTGGTGAAGAACGATCCCAAGCTCGATGAACTGGTGCTGCCGGAATCTCTGGCGGTCAAACCCGAGGAGTTGATCACGCAAATCAACGGGCACACCGTCGCGCCGGACGATTACGAAAAATTCGAGGCGATTGTCCAGGACTCGTCCGGCAGGCCGATCGCGCTGACGGTTGAAGCAATTGACGGCACCACACGCCATGAAACCGTTTACGGGCACTTTGGCGACCCGTTCTCGGCCGGCTCATTTCAACTGGTCGGAATGGTGCCCCGCGCCCGCATCGAGGAAATTCTCCCCGCCTCCCCGGCCCGCGAAAAACTCCTCCCCGGCGATGTCATCCAGGCGGCCTACTACTCCAACAACGACGCGCTCACCGCTCCTCCCACGCGTGAAGAACTGACCGAATTTCTCAGGGACGCGGGCGACAAGGGGCAGGTCGTTGCGATGGACGTCGTCCGACGGGTCCACGGCGTCGATACCCTGATCCACGTGCCCGATCTGCAGACCGGCGTGAAGCTCGAAGGGGGAGGCCGGGGCCTCGGAATCGTGCTCGGGCTCTACGACGAGGATCGTCCGGTGGTCGCGGCGGTTCTGCACGACACTCCCGCGTCCCGGGCCGGTGTTCCCCGCGGAGCCACGATCAATTCCATCAACGGGCAGCCGATTTCCTCCTGGTACGACATGCATCGCGTCCTGCTTCAGATATCGCCGGACGCTCCCGTGCCGATGGAATTCACCACCGCCTCCGGCGAGCATGAGCGAAAGATGCTCACGATCGATCCGAACCAGGAAGCGGCCGTGCATGCCGTTCGGTACCAAACACTGCTGCAACTCGGCGATCCGAGAAGCGCCGTGCGCAAGGCCGACAATATCTTCCAGGCCGCCGGCTGGGGAATCACCGAGACACGCGACCTCTCCCTGCAGTTTTACCTCACGCTGCGGCGCATGTTCGACGGAAACGTCAGTCCCTCGAACCTGATGGGTCCGATTGGAATCTTCATCACCGGCAAAACGCTGGCGTTCAAAGGCTTTGACTGGCTGATCTGGTTTCTCTCCATGATCAGCGCTAACCTCGCGGTAGTGAACTTCCTTCCCATTCCCATCGTCGATGGGGGACTCTTCACCTTCCTGATCCTGGAAAAACTGCAGGGCAAGCCTCTTTCCCCGCGCACCCAGGCGATTGCGCAATACGTAGGGCTTGCGTTTCTGGTCGGCGTTTTCGTCTTCGTCACCTACCACGACATCGTCCGCTGGCTGTGAGCGTCCGCGGCGACAACTTCCCCGGTGTAGCCGCCGAGCTTGCTCGCGGTTCGCCCAAGCGAGGTCTCCCGCACCGCGCCGACACGGCGAGCATGCTCGCCGGCTATACGGAGTTCTCAAATCGTTCCGAACTACGGCATCGCCCCGCGTGCCAACATACTCCTCTGCCGTTCCGTCCACCACCGCGCTTTTCCCACTTCAACATCCGCGCACCCGAACCAATCCACGATCGCTCTCCGCAATGCATCAAGCCCTTCGCCGGTCTTCGCCGACACCCACAATCCGCCCGCGCTCGCCTCCGGCACACGGCCCAGCAAATCACATTTATTTCTTACCCGAATCATTGCCGAATCTTCGCTGCTGTTCGTTTCCACCGGCTGAGTCGCATCGACCACCAACAGCACCAGATCGACCTCCGCGATTTCTTTTTGGGCCGCATCGATCGCCTGCGATTCGATCCGATCCTCCGTTTCGCGAATTCCAGGCGTATCGACGAGCATGATCGGCAGTCCGTTCACGGTGGTAAATTCCCCCACCCAGTCGCGTGTCGTCCCGGGCAAATCGGCGGTGATCGAACGCTCCTGTCCAAACAGTTGATTAGCCAGCGTCGATTTCCCAACGTTGGGCCGGCCCGCGATCGCCACCCGTGGCGGATGCAACAATCTCCACAGCGCCCCGTCCGCCGCCATCTCCTTCAGCCGGTCCGGCGCCGGCGGATTCTCCCGCAACGCGTTCCACTTACTCGTCTGCGCCGCGAGCATCCGCAGGGCCAGTTCGCTGCGCGCCATGGGCAGCCACGCCGCCACCTCGCGCTCCAGCAGCGTCTCGCCGTCCGCTCCGTGCGGCGATGGCCCATCGGCTCCGTCGAGAAGGCGAAACCCATATTGTCTCGCCAGCTCGATCGCGCGCGCCGCTGTCCACGGCGAGCCATGCAAGTTGATGTCCCCGCTGCCCCCGTCAGCTGCCAGCACGACCACGACATCATCAATGACAGCCTCACCGTCCCGCAGTTCTCCGTGCACACAGTGGCCGCTCCGCGCATTCTTTGAAAAATGGGCTCGCAGAAACTCCGCCGTCAACGGTCCCTCGATGCGCACGACCGCGACCGCGGCCGCGCCGGTTCCAGTGAGAAGGATCACAATGTTTTCGCTCATATCCGTCGGCGGCTGGGTCGGAACCGGTTTGAAAAACTTCAGGACTGCGCGCCACGCCGAGTCTGAGGTACTCCGAAGGCTCGGAATTTCCCCGTTGGATCCGAGCCTTCGGGGTACCTCAGACTCGGCGTGGTCTGCGGATCAAGGGTTCTGAGAGGATCGAACCGCTCATCAGCTACTCGTCGTGCTTCAGATGGTGCTCCGTATACGCCAGCGCGACGCCATACAGCGTCAGGTCCGGCGCAACCGCGTGAATCAGCTCCCATCCCTCAAACAGCAGCTTGGCGTCCCCGCCCGTGGCAATCACGTCCGGCCAGCGTCCCAGATCGGTCGCATAATTTTCGACCAGTTCCTTCACCGCGCCGCGGATCCCGTAATACACGCCATGCAGCATCGCCTGCTCGGTGTTCTTGCCGAACGCTCCCTCCGGCACCGCCAGTTTCACTTCCGGCAGCAATGCCGTGTTCGCGTGCAGGGCGTCGAGCATCATCGTCGCTCCCGGCAGGATCGCGCCGCCGATGAAATCTCCCCCGTCGTTGCAGAAATCGACCGTCACCGCGCTTCCCGCGTCGACGACCACGCAAGCCGATTCGATCTGCTCGTGTGCCGCGGCCACGTTCAGGACGCGGTCGACTCCCGTCTCTGCCGGCTTCTCCGTCAACACGCGAATCGGCAGATCCACGTCTTTCCCCACCCACAGCACAGCGCGTCCGATCGCCAGATCGACAACGTGCTCCAGTCCTTCGGTCACCAACGGATTCACCGTCGCCGCGACCACGGCCGCGTCGCGTCCTTCGAAGCTGGTCCACGCCTCGACAATCGCGCTTTGCCAAGCCGAACGATCCTCGATCCGATGCCGCGACACCCCCTTTAACTCGCCGGCCACAAACGTCCCGCAGGCGATGCGAGAGTTGCCGACATTCAAAACCAGCAGATTAATCTCCATAATGACAGTATAGGGTTCAGGGTTCAGGGTTCAGGGTTCAGGGAACTCGCGGCTACGCTCACTTTTCATTTTTCATTTTTCATTTCCCGCCTCCACCGGCGAAGGAAAATTGAAAATGTTCAATGGAAAATGAAAAATGAAAAGTGAAAGGCTTCAATCAGACCGACTTCATTTCACTCTCCACTCTTCACCCTCTACCCTCCGTTATCCCGCTGAACCCTGAACCCCCCTCATGCCTCCGCCCACGCTCATTCTCCTCCCCGGCCTTCACGGCACCGCCGATCTTTTCGATGGGTTTCTGAAGGTCATCCCTGCCGAGTTTCCGCGCCGAGCGATTTCGTATCCGTCGGATGAATATCTCTCCCATGATCGGCTTTTGGAGTACATCCAGGAGCAGACAAAAGAAGACAAATCGCTGGTGCTGATCGCCGAATCCTTTTCCGGCCCGCTGGCTGTCCGGTTTGCCGCCGCCCACCCGGATCGCGTACGGGCAATTGTCCTGTGCGCCAGCTTCATCCGCCTTCCTCAGCCGCCGTGGCGCCGCCGGCTTCTCGCTCCGCTGCTGTTCCATCTCCCGATCTTAACGGCCGCTTTGCGCCGCTATCTCGTCGGCCCGCAAGCGCCGCGCGAACTCGTTGTCCGCCTGCGAGAATCTCTCCGCCAGTCGCGTCCATCCGTTTTGCTCGCCCGCCTGCGCGAATCTTTCCGTGCAGACTGCACCGATGCGCTGGCCCATTGTCGGATGCCGCTGCTCTATCTCGCCGGAAGTGAAGATCGACTGATACCGTCCGCAGTTGTCGATCCCATCCGCGCCGTGCGCCCGGATACGATCGTCGTCACGATTGCCGGTCCTCACATGCTCCTGCAAACCCAGCCAGCCGGGTGCTGGCGCGAGATCCACCGCTTCCTGCGCGACAACAACACTGTTCGCTAAAATGGCCTCTATCGGAGTCGAACCGATACTCCTTTTGGGAAATGGATTTTGAATCCATCGCGTCTGCCAATTCCGCCAAGAGGCCCTTCTTTGTTTTCCCCCGATTTCCGGTATTTTAGCGTGGGACTGGGTTGTGTGCACACGCGTCGATCGCAGCATGCCGGTAAAGAATATGAAAGATCGAGCATCGGATCAATCACTCCGTCGACGGTGAATATCGAATGGAAGTGAAAGGAATAACGTGCGGATTCAGACGATAGAAGCAAACAATTTCAAGTCACTTGTCAATTTCCGGCTGGAACTCGCAAAGTTCTCATGCCTTGTGGGGCTGAACGGAGTCGGAAAGTCCACTGTGCTCCAGTTCATTGATTTTCTGGCCCAGCAGGCGCGTGGCGAGATCAGCGAATGGCTGGAAGGGCGTAACTGGAAGCACCGGGACATTCTATTTCGCTTGAAGCCGGCGAAAACCGTCACCTTTACCGTCAATGTGGTCGATCCGAAGCAGCGCGAAGTGACATGGGCCGGCACGTTCAATCCCTACCGCCTCTATTGCACTGCTGAGAAGCTTACAGCCCATGATGCCGAGCTGATCGTGCATGGGGGCGTATACACCATCAAGGATCGTAATCCCGACAAAAATGCTCGAAAGAAGGCGGTGTCTGAGGCAATTCAGTTCATGTACCAAGGATCGATCCTGTCGCAGCTTCGCGACGAGGCACTCCCAGAGTCTTTGCTTGCATTCAAGAGATTTCTTCTGCAAACCGAGTCACTGGACATGTTGACCCCTGAACGGCTTCGTCAGCGGACGCGCGACGCGCATGGATCGCTGGGACACGGTGGGAGGCATCTTTCCGCGTTCGTGTACGAACTCGGTGTGCCCGGCCGGAAGGCTTTGGCCGCGAAGCTGAAGGACGCCTACCCACGCCTCCACCACGTCTACGCGAAATCGCTGCAGTCAGGATGGAAGCAACTTCAAGCATCCGAGATGTTTGGGAAGAAAAAGATGTGGACCGAAGCTCGCCATTTGAATGATGGGCTTCTCCGATTGATCGCCATCTTTTCCGAGCTGGCATCGGAGCATACGTTCTTGCTTTTCGATGAAATCGAGAACGGCGTCAATCCAGAACTGATCGAGTTTGTGACTGACGCATTGGTTAAAGCGAAGCAGCAAGTGCTTGTGACCACGCACAGCCCAATGATTTTGAATTTTCTTGATGATGACACGGCGAAACACGGCGTGATCTACCTGTACAAAAATCGCGACGGTCAGACGCGGTCTATTCCATTCTTCTCGATTCCCTCGCTCAAGGAGAAACTGAAGTTCATGGGGCCGGGCGAGGCTTTTGTAGATACGAATTTGGTTGAACTGGCCGATGAAATTGCCCAAAACGGTCGGAAGGTTTGAGCATGTATTTCTTGCTCAGCGGCGAAGGGCCCACGGACATCGGCACATGCGCCGACGGGTCGTTGGCGTGCGGAGGAACTGCATTTCTCCACGGCCCAATGAGTGCAATAGTTGATCGATTAGTCGAACGAAAACACCATTACTCCATCCTTGATTTCGAAGCCTGCGGCTTCATCTCGGAAGGTGGACTCGCCCAGCGAGCCGCAGAACTCAAGAGCGTGAAAAAGTCGGCGCGGCTGCCGGGGAAGAAGCGGGGGAAGGAGACACGATATTACTTCAACAATGCGAGGGTTATGGCGCGCATCGCCCGTGAGCGGGAAGAGCAGCGTAAGGAGCCCGTCGTGGCCGTCCTGTTCCGCGACTCTGACTGGACGGCATCCGCGGGGCGCGGCTTGTGGAATGAGAAGCGGGAATCAATCTTAGACGGGTTCGAGGAAGAACGCTTCGAGCGTGGTGTTCCAATGGTTCCGAAGCCGAAATCGGAAGCGTGGCTGCTATGTGCATTGAGACGACCGCGTTACGCGAATTGCGATGCGCTCGAAGACGAGTCGGGGAATGATAGGTCGCCAAACTCGCTGAAGAAACAATTGGCGCCGCACATCGGCGAACGGCCGGTGCGAGAGACACTTGTGCATATGGTGGTGAACGGAATAGTGGATGTCGACCGCATCAACATGCCGAGCTTCCGCGAATTCCGGCAACGTCTTGAAGATGTGATCGAATGACGAGAGCCTGTTGCATTCCTCCGGAATTTCGCCTGATCCTTGGCGGCGCGGTCGCTATGATTGCCCGTGCGCTGCTGAACCGGCAACTTCGGCGGCAAGCTTCCTCCAACCTCAAGGCAAGGAGATTCATCCCATGAGCACGATTACGACCAAAGACGGGACGCGGATTTATTACAAGGACTGGGGAACCGGCCAGCCAATCGTCTTCAGCCACGGTTGGCCGCTCAGCGCCGATGCGTTTGAAGATCAGATGTTTTTTTTCGCCTCGCGGGGATATCGCTGTATCGCCCACGATCGCCGGGGGCATGGCCGATCGGGCCAGCCGTGGGATGGCAATGAGATGGACACGTACGCCGATGATCTTGCCCAGCTGACTTGGGCGCTGGATCTCCAAGGCGCGATCCACGTCGGCCACTCCACCGGCGGCGGTGAGGTTGCCCGCTACATTGGCAGGCATGGTACGGCTCGGGTGTCCAAAGGGGTGCTGATCGGCGCGGTGCCGCCGCTCATGCTGAAAACGCCGGCCAACCCTGGAGGGTTACCGATGGATGTTTTCGATGGTCTCCGCGCAGCTTCTCTCGCCGACCGGGGCAACCTTTACATGGATCTCGCCAAGGGTCCGTTCTACGGCTTCAATCGGCCGGGCGCGAATGTGTCGCAGGGTCTGATCGATTCCTTCTGGCTGCAGGGAATCACCGGAGGGCACAAGGCCATGTACGATTGCATCAAGGCATTCTCGGAAACCGACTTCACCGAAGACCTCAAAAAGTTCGACGTCCCCACGCTGATCCTCCACGGCGATGACGACCAGATCGTGCCGATCGGAGCCTCCGCCATGCTTTCTTCCAAGCTGGTCAAGGGCGCCAAGCTCAAGATCTACAAGGGCGCACCGCACGGCATGTGCTCGACGTTGAAAGATCAGGTGAATGAGGAACTTCTCGCGTTTATCCGAGGGTAGGAGACGCGCCCAAAAACCGAATGACGAGACGAGCATGGCGAAAACCCGAATGACGAAACCCGAAACCAGAATGAAGCCCGAATGACGAATGTCCGAATGGCGAAACGGGGCAACGCGCCGGTTGCGAGGCGCGTCGCAAAAAACAAACGTGCAACCGGTCGACGTGCCGCATGATTCGGTCATTCGTCATTCCGGTTTCGTCATTCTGGTTTTCGCCATCCTGGTTTCGTCATTCGGGTTTCAGCGTCCCTGTCTTCTCAAAAATCATCACGTGCTGCTGCGCCAGATCATCCACCGTTTTCACGTGCTCGAGTCCCACGGCTGACATCTCCTTGATCGCCTGCGCCTCGGTCATCTTGTGATGCGGGAGAATCTGGATAGTCGGATCCTCGGCTTTGTACTCCACGTCGATGACGCGGCCGCCGGGTTTGAGCGATGTGAGGATCGCTTCCATCATCTCGCGGGGATGATCGAACTCGTGATACGCATCGACGAACAGCACTACGTCCACGCCGGCCGCCGGCAGCTTGGGATCGGTCACCGTTCCCAGCACCGGCTCGACGTTTTCGATTCCCTTCTCCTTGCTCCGCTTGCGGATGATGGCCAGCATCTGGGGCTGAATGTCCTCGGCCAGCACTTTTCCTTTCGGGAGCAGCGGGGCGATGCGGAAGCTGAAATAGCCGGTGCCCGCCCCGATGTCGGCGACGACTTCGTCCCCATTGAGCTGCATCGCCTCGATCACCTTCTGCGGCTGCTCCTCCTGCTCCCGCGTCGGACGATCCAGCCACCACGCCGCCAGATGCCCCATCACATTGGCAATCTCCCGCCCCATGTAGACTTTGCCAATGCCGTCGGCGCTGGGCGGGCAATTCGTGTAGACCGGCTCCGTCGTCGGCGCCCCGGCCAGCAGCACGGCGCGTGGCAAAGCCGATGCGCTGATCAGCAGAAGAATCGCGAGCAGTTTGGACCGGTTTGTCACCATTCACCTCCCAGAGACGCGCTCACGTTGCCACTCTTGCAGGGTTTCACGACTGATGACATCATCTTAGCGGCAACGCGAGGCTCTCGCCGTTGGCGTGAGCATACTCCAATCACCGACCGCGCTGGGATTTCCAGCATTATCACAACCAGAAGGAAAACTTCCATGTCGATCGCCCGCGCCCAGTTTGTGTCGCTGTTTCTGCTACTGGCGCTCCCGATGGTGCTGTGTGGCACCACCGCACGTGCCGCCGACCAGGTGGCGATCAAGAGCGGCCAGAAGCTCGCATTCCTCGGCGACTCGATTACGCAGTTTGGCAATGATCACCCATCCGGATACGTCCGATTGGTGATCAGCGGCCTGAAGGCCAATGACATCGACGTAACTCCAATCCCGGCGGGAATCAGCGGGCACACCTCCCGCGACATGATCGCCCGCATCGATCGTGACGTGATCCAGAAGAAGCCGGACTGGATGACATTGAGCTGCGGCGTCAACGACGTCTGGCACGGCGCGAACGGGGTCGACCTGGAAACCTACAGGAGAAACATCACGAACATGGTAGACCGTGCGCAGACTGCGGGCATCAAGGTGATGCTCCTCACCTCGACCATGATTGGCGAAGATCAGAGCAACCCCAATAATCAGAAGCTGATTCCGTATAACGATTTCTTGCGGGAGCTGGCGAAGGAAAAGGGATGCCTGCTGGCGGATCTGAATGGCGACATGCAGGCGGCCGTGACCGCAGCCGGCGGCGGCCAGCCCGGCTCGATCCGTACGCTCACGGTCGATGGCGTGCACATGAACCCCGCTGGCAATCTCATGATGGCTGAGGGCGTTCTGAAAGCTTTCGGTCTGGATGACGTCCAATTGCGGAGGGCGAGGGAATCGTGGCTCGACATTCCCCAGGCCGTCGAGGCCAGCGCGAGGGTGATGCTTACTCTCCGCCAATGGAACCAACTCAACGCCATCGCCAGCAGCAAGCACAAAACAGTGGCCGACATGCTGAATGAGACGTTCAACCAATCCGTCGAGTCGATGATCGCCGACGCGGGTGCGCCGACCAAGTGACGGCGGGGCGGGAAAACTTGAAGACGTGTCAGATCGACCGCCGGCGCGGATCGCAAAGTTTAGCCGCGACGCGCTCCGCTGCGCGTCGCGGCTAAACTTTGCGAAGGGTCGGGTTCTTAAATTCCAAAATCTTCTGAGGCCGCTTACCCGAGCAACTCGTCCTTCTGCGGTCTCTTCACCAAGCCCAACGGCAGAACGGTCTTTCCGTAGATTTCATTGAGCACCTGAGCCAGCCCAGCGTAGCAGGCCGACAGCCCGCAGAAGACGCCTTCGAAGCCGGTCATGTGGCCAAAGCCCTCGCCAGGATCGACGAATTTCTCGATGGCCAAAAGGAAGAAGAGAATCACCAGCGACCCAAAAACAACTTGCAGCGCGCGGCTCAATCGCAGCGTGCCGATGAACAGTCCCAGCGTGAAGAGGCCCCACACGAGCAGGTACCATCCGAACCCGACGCCGTTAGTGGTGAATTTGGGGTCGATTTTCGGCAGAAGAATCAGTCCCACCAGCGTTAACCAAAAGAAGCCGTAGGATGTGAAAGCGGTCGCGCCGAACGTATTGTTCTTCTTCCATTCCAGGACGCCGGCGATCACTTGGGCGGCTCCGCCGTAGAAGATGCCCATCGCCAGGATCATTGAATTCATCTCGTAGAACCCGGCGTTGCGCAGATTCAGCAATACGGTTGTCATGCCGAACGCGAACAGCCCGAGCGGAGCAGGGTTAGCGGTGGTGTCTTTGATCACAAGCGGCGTGGTTTCTGCCATGGGTCTCCCGGTTGATGAAACCATAATATGCCGTTGCGTCGTATAATGCGATTTATTGATCGCCAGGAGCCAGGGCGGGAAATTGGCCGTATCTGTCCTGATGCGAGCATCGGAGAAAGTTGTTCTTCCCGCCGCAGGGGCCAGAATCGTGCCATGCGAGGAATCATCACGATCATTATCGGACTCATTTTTATAATCGGCGGGCTCACCGGACGCCTTGTGCTCATTGGAACCCACAACGGCCCGGCGCTGTCGGTCGTGGGCGTGGCTCTGCTGCTGCTGGGAATCTTCCGCGTCGCGAAGCGGGCGTAATCGGTACGAATCAACGACGCGGCCGCGTGTCCGGCTCCCTCTCCCGGTAATCCGGGAGAGGGTTGGGGTGAGGGTGATTTGGAATTTGAGTGCCGTTGGTGCTCGAAATCACCCTCACCCCCGCCCTCTCCCGGAGTTTTTCATGAAGCTGCGCCTCGCCCTGAGAGGATGAAAATACGGTTGTGTCTGCTTTCGAATGCCACTCTGACACCTATTTACGGAGCAGTACCAGGAGAGGGAGTGAGTTCATCCCCTCTTGTCACGTTCCAGTCACCAATCACCAGTCCCATGACCATCCTCTTCCTTTACCGCTGACCAGCGTTCCCGGCGGCGTAAAGCCGACATTTCTTGGCTCGCTGCCATTTGAAGCCTTTTTTCCGCACTACACACCAGACACGGGCAGGATGCCCTTGCCACGGGGCAGCATCTCGTCCACCCGCGCGAACGTGAAGCCTTCGGATCGCAGGTAAGGAATCACATCCTCGATAATTTGCTGAAGACGCGTTGGCACGGCTCCGCCGTCGTGCAGCACGATGATGCTTCCGTCGCGGGCGCGCTGGCGGATGCTTTGGATAACCGTTTCCGCCGGGCGGCTGGTGTCGAATGTGCGGATGTCCCAGCCGATCATGGTCAGGCCGGTTGCCTGCAGCGCCCCGGCAAAGTGCGGGTTGGTCAGCCCCACCGGCGGCCGCATGAGCTTCGGCGCTGAGCCGGTGGCTCGTTGAATCGCCTGCTGTGTGCGGATGATCTCGTTCACCAGGCCGCGCCGGCGGAGGAAACTGGTCCACCAGCCGTGCGAGAACAGATGATTTCCCAGCAGGTGTCCCTCTGCGACCACGCGGGCGGCGAGCGCGGGATGAGCCTCGACGTTGCGTCCGATGCAAAAGAACGTTGCGCGGACCTGTTCCCGCCGGAGCAGATCGAGCAGCGCCGGCGTTGCCAGCGGGTCGGGGCCATCGTCGAACGTCAATGCGATTCGCTTCTGTCCCGATGGGCCCCGGCAGATCGCCGGGCAGAAAAACTGCAGCCCGATGCGGGACATTCCCACTGCAAAAATCGTGACGTAGAGCGCCGAGAGACCGAGCAAGACCCAAAGCCGCGCATAGCCATGAAGAAGCAAGGAGGCCGCCAGGGCCGCCGCGATTGCGAGCAGCGTTGTGATCGCGAATCGAGTCATTGCGAGCGTCAGCGGGAACGTAACAGATCGGTTTGCCGTTGCACACAAGCTGCCTGGGGTGGGGGGATTCGCCGCCAAAGTTGCAGCGCCCCGCGGCCGTCCATAAGATGCGCGGCGGTGACAACTCCGGTGGCAGCGCGGGATATCGAAATCGAGCTGAATCCGCGGCAGATCGACGCAATGCTCGATCGGGGTGTGGCGAGAACCGTGGCCTTCGCCCGTACGCATTCGCCGTTCTACCAACGCCACCTGGCGAATTCTCCGGAAGTGCGCGGTGTCGCCGATTTGTCGACGCTGCCGCTGACGACCAAGAAGCACGTCTCCGAATTCAACCGGCAGTTTTGGACGCTCGGCCACGAGCGAATTGTCGATGTCACGACTACCAGCGGGACGACCGGCGAGCCGACGCTCTATCCGATCACGCAGAAAGACCTCGACCGGCTCGGGTACAACGAGCAACTCTGTTTCACCCGCGCCGGATTATCCGCCGGCGACGTCGTACTGCTGGCGGTAACGATGGATAAATGCTTCATGGCAGGCCTGGCGTATTTTGAGGGATTGCGAAAGCTGGGCGCAACGGCAGTGCGGGTCGGCGCTGGTTCGCCGGCGATGCTGCTAAGTATGTTGCAGCGCCTTGGCGCGACGGGGATTATTTCCGTTCCGTCTTTTCTCAAACGTGTGGGCGAATTTGCCAAAGAACAGGCGATCGATCTGCGCACCTCCGGCGTTCGAAAGCTCATTTGCATCGGCGAGCCGATTCGCGACGTGGATTGGACGCTCACGCCGCTGGGCGCGCGGATCGCCCATGACTGGAACGCGTCGCTCCATTCGACATACGGGATCACGGAATTGGCTTCCTCGTTGTGCGAATGCTCCGCCGGCCGGGGAGGGCATCTGCATCCGGAGTTGTTGCACGCCGAAATCGTCGATGACGAGGGACGCGCCGTTCCGGACGGCGATATTGGCCAGCTGGTCGCGACGACAATCGGCGTGGAAGCGATGCCGATGGTTCGTTTCGCGACGGGAGACATGACGTTCATCACCCGCGAACGGTGTGACTGTGGCCTCCGGACGGCGCGCATCGGACCGATCCTCGGGCGCCGCGATCAGGCGATGAAAATCAAGGGGACGACGGTCTATCCGGCTGCCGTGCAGCGGGCACTGCATGGCATTGAAGCGATCGCGGATTACATCCTCATTGCCACGGCGCCAACGGCGCTCTGTGACGAATTGGAGGTGGTCATTGCGCTGCGTCCCGGAGCCGGCGCCGAGGCGGCGCGGGAAATGATTTGCGAAAAGTTGCGCGGCGAGTTGAGAGTCGCTCCATCCGTGCGGCTGGCGACTCTGAAGGAAATCGCCGCATTGGGCGGATCGCGCGAGCTGCGCAAGCAGCGCGTCTTTCTGGACCGTCGCAACCGGCAGGGATGCTGACGATGACCGCCGTCATCATTCTGTCATCGGTGCCTGGTGCGGACCTCGATTCAGCGGCGAGTGCAGCACGTCAGGTCGTGCCGCACGTGCTGCTGGCGGAAAATCCACGCGGGTATGGGGCTGCGCTGTCGGCTGCATTCGTTACCGCCGGTGAGCTCAGGTGCAGCCATGCGATTGTGGTCGATGTCGGGCGAGGCCATGAACCGGCCTGCTTGCCGAACTTCATGGAAGCAACTCGAGAGACCCCGGACGCCATTATCGTCGGTGTCCGGCGTTATTCCGAAGATTGGCCGTCGCTCGGCAAGCGATTGGGCCGTTGGCACTGCGACTTCTGGACCTGGGCCGAAACCGGGCGATGGATCCACGACACGACTTACGGCTTCAAAGCATATCCGCTGCATCTGGTTCGCGATTTGGCGGTACGCGCCCGGGCGACCGACTTTGAAGTGGAACTGCTGGCCAAATTGATTTGGGCGGGCGTGCGGGTCGTCGAGGTTCAGCTCCCGGCCGACGCTGGCGCCGAAGCGTTATCGCCACTCAAGCCCGGCGAGCTGGTTCGCTTTGGTGGAACGACGGCGCGACTGATGCTTCAACGGCTGATGCTTCCGAGTCCGCTGCTGGCGACGATGCACCGCCAGGCTTTCGCGGAACTGCCGCTCATGCGACGCGTCGGGCTCATCTGCCGGGAGGGGATCGTCCACAACTGCGATCGGCCGTCGCGCTTCGCCGCTTGTGTCGGCATTGGCGTCTTCTTCGGCATCGCACCGATCTGGGGCTTTCAGATGATCGCCGCCGCCGCCACGGCGCATGTCCTGGGGTTGAGCAAACCGCTGGTGCTGGCGGCGTCGCAGATCTCCTCGCCGTTGACGGTTCCGCTGATCATCTACGCAAGTCTGGTCGCCGGCCATTTGCTCTTTCACGGCCGATTCACCGGGCTTCCGCGGCCAGACCAACTCGACCGACTGGTATTGCTCCGCTACCTCGGCGAATACGTTGCCGGGAGCATCGCGCTGGCGGTTGTCGCGGGCGTCTTGTCGCTGCTGCTGGCGTTTCTTGCCGCGAGGACATTAAAAACCCTCCGGGGGAATGCGCGATGCTGAAGGCGCTGGTGGCCGTCGCGGTGCTGCTTGTCTTGAGCATCGGTTGGGTGCAGTTGGATTCGCCGACGATAATAAACGTGAGCCTGGCGGCTGGCCTCCTTGTTGCGATCACAGCCGTCATGTTCCTTTT
>Ga0302326_10011605_pt1 | contig 18937 bp, 9 predicted proteins | sample Palsa_T0_3_FD_202264 | JGI IMG/M metagenome (GOLD analysis project Ga0302326, IMG submission 202264) | Peat permafrost microbial communities from Stordalen Mire near Abisko, Sweden - Palsa_T0_3 | ecosystem: Environmental > Terrestrial > Soil > Palsa > Peat permafrost | place: Sweden: Abisko...
GACTGGATAATATCTGTGTCAACCAGGGAGTTGAGCTTGGCGACGATGCGCGCCGGACGACCCGTGCGGGCATGCTCGGCCTCACGCTCAATCAGGCGCATGCACTTTTCCGCCAGATCCAGCGGCGCTACCAGCAACGGCCCGTAGTTGGGGTTCTCAGCGTACGCCGTCAGAAAACTGAAAACATCGTGAACCGCGCTGGTAATTTCCGTGTCTGCCGTGAGCAGACTGAGATCGGTATAGATGCGGGCCGTGGTCGCGTTGTAGTTGCCGGTTCCGAGGTGCGCGTATTGACGGGCGACGCCATCCGGATCGCGCCGCACCAGCAGCGCCAGCTTGCAGTGCGTTTTCAGACCCACCAGTCCGTGAAACACCTGCACCCCGGCATCTTCCATATCACGCGCCCAGCGGATGTTCGACGCTTCATCGAAGCGCGCTTTCAGTTCCACGACAGCAGTAACTTCCTTGTGGGCCGCGGCCGCCATTAGAGATGGCACAATCAGCGAATGCTCGCTGGTCCGGTAAAGGGTCTGCTTGATCGAGAGTACGCGCTCGTCTTCGGCGGCCGACTGAATGAACGATATAACCGAATCGTAAGAATCGAAGGGATGGTGCAGCAGAATGTCGTGGCGCCGGAGCTCTTCAAACAAGTCGTGCGATTTCGCGGTCAGGCGCAACTCGCGGGGCACGAAGGCGCGAAACTTCAACTCCGGCCGCGCCGCCTCGTCGTAGATGTTGAACAGCCGCGAAAGATTCACCGGGCCGTTGACCGGGAAAATCTGCCAGCGGTCCAGCTCGAACACCGTGCCCAAACGCTCGATTATCTCGGGATCGGCCCCGGACTCGATCTCCATGCGCACCGCATCGCCCTTACGCCGGTTGTGCAGTTCGGCGCGCACCGATTCCAGCAGGTTGCGCGATTCTTCTTCCTGCAGGTAGAGATTGCTGTTGCGAGTGACGCGAAACGCGGCCGAAGAGACGATGTCGTAGCCCTTATACATCCGCGCCGCATGATGAACGACCAAGTCGGCCAGGAAAACGAAATCGATAGTTCCCTGCGATGGCAGACGGACCAGTCGGGGAAGCGCCCGCGGAACGGTAACCACACCCGTATAGGTGAGCGAGGAACGACGCCGGCGCCGCAGCAACAGCGCCACGCATAGCGCCTTATTGATCACACGTGGAAATGGATGTGCAGGGTCCACCGTGACCGGGGTGAGCAGCGGATCGAGCTCCCGTTCGCAGTAATCGTCCGCGAACGCGAGTGCCGTCTCATCCAATTCGTCAATGCCTAACACTCGAATTCCCTGCTCCGTCAGTTGCGGACGCAGGTGCTCATTCCAGCACGAATATTGTTCTTCGACGAACTCATGCGCGGCGTTCTTAATCAGCTCCCGCTCCTCCGTCATCGTGAGGCCGTCGGGAGTGGTGGAGTTGTGACCGTCTTCGAGTTGTTGCAACAGTCCGCCCACCCGGACTTCAAAGAATTCGTCCAGATTGCTGGCGGAGATGGCCAGGAACTTCACCCGCTCGAGCAGCGGATTGCGGAGGTCCGCCGCTTCTTCCAGCACCCGCCAATTAAACTTCAGCCACGACGCTTCGCGGTTTAGCAGTGTGCCGCGATCGTTTGCAGTTTGCCGAGCCATTTTTATAGAACCTGATTTTGTGGAACCTGAATTGTCGAAACCTATCGTCACAGTGAAAATCGGTTCCGGCTGCGGGAACCGCAACTCCAAATGCATCAACGTACGGATCTTTGTGGTAGATGGGGTGAGACCTGCGCCCCGAAGTAGTATACCAAGAAATGAAAAGGTCCCGATTTGCTACCCGCGCCGCGGCGCATCTATTCGGAGCCTTCAATCCAGACTCACCCGAAAACATGATTGTGCGCACATTGTCTCATGGCATATACTCCCGTCGATTCCCGTAACTCGCTAATAAAACGATGGTTATGGCTGCGTCCCGGCTGATGGGGATAGCGCGCAGAGTGCTTGATTCATTAATGTCAATAAAGTCGATCAGTTCACTGGACTTTATGGCACAATGTTTCGGCATGAACGGCTGCCCGGGCGGGACGCCATCATGATCTTCGCCCGTGATCGCCGTAAGGGCGAAAACTTTTCTGTCATCCCCGGGATGAATTGGTCAAAAAGAACAAAAAGGAGAGATGTGCACTTTATGAAGTCAACCAAGCAGCTGTTTCTCACGGTCCTGACGCTGGCGGCGCTTCATGCCGGCGCCTGGGCGCAAACCTCGGATTCAACCTCACCGCCTCCAACGAAGAAGCATAAGCCAGCTGCAGCGGCGCCGGCGATAACGGCTGCCGACGTTCAGGCCCTACAAGACGCTATAGCCGCGCAGCAGCAGCAAATCCAGCAACTGACCCAGCAACTGCAGCAGCTGCAGCAGAGCTGGCAGCAGGCGCAGCAAAGCTCTCAGCAAGCGCAGTCGGTCGCAGCCGATGCAGCCAACAAGGCCGCGGCGGCGCAAACTCAAGCCAGCCAGGAACAGCAGGCGGTTGGGGAATTGAAGAGCGACGTCGCCGATCTCAAGACGTCCACCAGCAATACGGCGATGACGCTGCAAGAATCGCTGAAAGAGGTGAAGAACGCCGCCCCGGAGTGGGAGACACCGATGTCGATCCATCTCAAGGGCATTACGATTACGCCGGGCGGCTTCATAGCCGCTGAATTCGTGCGGCGTTCACGGGAGTTGGGTGCTGATGTTACGACTCCTTTCAATTCGCTCACTCTACCCGGCGCTTCGCAGAGCCAACTACCGGAGTTCTTCGGCTCCGCCCGCCAGTCGCGCCCTACGATCTTTGTGGGGGGGCGCGTGAAGAATGTGGACCTTTCCGCCTACGTTTCTACAGACTTTCTCTCTGCCGGTGTGACCTCCAGTGCCACACAAACCAACAGCTACACTCTCCGCCTCCGTCAGGCATGGGCGCAAGCCAAGTTTGATAATGGCTGGAAATTACTGGGCGGCCAGATGTGGAGCCTGGTGACTGAGAACAAAGCGGGAATCGCGCCCAGCGACGATCTGGGTAAAGTCAACGATGCCCGGCCCTCGACCATCGATCCTGGTTACAACGTCGGTTTTAGCTTCGCGCGACAGTATGGTCTTCGCGTTACGAAAGACTTTGGCGATAAGGTGTCGATCGCTTTCGCAATCGAAAACCCGCAGGGCACTCTCACCACGCACGAAAACGCGGATAATTTCCTGCTCGGCGAAGCGGGCGCCAGCAACACCTACAACACGGGCGGAACTTACACGGCCAACCCTGCGCCCGATTTCATTGCCAAGATCGCCTTTGATCCCGGCTTTGGGCATTACGAAATCTTCGGCTTGGCCGACCGTTTCACCGACCGTGTGTTTCCTTGTGTCGAGAACTTCGCGAACCCCGCGATCTGTCCCACCACGAGCAGTACGCCCGCTGCCAGCGCCATCGGAGCCTACAATGCCTCGAAAGAAGGCGGCGGCATCGGCGGTAATGCCCGCTGGGCCTTCGCCAACAAGCACATCGTTTTTGGCCTGCATGGTTTCGGAGGCAGCGGCATCGGACGCTATGGCGCCGCCCAGCTCTCCGATCTTTCCATTAACCCGAACGGAACGGTTCATCTGATCAAGGATCTCCAGGGCTTGAGCACGCTGGAGTGGCACAGCAAGAAGCTCGACGTCTACTCCTATGTCGGAGCGGAATACGCCGCCCGGACTTTCGCCTTCGATCCGCTCTTGGGCGCTTCAGGAGGGTATGTCGGCTACGGAGCGCCACAATTCGCCAATTACGGTTGCTACACGGAATTGGCTCCTACCGTGAATACCGGCTTCACTCCTACTGCTCTCGCCCATTGCACCGGCGACACCCGCGCAGTGATCGAGGGTACAGCCGGCTTCTGGTACACCTTCTACAATGGGGCCAAGGGCCGGTTCCGGTTCGGCACACAGTACTCCTATGTGACCCGCCAGACCTGGTCCGGCGCCACAGCCGCGCCCGCCGGAGGCACAGCCACCCCGGGAGCGCTCACTCCGGAAGGACTGGACGGGATGGTCTTCACGTCATTCCGCTACTACTTGCCCTAAACGAATAATGGTCCCGCGTCACCATGTGACGCGGGACCATCCGATTTAGAACCGTCACTCGACTTTCTGTGGGGTCCTTCCCTGCGGGATCGCCGTCGGCCCGGTTTTTGGCTTACTCTCCTTTTTCCGGGCTGGCGGCGCTGATTTTATTGCAAGATTTCCGATTGGGATGTTCGTCGCTTCGATGTTCGTCGCTTCTTAGTGGATCTGCTTGAGCGCCGCTTTGACTTTTTCGACCACGCTCGGCGGGAGCGGCGCATAGCTAAGCTGACTCGTCATCTTCTGGCCATCGGTGAGCATCCACTCCAGAAAATCGGCCATGATCTTACCCTTCTTCGCGTCCTTGGCCTGCGCCGGAATCAGCAGCCACGTAAAGCTGGAGATGGGATAAGCCGTCTTGCCGGGGGCATTCGTAATGGAAACCCGAAAATCGGCAGGCATGGTTTTCACCGATGCCGCCGCTTCTGTCACTCCATCGAGCGAAGCCTTCACGAAATTCCCCGCCGCGTTCTTGACCGATCCGTAGGTGATTTTGTTCTCTGCGGCATAGATCAGTTCAACGTAGCCGATCGATCCCTGCAACTGCCTGATCTGCCCGGCAACACCTTCGTTGCCCTTGCCGGCCATACCCAACGGCCATTTCACGGATGCTCCCTTCCCCACCGTGTTGTTCCAGTCTTGGCTGACCTTGGAAAGATAGTCGGTGAAGATGAACGTGGTGCCGCTGCCTTCCGCGCGATAAATCACAATGATCTGTTGGTTGGGAAAATTGACTCCGGGATTGGCCTTGGTGATGGCGGGATCGTTCCAGTTCTGTATCTTTCCAAGAAAGATGCCGGCCAGAGCTTCCGGAGTGAACTTGATTTCTCCGCTGATGCCCGGGACGTTGTACGCGGGCACCACCGCGCCGAGCACAGTGGGAATGTGGAGAATCTTGGTTTTGGATTGCGCTAGTTGTTCATCCGACATGGGACTGTCGCTGGCTCCGAAATCGACAGTGCCGCTCAGAACCTGACGAATCCCCGCACCGCTGCCGAGCGACTGGTAGTTGATCTGCACGTCTGGGTGCAGTTTGTTGTATTCGCTGAACCACTTGGAATATATGGGATTGGGGAAAGAGGCGCCCGCTCCGTTCAATGTGGTCTGCGCCATGGTGGGGACCGCCAGTGCAAGAGCTGCCAACAGCAGCGCGATTCGGTGTATCACTCGATGAGCCCTCTTAAATTCCAGATTTAGGTATGCAGTTTTGTTTTATGGGCAGAGTATTAAAGGAAGGTTACAACAGAATGAATTTCTAGTGAACCCGCTTTGTCTACCCGACTCCGAGGTCTACCTGACTCTGAGGCTATTCTGTAGAGACGGGGCTAGCCCTGTCTCTACGGCAAAAGCAGTCAGCGGCCACTCTTCTTGTCGAGTCGCGTCAGTTCCCGGCCAAAAAGAGTGTTATCCGGGAACTCTCGTTGCAGCCCAAGCAGCAGCTCGCGAGCGCGCGCAAAATCCTTCTCGCGGACGTAGGCAATCGCCAACAGGATGCGCGCGAACGGGGCAAGCAGATGGCCTTGCGCCGCAGTCGTCTGCAGTTCGGCGATGCCGCCGGCTTTGTCCCCCGAAACGCCTCCGAGGCGCACCAGCCAGCGCACCGGAGCGGCCATCGATCCAATGATGTAACGGCTGACGCCGCCGGCCAGGTGAGCGTCGTAGCAAGTGGGATCGACCGCGAGCAGTTGCGCCGACCAGTTCGTCGCCTCCTTGGTGTAATGCAGCGCCCCCAGATTTCGCTTTTCAATGAGCGCGGCGAAGTCGGAGCGCAAGCCGGCGGCAAACGTCATCGCCAGAAGCGCATCGCGATCTTTCGAGTCCCGGCTCAGTCTCGGTTTTGCCAAATCTTCAGCGCGATTGAGTTCTTGCTCGAAGCGCTCGCGTTGTCGGGGATCAGCCTCATATTTCTTCCGCGCGCCGAAGACCGAATCGTCTTCATAGAACTGCGATTCCAGCACGCCCAGTCGGTTGAATTCGGAGAACAGGACTCCTGCCGCCTCGCTCGCCGGCCCCATGGGATTATCGGGGTTCAGCTTTTCCCACGACTCGAATTCTCTTTGAGCGCCGCTAAAATCCAGGTTATAGAGCAGGCGAAATCCGTGATCGAGTCCCGCCGAGGGCAGTTCGGCAACCGCTCGCGAAGCCAACAGCAACACGAGAGTGGCATAGAGCGCGGCTCTGAATCGGCACGCTGACATATAATGCGTTAGACGCACTTTGCGCGTTCTTCGGGTGGAAATCGAACGCGAATCCGCATCTTCTGGCAAACTGCTAGGCGATGAAAAAAAATCTCTGTGAGCGATGATCTTCGTTATGCGCCGGGCTGGCCCGGAATCCCACCGCGCTGGACCTCGAGCGCCAAAACGGGCGTAGGCTCCGCGCTCAATCTCCGCAGCCGGGTCTGGTTCACGCTGAGTCACGGCATTCTCAATGAGATCTATTTCCCCCGGCTGGATCAAGCCTGCACCCGCGACTTCGGCCTGATAGTCACCGACGGTTACCAGTTCTTCTCCGAAGAGAAACGCCATTGTACCTTCCAGAACGTTGCGATAGAACCCGGCGTTCCTGCTTATGAACTGACTAATACTGACATACAAGGCCGCTATCGGATCGAAAAGGAAGTGCTGACCGATCCCTGGCGAAATGTGGTGTTGCAGAAAATCCGGTTTGTGCCCTTGCAGGGGAACCTGCGCGACTACCGTCTGTATGCACTGTTGGCGTCGCACCTGGCAAACTTCGGATACAACAATACCGGCTGGGTAGGCGCTTACAAAGGCCACCCGATGCTCTTTGCCGAGCGCGACTCCAGCGCACTCGCGCTCGCCTGCTCCGCGCCCATGCCAAAACGTTCCATCGGATTTGCCGGGGTGTCGGACGGCTGGCAAGACCTGTCGCAACATTTTCAGATGGCCTGGGAGTACGACCGCGCGGAAAACGGCAACGTCGCGCTCACCGCCGAAATTGATTTAGCCGCGTGCAACGGCGAGTTCATCCTCGCCCTCGGCTTTGGCGGTATTTGGGCTGAGGCCGGTCAGCAAGTCATCTCTTCCCTGCTCACCTCCTATGAAACAACGCGCAACGACTACGTCGCGCACTGGCAGAAATGGCAGCGGACCCTGAAGAAGCTCGACGAGAAGCCACGGAAAAAAGACTTGTACCGGGCCAGCATGGCGGTTCTTCGCACGCACGAATCCAAAGACTTCCTCGGCGGAATTATCGCCAGCCTCTCCATCCCCTGGGGCTTCAACAAGGGCGATGAAGACCTTGGCGGCTATCACCTTATCTGGCCTCGCGATCTGGTCGAAAGTGCTGGCGGATTGTTGGCCGCGGGCGCGGACGACGACGCTCTGCGCGTGTTGCATTACCTCGAAGCCACGCAGGAAGCCGACGGACACTGGGCACAGAACATGTGGTTGGATGGACGGCCCTACTGGAACGGCCTCCAGATGGATGAGACCGCATTCCCGATTCTGCTGGTCGATCTGCTGCGCCGCAATTCGCCCCGCTGCTTCGGTGAAAACGAGCGCTGGTGGCCGATGGTGCGCAAAGCAGCGTCCTTCATCGTCGCCAACGGCCCAGTCACGCAGCAAGACCGCTGGGAAGAGGATGGCGGCTATTCGCCGTTTACGTTGGCCGCTGAAGTCGCTGCTCTGCTGATTGCCGCCGATCTCGCGCAGTCCATGGGCCAGCCCCAACCCGCCGAATTTCTGCGCCAGAATGCCGACACCTGGAACGACAACATCGAGCGCTGGACCTACGCGGTAAACAGCGATCTCGCCCGCCAGGCCGGCGTCGAAGGCTATTACGTGCGGATCACTCCCGAGGATGGCGACGGAGTCGCATCGCCTCTGCAGGGATTCGTTCCCATCAAGAATCGGGCCGTCGGCAAACCCGACGCACTGGCGGTCGAGATCGTCAGCCCCGATGCGCTGGCCCTGGTGCGCTTCGGCCTGCGCGCGCCGGACGATCCCCGAATTCTGAACACGATCAAGATCATCGATAAGGTTCTCCGCACAGATCTTCCTGACGCTCCTGGATGGTATCGCTACAACGGCGACGGCTACGGCGAGCACGAGGACGGATCTCCGTTTGATGGCAACGGGATTGGACGCCCGTGGCCGCTGCTGGCGGGCGAACGAGCCCACTACGAACTGGCCGCCGGACACGCTCCCGCCGCCGAGGCTTTGTTGGGTGCGATCGAAAGTTCGACCGGCACGAGCCGCCTGATTCCCGAACAAGTCTGGGACACAAACGACATCCCGGAACGCGAGCTGTTCCGGGGAAAAGGCTCTGGATCGGCGTGTCCATTGGTCTGGGCGCATTCCGAATACATCAAGCTGCGGCGGTCGCTGATGGACGGCAAGATTTTCGATCAACCGCCGCAAACCGTGGAGCGTTATTTGACAAGAAAAGTGTCGGCGGAATTCTTCAACTGGCGTTTCAACAATAAGACGCGGACCCTGCCGCGAGGAAAGAAGTTGCGCCTGCTGTCGCTGGAACCGGTTGTGGTGCACTGGAGTTTTGACAACTGGCAAACCAGTCAGGACAGCAACTCCAACGAAAGCGGCTGGAATCTGCAGCACACCGATCTGCCCACAGAGACTCTCTCCGCGGGCCGCCACATCACATTCACATTCTTCTGGAAAAATACCGCCCGCTGGGAGGGACAGAACTACCAGGTGATCGTCGAGTAGCTGCTAAACTTCCAGACTTACGAATCCATCGAGGCCCAATGCGCACGCTTACCCTGTTTGTTATGGTCGTACTTATGACTGCCCTGACGGCGTCCCAGACTCTGCCTGCACCCCAGGCCATCACCGATCCGAAGCAAATCAGCTCCAAGTCCGATGCACGGGTGGAGAAGAATCTTTCGATTGAGAAGCTTTACATGACGCGCCAGGTAGGCGGCGCGACGTGGTCGCCAGATGGGAAGACGGTCGCGTTCGTCAGCAATCTGAGTGGTCGCAACAACCTCTGGCTCGTGCCATCCGAGGGCGGATGGCCGATGCAACTGACAGTGAGCGATCAGCGACAGTCAAGCCCGACGTGGTCGCCTGACGGCAAGTGGATCGCCTACATGTCAGATTACGACGGCAACGAGCAATGGGATATTTTTCTCGTCTCGCCAAAGACCGGGCAGGTTGTGAACCTAACCAACACGCGCGAGATTGCGGAGGAAAGTCCTACCTGGTCGGCCGATGGGCGTTATCTCGCTTACATCGTCAAACCGAAAACTTCTTCTGTGTTTGAGATTGACGTCTACGACACGGTTTTGCGCGATGTGAAACACCTGACCGCCGGAACCGCTCCTGACCGCATGAACTACGAACCGATCTGGTCGGCAGACGGCAAGTTCATCGTCTATACGCAGTCGCAGTCGAAAGGAACCGACTCGAACATTTTCCTGGCCGACGTGGCGAGTGCGCGAAGCACACTGCTGACACCGCATGATGGCGAACAGACATACTCAGCGGAGGACGTCGCCCCCGACGGCAAGAATGTTTTGATTACATCGAACGCCGGCGATGGCTACGACAATGTTGGTTTGCTCGACATCGCAAGCAAGAAAATCCGCTGGCTTACACAGGACAAATGGAGAATTTCTGGCCAAAACGTTTCTCCTGACGGCAAGTTCCTCACCTACACCGCGAATGTCGACGGCAACTCCGATGTCTATCTGTATGACATTGCATCCGGTAAAGCACGCGCCCTTTCTCTGCCGAAAGGCATGAACGATGTTGCCGGCAGAACTTCGCCTTACACACCTGAAGGCACCCGGCTGCTTTATTACCATACGGGCGCGACCGCTCCCGGCGATTTGTGGGTTTATACCCTGGCGGACGGCAAGTCGCATCAACTTACTAACTCTTTGGTCGGTGGCGTGCGCTCGGAGGATATGGTCGAACCGTATCTGGTTCACTATCCCAGCAAAGATGGCAAGTGGACGATCTCGGCGTTCGTCTATGTGCCTTATAACTTGCCGCGCAATGCTCAGCATCCGGCGATCGTCCTGGTTCATGGCGGTCCGACCTCGCAGACCGTCAACAGCTTCAATCGTTTCGCCCAGTACATGGCGAATCAGGGATATCTCGTGATCGCGCCCAACTATCGCGGATCGACCGGGTACGGAAAAGAATTCCAGCAGGCAAATCTTTTCGATATGGGTGGCGGCGATTTGCAGGATGTGCTCGCGGCCGCCGACTGGATCAAACAGACGGGCTACGTCGATCCCAAGAAACTCATTCTGATGGGTGGTAGCTACGGCGGCTATTTGACGATGATGGGCGTCACCAAGGCTCCCGAACTGTGGGCGGCGGGCGTTCCGATTGTGCCTTTTGTGAACTGGTTCACCGAGATCCAGAATGAAGATCCGGTGCTGCAGCAGTCCGACCTTGCGACCATGGGCGATCCCGTGAAGAACAAAGCGCGGTACGAAGATCGTTCTCCCATCAACTTCGTGGATCAGATCAAAGCGCCGCTGTATCTGCTGGCGGGAGGGAACGACCCGCGCTGTCCCAAGACCGAAGCGCAGCAGGTAGTCGATGCGATCAAGAAACGCGGTGGCGTCGTCGAATACAAAGTCTACGAGAATGAAGGACACGGTTTTGCGAAGGTCGAAAATCAGATTGACGCCTACAGGCGAGTGGCTGATTTTCTGAAAGCGCACGTGCCGCCGGCGGATTGCGGGTGCTCCCTGAGTGAATAACCGCCCAGGGCGCCAGATCCGACCTGCGACACGGCAAAATTTTCGTGGACTCTCTTTCCCTACGGCTGCATCCGTTCCGCGTGGTGCTTTTTTGCTGCCTCCAGACGCAGCATCAGCATGTAAAGCACGATCCCGACGTTGATGGCGATGATCAGAAGTCGAAGCCAGTCGGGCCTCCGCAACAGATCGGCTACCTCAAACGGGATGTAGATGGAGCCGGAGGCGATGGCCAGCCATTCTGCCCAAGGACGGATGTACCACAATCCGTAGGCCTCGACGAGGCGGAGGATCGCGTAGATCGCCGCTACCAGAGCGATCTTCCACAGGCGAACGTCGCTCAGCCGGTACACCAGGTCGATGAAGACTCCCACGTAGTGGTGGAGGGGGTTGACGTGGAAAAATTCCAGGAAGCTTTCGGCGACTCCCCAAATATCTTTGTGACGCATGGAGAACACACCCAGACCCGCGAGAACGACGACGATCCCTTTGGTGAATTCAATGGTGGCGACGGTGCGAACACCTTTGATGTGAGCGGGATCGTCGATTCTGGGATGCATTGGGTGAAATTGATTGTTGGTAGCCAGCGCCTGACGGACTTATTTTAAAGCTGTTGCGCATTTGGTGCCTGCGCCGATTGTCTCTCACGTCTGCTGGCGGACGCTGGTGCGCAACTCCTCCACGATCTCCAGGGCGGCTTTGTGGGCAGCTTCACTCTGGGTGACGTCGAACGAAATTGCTCCGACGCGGGCGTGCCCTCCTCCGCCGTAACGCTCGCAGATGCGGGCGAGATTGATGGTGGGCTCGCGCTTCGACCAGGGGTTCGAGCCTACGGAGACCTTAACCCGGAATGAGCTCTTGCTGAGGCCGATGCTGTAAATCGAATCGGGATGCAGATAGTAGGGAATGAACTTGTTGTAGCCTTCGAGCTCCAGATCGGTGATGTCAAAAACAATCGTGCCGTCTTTTTCCTCGCTGCGCTCGCGTAAAATCCCTATGGAACGCTGGTGGCGCTCGAGCAGCGGCGGCAGGACGGCGGCGACGAATGGCTCCTCGAGAATGCTCGCAAGAGAATTGTAGGCGAGCAGCGGAATTACGGACTTCACAAAGTTGCGATCGGTGGAGGCCTCGATTGCCATGGTCAGCTTCATGGCTGGAGCCTTCATTTCGACCGCGGACTTCGCGTCGTCGTACATGGCGCCGTCGACGATGTCGGTCCAGTGGATCAGTTCCGATACCGGTTGCGGATCGAAGCCGAAGCGCTCCTTCGCTATCATCGCGATGAAACTGGTGCAGGACTTGAAATCCGGATCGTAGAACTTGCGGTTGCTCTGATCCTGCTCGAAATGGGCGGCATCGGCCGGGGAAAGAAAAGCGCTTTCGTGGTGATCGAACCACCAGGTGATTCGGGGCGAACTGGAATACTTGAAATCTACGATGGCATTCTCATCGCCGTCGAACTGCTTCTCGTCGAAAAGAGCGCCGGCACGATGCAGCAGGCCGGAGAAGACGTATTCCACATCGCTGCGAATTCGTTCCCGGTAGAAACGGGAGAACAGGGCGGCGGAGGACGCTCCGTCAAAACACTTGTCGTGATAGAAGACGCGCATTCGCAAAATGAGTTCCCCGAACGCCGTTTCTCCGGCGTGTTGTGAAAACAGATAGAGTTGCTGGTTTGGAGAGTTATGTCAAGGCAGATATTGAGCGGCGCCTTAAATGTACTGGATGGCGTAGGCCCTTGACCTCCTGCGCATAAGCAGCACAAGGGGGTGGCCCATCCCTTCGCGTATTTTGCGAAGGGGTGGGATTCCAAGGACGCTGCGAGTGTAGGCTTTTGACCTCGTCCGCATAAGCAAGACAAGGGCATCCCGTCATCACATTTTTCCTGTACACCCGTCACAGACGCCCAAGCGCAACCTTTGCGAGAATTCTCCGAGAGTGCAAAATCAAGAGCTGTGCCCTTCTCCAGAGAGGGGTGTCGGCGATCTCTAAAAAGTGAGCGAAAGCGGTGAACGACGCGCTAAGTCCTTTAGAAGGGACATGTTAGAGCTAACTCTTTTAATCCCTGCGCTTTAGCGGGAAATGGGGGGAGGGGGGAGGGGGAGGGGGGAGGTCTTATTGGCTTCCTCGCCCGGGATGGAAGCCGCGCCCTTCAGCACAAAATCAAGAAACTTATCACTTCATCCGGCGCCGTATCTTGAAGTCGAAACTGACCACCCCGTTCCAGTCGCGCAGCGCCACGATTGAAATGTTTCGCGTTATGTTGTACTCCACCTGAATGATCTGCTGGTTGGAAACGGAGACGTTGGTGCTGTAGGTTAGAGTGAGATTATTCGCCACTTGCTGCTCGACCGTGACCTGTGGTCCTCGCACCACGGCGGTGTCACTAGCCAAGCCCTGGGGATCGATTTTCACCCGGCTCGCTCCGAACAAACGCTGCAGGCGGCTGTTGACGGTACTGTTGAGAGCCTCATTGATCAGCAGGTTGGAGGCTTCTCCGCCAAATCCAAAGGACCCGTTCGAGGCCACGGCCGCCGACTCTTCCTGGGTGCGGCCCAGCGCCAGCAAGGAGATGACGTCGGCTTCCGGGAGTTGCGGATCGGACTGCCAGCTGACTTTCAAGCCGTTGGGAACGCTGGCGTCACCGCGGAACTGGACAGTAATGTCGTAATCGCGCACCCGCGTGGTAGCCGCCATATCGATGATCGGTTGGGTCTTGGTGGGATTCGCGAAAGTAACATCGCCCCGCTCCAGCATGTACTTGTTGCCGTTGAAGGAAATTTCTCCTTCCAGAACTTCCACCCTTCCGAGGATGGCGGGGCGGTCGGCGGTGCCCCGGACCCTGAGGTCGGCGTTGCCAGAGAGTCTGGCGACGGCCGTTTGCATCTGCAGTTCGGGAGTTGTCCCCACATGAATATCAAGTTTGAGGCGGCTCTGCAGGCTATCGCTCTGGGTGTGAATGGTCAACTGCTTGCTCTTTTCGATATAGGCGCCGAAGTCAAATCCCGGAGTGACGGCGAGCTTGGTTACCAGAACATCTCCGTTCAGCAGAGCGGAATTCGTGTTGCCGGTCAGGCGGAGGTCGGCGTCCGCAGTGGAACTTACTCCCGGAGGATAACGCAGGCGAACCCCGTGCGCGGTCGCGCCGAAGTCGAGTTGGAAGACGCCACCCTGGTAGGTCGCGGAGCCCGTCAGAGCGATGGTGCCGCCGCCGGTGGTGCCGGTGAGGCTCTGGATCTGAATGCGGTTGCGATCGAACACCAAGACGCCATTCAGGTCGCTGAGGCCGCTGGGAAAGTCGTTGTGGCTGACGAAAGTATTCTTCACTTCCAGACGTCCTTGGAGCACGGGCTTTGACATCGTACCGGAGGCATTGAGGTTTATGCCCACGGTACCGCGTGCCAGTACTTTCGGATTGAAAGACTCAGCCAGCGTCATATTGACCGAACCGTCGAGACGAATGTCGAGTTCTTGAGTACCGGCCATATGTACGCTGCCATGCGCGGTGAAGTCGGTTCCGCTGCCTGCGAGGTGAAGGTCCTCGACCCGAAGAATTTGATCCGCGACTTCGAGGCGGATGGGGCCGACACTCTGCAGTTGCACGTGTTCGACCTCGACATTGAACGACTGGAGCTCGGCAGTCGCTCTCAAATCGCGTGGAGTGCGCAGAGGGCCACTAACGTGGAGGGTCCCATCCACGGGAGAGTGGGACGTGATTTTTCCCGGCAAGTAGACACGGAGAAGCGAATCGGCATCCAGATGGTGGAAGGCTAGTGTCAGATCGGCATTGAAGTCGCTCTCCAACGCGACGTTCCCCGAGATAGCCAAGTCCGATTTGTCAAATTCCGAGTGCGACGTAAGGTCGAGCTGCCGTCCATTGGTGACCGCGTCGACGTAGAAATCTCCGACGTGTTCCTGATCCACGGCGAGGCCCTTGAGATGGACGTGCGCTTCGATCGAGGGCTGATCTTGAGTTCCGCTGACTCGCACCTTGAAATCGGCGACGCCATCCGCCGTGAACCGGCCGGTTTGCAAGCTCGGGAAACGGGCGAGATCGAGGTTGCTTCCGGAAAGATTGAGTCGAAATTCGCGCCTGGACAATTCGTTTTTCGGCCCTCCCAGGTTCGACGTGTTAATGGCTGCACTCCCGGTAAGCGGAGCGCCGTAAGCACTGGCGTCAATGTTGTTGAACTGAAGTTCGCCGCCGGAAAGGCGGAGATCGCTCTTTAATAAAGGCACGCCCACTCCGTAAGCCTCGCCCTTACGGATCTCAAGGTGTCCATCCCCGTGAGGATCGTTGGGCGTGCCCGACACAGTGGCCGACAAATCCAGAGTGCCGGCGAACCGCTGCGGAACTCCGGCCAATTGAGCAACCTCAGCCACGTTGGCGTTGCGCAAATCAAAGTGCAGATTAAAGGGAGCGTTCTCAGGAGATACATCCCCTTCAAGGTCGGCACTGACGTCGAAGTGCGCCGTAGTGTGACCGTGAATAAGGGACCCATTGCGAGCCGCGAAGTGACTGCTGGAATACTGGACAGCGCTAGAGAGTGCGTCCCAATGAACCGCACGCGAGGAGACACGCGTGGTCGCCGGCAAAATGGTGTCAAAGTCGTAGACTTCAAGATTCGCGTTGCCCGATAGCGAAGAGAGCTTGCCGGTAGCCGTACCGGTGAGGCTCACCCAGCCGTGAACGACAAAGGGCAGACTCGGTGATCCGTAGGCGCCTTCGAGCAGCGACGCCCATTCCCTCATCCTATGGCTGGTGAACGAGAATCGCAGCGAGGAGGTCGCAGCCAGATCGCCCGCGGCAGTGATCTCAGAGCCCGGCGTTGTCAGGTGAAGCTGGCTCACATCCAATTCGTCACGGGACCCGCGATAGATGCCATCCACCCGGCCGCTCACCGGGATTTCGTTCGGGGCTGGCTGTTGCGGTGGCGCAATACCAAGATTCAGCCGAGTTTCCGCGTCACGAATCGAGCCCACCCAGAGCATCTCAACATTGCCGCTGGCGCTGCCGGAGAGGTCGAGACGATCGAGTGGAAGTTTCCTGGAACTGAGTATTTCGAGTGCCGGCAGCAGCGGGAGGTTCGCCAATTGCAGGTGCACCGTGCCACGCTGAAGACTTGCGGGCGAGACTCGTCCGATCACATGACGCTTTCCGGGAGGCGCTGACGGCTCGAGCGAGTTCTGCCAGTTCGTCACATCGGCGTCGCCGAAGAGATCGCCACCGAGCAGGTAGGCTTTGATCGAGGAAATATGGAAGCGCTGCGGGGTGACGGAGAAACCTGCGTTGATGCGGCCATTCTTCGTCGACAACTTGTCGTACGACCATTCAATGTCTTTGGCCTGCACGGTTCCCTGAGTGGAAAAATCCTGCAGGTTCCACGAACCTTTGCCCGAGAACAAGGCCGTACCTTTGCGAAGTTGCGCCTGCCGTGTCAGGTACGCGAGTTCGCCGAGATCGGCAACACCATGATAATCACCTGATAATTGGGGGTTGTGAAAATCCTGCAGGCGGCCGGTGAAGTGGAATTCAGATTTTCCGCTGGTCACGGTCAAACTGCGGATGTCGGCGCGACCGCGAGCCAGAACCATCGAAGCATCCGCCCGCCAGGCAAATGAGGGATATGACCCAAGGCGAGTGTCGGCGTTTCCCACGGAGACGCGAGCTTCGTATTGCCGCCGCAGCAGGGAGTAGTTCAGGAGCAGAGCCAGATTGCCGACGGTAAAATCGAAGGGCATTTTCCTGTCTTGCCACAGCAGTTCGCCCCGCTGCACCTCGATACGCGAAACTGAAAGGGATATGAGTTCCTCCACCGGACCTCGGTCGGAGGAAACGCGCATCTGGGGGGTGGGAACGTTGGTGGTGCCATCAGGATAGTCAATGATATGAACGACCGGATGCTCGAGCACCAGAGAGTGCAATCCGACGGTGGTGCTGAGGATGGAAATGATTTTCATCTCCGCCTGCAGGCGGTCGATCCGCAGAAAGGGGAGCTGGTCGGAAGCTTCGCGGCCGTGGATGGTCAGGTTGCGAGCGTCCACGCGCAAGCGGAACGGAGTGGTGTGGAGTTCGCCGAGTTCGACCCGGCCGCCCACGATCTTCTCAATCGAGGCAACCACCCGGCGGCGAACCAGTTGCTGAAAGGAATCGGTGGTGACGTACCAGGCGAGCAGCCCAAATCCAACCAGGCTAAAAACGCAGAACGACAGAAAAAGCTTCCACAGGATGCGCCGACGCTGCGGGGGAAGCGGCTCAGTCAACGGTTCTGCTCTCCCCCACTCGATTCAGGAGTCGCGATATGGCTCTCTGAGCGCAAATTCGCCAGCCAGCCGGTGAGCAGTTCATTCATTTTTTTCTCGGCCAGCAGATCCTTGATTCGGCCAAAGACTTCGGTCAATGGTTTCGCGCGATTGCCGGCCTTCCTCAATTCTGGCAGCAATTGATCGTGGTAGTAGCTCTCCACTGCCTGCTGATCAATCTGAATCGACGGCCGGAGACGATCTTCGACGAGCGTCATGAGCTGGATCTGGTCGCTCAGCCGTTTCTTCAGGTCGCTTTCGCTTAGCCCGTATCGTTGCAGCTTGGCGCGCCAGGTTTCGTCGGTGGGGCAATCCGGGTTCAGTTTGCGGACTTCGGCGACGCGGGCCGCAACCTGTTCGGTAGGAGCGGACTGGGACGGCCGAACTTGTTCTCGCAACAATTCCTGATCAATCAAACGATCCAGAGCTCCCTTGCGCTCGGGGGAAGTAAATGAGTCAGGGTCGCGGCCATTCGAAAAAGCCTCGAACGCCACCTCCTGCTCCCAATCGCTCTGCAGAACCACGTGACCGTTGACATTGGCGACCACGCGATCGACGATTTGACCGGCCGCCGCGAAGATCGCCAGCGTCATAATCACGCCGGCTGCCACAACGCAACGTTTTCCGAGTCTGAGCGTTTCGAGTTTGAGCTTTCGGAATCTCATCAGAATGACTGTCCGACGCTGAACGAAAAATTGAAATGCCCGGCGCGTTGGTACCCAAACTGCCCAACCGCCTGCCCAGTCACCTTGTTGGTTGTGATGTTCGTATAGCTGGGAAAGTAGGGCGGATTCAAATTGTATCCGAAATCGAAGCGCAATGGACCGATGGGCGTCTGATAACGCACCCCCACGCCAACGGCGTGCGACGCGTAGTTGTAATTGCACCCCAGGTGCGTGACCTCATGAAAACAGAAATCCTGATCGGGCTGGTGAAAACGTGCCAGGCTGGGGAGCATTTCCTGCGGCCGGGCAAAGACATTGCCCATATCGTGAAAAATCGTGAATCCGATGTTGTCGTTTAAGTAAGGCACCCTAACGTTCGGAAAACGCAGCTCTAAACTGTTGAGGAACACGGCACTTCCACCCACGGGATAGCCGGTGAATGGGTCGCGCGGTCCTGCCTGATTTAACCCGAAACCGCGATTGGAGTTGCCCCCGCCGCTGTAGAAACGCTCCGGTAGCGGAATCAGAGTCTCATCGGCCGATGCGCTTTGCGCAGGATCTAATACTACCGTTCTTCCGAAAGGGTTCTCCACTCCCACCGTGGTAGAACGAGCAAATACGAATCCCTGGCCGGTGCTGCGATTGCGAAAAAGAGTGTGATACGTGGAATTCTTGATCAGGAGGCGGCTGAAGTCGGCTTCGGAGCCAAAGCTGCTGGAGGCGACTCCACCTTCTGCTGTGGTGTAGCTGCCGCGTGTGCTTTCCAGATCGTTATCGCGCCGGTTGCGCACGTATAGAAAATTAGGCGTTCCTACGCGGGTTGGCTTCGAGAGCAGAGGAATAAGGTTATCGGTTACCTCAATATTGCTGGCCTCCACGCGCCGATAACTGAACCGGTAAGCGAACGTCGTCAGTTCGCGGTCCTGCTGTTTGTAAAGCACTTGCAGGATCTGCAAAGTGCCCTCGAGACGTTTCGAGGTGAACGTGGATACGTCTACCGTATTGTCGTAAAGCGCGGTGGCCGTAAAACGGAGTTTGTCCAGGTTGAGAAGTTTAGGGACGTTATAACTGGCGATCGCTCTCTGCTGCAGGCGGCCGACATTGGTCTTCAGGCTGAGGGTCTGCTGACGGCCGCCCACGTTGA
>Ga0302326_10011606_pt1 | contig 18937 bp, 15 predicted proteins | sample Palsa_T0_3_FD_202264 | JGI IMG/M metagenome (GOLD analysis project Ga0302326, IMG submission 202264) | Peat permafrost microbial communities from Stordalen Mire near Abisko, Sweden - Palsa_T0_3 | ecosystem: Environmental > Terrestrial > Soil > Palsa > Peat permafrost | place: Sweden: Abisko...
TCGTGGTCCATCCGCCATTCATATCATCTCAGTCAGAGCTTCGTGAACGCGCTCTCGTCACCTGTCTCGACGAGGAGGCCACGCGGTGCGGATGACGCGTGCGCCTTCCATGCGTCGGCGTCCGTTCGTTGCTGCGCGGTGATCGCGAAGAGCTCGTGTTTGGACGCTCCATCGGGTGACACGGCAGTAGCCCACGCATCGAGCAACCGCGGGAACCCGAGTGTCTTCGGATCATAGACGACACGCACCGCAGGTCCGCCGCCGCGCAGCGATCCCACGTCGACTTGGAGCACGCCGACGACGTGGAGGAGCGTGTCGGCGGCGCGGGCGTTGCCACCGAGGACTGCGGTCTCGAGCGTCGTGCTGCACCCAACCGGCCCTTTGCTCGTCGATGCCGGCGCGGCGCACGCGTTGTTCGTGTCGGTCACCTCCGGTCGAGTGACGCCACCTTCGAAGCGCTTGCGGTAAGCGCCGTAGCCTTCCGCCTCGAGGCGCGCGACCGGGATGAAGCGCAGCGAAGCCGAGTTGATGCAGTAGCGCAGCCCCGTCGGCTCCGGGCCATCATCGAACACGTGACCGAGGTGCGAGTCACCGCTCTTCGACCTCACCTCGGTGCGCGCCATGCCGAGCGTCGTGTCGGTCTTCGACACCACATGCCCGCCGTCGATGGGCCGCATGAAGCTCGGCCACCCAGTGCCCGACTCGAACTTGTCGGTCGAGCTGAAGAGCGGCTCGCCGGTCGCGACGTCGACATAGATGCCGGGCTCGTGATTGTTCCAGTACGTGTTGTGAAACGGGGGCTCCGTCGCCTCGTTCTGCGTGACCTCGTACTCGAGCGGCGTGAGCTTCTTCTTCAGCTCCTCGGCCGAAGGCTTCGGATACTCGGTGCGCGCCACGATGGCGGTCGCCACGCCCGTGGCGCTCGGCTCGCCCCCGCTCACGACAGGCTCGGTCGATGACGAAGGGCGGCACGCGACGAGCGCACACACCGTAAAGCCGATAATCGCGATGCGTTTCATGGTCCTCCCAGTCCTCTCCTAAGCATACGCGCCGAGACCCCCTCGGGTTTCGCTGACGCGGAGGCCCGATGAAATCCGCCCGCGTGTCGTGATAGCGTCTCGCGCATGAGCTTGCTTGTGAAGGTCAGCGCCGTGGCGCTTGGATTCAGCTTGAGCATCGGCGCAGAGGCGACCGCGTTCGCGCTCATTCCCGATTCGGGGCTCGACGCAGGATCGGTGGACGGCGGCGCGTGCGAGGCAGGCTCGGGTTTGTCGTGCGAGCAGTGCAACACGAGCGGCTACACGCCCGTCGAGATGCAGATGCCCATCGGGCCGATGGCGGCGATGTGCACGGACGCCGACATCAGTGGGTTCGTCACGGCGTGTGGGATCTCCGGCACGCAGACAACGTGCAGCACATGGGAGTCCACGGCGAGCAAGACGTGCCTCGGCTGCCTCCTTACCCAGCAAACGGCGACCAGCTGGGGCCCGCTCGTCTGCGCCACCACGACTTGCTCGTACAACTCCGGCGGGTGCATCGATCTCGCGCTCGGGCAAGTGTCGCTGGAAGTCTCTTCGGGCGGAACAGGCTCGTGCGGCGACGCGGTAAACGCCAGCTTCGGCTGCCAGGACTACGCGTGCGGCACGTGCACCACGACCGACTTCATGAACTGCGCGCTGTCAGCCGAGACGAACGAGTGCGAGTCGTACACGGCGGTGCAGACGTCGACCACAGGCCCGTGCGCCGCGGAGGACGGCGGCGCGACCCAGACTGCGTGCTTCCCGCAAACCGACAACGACATCACGAACATGGTGACCTTCATGTGCGGCGGGCTCGTCGCGCCACCGCCCGATGCGGGCACCGACGCCGGCACACCGAAGGACGCGGGCACCGACAGCGGCGCACCCAAAGACGCAGGCAAGGACAGCTCGGCGGTCGATGCCGCCGGCAGCGATGGCGGCGACACCTCGTTCAACCAAGGGGGCTGTCATTGCGACGCTGCAGGCGTCGCAACCACCAACACGCTCGTGGTGATGTCGCTCGGTGTGCTCGCCGCAGCTGCCGCAGCAGTGCGACGCCGAAAGCGAAGGTAGACCATGCGTCGCGTCGCGATGCTCCTGCTCGTTGCGGTTGCGTGCACGATGGACACGATCCCGACGGGCCTCCAAGCCACTCCTCCAGGTGGCGGGCCGCTCGTCCAGTTCGACCTCACGGCGCTCCCGCTGCCGAACATCCCCGTACCCAACGATGTCGCCACGTTCGCCGACCCGACGAGCCGCACGGGGCGCCGCCTGAACGTGAGCCTCATCGCTCCGACCGATCTCGAACAGGACGCGCGGAACGGGTTCTCCGAGATGGAGGGTTGGGGAACGTTCGCCCCCATCAGCGTGAGCTTCACGCGACCGAGCGACATCGCGCCCACCGAGGCGGCCATCGACCTCGAATCCGTGCGCGCGACGATGCAGCGTGATGGCTACGACACGACCGACGATCCCGTCTACGTCGTCAACCTGTCGACGGGTGTGCCGGCGCTGCTCGATGTCAACGGCGGGAGCTTCCCGCGCGTCATTCAGAATCTCCAGAACTACTACCCGAACGATCCGCGCGTGACCGAGCAGAACATCTTGCTGGAGACGTTCGAGGAAGGCGCGGGCCTCGCTCAAGGCAACTACACGCCAGCGCTCGACACCGACTTCGACGGCGTGCTCGATCACCCCGACACCCTCGCGACGCTCCTTCGCCCTGGAGGCGGAACCGTGCACGGCGTCGATGATCTCCTCGACTTCTACGAACGCGAGACCGACACGCTGCTCTTGCGACCGGTGCTGCCGCTCGCCGAAAAGACACGCTACGCCGTCGTCCTCACGGATCGCCTCAAGGACATCCTCGGTCGCCCGGTGCGCTCACCGTTCCCGTTCGTTTACCACCCGTCCCAGCAGACTGACATCGCGGTCTTGCAGACGGTCCTCGCCGATGGCGGCCGCTCGAACTACTACGGCGACATCGCGGGCAGCGGCCTCCAGCACGTCGCGTTCGCCTGGAGCTTCACCACTGCGCCGACGACCGAGGACATGCGCCTCCTTCGTGACGGCTTCTTCGGCCACGGCCCGTTCGCACATCTCGCGACGGACTACCCTCCGACGACGAGCATCTTCCGCGCTGCGGGCCTGACGACGGACCAGACGCTCGCCGGCCAAGAACCCGGTTGGCAGACCAATCCGAACTGCCAGAGCGTCCAAACACACCCGTACACGGTTCGCATTTCGGACATTCAGTCCACGCTCACCCAGGTCCTCGGCCAAGTCTTCTCGCTCCCGCAAGATCAGCTGAACGCGCTCGTCGCGTCGTTCGACTCCATCGATCACATCGTCATCGGCAGCTACCCGCTCGCATACCTCATCGGCCCGGATCCAACGCAGGAGCAGCCGACCGATCGCTTCCAGCTCAATTACCAGACCGGCCAAGGTCGCTTCGCCACAGACATGGGTCACTTCTGGATCACCGTCCCGAAAGCTCAGCCCGCGAAGAACTTCGTCCAGCCATTCCCCACGGTCGTGTGGGGTCACGGCTCCACGTTGAACGACGCCGAGATCGTCATTCGCGCGGGCTACTTTGCGCGGCAAGGCCTCGCGATGCTCGGCTTCGACGCCCCAGGCCACGGCATCGTGTTCGACCCTGGGACGAAGCTCCTCTTGCAGGGCCTCCTCTATAGCTCGTGCCTCGTGCCGTGGTCGGTCGGTCTCGAAGCCGGGCGCGCGTACGATCTCAACGGCGATGGCATCCCCGATCCCGGCGGGCTCTTGTGGACTGCCCACATCTTCCACTCGCGCGACAACATCCGGCAGACGGTCCTCGACGGCATGCAGGCCGCTCGCGTGCTGAAGACGTTCGACGGGCGCATCGGCAATCAGGACTACAACGACGACGGCCAGCTCGACGTGCTCGGCGACTTCGACTCCGACGGCACACCCGATGTCGGCGGCAGCGCCAATCTCTATAGCTCGGGGGATTCGTACGGCGGCATCTTCACCATGATCCACACCGTGCTCGATCCGAACATCGTTGCAGGCGGGTCCATCTGTGGAGGCGGCGGGCTGACCGACGTGGCCTCGCGTTCGTACGGCGTCGTCGACTCCGTCGTCGAGCAGCTGATCACCCCGCTCGTCATCGCCGTGCCTGCGTCCACGCGACCCACCGACGGAAACTCGACCGGCACGGCGACGCTCTGCTCTGCGAATCAGATGAGCGTGCGCTTCGTCATCAACGACCTCACGAACTCCCGTGAGATGGAGTTTGCGTGCCTCGACATCACCGAGCTCGCGAGCGGCATGACCGTCGTCGTGCGAAACCCATTCAATGGCAAGACGCGCTGCGCCCGCACGCTTCCAGACGGGAGCTTCCGCGTCGCCATCCCTGCCAGCGCCGGCGACGACATCCAGGTGCAGATCTACAACGCGCCCGACGTGGTCGATTCGTACGCGACGTGCAACGTCGCGATCGCGCCAGGAGGTCGAGCCATCACGACGTTCGAGCAGCCCGCCGCGGGGTTCACGCCCATCGGCAACTCGACCAACGCGTGCAGCTCCGGCAACGCATGCCAGCAATATCGCGACACGTTCTACCCGGTCGGCTCTCAGCTGGTGGCACCGCAAAGCGGGCTCGGCCTGCTACGTCAGACACCCGATCTCCGAAAGCTCCTTCAGCTCACGCAAGCGGCGGTCGACACGGCAGACCCCATCAACTTCGCCCCCCTCTACATGCTCCAACCGAACCCGGGGCCGGATGGAACGCCGCAAGGACCCAAGCCCTTTCTCACGTCCAACACCGTCGCCGATGGGTTCGTCGTCGACGCGGCGGGTCACGCGTTCGCGCGCGCCGCTGGCGTGCTTCCGTTCTTGCCGGCCAGCGCGCTTCCACGCATGCCGGATTACGCGGACTATGTTTCCCCACCCGCCATCTACGCCGAGCTTGGCCAAGAGACGCCCAGCGACGCGCTCTCGGACCACTACGTGCTCGAGGGTCAGGCGCGGCTAGAGCGGGCTCCCGCAGGCCCGACATGCGGCGTCAACTACCAGGCGTCGAGCGCGTGCACGGACCCTCCACCTACGGTGGATCCGACCGTGTGCGCCCAAACGGTCTTCGATCCGGACTGGCACGCGGAGGGACGCGATCTCTACGGCGCTCAGCACTTCCCGATTCCGCTTCGTCTGGCGAGGCAAGCGACGACGCTCGTCGTCGATGGCAATTCGCTCGTGCAAACGTGGAGCCCGCGTCTCCTCGGCGCGCCGCTCACCGCCGACGGGGGCTGGGTCCCGAGCGGCCCCCTCCTCGGCTTGATGGACGCTTACGTGAACCCGCTCGGCCAGCACGTTTGGACGACGTCCGATCCCTGCAAAGCGTGGGACGACGCGGTCTACTACGATCACGCCCTCGCGCGCTTCCTCGTCACCGGTGGAACGGACCTCTATTATCTCTCGCACCCCGCGACACATGGCTGCATGGCAAACCAGTCGTGCGCCTTTTTGCAGTAGGCGACCCCTCACTCAGTCTTTTCGGTCGTCCGCGTACTCGGGCTTGTCGGGCTCGTCTTCCGCGGGCTTTGCAGACCAGTCAATTCCTCGCCAGCGAATGCCCTCGTGATCGCGCCGGGCGCGGCTTGCCGTGGTTCGCATCAGCGTGAAGGTCAACATGAGCGCTGCCGCGGCGATGATGACCATCGTGATCATGATCGAAGTGTAGCAGCCGCCAAAGGCTCCGAGTACTGTTGGGTGGTGCGCTACTTCGTGACGCTCGAGCCGGGCGGCTCACCGATCGAGGTCGACGTTCGCGAGCTTCCGAGCGGCGCCCTCGAGGTGTTCGCCGGTGGGTCCCGCGTCGACGTGGATCTGGCCATCGTGGGACGCGCGTTGTCCGTGCGGGTCGACGGACGCGTCGTCGACCTCACGACGGAAGGCACGCCGCCCGAGATCGGGGTCATCGCCAGCGGGCACCGAAGCTACGTGCGCGTGGAGAGTGATCGCATGCGGGCAGCAACGGCAGCCGCCGCCCACTCCTTTCGCACAGCCGATGACGTCCTGCGCTCGCCGATGCCAGGTCGGATCATTCGCATCCTCGTTGCTCCAGGGGATGACGTGGTCATCGGGCAGCCGCTCGTCGTCGTGGAAGCGATGAAGATGGAAAACGAGCTACGCGCCACGCGGGCGGGTCGCGTGGCCGAGGTCCTCGTCGTGGCGGGCGCAGCGGTCGAAGGCAACGCCAAGCTCGTTCGCTTTTCGTGATGAAGCGCCTGCGGCTCGCGCACCTGCCGACGCCCATCGTCCACGATGCTCGCCTCTCGACCGTCCTCGGCGTCGACTTGTGGATCAAGCGCGACGACGCCACCGGAGGGGCCGAGGCCGGCAACAAGGTCCGCAAGCTGGAATACCTGCTTGCCGACGCGCTCGTGCGCGGAGCCAAGCACGTCGTGACATGTGGTGGCCTTCAGTCGAACCACGCGCGCGCGACAGCGATCCTCGCGTGTCGCCTCGGTCTCGATTGCACCCTCCTTTTGCGCGTCGACGGACCCGCCAGCGGGCCCGAACACGAGGCCGACATTCGGTCCCTCCCAACGACCGGCAACGTCCTTCTCGACCGTCTCGTCGGAGCTCGCATCCGCACCATCACCCCCGATCAATACGCGGACCGTGACGAGACGATGGCTTCCGTCGCCGATGAGATAGGGTCGGCGTACGTCATCCCCGAGGGCGGCTCGAACGGCCTCGGCGCGCTGGGGTACGTCGAAGCCATGCGCGAGGTTCGCGAGCAAGGCGACGCGTTCGACGTCGTCGTGCACGCGTGCGGATCGGGCGGCACGGCTGCGGGCATCGCGCTCGGATGCGCGGCCCACGGCGCCGCAGAGCGCGTCCTCGCCATCGCCGTGTGCGACGACGCGGCATACTTCGAGCGCACCATCGCGCGCATCGTCTCGGAAGCTCTCTCCCTGGCCAAACTTCCCTCTCCCGCTCCACTCGTCGTCGACGATCGCAGCAAGGGCCCGCGATACGGCGTGATGAGCGACGAGCAACGCGCCTTTCTTCGGCGCTGCGCACGCGAGGCGGGCGTTCTGCTCGATCCGGTCTACACGGGCAAGGCAATGTTTGGTCTTCGTGCAGCCGTCGAGCGTGGAGACGTGCCACGCGGCGCACGCGTCCTCTTCGTGCACACGGGAGGCCTCCCCGGTCTCCTCGCTCAAGGCGACGTCCTCACGTGACGAAGGCAGCTCTACGCGACCGCGCGCGCATCGTCCTTTGGGGCATCGCGATCATTGGCGCCGCGCAAGCGGCGGCGCTCTACCTGGCTCAGAATCACACGGGCGCCGTGATCGCGCAGCTGGTCATCGCCGAGTTTGGCACTGGACGCTTGGGCGTCGCATGGTCGGACCCGCTCGCGCCGATACCCTCCGGAGCGGCCATCGCGCGGCGCGCGCTCCGTGGAGCATCCCTCGGAGCCGCAGCCGCGGTGATCCTCCTCGGCGTGTCCGTCCTCCTTCGCGTTGCCATCCTCGAGGCAGGAACGATCGGGATCGCTCCGATTGTCGTTGGTCTCGTGCTGAGCGCATGTATCGCCGCGCGCGACGAGCTGCTCCTTCGCGGGCTCGTGCTGCGCGCCCTCGGCCCTCAGGTCAACGCCGCCGTACGCCTCGGCGTGTGTGGGCTCGCTGGGGCGGCTTTTCGGTTCGGCACCGACGCGTCCGCCACGAAGACATCCCTCGCGTTCGCCCTGCTGTCGTCGATGGCGCTCGCCGCCTTGTGGCTGCGCGATCGTGGCGCGTGGCTCGCCGTATCGGCAAATGCAACGTTCGTATTCCTGACCGGTCCCCTCGCGCACGGCGCGCTCCTCGACCTCGGGTTTCCCCAAAACGCCCAGAGTGCGAGGCACGTCGATCTCGACGGGTCCCTCGGCGCCGTGGCCTGTGCCCTCGTCTTCGCGGCATCTGCGATCGCGTGGGCCAGAAAGCAAGAGTCTAGTACGATGCCCTCGTGACGACCGACGGCGAATTTCCGCGCCCCTCAGACTCGGTACGCGAGGTCGCGAGCGAGGAGTTCTTGTTTCACCTCTATCGCGGCGCGGAGCTCCTTCAGGACAGCCGCGTTCACGAAGCGAAAGAGGAGCTCGAAGCGGCCCTCGATCTCCAGCCGCGTGATCCGAAGGGGCAGGACCTTCTCGCCGTCGTTTACTTTCGTCTCGGCCTGTATCCACGCGCGATTCAGATCTACGAGCAGCTTCAGCGTGACAACCCCCGGGACATGGCGCTGATGATCAACGTCGCGCTCTGTTACTTGAAGACGGGCCAGGCGCAGGCAGCACGCGAAGCCCTCGACCAGCTCGTGCAGCTCGCGCCCGACAACAAACGGGCATGGGGATACCTTGGCCTCGCCTACGAGAGGCTCGGCGACCTTGAAAAGGCCGAGCAAGCGTTCGAACGCGCCGGCCACGCGCAGATGGCCAAACGCGTCGCGGCTCAGCGCGAGCTCGGCGCGAGCGCGACAAGCACGCAAGGACCCGACGTACCCGCGGCCATGCGTATCGAGGATGCCGCGATCCGAGCAACGGCAGCCGTAGCCTTTCAGGAGCTCGATTCTGGCGAGCTCTCCTTCGCGCTCGCGGAGCCCGCCCTGCGGCGCACGGAATCGGGCACATGGCGCGCCATCGAGCTCGGCACGGCCGTTCGAGCGCCGTCGGTTCCGCCGCCTCCTCCCGCTCTGCCTCAAGCCCACTCTGCTCCTCCACGACCGACGCCTCCAGCACGACCGCCGCGCGCCTTGGCCGAGATTGTCGCGAGCTCGCAGATCGCCACGAGCGACGCACGCGTACGTCTTCACAACTCCGGCATGGTGGTGATGAATGCTCCAGAAGGCTTCGCTGCACGCCTTGGAGCCGTGCGGGCCTACGCTGGCATGCTCAAGACGTCCGTGCTCGAGCGCCAAACGCGCACACCTTCGCCGGAGCCATTCGGTGGGCTCGGCAATCCGCTCATGCGGATGACGGTTCAAGGCCCCGTGCTCCTCGGTCCTCGCTCGGCCCATCGGCTCGTACCGATTGGTGTAGAGGACGACGCTCTCTTTCTTCGCGAGGACATCGTGCTCGCGTTCGACCTCGCGCTCACCTTCGAGAATGGAAGGCTCGCGTTCGGTGAAGGCGACGCCGTGGCCGTCGCGCAGTTTCGCGGGCTCGGCGCAGTCGTCATCGAGCTGATCGACCCGATCGTGTCACTCGAAGTGACGCAGTTGCGCCCGGTGTCCGCGCGTCGCGAGGCGCTCGTCGGATGGCTCGGGCGCCTTCTCCCGCGCGCGATGCCGATCAGCGAATCGCCCGGAAGCCAACGCGGCCTCTTGAGCTTCTCGGGCGAAGGGACTGTGCTCGTCGCAGGGCGTTGAGGCTCGCATGCGAGCCGACGCGCCGAAGGGCTCTGATCATGCCGGATTCCCGAGAAGACAAGGCCGAGCGGCGACGCACGCTCGCCGAGGATGCCCTCAACCTGCCAAACCTCCTCACGATGGGACGCATCGTGATGATTCCCGTCTGCCTCGTGTTCCTCGGGGCGGACACGCCGAAAGCAGGGTTCTGGGCCGCCATCGTCTTCACGCTCGCGGCGCTGACGGACCTCATCGATGGCTGGCTTGCGAGGAAGATGAACGTCGTGAGCGTGCTCGGAAAGCTGCTCGACCCCCTCGCCGACAAGCTCATCGTGATGGCGACGCTCGTGTGGATGGTGCCGATGGGACGCATTCCCGCGTGGGTCGTGGTCCTGCTCCTTGGCCGCGACATCGCGGTGACGGGTCTGCGAAGTGTGGCCGCGAGCGAGGGCGTCGTCATCGCCGCAGGCGAAGAAGGCAAGGCGAAGACAGCCCTGCAGATGATCGGCATCATCTGTTTGATCGTCGGCTACCCCTATCGTCTGTCGTACGTCGGTTTCGATCTCGGCGCGGTCGACCTCGTCCACGTCGGACGCATGCTCGTTTACCTGTCCATCGTGTTCTCGCTGACGAGCGCCGCGCAGTACGTGCGGCTCTTCGCGCTCGCTGTCGAAGCTAAGGCGAAGAATCGATGAACTCGCGGAACCAAAGCTCGAGTACGAGCAACGTCCAGACGTGATCGGGGCTGGCACGCCCCGCTTCCATTCGGCCGACGAGGTTGCGGACGGCAGTCGGATCGAACAAGCCGCGTTCTCGACAGCGTCGCCCTTCGAGCACGTCACGCGTCATGTCGCGCAGATCACGGCGCATCCACCGCTCGAGTGGGAGTGCAAAGCCGCGCTTGACGCGCCAGCGTGTTCTCGCCGGGAGGACCTTGCGCGCCGCGTGCCGGAGCGCGTACTTGCCCCGAAAGCGAGCGAGCATGCGGGCCGGCAGTCGCGCTGCAAGCTCGATCACTGCGGTATCGAGGAAAGGACATCGTACTTCGAGTGAGTGCGTCATCGAAGCGATGTCGACCTTCGCGTTGATGTCACCTTCGAGGTAGGTCTGGAAATCGAGGTCGCAGATGCGCCCAAGCGCCGAGCTCGCTTCGCTGTGCGCGAGCAGCGCATCGAACGACACGTCTCGCCGCGCCGCGTTGAGCATGGGCTCGAGATAGAGCGCCTGCTTGTCCTCTTCGTCGAGCTGCCCCACCAAACGCCTGTAGCGTTCGCCTGCAGGCTGCGCGAGGGTCTCCCCGAAGCGCGCGAGCGAAGGCTTGACCACCCGCGCGACCGCGCCGAGCACCGCGCGCATTGCGACGCGTCCACCAGGTGGCAGCGCATCGTGAACGTGTCCCACACGCGCCAGCGTGTAGCGCTTGTACCCCGCGAAGCACTCATCACTGCCATCCCCCGAGAGGGCCACCGTGACGTGCTCGCGCGTCATCTTGGCCAAGTAGTACATGGCGATCGCGGAGCTGTCGGCGAACGGCTGCCCGTGGTGCCTGACCGTATCGACGAGCGCCGACGTCATTTCGGGCGTCACCGTTGCTTCGTGGTGCTCCGTCTCGAAGCGCTCGGCGATGAGGCGCGCGTACCCCAGCTCGCTGTCCCCCGCATCGGGGAATCCAATGCTGAACGTCTTGACGGGCTGCGTGCTCGCTTCGGCCATCAATGCGACCACCAGTGAGCTGTCGAGCCCACCCGACAAGAACGCGCCGAGCGGCACATCGGACACGAGCCGCTTCTTCACCGCTGCCCGAAGTAAACGGAGCAGCTCCTCTTCGATCTCACGATCGCTCCCGCGCAGCACGCCCGACGGTTTTGACCAGTAGCGGTGACTGCGCGGAGGTTCGGCGGACGCCGCGAACGTCGTGACGTGGGCCGCCTCGATCTTGAAGATGTCGGCATAAGCGGTCCGCGGAGCGGGAACGTATTGGAGCGTCAGATAGCTGTCGATCGCTTCGAGATCCGCCCGTGGCCGCACGTCCGGAAACGCGTGCACCAGTGCGCCAACCTCCGACGCGAACGCAACGCCGTGCGTGAGAACACGATAGTAGAGGGGCTTCTTCCCCGAGCGGTCGCGGGCCGCGATGACGCGGCGGGCGCGCGTGTCGTAGATGAGCAGCGCGAACATGCCATCGAGCTTCGCAGCGAAGCCGTCCCCGTGCTCTTCGTACAAGTGGAGAGCGGTCTCGCTGTCGCTCTTCGAACGAAACCGATGACCGCGAGCTTCGAGCTCGTTGCGAAGCTCGACGAAGTTGTAGATCTCCCCGTTGACGACGATGGCGACGTCACCGGTCTCGTTGAGCATGGGCTGGTTCGCGTCCGGGCTGAGATCGATGATCGACAACCGCCGGTGCCCGAGTGCGCACGGGCCATGCGCCCAAAGCCCCGATGCGTCCGGACCGCGATGTTGCAGGGCGGCCGTCATTCGTGCGACGGCGTCTCTGTCCGCTACCGCGTGTGCATCACGCGCGAGGAAACCCGCGATGCCGCACATCCGTTACGGTTCGACCCCGGCTTCGGCGCCGATTCCAGCTGCTGCTCTCGTGGGATGCGCGAGAACACGCTCGTAGACGCTCGACGTGCGTTCGATCATGTGGCGCATGGGAAAGCGATGCTCTGCGTGTTTACGCCCAGCACGGCCGAGCGCGTCCCGCGCTTCCGGACCAAGGGCGAAGAACTGCTCGAGGGTCGACGCGATCGCCGCGGCGCTCGTCCCATCACAGACGAGACCCTCGCGTCCGTGCGTGACGAGGCCGTCGACGTTCGCCGCTGGCGAGACGATCGCGGGTGTGCCGCACGCCATGCTCTCGACGACCGCATTGGGCAGTCCTTCGTACCGGGACGGAAGGAGCACGGCGTCCGCAGTCCCGATGAGGCGCTCGATCGGTCTCACCACCCCGACGAAGTCGACGTATGAGGACAACCCCATGAGCGCGGCGTACGTTCGAAGCGCACTGCAATAGACTGGCGGCGATCCTCGTCCCGCAAAGACGACCTTCGCGTCGCTCGGTAACTCACCCCGTCGCTGAAGGCAGCCGAGAGCGCGCAGAACCTCTCGTTGATTCTTCTGCACACACACGCGACCGGGGACGACGAGCACGCGCTTTCCCGTGAGCCCCCACGCGCGTCGTTCGCTTTCGCGTGCGGCTTCGCCTTGTGGAACGAAGCGCAAGAGGTCGACGCCGTTCTCGATCACCTCGACTCGATCACGCGCGACAACGGCACGGCGCGCAAGCTCGTCACGAATGCCGATCGAGTTCACGATGATGGCGTCCGCCATGTGCTGCGTCATGCGCTCGCCGACAACGTGCTTGCGAGGCAGCTTGGTACAACGCACCGAGCTCACCACCGCCGGCACGCGAGCGAGCCGCGCGGCGACGCGCCCGAAGACGTTCTCCCAACCCATCGTCGTATGAAGAATTTCGGTACCGAGGCGTTCTAGAAGCGAGGTGAGGTGCTGCACCGACGCGATCGTGGGAAACATCGGCGCGTCGAGGCAATGGACGCGCTCGACGGGCAAGTCGTAGCCAAGCTGATCCCGCGCGATGCACACGACGAGGCTCGGCTCGTACACGGATCGGTCGATGCCGCAAATCAGCTCTGCGAGCTGGCGTTCGGCCCCGCCCTGCTCGAGCGAGTTGATGAAGTAAGTCAGGCGAACGCGCCGCACGTCACTCAGTTATCACAAAACGCGCAGCCATCGCACCGCACCGACCGCGAGCGTGCGATCCTCCGGTGTGAGCGCGAACGCCCAGCCCGAGATTGCGTAGGTGATGGCCGATGCCGTGATGCCAAGCGCGAAGCGCAACACCAGTGACGCATCGATCGCGTGATAGACGATACGGCCCATTGCAATGCCAAAGCCCGCGCATGCGAGCACCGCGATCAGGTTGCGCGAAAGACCCCACACGCGAGCGATGCGAGCTGCGAGAATCATCTGCGCCGTCTGCGCGGACACGAGCCCCGCCGACAGCGCGATCGCGGCACCGAGCAGGCCGAAGCGCGGAACGAGAATCATCGACAGCGTGCCTTGGAGGACCAGCGTGAAGGCTGCGACCCACGTCGTATATCGTGCGTTCCCGCTCAGCGGCAGGACGAACGAGGCAAGCGCCAACGCGTTCGCTGTATGGCCGACTGCCAGCACACAGAGCGCGGGCACACCTTGCGTGAACCCGTGCCCAAACAGACGCAAGAGGGGGTCGCCGAACCCGATGAGCACCGCGGCCATGGGAAAAACCACGTAGGCAAGCCACCGCGTTTGACGTTGAATCGCCACGCTCAGCGACTTCGCGTCACCGCGCGTAAGCGCTGGCGCAACGAGCGCACTCGTCACGGGCTCGAACGCTCCACGCACCTGTGAGATCCCCGCAGCGTACAGCGCACATGCGGCATATGCGCCGAGCTCACCCTCGTTGCCGTAGTGCCCAAGAAAGAAGGCGTCGATGCGGCCGACGAGGGCCCAGAGGAGATTCGCAAGTACGAGCGGCACCGCGACACGCAGCATGTCGCGATTCACCGACCCCACGACGATCGCTCGAAGCGTAGGGCCGAGCGGGAGCTCCCTGGCGTAGAAGAGGCACGCAAGGGCGGCGGTGACCGCCATGCCAACTGCCACGGCCAACGCCGCACCCGGCGCTCCCCATCCCACTCGAAGAGCGACGCTCGTCGTTAGGAGCAGGACGAGTGGCTGTGCGATGGCGCGCGCCCAGAAGGCCCACCGCATCACACCACACGCCTGTGTAGCCACGAGGAAGACCGTGGCAACGTGATAGAAAAGCGGCACGAGTGCGAGGCATCGCAAGGGCGCGACGAGCCCGGCTTTGTGTTGAAAGGCCCCGACGACTGGCGCCCCAAAGAACATCGCCACGACCACCACGCACCCTGACAGAAGCACCACTCGAAGCGCGGACCCCACGACGATTGCCGCAGCACGACGATCCGTTTGGTGTGTGAGCGATACTTGGCGCATGACGGCTTGGTCGCACCCAAACAGGGTCACGACGGAGAACACGTCCACGAACGCAGACGACCACGTGTAGAGCCCATAACCACCCGCACCGAGGAAACGGGCAAGTTGGACGTGAAATGCCGGTAGCGCGACTTGCGCGACGATGCCGAGAAAGTTGAGACTCAGCCCTCGTGCGTCTCGCTTGCTCTCGGCGTGCGCGGTCGTCACGCGGCTTCGCGACGCCGTGCGATGCCCGTTCGCAAGATTCGATCATAGATGGCGCACGTGCCATCAACCATCCTCGCGATGCCGAAGCGCGCCCGAACGTCACCGCGACCGCGCATTCCCAAAGCCGCCCGCTCGCCCATGCTCATCGCGAGAAAGCGCGACATGCCATGACCAACGTCCTCGTGTGTGTCGCCGGTCACAATACCTGTCACACCGTCGCGGACGAGCCCGTCGACGTTTGCCGCGTGCGATACAATCGCCGGCGTTCCGCACGCGAGTGACTCGAGCACGACGTTCGGCAGCCCCTCGAAATGTGACGGCAGCAAGGTCGCGTCCGCTGCGGCCAGGAGGTGCTCTGCGTCACGTACCGGCTCAATGCGTCGGATGACGTCGCCGACGTTGAGCTTGCGAATCGACGCGTCGACACACCGTGCGTAGTCGCTATGTGTTTCCACGCGACCGGCGAAGACGACGCGCGCTATTCGTGGCCATGTCCCTCGCGAGCGCAGCGCCGCGACCGCGCGCACGACCGCAAGTTGGTTCTTTTGGTAGGCGATGCGCGCAGGCACGACGAACGTCGCACCATCGATTCCGAAGCGCGCCCGCTCTGCCATGCGAGTGGGCAAATCGAGAGGGGCAAAGCGTGATCCATCGACACCGTTCTCGACCACTTCCACACCGCTGATCCGAGCGCGCGCCAGTTCTTCCCGAATGGCGTGGGAGTTCACGATCAGCGCCGCACCAAGTCCGTGCGTGAGACGCTCACGGCGAATCGTGCGCTCGGGGAGGCGTGTACACCGCAGCGAGCCAATGGCTGCGCCGCGGCGCGCCAGGGTGACGGCAAGGCGCGCGTAGCTATTCTGTGGATCATGAACCGCATGGACGATGTCCGGGTCGAGCGCTCGCACGAGCCGAACCAGTGCAACGAGCGTCGCCGCGCTCGGGCCGCGAGGTGTGCGCAGATCATGAAACGACCGAGGCGACAAATCGTATCCGAATTGGTCGCCGCGGTTGCACACGGCGACATGCACGTCGAAGCGAGCACGTGGCATGTTCTTCACGAGCTCGGCCACCTGACGCTCCGCGCCGCCCTGCTCGAATGACCCAACGAAATACAGCACGCGAGTGCGCCGCACGAGACTTGCGCTAGCATTCCGCCATACGCTGTACAAGCGCGCTGATGATCTCGCTGGTGATGCCCACCTACAATCGTGCGCACACTCTGCCGCGAGCACTGCGTAGCGTCCTCGCTCAATCGAACACGGATTGGGAGCTCGTGATCGTGGACGGTGCATCCACCGACGACACACGCGCGGTCATCGCGACGTTCGATGATGTCCGCATACGCTACGTTCGCGAGAGATCGAATGACGGCATAACCGCCGCACGCAACCGCGGCCTCGACGAGGCTCGTGGGGAGTGGATCGGCATGCTTGACAGTGACGACGAGCTGACGCCTCACGCGCTGGCGGTGCTGATGACCGTGAGGGGCCGGTTTGGCCCGCGCCTCGACGCGATCAGTTGTAACTGCGTCGATGCCCGCACCGGCAGCCTCACCGGCCGTGGCTTCGCCCACGATCGCTTCTTGACGGTGCCGCTGTTGCTCGAGCGTGCGCGCGGCGAACACTGGGGAATCTTCCATCGTCGGATCGTCGCAGGGCATCGTTTCGACCCAGGCATCCGCGGCTTCGAGGGCCATTTGTGGTACCGCATCCACGATGGCGCGCTCTGGTACTACGTGCACCGCGGCCTTCGCATCTACCATCGCGAGGGTGCCGATCGAAACACTCGCCGCATAGGTGTCGACCACGACCTATACTGTCAGCTCTTCGAACGCGACCCTGACCTCTTGCGTCTCGTGGCGCGTTGGTCGACACCGGCATTCACGCGGTTGACGCGCACGGCGGCAATCGAATTCTTGCGCGCAGGTGACGGCGTGCGCCTGGAGCAGGCCGCGCGCGCGCTTCGCGACGGCAGCGCGCGCGCCCTTCCGCACGTCCTGCGCGCGGCGATGCACCTACGGCTCAATACCGTGACAAGCGCTCGGTGGGTGCGGCGACGAGCTTCTTCGAACCCTGCGACGCACGCGGATGTCCCCGCCCGACCTGAACGAGCCACAGCCCGAGCACGGACAGCGCGTCGGCGTCCATCGCACAAAACGGCGAAGCGAGCTCGTTGCGCACACGGTCGGCTTCGTCGCGCGGGATGACGTGCGTGGCCGCAGCCCACAGCGTACGCAAGCCGACGCGATCCCCGAGATCGAGATGTGCCGCTGCGCGGGCGCGGTTGGGCAAGTCGATGTGCGAGCTCATGATGTTCCACACCGGCTCACGGAAGCGCAAGAAGTCGAGCTCATGCTCGTGACGAATGCCGTGCGCCCGCAGATCGATCTTGTGAATCCACACAGCGTCGTCCGTGGCGACGCTCGACGCCAACTCGAACAGCGATTCGAGGTCACGTACGTGCTCGAGCACCGCTCGTGAAACGATGATCTGGAAGCGTCGACCACCGCGCCTCAAGCCAGTCGCGGAAGTGTGTACGATCGCACCCTGCAAGCACTCTTCCACACTGCGTGGCTCATTGCGACGTACGAGGATGGGGTCGTAGATCGCATCGAGATACGGCAAGTGTTGTGATTGAATGTCGAACGGGTCGAATCCCTCCCATGTGGCCCCTTCCAGCCGTGCCAGCAGGGCAAAGGCTCGCGTGTCTCCGGGCCCGAGCTCGAGGACGTGCTTGCCTCGAAAGAAGGCCATTCCACCCACGCCGCTCGCGTGTGCAATGGCGAGATAATCAGCGAGGACTGCCTCGAAGTAGTCGGCTGCGGCCTTGCCATCGCGGCCTCGCCCGCGACCGGTATCGTGCGTGAGCCGCTGAATTGCCGAGGCCACCCTTGGTGCCGTGCCGGCCAACACGTTGTATGCCGCATGATAAGCGAACGTACGAATGGCCCACGCCGACCGCCGCAGACCCACACGCCGAGCGTACACGAACCGATGACTGCGCCGACCGGAAAGCTACGGTGGCAAGCGCCTCGCAACTACGCTAAGGCACGTTCGTTAGATGAAGCTCGTCGTCTTTGGCGCGGGATACGTCGGTCTGGTCACCGGGACAGGGCTCGCTGAGCTTGGCCACGACGTTCGCATCGTCGACATCGATCCCGAGCGCGTCAAACGCCTGAGCGACGGAATCCTACCCATCTACGAACCCGGCCTCACGGATCTGATTCGAAGAAACGAGCGGAGCGGTCGCCTCAGCTTTGCGGGCGAGATCGGCGAGGGCTTCACGGATGCCGACGTCTACTTCATTTGCGTGGGGACCCCACCAGATGAGACCGGTGACGCCAACATCAGCGCGGTCGCTGCCGCCGCCGATACGATTGCGGCAGGCGCGACCAAGCCAGCGCTCGTCAGCGTGAAGAGCACGGTGCCGGTGGGTACCTGCGACGCAATCGAAGAGCGACTGCGCGGCGCACCCGTCGCTCTCGAGGTGGTGTCGAACCCCGAGTTCTTGAAGGAAGGCGCCGCAGTGTCTGACTTCTTTCGACCCGATCGCATCGTTCTCGGTGCGAACAGCGACGAGGCGAGGCAGCTACTCCGCGAGCTTTACGCACCACTCCAACTGTCTGGCGAGCGGCTCGTGGTCACCGATCGCCGTTCGAGCGAGCTCATCAAATATGCGGCGAACACCATGCTCGCCATGCGGGTGTCGTTCATGAACGAGCTCTCACGCCTATGTCACGTGACGGGCGCCGACATTCATGCTGTGCGCCTCGGCGTGGGCACCGACACGCGGATCGGCCGTCGTTTCCTTTACGCGGGTCCTGGCTATGGTGGCTCGTGCTTTCCCAAAGACGTGCAAGCGCTCATCCATCTTGGCAAGAAGCACGCCGTTCCGATGCGCTTGGCTGAGGCCACCCACCGTGCGAACGACGAACAAGTCGAGTTCGTCTGCAGGCTGGTGCTCGATCACATCGGCGGCATCGGAACGGGCAAGACCGTCGCGATTTGGGGCCTTGCGTTCAAACCCGAAACGGATGACGTGCGGGATGCGCCTGCGATCGCTCTCGCGCGCTTCCTCCTCGAGCGCGGCGTGCACGTCGTCGGCCACGATCCGGAGGCGGGCGCGACGTTTGCGCGGGTCGTCTCTCATCCTTCCCTGACGATCGCCGCGCGTGAATACGACGCCGTGAGCGGCGCGGACGCGCTCGTTCTACTGACCGAGTGGCGCAGCTACCGCGCTCCGAACTTCAGGGAGATCAAGGCTCGCATGCGTGGCGACGTCGTCATCGACGCACGGAACGTTTGGCGCCCAGC
>Ga0302326_10011609_pt1 | contig 18935 bp, 16 predicted proteins | sample Palsa_T0_3_FD_202264 | JGI IMG/M metagenome (GOLD analysis project Ga0302326, IMG submission 202264) | Peat permafrost microbial communities from Stordalen Mire near Abisko, Sweden - Palsa_T0_3 | ecosystem: Environmental > Terrestrial > Soil > Palsa > Peat permafrost | place: Sweden: Abisko...
GATCGTCAAGATAGACGCAGCGTGCGGGATCGACGCCGAGCGCCTCGACCATCATCCGATAGATGCGCGGGTCGGGCTTTCGCAGACCGATTTTGGCCGACTCGATGATGTGATCGAACAACGCCATCACCTCGGCGATATAGAGCGAGCGGCCGGCCTTGCTGCCGATCGCGTTGGCGGGAAGGTTGTTGGTGATGCATCCGGTCTTGAGGCCGGTCCCGACACGTCGGAGGGCTTCGATCATCTCGGGCCGCAGATCCCCCGACAGCAGCGGCAGGACGTCCTTGCCGCGAATCTCGGCGCCCAGCGCCAGCGATTCCGCCGCGAACAATTGATCGAATGTTTCGAGGTCGACTTCGGCGCGCTCGAATTTCGCCCAGGCATTGTCCCAATGATTCTGGGCATTGGTGCGCCGGATAATATCGGCAGGCAGACCGCGTTCGCTCTCGAAACGCGCGAAGGCCTCGAACGGCGAGGTGGTGAGCACGCCGCCGAAATCCCAGATCACCGCCTGCAACATCATTCCCCGCGATGCCAATGCCAATCCCGAAAGCGGCTATCACGACGGGCCGGCCTGCGCCAGCCCCGGCGATCAAGCCATCGCACGATCCGGTTCGGGATTCACGAATTGCGCCGGCCCGTGCTGGTCGCGATGGCCGCGGCGGCGGTGCGATTCTCGACGCCGAGCTTGGCGTAGATCTGCTCGAGATGCTTGTCCACCGTCCGCGGACTGAGGCCGAGAATCTGGGCGATGTCGCGGTTGGTCTTGCCCTTGCTCAGCCACGACAGCACTTCACCCTCGCGGGTGGTCAATCCAAGTTCGCTGCTGAATTCCGCCGGCGTATCGCCGCCTGCGTCTTTGGCCAGCCGCAGCAGGAATTCATTGGGCGCCAGTTTCCCCATATATTGCAGCCGAAGCTGTTCATTTTCCGGGAACGATGCCATCGCCTGGGCCCGCGACCCGGCTTTGCCTTTTTGCGCCTGTTCGAGCCATTGCAGCATGGGATCCGGCAGCACGAACTCGTCGTCGGTGCCGGGCGCGAGATTTTCCGACAGCAGTTTCTGCGCCTGCGGCGTCGCCCACACGATCTTGCCTTGCCGGCTGACGGCGAGCAGAAACCGTCCGGACACATCGAGCGCGGCGCGGGCGCTCTGGGTCAATCGCGCATTGGCCAGATGAACGCGAATCCGCGCCAGCATTTCCTCGATGACGATCGGCTTGGTGACGTAGTCGACGCCACCTGCTTCCAGGCCGCTGACGATGTGCTCGGTCTCGGCCAGCCCGGTCATGAAGATGACCGGCACATTGCTCAGGCCGGCGTCGCGCTTGAGACGCCGGCAGGTCTCAAAGCCGTCCATGCCCGGCATCACGGCGTCGAGCAGAATGATATCGGGCGTGATCTGGTCGACGATGCGCATCGCCGCCGCCCCGTCCATCGCGACCATGACAGTCATGCCGGCGCCGTCGAGCGCATCGGTCAGGAGGCGCAGCGTTTCCGGCGAGTCGTCGACGACGAGCGCGACGTCGCGCTTTTTGGCTTCAGTGATCATAGCTGTGCAGGGTTTTCAGGGTTGCCATGTACTGATCAAGATCGAAGCGGTCGATCAGCGACCGCATTTGCGTAACGAAGTCGGCATGTTCGGGGTAGTCCGTTCCTATTTCATCCAGCTTGACCTGGATCGCGCGAATGTAGCCCAGCTGTCCAAGACCGATCAGTTCCTCGACATGCTTCACCGGCGGACGCGAGCCGCCTTCCGGTTTCCAGTGCGGGGCCACGATCTGGTAGGTTTCATACTGCCATTCGATCTTGAGCAGCTGGCGGATCAATTCCAGCAGCCTCGGAATATCGATCGGCTTCATCAGATAGCCGTCGTGGAACGGCTGCGCCAGCGGCGTGCCATGCGCCTCCAGGGCGCTCGCCGAGACCATCAGGATACGGGCCTGATGGTGACCGGTCGAACGCAGCGTTTCCGCGACCGTCCATCCATCCATCCCCGACATCGAGATGTCGAGCAGGAACAGATCGGGCCGGCAATGCTGGGCGAGGGAAAGGCAGGCAGGTCCATCCGGCGCGCTGAGCAGGATAAAGCCGAGCGGCGTCAGCACCTCGCGCAACAGATCGCGCTGGACCGGATCGTCGTCGGTAATCAGGATCGTCTTGCGCGGACCGTGATAGCCAAACACCGGCGCGTCGACCGGTGCAATTCGCGTCGGGTTGGTGACTTCCGACAGCAGGATCTTCACCCGGAAGGTGCTGCCGGTCCCGACCGTGCTGCTGACCTGGATGTCGCCGCCCATCACGCCGGCGAGCAGCCGGCTGATGGTCAGCCCCAGGCCCGTCCCGGTCTGCGGCTGCGAGACACCGAGCGCACCGCGTTCGAACGGTGCGAAGATGCGTTCGAGGTCGGTCGATTGAATTCCGGGGCCGGTGTCGGTCACCTCGAACTCGGCGACCGGGCTGCGGTAATGCACGATGAAATGCACGCTGCCGCGCTGGGTGAATTTGATCGCGTTCGACAGCAGATTGATCAGGATCTGGCGCAGGCGTTTTTCGTCGGCGTATACCACGACGGGCAGCACCGCCGGACGTTTGAAAATGAAGTCGATGCCTTTGGCGGCGGCTTGCAGGCGGAACATGCCGACGAGCTGATCGAGAAACTCGCTGACGCGTACCTCATCCCGCGACAAATAGAGCCGGCCCGCTTCAATCTTCGAGATATCGAGAATGCCATCGATCAATCCCGACAGATGATCGGCGCTGCGGCGCACCACGCGCACCTGATCGCGCGGCTTGGTGTTCAGGCTGGTGTCCTGTTCCAGCAGTTGCGCGTAGCCGGAGATGGCATTCAGCGGCGAGCGCAATTCGTGGCTCAGCCCGACGACATATCGGCTCTTGGCGAGATTGGCCGATTCGGCGACCTCCTTGGCGCGCTGCAACTCGGCGTCGGTGCGTTTGTGGGCGTCGATTTCCTGAATCAACAGCGTGGTCTGCCGCCTGGTTTCCGCTTCCGCTGCGCGCCGGCTCTGCTGTGCCAGCACGAACAGCCATGCCACCACCCCGATGATGATCGTCAGCGCGAAGAAGACTTTCCACAGCACATCGGACAGCTGCAGATGGTCGACCTGAACCGTCGCCGATGTCTGCAGATAGATCAGGCCGAGCGTCAGCCCGACCAGTCCCGCGGAAAGCGCGAACACGCCGAGATAGTGCCCGAGCTGCGAATTGATCCGTGCGTAAATCGGCTGCGGCAGGATTTTCCCAAGGGTTTCGGCGACCTGCGCCTGAATCCGCGCATGCGGCTTGCAGAGATCATGGCAGCGCGCGTCAAGCGAACAGCACAGCGAGCAGATCGGTCCGGCATAGGCCGGGCACGACGCCATGTCCTCGGGCTCGAACGAATGCTCGCAAATGCAGCACTGGATCGCCTCGATGTTCTGCCAGCTGCGCTTCGGCTTGCGCGCGATGTAGTATTTCCCGTCGGTGGCGAAGGCGATCAAGGGAGCCGTGACAAACGCCACCAGCAGCGCGACGAACGGCGCCAGCGCCTTCGCCGTCGGTCCGAACAGGCCATAGAATGCGCTGATCGAGACGACGGTGGCGATGGTCATCGCGCCGACGCCGACCGGGTTGATGTCGTAGAGATGCGCGCGCTTGAACTCCATGTGCTGCGGGCGCAGGCCGAGCGGCTTGTTGATGACGAGATCGGAGACCAGTGCGCCGACCCAGGCGATGGCGACGTTCGAGTAAAGCGCGAGCGTCTGCTCCAGCGCCTTGTAGACCCCGATCTCCATCAGCAGCAACGCGACCAGCACGTTGAACACCAGCCAGACGACGCGACCGGGATGGCTGTGGGTGAGGCGGGAAAAGAAGTTCGACCACGCGATCGATCCGGCATAGGCGTTGGTGACGTTGATCTTCAGCTGCGAGAGAATCACGAAGGTGCCGGTCAGCGCCAATGCGAGTTCCGGTTCCGACAGCACGTAGCGGAAGGCTTCGAGGTACATGTGCGCGGGTTCGGCGGCGTGCTCGGTGGATACGCCGTGGCTCAGCGCAAAGAAGGCCAGGAACGATCCGGCCAGCAGCTTCAGCGCGCCGAGAATGATCCAGCCGGGGCCGGCGCTGAGCAGCGCGACCCACCACGCGGTCTTCGAGGTTCGCCGGTCGCGCGGCAGGAAACGCAGAAAATCGACCTGCTCGCCAATCTGCGCGACCAGCGCAAATACGACGGAGGCGGCGGTGCCGAACAACAACAAATCGAGATGGCCTGCGGGATTGCCGTGCTCGCCGGCAAATTTGGTCCATTCCGCAAAGGAGTGCGGATTGGCATAGGCGATCGCCGCGAAGGGCATGATGTGCAGAATGATCCACAGCGGCTGCGTCCACAATTGGAAGCGGCTGATCAGCGTGATGCCGTGGGTGACCAGGGGAATGATGACGACGGCGCTGATCAGATAGCCGACCGGGCGTGGAATTCCGAAGCACATCTCCAGCGCGGTCGCGAGAATGACCGCTTCGATCGCAAAGAAGATGAACGTGAAAGAGGCGTAAATCAGCGAGGTGATGGTCGAGCCGATATAGCCGAAGCCGGCGCCGCGGGTGAGAAGATCAATGTCGATGCCGCATTTGGCGGCATGATAGGCGATCGGAAGGCCGCAAAAGAAGATAATGACGCTGACGACCAGGATGGCGGCGGTGGCATTGGTGACGCCGTAATTGAGGGTGATGGTGCCGCCGATCGCTTCCAGCGCCAGGAACGAGATCGCGCCCAAGGCGGTATTGGCAACCCGGGCCGCAGACCAGCGCCGCGCGCTTTTGGCCGTAAAGCGCAGCGCATAGTCTTCCAGCGTTTGGTTGGCAACCCATTGATTATATTGGCGTCTGACGCGGTCTATCCGCTGCCGCCCTGCCACTTTAAGCTCCTCACTCCCGAGCGATCCGCCTACGAAACCCTGCTCCAAAAACCTACGTCGCTATTTTGCGGTGCAATATACGCGATCTTGCGTATCTGTGCACTGCACAATTTCGGCAATCCTAATCTGACCAATAGCGCGTCCTCGAACAAAAATGGGGTACTCATGTCAGATGAAATCAAACGGGGCCTGCAGTCCCCGCTTCGGCGCAAACTGCTCATGGGAATGGCCGCATTACCGGCCATAACAATGCTGCCGCGCCCATCCTTCGCCGATGTTCCGGCGACGTCCGCGATCAACACCACCGGTCTTGCGGTAACCGACACCGAAGTGACCTGCGGCATCCTGCATTCGGCCACCGGTACGATGGCGATTTCGGAAACCGGTTCGATCGAAGCCGAAAAGCTCGCTATCTCGCAAATCAACGAAGCTGGCGGCATCCTCGGCCGCAAGATCAAATTCATCCAGGAAGACGGCGCCAGCGACTGGCCGACCTTCGCGGAGAAAGCCAAGAAGCTTCTCGTCAACGACAAGGTCGCGGCGATCATGGGCTGCTGGACCTCGGCATCCCGCAAGGCGGTGCTGCCCGTCGTCGAGCAATATAACGGCATGCTCTATTACCCGACCTTCTACGAAGGTCTCGAGCAGTCCAAGAACGTCATCTATACCGGCCAGGAAGCGACCCAGCAGATCCTCGCCGGCCTGAACTGGATTGCCAAGGAAAAGGGCGCCAAATCGTTTTTCTTTATCGGTTCGGACTACATCTGGCCGCGCACGTCGAACAAGATCGCGCGCAAGCACGTCGAGAACGTGCTCAAGGGCAAGGTCGTCGGCGAAGAATATTATCCGCTCGGCAACACCCAGTTCAACTCGGTGATCAACAAGATCAAGCTGACCAAGCCCGACGTCATCTTCACCGACGTCGTCGGTGGATCGAACGTCGCTTTCTACAAGCAGCTCAAGGCGGCCGGTATCGACCTGTCGAAGCAGACTCTGCTTACCATCTCGGTGACCGAAGACGAAATCGACGGCATCGGCGGCGAGAACATCGCGGGCGCCTACGCTTGCATGAAGTACTTCCAGTCGCTCGACAATCCGAACAACAAACTTTTCGTGCCCGCGTTCAAGAAGATGTGGGGCGAGAAGACCGTGATCGGCGACGTGACGCAGGCCGCCTACCTCGGCCCATGGCTGTGGAAGTTAACGGCTGAGAAGGCCGGCAGCTTCGACATCGACAAGATCGCGGCGGCTTCGCCGGGTGTCGAATTCAAGGGTGCGCCGGAAGGCTACGTCCGCATCCATGAAAATCATCATCTCTGGTCGAAGACCCGTGTCGGTCGGGCCAGGCTCGATGGTCAGTTCGACCTGATCTATGAAACCGCCGACCTGGTCGAACCGGATCCGTTCCCCAAGGGCTATCAGTAATAATCGCTACCAGTACGCGCGACGTTTGCCGCGCTTCCCAAGCGTAAGCCGCTCCCTGGCGTGAGTTTATGATTCACGCTTAAGACCCCCGCGTCGCGAACCTGCTCGCGACGCGGGACTTCCCTGAAGGAGAAGATCGATGTTCGGCGAATATTCGATTGGTGATCTTGGTTCGATCTTTGTCATGCAGGGCTTCGCGGGCCTGATCCTGTTCTCGGTCTATGTACTGATGGCGCTCGGCCTTGCGATCATCTTCGGCCAGATGGGCGTCATCAATATGGCCCACGGTGAGTTCATGATCCTCGGTGCCTACGTCACCTGGATGACCTCGAATTTCTTTCAGGCGTATCTGCCGGGATTGTTTGCCGGCTATTTTTTCCTGGCGATGATACTGGCCTTTATAGTATCCGGTGCGCTCGGCATGCTGGTGGAATGGGGGCTGATCCGGCACCTTTACAAACGCCCGCTGGATACCCTGCTCGCCACCTGGGGTCTAAGTCTCATCCTGCAGCAGGCCTATCGCTCGGTGTTCGGCGCGCGTGAAGTCGGTGTCGAACTGCCGCAATGGATGCTCGGCTCATTGCATTTGTCTGACAGCATCGAGGTGCCGATCAACGGCATTTTCGTGATGTGCCTGACGGTCCTGATCACGCTTTGCGTCGCCTACATCATGTACAAGTCGCGATGGGGCCGTCAGGTCCGCGCCGTGGTGCAAAACCGCATTATGGCCGGCGCGGTTGGCATCAACACCGAGAAAGTCGATCGCTACACCTTCGGTCTTGGCTGCGGCATCGCCGGCATTGCCGGCAGCGCGTTCACGATGATCGGCTCGACCGGACCGACATCGGGCCAGCTCTACATTGTCGATACCTTCCTGGTCGTCGTGTTTGGCGGCGCCGCGAGCCTGCTCGGCACCATCGCATCCGCCTTCAGCATCTCGCAGACGCAGTCGACCCTTGAATTCTTCATGTCAGGGTCGATGGCGAAGGTTCTAACGCTGCTTGCAGTTGTCGGAATTCTCATGCTGCGGCCGCAGGGGCTGTTTGCCCTCAAGGTCCGCAAATAACAAAAAGGGCTTGGGCCATGACCAATCGCTTTGTCAATCGATCGGAGCTGATCGGAATCCTGGTGCTCGCCGTTTTCCTGGTGGTGATCCTGCCGCTCTGTCTCGATGTGTTCCGGCTCAATCTGGTTGCGAAATATCTTACCTATGCCTTCGTCGCGCTTGGTCTGGTGATTTGCTGGGGATATTGCGGTATTCTCAGTCTCGGGCAGGGGGTGTTTTTCGGTCTCGGCGGCTACTGCATGGCAATGTTTCTCAAGCTTGAAGCATCAAGCCCCGAGAATACCAAGATCCAGTCGACCCCCGGTATTCCGGATTTCATGGACTGGAATCAGATCACGTCGCTGCCGATGTTCTGGAAACCCTTTCATAGTCTGAGCTTCACCATCGCCGCCGTTATTCTGGTACCAGGTATCTTCGCCCTGATCATCGGCGCGGCCATGTTCAAACGTCGCGTCGGCGGCACTTACTTTGCCATCATCACCCAGGCCGTCGCGGCCATCCTGACCATCCTGATTGTCGGGCAGCAGGGCTACACCGGCGGCATTAACGGCATGACCGATCTGCGCACCCTGCACGGATGGGACATCCGGCCGGACCATGCCAAGGTCGTTCTCTACTTCGTCGAGGTGGCCTGCCTGTTTGTTTGCATCTTTATTGCCCAGTTCATCCGGCACTCGAAATTGGGGCGCATCCTGGTCGCGATGCGTGAAAAGGAAGATCGGGTTCGTTTCTCCGGCTACAGCGTCGCCAACTTCAAGATTTTCGCCTTCTGTGTCGCCGCGATATTTGCGGCGATCGGCGGCGCCATGTTCGCGCTTGAGGTTGGCTTCATGTCGCCGTCCTTTGTCGGCATCGTGCCGTCGATCGAAATGGTGATCTATACGGCGGTGGGCGGCCGGCTCTCGATCCTGGGTGCCGTGTACGGCACGCTGCTGGTCAATTTCGCCAAGACCAGCCTGTCGGAATCGTTTCCTGAATTGTGGCTGTTCGGGTTGGGTGGACTGTTCATTGCGGTCGTTCTCGCTTTTCCGAATGGTCTTGCCGGCATCTGGGGCGACTATGTGCAGCCGCGCATCGATCGCCTGATCTCGTCGCGAAAAGCCAAGTCCGGCAAGGAGTGGACCGACAATTCCGTCGCCGACGGCGCGCCCGCGGAGTGAGGAGCTAAATCATGCTGATAGGTCACCAGCCCAAGGAATTCCTGCTCGCGGTCGAGGCGCTCACGGTGTCGTTCGACGGCTTCAAGGCGGTGAACGACCTGTCGTTCTACGTCGATGAAAACGAAATTCGCGTCATCATCGGCCCCAACGGCGCCGGCAAGACCACGGTGCTCGACCTGATCTGCGGAAAGACCAAGGCAACTTCCGGCTCGATACAGTTTCGCAGCCAGGAACTGACCAAGATGAAGGAGAACCAGATCGTCCAGGCCGGAGTGGGACGCAAATTCCAGACGCCCTCGATCTATGACGATCTCACGGTGTTCGAAAACCTGGAGATCTCGTATCCGCGCGGCCGCAGCGTGTTCGGTGCGCTGACCTTCACCCGCGATGCCGCCGTGCGCGACCGGGTGCATGAAGTCGCCGAGATGATCTTCCTGAAAGACCGGCTCAACATGAACGCCGACCTGCTCAGCCATGGCCAGAAGCAGTGGCTGGAGATCGGCATGCTGTTGATCCAGGACCCGGACCTGCTGATGCTCGACGAGCCTGTGGCCGGCATGAGCGTCAGCGAGCGGGTCAAGACCGCTGAATTGCTCAACCGCATCATCAAGGACCGGTCGGTGCTGGTGATCGAGCACGACATGAAGTTCGTCGAGGACATTGCCCACAAGGTCACGGTCCTGCATCAGGGCCAGATTCTGTCGGAAGGCTCGATGGAGCACGTCAAGAACGATCCCAAGGTGATTGAAGTTTATCTCGGACACTAGCGCATGATTCCGGAAGGCGGCGTCAGGCTTCCGGGCGAGATCATGTTCGGCGAAGGACAAGGAACACTTTAATGCTGGCTATCTCCGATCTGCATGTCGCCTACGGCCAGAGCGAAGTGCTGCATGGCCTCAACGTCACCGTCGCGCCCAACGAGATCGTCGCGATCATGGGCCGCAACGGCATGGGCAAGACCACGCTGATGAAGTCGCTGATGGGAATCGTGCCGACCAAGAGCGGCTCGGTGACCATGGAGGGCGCCGAGCTCTCGACGCTGAAAAGCTACGAGCGGGTGGCAAAGGGGCTCGCCTATGTGCCGCAGGGCCGGATGATCTTCTCGACCATGACGGTGAAGGAAAATATCGAGACCGGGCTCGTCGCGTCGGGCGAGACCGAGGTGCCCGGCGATATCTACGAGCTGTTCCCGGTGCTGCTGGAAATGAAGGGCCGACGCGGCGGCAATCTGTCCGGCGGTCAGCAGCAGCAACTCGCGATCGCGCGCGCGCTCGCCACCAAGCCAAAGGTGCTTCTGCTCGACGAGCCGACCGAAGGGATCCAGCCCTCGATCATCCGGGAGATGGCCCGCACGCTTAAACGCATTCGCGACGAACGGGGATTGTCGATCGTGGTTTCCGAACAGGTTCTGAGCTTCGCGCTCGATATCGCCGATCGCGTCCTCGTGATCGAGAACGGCGAGATTGTTCGCGACGACGCGCGTGAAGGCGTCGATGCCGCGCAGATTTCGAAATTCCTGTCGGTCTGATTCCTAACCAAGCTTGTAACCAGGGGAGCTTTTTATGCCAGATACACTGATCAAGGTCGATCTCACGCAGTCGGCCTATGAAAACGACAAGATCCACAACCGCTGGCATCCCGACATCCCGATGGTGGAGTGGGTCAGCCCGGGCGACGATTTCATCATCGAGACCTATGACTGGACCGGCGGCTTCATCAAGAACAACGATTCCGCCGATGACGTGCGCGACATCGATCTGTCGATCGTGCACTTCCTGTCCGGCCCGATCGGCGTCAAGGGCGCGGAGCCGGGCGACCTCCTGGTAGTCGATCTGCTCGACGTCGGCCCGCTGAAGGAGAGTCTGTGGGGCTTCAACGGCTTCTTCTCGAAGAAGAACGGCGGCGGATTCCTTACCGATCATTTCCCGCTGGCGCAGAAATCGATCTGGGACATCAAGGGCCTCTATACTTCGTCGCGCCACATCCCCGGCGTGAATTTCGCGGGCCTGATCCATCCCGGCCTGATCGGCTGTCTGCCGGATCCGAAATTGCTGGCGACCTGGAACGAGCGCGAAAACGCGCTGATCGCGACCAATCCGACCCGCGTGCCGGGGCTCGCCAATCCGCCGTTCGCCGCGACCGCGCATGGCGGTCGCGCGAAAGGCGATGTCAAGGCCAAGATCGGCGCCGAAGGTGCGCGTACGGTGCCACCGCGCGAACACGGCGGCAACTGCGACATCAAGGATCTGTCGCGTGGTTCGAAGATCTACTTCCCGGTCTACGTGCCCGGCGGCGGGCTGTCGATGGGCGATCTGCATTTCAGCCAGGGTGATGGCGAGATCACCTTCTGCGGCGCGATCGAGATGGCGGGCTGGCTGCATATCAAGGTCGACATCATCAAGGACGGCGTTGCAAAATACGGCATCAAGAATCCGGTCTTCAAGCCGTCGCCGATCACGCCGAATTACAAGGATTACCTGATCTTCGAAGGCATCTCGGTCGACGAGCAGGGCAAGCAGCATTACCTCGACGTGCACATTGCCTACCGGCAAGCCTGCCTGAACGCGATCGAGTATCTCAAGAAGTTCGGCTATTCTGGCGCCCAGGCCTATTCGATTCTGGGAACGGCGCCGTGCCAGGGTCACATCTCCGGCGTGGTCGACGTGCCGAACGCGTGCGCGACGCTGTGGCTGCCGACGGAGATCTTCGACTTCGACATCATGCCGTCGTCGGCCGGCCCGATCAAACACATCAAGGGCGACATCCAGATGCCGCTGTCCCAGGATAAATAAGCTCCCGCGCGACGGGATGCGGGGCGGGCAGGTATCTGCCGTCCCGCATCGGCGTTGCGAAGCTCGGGGGGCGCGAAGCGCGCGAGGGAATGAAATGCCGGTCTACGAGTATCTCTGCAATGATTGCGGTCCGTTCACGGACATGCGGCCGATGGCGGAATGCGATGCGCCACAGGACTGTCCGCAATGCGAAGGTGAATCGCCGCGCGTGATCCTGACGGCGCCGAATTTCTTCTGCATGCCTTCGGACAAGCGCAAGGCCCACGCCACCAATGAGCGCAGTTCCAATGCACCCAAGACCGTCGGCGAATACAAGGCGTCGCACGGGGCGGGTTGCGGATGCTGTTCGACCAAGCCGTCCCGCCTGGTGAAGAAAACCAGGAGCGGCGGGAAAAGCTTTCCGACCGCGCGTCCCTGGATGATCAGTCACTGATTTTCGCCTGCGCGGCAGCGTGGCAAATTTTATTGCCGCTTTTGGGCTGGCTTCCTCAGCGGGGACGGATCGCCGCTGACGGCCTGCGGGTCGAACTTGCGGGTCACTTTGACGGCCGCTTCGCTGATATCGAGCAGCGAGCGGCGCCCCTCCTCCATCAACGCACCCGAACGCTTGTTGAAGCTCTCGGCCAGTTCGCGAATCGACTTCACCTTCTGGAACAGTTCGCCGTCGCTTCCGTTGGCAAGACCCGGGATGACATTATCGACCTTTGCCAGGGCGCTCTCGACGCCGTCAAAGGCACCCGTGGCCCTGCGCATGATGTCATCGATCGCCTCGCCGCTGCCCGCCAACGTCGAGGTATAGGTTTCGAACGCCAGCATCGAGTCCTTCAGCACGGTCTGGTTGCTGACGAGGATCCGGTCGACACTGTGAAGGGTATCGCGGATCGACTGTGTCTCGCTCAGGTCGGCGGTCAGGGTCGGAACGCCGTCCTCATCCAGCGGCACCGGAGGTGCGGCCGCGGCGCCACCGGTCAGTGATATCGCCGCTATGCCGGTGAGGCCCTGGAATTCCAGTCCCACAACCGTATCCTTGCGGATCGGAGCACTGTTATCGACCCTAGTCAGGACGACAATCTTGCGGGGGTTGTCCAGCTTGAGGGACAATATTTCCCCGATCTGAACTCCGTCGAAATTCACATTGCCGCCCTTGTGCAGGCCGCTGGCGGAACCCTGGAAAACGATGCGCAGCGGGCCGCGCTGCTGGATGCTGTGGATTTTCCGGAACCCGAGCAGGCCGATAAACGCCGCGGCGATCACCGCAAGCGTGGTGGATCCGATCATCAGGTTGCTGGCCCGTGCCTTCATTCCGGAATCCGGTTGCGACGGGCCGGCTTGAAAGGGCCAGCGCCGTGCGTCATTGCCCGATTGTACCGGCAAAGCAAAACCGGCGAAAGCCCGCGGGCGGCGCCTCAGCCTTGCTAACCGCCAAATCCCGATATCTGAAGCCGTGGTTCAGGGCTGCAAGGACGAAACGTAGGCCGCGAGCGAAATCATGTCGGTATGCGAGAGCTTTTCGACCACGGGCACCATCATGGCGCCTGCACTTCCGGCCCGTGCATGCTGCTGGAAGTCGTAGATCTGACGCACCAGATAGCTCGGCGAACGTCCGGCAATTCCGGGAATCGGTGCTAGGCCCTTGAGGTCGGGGCCGTGGCAGCCCGCGCAAGGCGTGGTGATGCCCGCCCCGCCAGTCTTGGCCAAGGCCTCGCCCCTGGCGATGCTGCCTTTGGGCACGTACGCGATGAACTGCGAACGGGTGTCGCGATGCTCGAATTGTTCCATATCGACCGGAACCTCGATGATCCGTTCGCCGATCGGTTCCGTGCCGCCATTTTTCAAGAGCGCGTAGAACACACGGGCAATCTGCGTCGCCGGGATCGTGTCGGCTTCGACCACCTTGATCAGGGATTTGGGCTTGAGCGATGAAAAATAGGCTGCCGCGGCCTGTATCTCGGCATCGTTCATGGCCTTCGCAATTGCGGTCATCAGCAGCACCGGACTTCGCTGCGGGCCTGCAAATTTGCGCGCGCCGCTTTTGTAGTCGGCTATCTGCTGGGCGATATAGGCGGCGGGAAGACCGGCCAGGCTGGCGTTCTCCGGGCCGCCGGTGCCTTCCGCGCGATGACATGAGCCGCACGCCCGCACATCGGGCCGTCTGCCGTGCGCGACGACATCCGGCATCGCGGGATGGTCGCCAGGATGCCAGTCCGGCACGAAGAAAAGGTCGCGTTCCTGCGTGATGGTGAATGCCGCGTTGCTGTCGGGAACGTGCCTGGGGATGCCGTCATCGGGTGCGGACTTGAAATCCGGCGCCCATGGATAGGCCCATGCCGGAAATGAACCCGGCGACGCCGACGACGGGGCATCCGCATTTGGAGTTTGCGCCATCGCAGCCCCGCAAACCGCCGCGCCAATTACCGCCAGCATGCCCCAAGCAAATCTCATTGGATGCCCCTTGTGACTTGAATCAACCATCAATGGCCCGCGGCACTTTCTGCCTCGGCGTTGTTGAGGACAATCAGGGCATCGACGGCAATGCCGGTCCTGGCATTGATCAGGAACGGATTGACGTCGATCGAGGCGATGCGGCTGCCGGCGTCGGCCATCAAATTGGACAGGCCGACCAGCGCCTTCACCGCCGAGGCTTCGTGCAGCGCGGGCTTGCCGCGATAACCCCGAAGCTTCACCCCGGCCTTGGTCCGGCCGATCAGTTGTTTGGCCTCCGCCGCATCGAGCGGCGCGCCGGCCAGCGCGACGTCCTTCATCAGTTCGATATCGACGCCGCCAGTTCCGAACAGCACCACCGGCCCCATCTCGGCATCGAGCGCGGCGCCGACCACAAGCTCAAGCTCGGCCTTGACCTGCTGGGCGATCAGGATGCCCTCGAGCTTCGGTCTGTTCTTCAGCTTGTTCACCCGCGCGGTAATGTCGTTGAAGGCTTTTCTGACATCGGCTGCGGTGTTGATGTTCAGCACCACGCCCCCGATGTCGGATTTGTGCAGAATCTCCGCGCTGACAACCTTGGCGACAACCGGAAAGCCGATTTTTTTGGCGATCTTCACGGCATCGGCCGCCGTCTGCGCGATTTCTTCCTTCGACACCGGGATGCCATAGGCCCTGAGCAACTTCTTTGACGCGACCTCGTCGAGTGCCGGACCCCTGGCGTGCTTGAGCGTCTTCTCGAGCGTCGCGCGTGCCGACGCGGTGGAGCTCGAGACGATATCAGGCACTTCCTTGCGCAGCGAGGCATAGTCGATCAAGGCCTTGATCGCGCCCACGGCCCGATCCAGACCTTGCATTACGGCGATATGCGGCAGTGATTTCCGCAAGCCCTTGGTGAATTCCGTAAAGCCGATCGACATCGTCGAGATGTAGACGACTGGCTTGCTGGCCTTGCCGGCCATTTCATTGACGATGCGCAAATTCCGTTCGCGCAGTTCATGCGGCGCCTTCGGCAATTCGGAGTCGATGATGACGATGTCGGTATCGGGATCGTCGATCATGATCCTGATCGACTGCATGTAGACCGAGGGATCGACCACGGCGGCGAATCCCGCGTCGAGCGGGTTGCCGACGATGCTGCCCGGACCCAGCATCCTGGCGAGTTTGTCGTTTGCATTCTGGCTCAGCCTGGCAAAGTTCAGGCCCGCCGAAGAAAATGCGTCGATCAAAAGCCCGCGCTTGCCGCCCGACAGCGTGACCGCGGCGAGGCGATCGCCCTTCGGCGGATCGGCATGGACAAAGCATTCGGTGGTTTCGATCAGTTCATCCAGGCCCCGCGCGCGGATCACGCCCTCCCGGGTCGAAATGGCGTCGAAGGTTTCGATCGAGCCGGCCAGCGCGCCGGTATGCGCCATGGCGGCGGCGCGTCCGCCTTCGGAGGCACCGAGCTTGAGCGCGATCACCGGCTTGCCGGCCGCGCGGGCGGCCTTGCAGGCGGCACGGAACACCTTGGTGTTGCGCACACCTTCGAGATAGACCACGATCACGCGGATCGAGGGATCGGCCGCGAAATAGGTCATCAGATCGGGAGTCTCAAGTCCGGCCTCATTTCCGGTCGTGACCATGTAGCCGACGCCGACGCCGCGATCTTCCAGCGCCTGGCGGATCGCCATCACGATCGCGCCGGATTGACCCGCGATCGCGACAGGGCCGGCCTCCATCGTGACCACGCGGTCGTCGATATTGGTGAACAGTTTTTCGCCGGCGCTCAGATTGCCGAGACAATTCGGGCCGGTGACGGCAAGGCCGGTTTCCCGGATCGCCTGCTGCAGCTCGGCGGCGAGCTTCTGGCTTTCATCGTCCTGCAATTCGCTGAAGCCGGAGGTTACGATCGTGGCCGAGCGGGCACCGGCCGCCGCGGCGTCCCGGACCACCTGTACCGCGAACCGCGCCGGCACCAGCACCAGCACGTGATCGGGCTTGTCCGGCAGGCTGGCGAAATCCTTGTAACAGGGAACGCCCCAGATGGTTTCGCGTTTGCCGTTGAGCGGATAGAGCCCGCCTTCGAATTGATATTTGATCAGATTGTTCCAGATGCGCTCGGCGTAGTTGCCCGGTTTGTCGGTCGCGCCGACCAGCACGATATTGCGCGGATGCAGCATGGCATGAATGCTTTTGACGATGCCGCTGGCATCTGACGGAGGCGACCATTGACCGGCCGCATTTGACGCCGTGCTTACCCGGGATTCCATAGGCGCAACCGTACCCTGTTGTTTCTTGCCGGGATTGACGGTCGATCGCGATCGCACCTTTCCCTAGCTTTTCATTTCTTATTATTGATAGTCGGGGAGGGTGGCAACTCATCTGGCTGGACAATATCCGCCGGCCTGCCATTCCCCGGCACTTGCCAGGCCGGCCCTGAGCGCGGTCTTTGGGTGTGATGGAGAGGCGATACGGCAACTTGGCCGTCGAGAACACAGAGGCAGAACGGCAATGATCACACTTTATCACTGCGCCGCGGCGCGCTCGTTCCGGCCGCTATGGACGCTCGAAGAGCTCGGACTGCCCTATGAGCTCAAGATGCTGCCGTTCCCGCCAAGGGTATTGGCCAAGGAATATCTCGGCCTTAATCCGCTCGGCACCATTCCGCTGCTGCTTGATGGCGATACGCGGATGACGGAATCCGCAGGGATCGCGCACTATCTGGTGACGCGCTATGGACCGACGCCGCTCGCGGTTGATGTCGATGAACCCGACTACGGCGCGTTTCTGAACTGGCTGCATTTCGGCGAGGCAACGCTGACGTTCCCGCAAACGCTGGTGCTGCGCTACACCGAGCTCGAACCGGAACAGCGGCGTAATCCGCAGGTCGCGACCGATTACGCGAAATGGTTCTTCGGCCGGTTGCGTGCGGTGGAAACCGCCGCGGCCAGCAGCGACATGCTCTGCGCCGGCCGCTTTACCGCCGCCGACATTTCCGTCGGATATGCGCTGCTGCTGGCACAGAGGCTCGGCCTTTCCCGGGATTTTGGCCCGGCAGTCGCGGCCTATTGGCAGCGACTACAGGCGCGCGACGGCTTTCGCCGGGCGGTGGAGGCTGAAAATCTCGCCAGCGACCAGCAGAAGGTCGCGCGCCGCTCCTGAATGCCGCTCAACTCGCGTCCAGCAGCTTATTCAACCGCAGCCGGGTGATGATGTAGACGTTCTGCAGATCGTTGGCGAATTCGGTTTGAGTGTCGTTCTGCAGCCGGCGGTTAAACTCGAACAGGATACCTTCCTTGGTGTGCATTCGAACCGCAATGATAAACGGGAATCCGAACTTCTTCTTGTAGGTGGCATTGAGGTTCGCGATCTGCGCCATCTCGGCGTGAGACAGCGCATTGAGTCCGGCACTGGCCTGCTCGGCGACCGATGACGCGGTCATCGCGCCCGCCTGGGCTTCCTTGCCGGCCAGATCGGGATGGCTCTGCAACAGCGCGAGCTGCATGGACGCCGGTGCGTATTTCGCGACGGCGACCATGGCGGCATGCATGTCATCGAGGCTGGCAAACGGCCGCTTCTCCCACGCCCGTTCGGCAACCCAGGGCGAGTTCTCGAAGATGCCGCCGAATTTTTCAACGAAGGCCGCGCGATCCATGGCGTTGATCGGCGTCATGTCCGCCGGACCGGCGATCGCAGCGGCGATCAGCAGCGGCCCAAGCATCAGGGCGCAGATCAAGGACGACAATTTTCTGCGGCCAGTCATCATCTCGGCAGCCCCTCGCTTGAACCGATGAAGCGCTAGCTGCCGCGATATGTCGTGTAGCTCCAGGGCGATGCCAGCAGCGGGACGTGATAGTGCGATGCAGCATCGGCCATGCCGAACTGGATCACGGCTTTCTCCAGGAACGGCGGATTGGGCAACACGGTGCCGAGCTTGGTGAAATACTCGCCGATATAGAATACCAGTTCGTATTGGCCGACCTTCATCGTCTCCGGCGTCAGCAGGGGCTCGGCGTTCCGGCCGTCGGCATTGGTGTGAACCGTTTTGATCAGCCGGTAGGCGCTGCCCTCAAGCACGCTGAAGTCGATCTTCACGCCTTCGGCCGGTTTGCCGCTGGCGGTATCGAGCATATGGGTGGTCAATCCCGGCGATCCCGCCGCCAGCGCGAACCTGTTTCCAAATGCCGCGAGCGCCAATATTGCCGATCCCGTGCCCAGCAGACTTCTGCGATTTAGTGGCGTCATGACGTTGCTCCTTTGGTTGGTTTCGCGCGTTACTGGCAACGGCGATCCGGTTGAGCGGTGCAAAATTCACGCCATGCAAGGCGTTTCCATGCCCACGGGTCCGGATCAGGGCTTGGAGAGATGATCGCCCGGCGCCTTGGGCGCGTGATCTGTCGAAGCCCGAAGCCTGGTCACCACAGAGTTGTAATAGTCATCACGTTCGCGATGGAACAGCTCCTGATGGGCGCGGAACGCCGCCACCCTTCCACGGATTTCCTGGCGAATGTCGCTGACACGTAGCGGGGATGGGCGGGCGCTCTGCGCCGTCTCGATTTGCAAAGTCTCGATCTGCAAAGTCTCGATTCGCTGGGTCTCGATCCGCGGAGGCTCGATCGGCGCGGTCTCGGCACGCGGTTTCACCTCCGCGATTTCACCAGCCGGAGTTGATTTAATCAGAGTTGGTTCAGTCAGGGCTTCCCGCGGAATTTCCCGAGCTTCAGCGGTCGCCTTCTTCCCGGCGACAGACTGAACAAACGCCATGGTTTGCGCGATCAGAAGGTCGCGCTCTTTCATCCACTTCATGGCTCACCTCGGCCCGCCGGCATTTCAGCAAAAAGCCCGCGATCAATCAAGCGCGCTTACTCACAGGATTCGTGAGGTCTTGTCGCCCCAGTAACGGTCGCGCAATAGCCGCTTATAGAGTTTTCCGGTCGGCAGCCGGGGCAGTTCGGCCTCGAAATCGATCGAGCGCGGCACCTTCTGGCGCGACAGCGACTGGCTGCAAAACAGCATCAACTCCTCGGCGAGGTCCGGACACGCCAGAATCCCGGGCATCGGCTGCACCACCGCTTTGACCTCCTCGCCAAGATCGGCATTGGGAACGCCGAACACCGCGGCGTCGGCGATCTTGGGATGGGTGATCAGGAGGTTCTCGC
>Ga0302326_10011610_pt1 | contig 18934 bp, 16 predicted proteins | sample Palsa_T0_3_FD_202264 | JGI IMG/M metagenome (GOLD analysis project Ga0302326, IMG submission 202264) | Peat permafrost microbial communities from Stordalen Mire near Abisko, Sweden - Palsa_T0_3 | ecosystem: Environmental > Terrestrial > Soil > Palsa > Peat permafrost | place: Sweden: Abisko...
CCCGCGAGCGCTAGCTTCTCCCTCGCGGACGTTTTCACGAGGACCCCTCTTGCCCGCGTGAAGGCCGCGAAGACGACCGCAGCACCGAGCATGCGCGTCATCGCAAGAGCGACTGGATCAATCCCTCCGCCGCCGGCCGTGATGTCCGTCATCGCAAGCTTGCCTTCGACCGCCTGCGACGCGAACGCGACCTGAACGACCCACAACGATACGTGTACCTTCCACGCACCTCGTTTCACTCGTTCCGAACCTCGTAGAGCACGGTCAACGTGTGACCCGCGCGGTCGAAGCGCACGACGGCGTTTCCGTCCTTCATGATCGATTGATAGATCACCCCGTATGACGACCAGTCGACGAGGTCGCGCCCGTTCAACGTTCGCAAGACGTCGCCCGTGCGAAAGCCCATCGCGCCCAGACACGAGCCGTCGCCGATGTCGTCAACCGAGAGCCCAACCACATGCCCTGTCACGGCGTCGATCTGTTGCGACATCTGCGCCTTTCGCTCGGTTCGAACGAGGTCCACCACGCCTCGCCCGATGACCCACCGGTCGCTGGCGATCTGCTGAACACGAAGAACGTGATGGCGCGCGTCCATGCATGCGGCGGGCCGATCAGTGTGCTGGAGCTCGACGAAACGCGCACCTGCATCCGCGAGGGCAATCCCACCCCCATCCGCCAACGTCGTACCTCGCGCCTGTTGGGGTACAGGCTCGACGTCGTCGGGAATCGGCCGCATCGAGGCGCTGCATGATGGAGTGAGGAATAGCAGCGCTACCAGACGGGTTCGCGTCACACGCGCAGTGTAGCTGCTATGCTGCGCGCACGCTTCATGTGGAACACGTTCCCCCTCTTCGGCGGCGCCCTCCTCCTCTGCGTCATGCTCGCAGCGAGCTACACGTTCGGTGTCTCGCTTTGGGCAGGCGCAACGGGTCGAGCCCGCACCCTCCAAGCTGCCCGCTACGGAGCGTACGGCACCGTCACATTCATCGCCGTAGCCGTGCTCACGCTCGCCTATGCATTCGTGAGCCACGATTTTCGCCTGCGTTACGTCGCACACTATTCCGATCGGTCGATGCCAATCGGCTACCTCTTCACCGCGCTGTGGGGTGGGCAGGACGGTTCACTCCTCTGGTGGCTCTTCTTGTTGAGCCTCTACATCGGCGCCTGCGTGAAATGGCTCGGCCGACGCCACGTCGAGCTCCAGCCGTACATCATCGCGACATTGATGGCGATTGTGCTCTTCTTTTGCGTCCTCATGACGTACTCCGCGAACCCTTTCGCGACGAGCATCGGCGGGGCGCGCGCTGACGGAGAAGGCCTCAACCCGCTCCTGCAAAACTTCTACATGATCATCCACCCTCCGAGCCTCTACATCGGCTTCGTCGGGTGCAGTGTTCCCTTCTCATTCGCGGTCGCCGCACTCGTTACGGGTCGCCTCGACGCCGAGTGGATCGTGGCCTGCCGCAAGTGGACGCTCTTCGCGTGGATGTTCCTCGCCATCGGCAACACGCTCGGCATGCTCTGGGCGTATGAAGAGCTCGGCTGGGGCGGTTATTGGGCTTGGGATCCTGTTGAGAACGCGGCTTTCATGCCGTTCATCACGGCGAGCGCCTTCGTGCACTCCGTGATGATTCAGGAGCGGCGTGGCTTGCTCAAAGTCTGGAACGTCACCCTCGTGTGCCTGACGTTCTTCATGACGATCTTCGGCACGTTCCTCACGCGGTCGGGGGCGATCGCCAGCGTGCACTCGTTCGCACAGTCGAGCATCGGCACCTATTTCGTTTGGTTTCTGATCGTCGCCTTCGTGTTCGTGTTCACCGCGATCCTTTACCGCTGGCCGGAGCTTCGCAACCTCGTGACGGACGACAGGGCCCAAGTCCGCACGCTGCGCATCGCAGCGGTCGCGACGGGTTGGACGATGCTGGGCATCTGTGCGCCGGGCATTTGGGCGCTCTCGAAGTTGCCGGTGTCGAACGTCTTTCAGATCCTCTTCGATAGCGCTCTCTGTGGCGCGGCTGTCTACACGGGCATCGAGCTCGTCTATCGCCGCCTCACTCGCAAGATCGCGTTCGAGTCCCAGCGCCCAGAGGTCGAATCGATCTTCTCTCGGGAGTTCACCTTCTTACTGAACAACTGGGCTCTTCTCGGCTTTCTCCTGTTCGTGTTGGTCGCGACGACGTTTCCGATGCTCAGCGAGGCGATTTCGGGCGAGAAGGTCACTGTCGGGCCGCCCTATTACAACGCGTGGGTGCAACCTCTCGGGCTCCTGATTTTCACAATGATGGGCGTGGGGACGCTCTTTGGATGGAAGAAGACGAGCCCTGGCGCCCTCCGGCGAGCTGCGATCGCTCCGGTGTCGGCTATGATCGTGACGGGCACACTTCACCTCACGATCGGCCGAGCGCTCGGGTTTCCCGCCATCGTGTGGGGCGACTCCATCTATGGCGGCGCGCTTGGTGTGACGCTGCGCGCGTTCAACGCGTTCACGCCCCTCATTGGGTTCTCGCTGTGCGTCTTCAACGCGACGATCATCATCCAAGAGTTCGTCTTGCTGTTCAGGGCGCGACGGCGAACGGGGGTCTCCAAAGACGGTGCGTGGCTTTGGCCGGTCGGTTTCGTCTTTTCGGTCATCGCCGTGCTTGGCCTCGTGCTGATGCGTCGGTCATTTCCCAGTGCCCCGACGTTTGGCTTCACGGTCATCGTGGCGTCGCTCGTGGCTCTCGTGGCTCCGTACTTCCTTTACACGCTCATCTCGCTTCCGCATGCATCGCGGCGGCGCTACGGCGGCTACATCGTGCACTTCGGCCTGGTGTTCGTCTTCCTCGGATTTACGGGAAAGTCGTGGACGATCGATCGGGAAACGGCGATGGCGCCACACGAGCACTACAGCGTGGCTGGCTATGACCTCGAGTATCTCGGGCCGCGCATGGAGCTCGACGTGAACAAACGGATGGTCTTCGGCGACGTCGCCGTCAGCCGCAACGGCTCGCGACTCGGCGTACTGACGCCAGCGAAGTTCATGTACAAAAAGATGCCCGATTCGCCGACGACCGAAGTCTCGATGATGCACTCGCTCCGAGACGATCTCTACCTCGTCGTGGGGAGCATCAATCCACAGACGAAGGTCGCGTCGTTCCAAATCCACGTGAACCCGCTCGTCTCGTGGATCTGGTTTGGCGCGATCATCTTGATCTTCGGAAGCATCGTGTCGATGTGGCCAGAGCTGCAGCCCGCTGAGTCTCGTGTGTGGGCCTTCGCGCGTGGCACCGCTGGCGCGGTCGCCTCGTTCACGCTCGGAATTCTCATCGCGTCGATGCCGGCGCCCGCCTGGGCGCAGACACAGGGCACGTCGAGCTTGCACGCCGGCACAGTCCACGTCGAGAACGACCGCGAGCATTCCCTCTTCAATTCGCTGCGTTGCATGTGCGGCACGTGCGCGCGCGACCTTCTGTCCTCTTGCACGTGCGAAACCGCAGAGGAGGCGCGAGACGCCCTGCGGCTGAAGATCGCGCACGGCGAAACGAACGATCAGATCATCCTCGAATACGCTCAGGAGTATGGCTCGGAGGCCCTTGCCGTTCCCCCGAATCGCGGAGGGATGCGCGCCATCTACGCTGTTCCACTCGTAGCAATCGCAGCAGGGGGCGCAGGCGTCGTGGTCTTGATTCGGCGTTGGCACGGTAGCGGTCAAAGCCCCAAGCCCACATCGAAGGATGCGCCGTCCAACAAGCCTGCGCGACGCGACGACTACGATGATCGCCTCGACGAGGAGCTGCGCGATCTCGATGGCTAAGGCGCCTCGCGCGCAGTGGACCGTGGATGTATCAGTCACAGCGCTCGCGCTCGCGGCGCTGACGGTGGTCGTTGGCCTGTCGGTCGGGCTCGTCTTCGGCGTTGCCTCGGCGTTGCTCGCGTTCGTGACGGGCGCTCTCCTCGGCGGGATTCTGCTCGTGTGGCACAGTCTCCGCACGCTCGCTGGCGACGCCGATGTTGACGCTGCGTTGGAGCTCGCGACGAGTGCGTCAGCTCCAACAGAGCTCGACGAGCGTAAGCGGCGCGCGCTTCGGGCCCTCAAAGACATCGAACAGGAGCACGCCGTCGGCAAGCTCGATGATCGCGACTTCGCGGCGCTCGACACTGAGTACCGAGCGCGCGCCAAAGCCGTTTTTCGCGAGATGGACGCAGAGCTCGAGCCCTATCGCGCGAAGGCTGAGGCTTTGGTGCGCGTTCACCTCGAGCAGCGACACGCCGAAGGCGAGAAGTCCGAGCAAGCCCAGCTGCACGCTTGCGCCGCCTGCGACACGACCAACGACGCTGACGCTACGTTTTGCAAGAAGTGTGGCGCCAAGCTCATGATGGGGGCTGGGCATTGAGCCCGTGGTCCTTCGTCGCGGTCACCGCCGTAGCCGCGGCGGCGAGCTCCACCCTGCCCTCGGGCCATCCTCGGCTCGATGCGGACCGTGGCGCCAGTCCAGCTTTCTTTCGACCCCCGCCAGACACCACCGATGAAGAGACCGCGCTGCCTGCTGGCAGCATTCGCGTCGAGCTTCGTGACTTCGCAAACAACGTCGTTCCCAATCACGGCATCGAGCTCGGTATTCTTCAGCAGTCTGTGGCGAAGGGCGAGAGCCACAAACACCTTCAGGGGGTGACGGGGCCTGATGGCACCACCACCTTCGCTTCGCTCGAGTCTGCTGGCAACATTGCCTACCGAGTGTCGACCCATGAGGGCGAGGCGGCGTTCGCAGCAAAACCATTCGTGCTCGGGCACGACCACGGAATGCACGTCGTCTTGCACGTCTACCCCCCGACGAGCGATCTGTCGCGGGGTGCGCTGATCATCACGCGAAGCGTCATCTACCTCGAGATGAAGGATGATCGCGTCCAGATCCAGCAGCGCATCGACGTCTTCAATGGATCTCCCGTCGCATGGATTCCCAAGGACGTCGTGTTGAAGCTCCCAGCCGACTTTTCGGCGGTCACTGGCATGCAGCAGATGAGCGACGTAGGTGTCGACGCCGTGCCACAACAGGGCGTGCGCCTTCACGGCACCTTCGGTCCGGGCGAGAACCCAGTCGTCTTCAGTTGGCAGCTGCCTTACAGCGGTGAGAGCTCAGTCGAGCTCGAGGCCGGTCTGGCGCCGAACCTTGGCCAGCTCGTCGTGCGCGCTGCTGCGGCGCCTGGCATGAAGCTCGAGGTCCAAGGATTTCGGGAGGCAATTTCCCAAGTCAACGAAGAGGGCCAGCGCGAGCTCGTAACCGGCAAGCAGATACAAGAGGGCGAGGCCCCCCTCCGCAAGGTCCACATCTCGCTACGCGACCTACCCACACCGGGACCGACACGCTTCATTGCCACAATGCTCGCCGCCGTGGCGGTGGTTGCTGGAATTTGGGTCGCCCGCCGCTCCCCACCCTCCAAGGTTTCGGTTTCGAGCAAACGTGATCGGCGACGTCTGTTAGCAGAGTTCGAGGACCTCGAGAATGCTCACACCAACGGCGACATTGGTCCGAAGACCTATGAGCGGGCGCATCGGGAGCTGATTGACGAGCTTGCGGCCGTGCTTGCAACGAGCGAGGGGCCAAAAACCAATCGTGGATAAGCGTCCTGGGGAAAAGTTGCGCTCTACGCTGTTGAGCATCCAGTGGTCATTGTGGGGAGGTTGCGAGTAGCCAGATTCCCCACGCTGTCCCACCCTGCTCTCTCACATCACTGTCCCCAGCCCACTTCAGCTCAACCTCGCGCCAATGCTAGCTTTTTTGGGAAAGCAGCCCTTTACACAGGCCCTACGAATACTTCTGTTAACTTAATTTCCATCCGAAAAGAGAAGAGGCCCACGGTGAAGCGGGTTTCTGGTAAACGACCGAAGGCTGATGGAGCTGTCGGTTGCCAAGAAGGACTTACTCAAGCTTGTCAGCCGGATGCAGGGCGTCGCTGAGCGGAAGAGCACAATGCCCGTGCTCTCCAATGTCCTCCTCGCCGTCGATGGGCCTAACGCCCTGCGAGTATCGGCAACCGACCTCTACCTCTCGATAGCGGGTCGCGTGCCAGCAGAGGTCAAGCGAGGCGGCAGTGTGGCCGTTCCGGCGAAAGACCTACTCGAGCGCATCAGGATGATGCCGGAAGGTCCCATACAAATCGTGGCGCCAGACGGGGCGTCAACGAGCCTCAAGGCAAGTGGAAGCCCGCGTCGATACACACTCAGAGGAATGCCTGGTGATGACTTCCCGCCACTACCATCACCCACTGAAGGAGCACCAGCACTGTCCATGGCAGTCGACGTCCTCGCGACGTTGATGCAGAAGACGTACTTCTCCATTTCGACCGACGAGACCCGAGCCCACCTGAACTCGGCGTTGTTCGAGTGGGATGGTGACGTCGTTCGGATGGTGACGACCGATGGTCATCGCCTTTCGATGATGGAGCAGAAGATCCCTGGAAAACAAGCTACGGCGACGATGTTAATTCCGCTCAAGGCGATCCTCGAGTTGCGCCGATTGTGTGACGAGCTGGCGGCTGAAGCAAAGGACCAAAAGCCGGAGATTGCGATCACGCAGAGCGGGTCGAGCGCCTTTTTCCAGGCCAGCACCACGACGTTCAGCGTCAAGCTCGTCGACGCACAGTTCCCGCCATATGCTCAAGTGATACCGCAGGCGACGGAGAAGCGAGTCCGCATCGCGCGCGCGCCGCTCGCAGACGCGTTACGGGCAGTATCGATCGCGGCAAGCGAGCGTACGGGTGGTGTCAAGCTCGCGCTCTCCGGCAACGCCATGCACATCACGAGCGAGTCTCCCGAGAGCGGGGATGGCTCGGACGAAGTGCCGATCGATTACTCAGGAGCCCCCATAACGGTTGGGTTCAATGCCAAATACTTTCTCGATGTGCTCGGGGCATTGGACGAGGATGAGGTAGAGCTCGGGTTGAGCGGTGAGTTGGACCCCGCAGTGGTCCGCCCGGTGAGCGAGCGCAAGTTTCTCGCCGTTGTCATGCCCATGCGCATTTGAGCCGTGGCGAGGCATGGAAGCGCTCGCGATCTCGCAGCTTGCAGTGCGTGATTTGCGGAATCTACACGCGGTAGACGCCGAGCTAGGGGACCGCTTCAACGTCATCCACGGCGGTAACGGTCAGGGCAAGACCAACCTGATCGAGGCGATCTACCTCGTGGCAACGTCACGGAGCTTTCGCACGAAACAAGGCAGTGAGGTCATTCGACGCGGTTCGGAGCAGGCGAGCATACGAGCAACAATCGTCGAGGGCGGCCTTTCACGCGACCAGAGCCTAGGCGTGGGGATGGGCGTTCGAGCGCTGCGTATCGACGGTGCCCGTCCGCGAAGCTCGGCGATGTACGCAGCGCGAACGCCTGTAGTCGTATTTTCACCAGTCTCGCTTGCTCTGACGATGGGAAGCAGCAACGAGCGGCGTGCCCTCCTTGATCGGATTGTGCTCTACAGTGAGCCGACGTCGCTCGCCGAGCTCACTGCGTACAAGCACGCTGTGCGCGAACGCCAACGGGCCCTCGAAGAACGGGGCGTGAACGCGCGAGATTTGGAGGACTGGGAGGAGCTCACCGTTCGCCATGGCAAGAGGGTCATGGACGGACGCGATGTAGCAGCAAGCGCGCTGCTCGCTAACGCCAGAGAAGCATTCGCCACGATCGTCCGGGGTGCCCTGGATCTCACGGGAGCGTACATCCCCTCAGCGCCGTGCGACGTCGAGAAGTACCGAGTGGCCCTGGCTGGATCACGCGCGCGCGATCTACGTCGAGGCTCCGCGAGTATAGGTCCACATCGTGACGAGCTTACGCTCGACATTGCCGGCATGCCGGCGCGCACCACGGCGTCTCAAGGGCAGCACCGAGCGCTCGTGCTTGCGCTCAAGGCGGCAGAGCTCGCCGTGATCGGGCGCTCACGCGGCACACGTCCCATCCTTCTCCTCGATGATGTCTCTAGTGAGCTCGACGCCGAGCGAACGGAAGCACTACTGACATTTCTTGCAAGTCAGCACGGGCAGGTGTTTCTCACGACAGCACGTCCCGAGCTGATTGCGCTCAAGACCTCGGACAAGAACCGCGTAGATTTCAAGATTGTCGCGGGACACTTGACACGCTGACCCAGCAGAACAATTGCGCCATCCTCCAGGCGCGGAGAAGGGGCACAGCTGAGCGGCTGCTAACGCCGCTCAAGTAGCTGTAATCTATGGTGAAAGGCATCATGTTCGCCTTGCGCGTGCCAACCCGGTCGAGTATACTGCAAGTCTCCCTCAGGTACTCCCTCACTCAATGCGGGATGTCGAGCGCACTTCAAAGCATGAAGTGCGAGCGCTCAATGCCCCAAGTTCCAGAAGCCCATGACGAACGTCCCCGCTAGCAGCACACCGTCAACGCCGCCGTCTTCCAGCTACGACAGCGAGAGCATCACTGTTCTCGAGGGGCTGGAGGCCGTGCGCAAGCGTCCTGGCATGTACATTGGTGATGTCCACGACGGCACGGGCCTGCACCATCTTGTTTGGGAAGTCATCGACAACGCCGTTGACGAGCACCTCGCAGGATTCTGCACGCAGACGGACGTGACCATCCACTTCGACGGATCGGTGACAGTGCAGGACAACGGGCGAGGCATTCCCACGGGTATCCACGCGGACATGTCTACCAAGCTCGGCCATGACATCTCGGCTGCCGAGGTCGTGATGACCGTGCTTCACGCGGGGGGCAAGTTCGGGCACTCGAGCTACAAGGTCTCGGCCGGCCTGCATGGTGTTGGCGTGAGTGCGGTCAACGCCGTCAGCGAATGGCTCAAGGTCGAGATCTACCGAGAAGGCCACGTTCACTTTCAGGAATACCGACGTGGTGTGCCTGTAGCACCACTTGCAGTCATCGGGGACACCGACCGCAACGGGACCAAAGTCACGTTCCGACCCGATCACGAAATCTTCACGATCACCGACATCCAATACGACATCCTCGCGAGTCGCCTTCGTGAGCTCGCGTTCCTGAACGCTGGGTTCGTCATCACCCTGACGGACGAGAGGGCCGATCGCAAAGAGACGTTCGAGTACAAGGGCGGCATCCGTGAGTTCGTCGAGCTGTTGAACAAGACGAAGGAACCCGTCCACGAGAAGGTCGTCTACATCCAGGCGGAGCAAGTTCCGGAGCGCGAAGGTGGGGGTCCACAAGAAGGTGCGGCGCCCGTTGAAGTGGAGGTCGCTCTCCAGTGGAACTCGACGTACGCCGAGCAAATCTTCTGTTACACGAACAACGTCCACAATAGAGACGGGGGAACGCACCTTACGGGCTTTCGAGCTGCGCTCACACGCGTCTTTAACAACTACGGCAACTCGCAGAGTCTGTTCAAAGACGTCAAGAGTGGGCTGTCCGGCGAAGACGTGCGCGAGGGGCTCACTGCCGTCGTAAGCATCAAGCACCCTGATCCATCGTTCGATTCACAAACCAAGAGCAAGCTCGTCTCGAGCGAAGTGAAGGGCATCGTCGAGAACGTCATGGCCGAGAAGCTCGGCCGGTTCTTCGAGGAGAACCCGCAGACTGCACGCAAGATCATGGAGAAGGCCGTGGTCGCGGCCAAGGCTCGCGAGGCTGCGCGCAAAGCTCGCGAAGGCATTCGTAAGGGAGCGCTCGACTACAACTCGCTGTCGGGCAAGCTCGCCGATTGCCAATCACGAGATCCCGAGGAAGCCGAGCTCTACATCGTCGAGGGAGACAGCGCTGGTGGCTCGGCCAAGCAGGGCCGCGATCGAAAGTTCCAGGCGATACTGCCCCTTCGCGGAAAGATCCTGAACGTCGAGCGGGCGCGCTTCGACAAGATGCTCGACTCGAAAGAGATCGGTACCCTCATCGCTACACTCGGGTGTGGCATTGGAAGCCCCGAGCAAGGCGGCAACTTCGACATCCAGAAACTTCGCTACCACCACATCGTGCTGATGACCGACGCCGACGTCGACGGGAGTCACATCCGCACGCTTCTGCTCACGTTCTTCTACCGCCAGATGCCCGAGATCGTGGAGAAGGGGTACTTGTACATCGCCCAGCCGCCGCTCTTCCAGGTTCGTAAGGGAAAGAAGGCGGAGTACGTGAAGGATCAGGTCGCGCTCGACCGATACTTCCTCGACAACGGTGTGCGAGACGTGGCGGTGAGGGCGTCGAAAGGCCCGACGCTGTCTGGAGAGCCGCTTGTGCGGCTTGCCGAGCGCCTACGCATGTTCCGACGAGCACTCGCGAAGATCGATCGACGCGCTGATGGTCGGCTCGTTGCCGCCGTGTTGCGCGCGAGTGGGCTTGGCAAGAGTGAGCTTCGCGAGCGCAAGAAAGTCGACACCGCCATCCCGCAGATTCGCGCGCGCCTCGAGAAGAAGCTCCCAGACATCTTTCCGCTCACGATCGACGTGGGTTGGGAGACGGAGCACGGAGCCGCGACCATCGCCATCAATCCACGGCCGGGCTCCGCGGCACGTGCAACGGTGATCGATTGGCAGCTCGTCGACTCGGCCGAATACGAGGAGCTTTATGCGATCGAGCAGGACGTTCGATCGATCGGTCCCGCACCTTACTTCGTGCGAGAAGCCAAGCAAGCGGAAGAGACTCAGCTCGAAGATGCCGACGCGCTGTGGGAGCACATCGAGGCGCGAGGTCGCAAAGGCATTCAGCTCCAGCGCTACAAGGGTCTGGGCGAGATGAACCCGGAGCAACTTTGGGAGACCACATTGGATCCGAACGGGCGCGTGATGCTGCAGGTTCGTCTCGATGACGCCGTGCAGACGGACCAGATCTTCACCATTTTGATGGGTGATCAGGTGGAGCCTCGCCGCCAATTCATCGAGGGCAACGCGCTCAACGTGAAGAATCTGGACATTTGAAGCGGATGCGTCATCGTCGAGCATGCGCTCGGCGGATGGCGTTACGGCCCACGCAGTCGTCTGGCTTGTGGTGAGCACAGCCTGGCTAGCGTGTACCGGTAAGGAGCTCGTATCCCCGAACGATGCAGGGGACGATCGCTTCGGCTTGGTGGATCCCGACGTCACCGTGCCGTTGACCGACGCCTCGCCGAGGCTGTTGCCACACGAACGCATCATCCTCCCAGCAATGCAGGTGGGCGTTGTGTACGTCGGCGAGCAGGATGCAGGAGGCGCCCCTCCCGATGACTCCACCATTGGTTGGCTGCTGGCCTCCTCGTATTGGCTTCAGCTTGGCGAGTATGGAATTAGCAACGGTGCGGTGGTGGGGAGTGCCCGCGTTGCAACGTCGTCCTTCTTCCAGAGTGGAGACTTGGATCAGAACAATCTGGTCGACGTACTGGTCCTTCAGGCGCGAGTCGCGCAGTCGCTGCATGACGACGCAGACGCAGGCACCACGAGCACCATAGGCATTCCCAGTGCACAGGCATACGTGTTCTTTCTTCCAGACGGCGTCAACGTCGACCTAGGGCAGCGCGGCAACTACACCTACCAAACCTGCATCGATGCCTATGGCTATCATGCGTACGACGGCCTCGAGCCCTACGCCGTCCTCCCACCGTGCCCGGAGGGTCGCAGCTCTTATGCGGAGTCGCACGAGCTTGCTGAGATGGCCACCGATCCACATCCGTATGACGGGTGGGCAAGCGACGTCGACATACCAGCCAACGGTGGTGAAGTCGCTGACCTATGTACTGATCAGGCGGACGCAGGAGGTGTGACGGTCACGTGGCTTTGGTCGAATCAGGTCAACGGGTGCATCCCATAGAGCGTTACGCTGGCGCAGGCCTTCTCCATCCACGCACGGCACGCACGCGTCGATCGAATCCGCGCAGAGCCGTGTCGCTCAAGCGCGTTCCGCCGAAGCGTACACTCAAGTAAATTTCAGTGAGGTCGATCACCTCTGGCCCGAGCGGATGCGAACGTTTTCGCAGCTCCTCGGCGAAGCGCAGCGGCGGTAGCGAGGGTGGTCGCGTGAGACCCTGTGCGAGCAGGGCTTGCTCGAGCACCCGATACATCGAGGCCGCGACCTGTTGTCCTCGGTTGGTACGTGTCTTCTCTCCTGGGGTTCGTGCGTTCCCCATCCGCTGCCGACGTTTCCACCAGAAGTACGCGATGACGAGGGCGACCATCACCCCACTGGCGCCGTAGAGCCAAAAGCGTGTGAACAAGCCTTTTCCAGGTCGCTCACGGAACCAATCGTAGAGGTGAACCTGCGACCGGAGATCGTACCCGACGACATAGTGGTTCCAACGCTGTGAAACGGCTTCGACGAGGTCCCGCATGTAGACCCACGCGCCCGTGTTGTCCCCGAGCGGCTGCGCACCAGCGCTGGGCGTCGGATCGAACGTCATCCAACCCGGATGTTGGATGTCGTCGATGTACGCCTCGACCCACGAGTGCGCATCGCCCTCGCGCACGGCATAGTAGTGACCAAAACGGTTGTATTGCCCGCCGACGAACCCAGTCACGTTGCGCGATGGAACACCGATCTCGCGGAGCATGAGGGCCATCGCCGTCGAGAAGAACTCACAGTGTCCACGCTTCGAAACGAAGAGGAAATCGTCGAGGGGGGAGAGTGCTGCACCCGATGGCGAGTTCAAGTCGTAGCGATAGTCATGGCGGAGATGATCTTCGATGGCGTGGGCCTTGTGCCATGGAGAAGGCTGACCATCAGCCCATTGATGTGCAAGCTCCGCGATGCGCACCGGTAGCGACGGTACTGCGAGGTAGCGCGTGCGATCGGCTGCCGCGAGCGGCTCGGAGAGAGGCTCGCTGTCCGGCGCAACGAACACATCGTATCGGATCCCGCGCGTGTCCCCGCCCGCATAGCGGACCTCACCTTCCGGTCCGCGCTGAAGTACGAGAGCATCGGTCATGAGGGCCTGGCTCTGTGCCTTGATCTGCACCGCGACCGTCCGCGGCGGCAAGAAGATGACGGGTGGATCGATTGGCTCGACGTCGAACGTGATCTTCTTGTCACCGGCGTGTCTGTCGCGGTGGAGCGCATACAGATCGCCGATGTGATCAGCCGTACGTCGCTCGGTCTGCGTGCGAGTCCAGTTCACCCCATCGGACGCGTCGAAGGCCGTACCGCGGAGCCGCAAGATCATCCGAGCTGGAGGCGGATCCGGCAGACCGTCCATCTCGAAGCGCAGGGCCATCTGCGGGTTCGATCGGATCATGCCAACCTCGTCGATTTTCACTCGATCGGTGAAGCCGACCATTCGCCCAGGGTGCGGATGGTTGAGGAGGAGGAGCGATAGGCCGACGCGCGGAAAGAGCACGAACAGCAGCGCCGTGAACATGAAGATCGGTACAGAGATCAGGCAAGTCGACGCGAGAAATCCGCGACCAACGACACGACGACTCCGCAGAATGCGCGGCACATCGACTGGGAGGCCGGTTCGATCGCGCGCGCCTTGCCGGTAGTTTCCCTCCACCTCGCGGCGTAGATGCGACAGCACCAGCGCTCCAGGAGCAACAACGAGAAACCCGAGGAAGCACAAGCCATACGCAAGGCCGCCACCAAGCACCGTTCCCGCGACGAAATGTAGCAGGGCTAGGACGATGATCTGTTGGTCGTGAGCGGCTCCTCGCCGCGTCGCCAGCCGTACGATCTGAAGGAGCGCGGCAAACTCCACCATCACGTCGATGACGGGCTGGCCCGCAACGACGCGCGCCGCTTGTACGACGAACAGGAGAACGATGCCGGACGTCGCGATATGACGAAAGAACGGATGCGCCTGCCACGCTTCAGGTATCGCGAGCGACGCGGCGAGGCCAACGAGGAGCGCGATAGTGGCCCACGGGCTTAAAGTAGCTGTGCTCACGACGGCAAGAATGCCCAGTACGGCAAGGGCGTCGGTCATCACGCGGTGGACGAGGCCGAAACGCATTTTCACGCCACCGCTTTTGGCGCGGCTACGTCCGGCGGCGCGGGTTGCGACTCGAGGAGCGCCAGGAATCGAAGAATGGGATCGGCTCCCGATGATCGGTCGCCTCGCGTCAGGTGCCCGATGGATGTACGAACGGTCACGCAGTCACCACGTTTGAGGTGAGCGACAGCTCGCGACGCGACGTCGCGGATGCGGCGCTCGAAGGAGAGGTCCCAGTCCTCAGCAGCGTGTCGTGACTTGATGACGTCGAGCGCGAGCGTCACATCGGGGCGTGCTTCACGTGCACGCTCGCGTGCCACGAGCTGACCGAGTGCCGCGGTCTTGCGCCAGTGGACGTCGCGCGGGTCCTCACCTTCGCGTAAGGCGCGCAATCCTAGGAAATCTTCCCCTTGTCCACGACCCAACGAGGAATCTTGCCCAGCAAGCCGGCCAGGCCCGCTTGGTGGGAGCTGGACCGGGTCGACCGCCGGATAGATGATGAGCTCCCCCTCCGCAGAGACCTCACGAGATTTTTCGAAGAGTCCAAATGGAAAACGTGTGGCGATCCGAAAGCCGACGTGGACGTCCCGTCCACGCTTCAGCGGCGTTCGTCGGTAGGCGGCAACCTGCGCGGACTTAGGGCTGATCTTGAGGAAGAAGCAGCGTTTGTCGGCAGGCTGACCCGCACGAAGGTCTTCGACCTCGATCGCATACGAAGGCACACGTCCCTTGTGATTGAAGACCTCGATCTCGACGAGGTGGGCCCGTCCGACCTGTGCGCGCAGCGGCAACCGACGCACGACCGTCAACTCGCGCAGGGAGAGCTCGCTCATGACGCCGCTGACGACGATGAGCGCCAGCAACATTCCAAGTAGCAAGTAGAGGAGATTGTTGGCCGTGTTCAGCGCAGCAAACCCAACACCAAACGTGATGCCGACGAAGAACTTCCCTTCCCGTGTGAACTTGAGCTTCCGAGGTGGCCGCATGCGGTCGAGCCTCAAGAAGCGCCACAAAGTCGACGATCGACCTACTGCGAGTGCGGGGGTGGCGTGAGGAGTTCTGGCGGCCATGCCATCTCAAAGCGGCACGGGAATGCGTGCGACGATTTCCCGCACGGCCGCTTCAGCCTCGTCGCGCGTCGGGGCGAAACCATCGGCGTGAGACGCGAGCCTGACGCGATGTGCGAGGACGGGGACAGCCAGATCGTGGATGTCGTCGGCGATGCAGTAGGTTCGACCACGGAGGAGAGCCTGTGCTCGTGCAGCCTTCGCCAGCGAGATTGCCGCTCGTGTGGACGTTCCCAGCGAGAGCGATGGTGCTAGCCGCGTCGCCTGGATCAGCTGGTGGAGATAGACAGCCAGCGCTTGATCGAGCTTCACACGGTCGACCTCGCGTTGGAGCGCCACGAGCCTGGCCGGATCGAGCACGACCGGTACGTCCTGGACCGTGTCGAGCTTGCCCTCGATAATCAGTCTGATCTCGACGTCGGGCGGCGCATACCCGAGCCGAATGCGCAGCAGAAAGCGATCGAGCTGCGACTCGGGAAGTGGAAAGGTTCCAGCGAAGTCCTGCGGGTTTTGCGTCGCGATGACGAGGAATGGATCTGGCAATGGGATCGTCTGCCCATCGAGGGAGACCTGGCCCTCGTTCATCGCCTCGAGCAACGCGGACTGCGTGCGAGGCGAGGCGCGGTTGATTTCGTCAGCAAGTACCACGTTGGCGAAGATTGGACCCTGCCGCAACACGAACTCCGCCGAGCGCTGGTCGTAGACCGACACACCGAGGACGTCACTTGGCATCAGGTCGCTCGTGAACTGGACACGCCGGAGCTCACCGCCGACCGCGCGTGCGAGCGCTCGTGCGAGCGTCGTCTTGCCCACGCCGGGAACGTCCTCGACAAGGAGGTGCCCACGTGCGAGCAGTGCCACGAGGGCAAGCTCCACCGCTTCGGGTTTACCCTCCAGCGCACACTCGACTGCTTGCCGGAGTTTCTGCAACACGGGAAGCTGCTCCTCGGGTTGCACCGCGGCGGCTGCGGTCATGCTGGCAAGCGTAGCATGGAAGAACGGGCAGCTGCGCCGCCCTTCCCAGCAAGAGTCATTGACCGGGCGTCTGGCACGGTCAATTCTGCAGCTGTGCAAGTTGAGCTCTCCCACGTCAGCAAGAGCTTCTCTGCAATTCGGGCTGTGATCGACGTTACACTCACACTAGAGCCAGGCACGATCACGGTGATTGAGGGCCCGAATGGGTCTGGAAAGAGCACGCTGCTCGGAATCATTGGCACATTGATCCAACCGTCATCGGGTCGTGTTGATTATGGCGAGGAGTCATCCTCATGCGCTGTTCGTGCCCGACTGGGATGGGTGGGGCATGATACGCTCTGCTACCCCGACCTCACCGGACGGGAGAATATCGAGCTGGCAGCGCATCTCGCGGGCGTCGACCCCAAGAAGGCGTGGGCGGGAAGTGTCACGAGGTTTGGTATTGGTGAGTTCGCGGCCCGCCCGATGCGGAGTGCATCGCGCGGTCAACGACAGCGCATTGCTCTCGCACGTGCCGTCGTGCATGAGCCTCAACTCCTGCTGCTCGACGAACCATCCACCGGCCTCGACCCAGTGGGTGTCGAACGAGTGAGAAGCGTGGTGGAGCAGGAATCACGCCGCGGGAGCACAGTTGTGGTCATCACCCATGACAGCCAGTTCGCGCGGCAACTAAATCAGAAGTCATTTCGAATGGATAAGGGGCGCCTATCGTAACCAGCGCTGTACGACAGCCGCGGTTGCCTCGACATGTTCCAGAGCATCAACAGGAGCACGCACCCAAGCTCCAAAGACCGGCACATCCATAAGCCTCCGTAACGCATCAGCATTTTGACCTGTCGACGGGTCGTGACGCTCGGGCTCCACGAGGCCAATACCGGAGATTGGAACCCGGAGGTGCTTCGCGCCAGCAGTCGCCGCACCGACGTCGTGAAGGACACCGAGACGATCCGGAGCGACCAACAAGGTAGCAGTCGGCTGGAGAGCCAAGATGCTGTCAACGTTGCGAAGCTCAGGCGAAATGGGCGTGAAGAGCCCACCCGGAAGCTCAATCACGATCGCCACGGCGTTCGTCCGTAACTCGACTGTGAAGGCGACCACGGTAGGCCAATCGAGCGTCTTGCCTTCGAGCTTTGCGGCCATGTCCGGTGACAGCGGTGCAGCCAACTGCAGGCCGGGCCAATGTTGCACGTGAAACGTCGACGCTTCAGAGAGGCGCTGGGCATCCGACCGCTGAGTGCTTGAAAGACCCGATTCGATGGGTTTGTACCCGAAGACAGGCCGCTCTCGTCCAGCACATCGCAACAACGCGCATGCGATGTGAGTCTTTCCAATGCCCGTACCGGTACCCGTGATGACGACTAAAGGTGCAAGCATGAGAGTGTCGCCACGGTTGCGTCGATTGCGCGATCGACGTCCTCGGCGGTGTGCCGCGCGTTGAACGCAAAGCGAATGCGACTCGTCCCGTCCGGGACCGTTGGTGGGCGAACCGCCATGACGTACACATGTCGGCGCTGCATCTCGTCGGCTGCCCGAAGCGCGCTCGCTTCCGTTCCAACCACCCATGGAACGATTGGTCCATAACCACGTACGTCAGCCCCCCGACCCTGCACCGCTTCACGGAATCGCGCACCATGGGTCGCGGCGCGCTCCCGTAGCAATGGGTCGGTGATTGCCCGTTCGACATTCTTGCGTACGGCCGCAACAAGCAAAGGGCTCATGGCGGTCGAGAACACGTGAGAACGCGCCCGATTCCAGAGCCACGCGATGAGCACGTCACACCCAGCGACGAAGGCTCCAGCACCACCAAAAGCTTTCCCTAGAGTCCCAATGGACACGTCGGGTGTAATTCCAGCACTAGCACAGACGCCTCGCCCGTTCGGGCCCAAGACCCCGAACGCATGCGCCTCGTCCACAATGAGTCCGGCCCCATGGTCATCGCAAATATGCCTCAATCTCGCGAGATCGGGCGAGTCGGCATCCATGCTGAAGTACGCTTCCGTCACCACCCACGCTCGTCGGCCGTCACGCCGATCAAGCGCCGCTTCCACCGCTCCGATGTCCAAGTGTGGAACCACCGCAACACGGGCCCCCGACAGACGGACGCCATCGATGAGCGAAGCGTGGTTCAGGGCGTCACTAACAACCCAGTCATCTTTGCCGACAAGGCACGACAGGGCACCAACATTGGCAGCGTAACCGCTCGAAAAGAGCAGGACCTGCGGCACCTCCAACCATGTCGCAAGTAGCCTCTCGAGGCTCGCATGCTCCGCGTGCTCGCCACCCAGCAGTCGGGATGCACCTCCTCCTGCGCCTCCAGAGGCGAGCCCTAGGTAATCGTTGCTACAAAAAGAGGTTGTTTCGACAGGGCCTGTCCGCCCGCGAAGTTGATGTTGCTGCCGAAGAGCCTCTAACGCGTCACCGAGGTAGGCGAGCGCCGGCGGAGTCTGTTTCACGTGAAACTATTCGGCCTCGACCGAGGCTTCTGCAACGTCGACCTCAAGGGCGTGGTCGATGCGCATCAAGACCCGGCGGAGCACGTCGCGCATCTTGCGTTCGAGGGAGTGTCTCACCGAGCGCTCTTGCTCGAGATCGTGCGCCAGTGCGAGAGCGGCGAGCAAAATCGCGTTTCCAGGGACGGTTCGACCCTTCGGCACGAGTGCTCCGACACGGTCGTCGACGAGCGCGGCCAGGCGGCGCAGTTCGTCTTCGTCAGAGGTGCTCAGTACCTTGTACGTCTGCCCAGCCACGCGAAGCTGAATCGCTCGACGTTCCATGAGCGCGAGCATACCTCAACGCTATGGCAGGAGCGCAAGGCTCACCGGAACGCGTTCACGAGTAAGACGAACGGCAGCACGAAGAGCTCGAGATCGAAGACGATGCCCCCAATGACGTCAGCTTGGTGCCCATCCCCCAATCCCCAACGACCGTCAGCAAACACGCCTGCGCACAACCCATACACGGACTTGAAGTTGTAGCTACGTGATCCGATGAAGACAGACGAATGGAGACCGGGCTCCCAACCGCCGCTGTAGCCGCGGGCGTGTCCACCGACGG
>Ga0302326_10011611_pt1 | contig 18933 bp, 18 predicted proteins | sample Palsa_T0_3_FD_202264 | JGI IMG/M metagenome (GOLD analysis project Ga0302326, IMG submission 202264) | Peat permafrost microbial communities from Stordalen Mire near Abisko, Sweden - Palsa_T0_3 | ecosystem: Environmental > Terrestrial > Soil > Palsa > Peat permafrost | place: Sweden: Abisko...
TGAACGGATTTCCCGTATCCGGCTTGCGCCAGGGACTCGGCGACGCCGGTTGTGAACTGTCAGGAGGCTCATTAGCTGTGGTTCATCTTCATTCAGGCCCATCGGTTCTATACCCGGATTGCTTACTCCCCTCGCACCCTTGCGGGGCGACAGGCACCGGGCGGTTCGGCCGTGAACCGTCCCATTCGGCGCGTGGGACTCTCACCCACGAGCGCAACCACCTTCACGGGCTGCTGCGGCGCTAATCCGTATTTGGCAGGCACGCCGCGCGGGCGGCTACCCCGCGGAACATTTCTTAACCGAAAAAGCGCAATTTCATAAACCTTTGCAAGTAACTCGCCATCAATGTCTAACGCGCCTCCGGCTCCCTTGCAAAAACGTACTGACAGCAAAAATAGGCCTGTTTTGGGTCGTTTTGGCAGGAAAACAGGGGGTTTGGCCCAAGAAAAAAACACTTTATTTTGCACTTTTTCACGTTTTAGTGGTTTTTTGCGTTTACAAGTTGTTGGCTGGCAAAACCTTCCGGCGAATTCGCGGCTCCAAAAAAAATCGTGCCAAAAAACCTACCGTAGGTTTTTTGTTTTTGGGGGCTTGTGGTAATATCGTTGCATGAATACTAAAAAAATTCAGGAAGTGTCCAATGTAGCGCAGACTTCCAAGTCTGCTGTGGCGCGGGTTTCCAAACCCGCAAGGCCGATTTGGAAGTCGGCGACACAACAGGTTTGGAAACCTGCGCTTAAAATCTTGGTAATCGGCGCTTCGAAATGTGCAGGCGATCCTACCTTGATCCGACCTAATCCGACCTAATCCCACCTAATCCCACCTAAGGCGATGTTTTTTTGTGAGACGCGGAATCCCTTTTACAACCGGCGTGGCCGAAGGCAGCCTGTTTGGCGCTGGTATGCGCATTCTTGGCATCGATCATGGAACAAAGCGGGTTGGCCTGGCTCTCAGCGACGAAACTGGGACCATCGCCCAACCACTCCAATTTCTTCCCGCCGAACCCGCCACCACACTTTTGGATCGCCTCAAAGAATGCGTCGCCGAACGGAAGGTGGAGGAAATTGTCGTCGGCATCCCGCGCAACATGAACGGCACCTACGGCCCGGCGGCCGAGAAGGTGCGGGCTTTCATCGCCGCTTTGCAGCAAGTCGTGACGGTGCCCGTTCAGACTTGGGACGAGCGTTTGACCACCGTGCAGGCCCAGCGCGCGCTGATCGAAATCGGAATGCGCCGCGAGAAACGCAAAGAACGCGTGGACCAAACGGCGGCGGCCATCCTGCTGCAAAGTTATTTGGATCACCCGCGCCGGTGAAACTCAAATTGACCATCGCCTACGATGGCACCGCCTACGCCGGCTGGCAGGCGCAAAAAACCGGGCTGGCCGTTCAGCAGCGTGTTGAGGAAGCTGTCGTTAAAATTTTTCCCAGCGCCGGCCGCCTGCGCAGCTCCAGCCGCACCGATACCGGCGTCCACGCCCTGGGCATGGCGGCTCAAGTGGAAATTCCCGACGCCGAATTCAAAATGCCCGCCTCCAAAGCGGCGCTGGCCATCAACGCCCATTTGCCGCGCGACATTCGCATCATGTCCGCCGCGCGAGGACGCCCGGATTTTGACGCGCGTTTCAGCGCCAAGGGCAAACAATACCGCTACTTCGTCTGGACCGGCCCCGCCATGAATCCGCTCCTGCGCCATACGGCCTGGCACGTTAGCCGCGCGCTTGACATTGCCGCCATGCGAAAGGCCGCGAAGTTTTTCCCAGGCCGGCGCGACTTCAAATCCCTGGCCGGCACGCGTCCGTACGAAATGAGCAGCACCGTGCGTACCTTGACGCGATGCGTCCTCAAACGCAACGGCCCGTTGCTGACCTTCATTTTGGAAGGCGACGGTTTTCTTTATAAAATGTGCCGCGGCATTGTCGGAACGCTGGTGCAGGTGGGGCAGGGGAAGATCGCCCCCGAGGCGATTCCAAAAATACTTGACAAAAAGGACCGCCGCGCCGCCGGCATGACCGCCCCCGCGCATGGGCTGGTCTTGTGGAGGGTATTCTATTGACATGAACATTGTGCTGATCGAACCGGAAATACCGCCGAACACGGGCAACATCGCGCGCCTTTGCGCCGCGACGCGGACGACCTTGCACCTTGTCGAACCGCTCGGTTTCAAGCTCGATGACGCCCAACTCAAGCGCGCCGGCCTGGACTACTGGCGGCATGTCCACTGGCATCGCTGGCCAAATTGGACGGCGTTCCACCAGCAACTTCCCGTCGGCGCGCGGCTTTGGCTTATCGAATCCAAAGGCCCGCGCCACTATGCCGAGGCGCGTTACGAACCCGGCGATTACCTGGTTTTTGGACGTGAAACGGCAGGGTTGCCCGCTGAGATCATCGCGCAACATCCCGGGCGCTGGCTGCGCATCCCGATGTTTGACACGCACGTCCGTTCGTTGAATCTATCCAATTGCGTGGCGCTGGTTTTGTACGAAGCCCTGCGCCAGCAGGATTTTGCGGACGAGATTTGACTCGCCGGATGTTGGTTATGTATGTAACTCTTAAGCATCGTGGGGCGATTAGCGCAGCGGTAGCGCAGCAGCTTTACACGCTGTTGGTCGGGGGTTCGAATCCCTCATCGCCCACCATCCCCGGCGTTGATGCGGCCAGTTGCGCCAGCACCGCGCACAAAGCCTCCAGGCGGGGACAGGCGACGCCTGCTTGACAGGCGCGCCGCAACGGCTCCAGAAACAACGCATCCAATTCCAATTCACGGCCGTTCTCGTAGTCAATCAACGTTGAGGCCTTATAATCGCCCATCTGGCGCGTGCGTTCCATTTGCCAGTCGGCGGCCGATTTCGGCACATCCAGCCCTTGGGCGCGGGCGGCTGCAATCGTTTCCATCATCAATTCCCGAACCAGTTTTTCCCAGCCCGGATGCGACAACAATAAATCCGTTGTCAAACACTCTTGCCGCCTGGTTTCCGGCGCGATGCGCCCTTGCAAAACGGCCTCGAGTCCCGCCACGCCCGCCACGCCCAGGCCGTTGAAGGGAATGTTCCAGACGAGTTTTTCCCAGCGCGCCTGTTCGAGATTCTCCGCCACTTTGCAGACCATGCCCGCGTCCGCAAAGACTTGGTTTATTTGCTGAGTGCGCTTTTGAGGCTGGCGGCCATATTCACCCAGCACCACGGCCCCATGCCCTATGTGCCGGATTCTCCCCGGCGCGATGCGATTCAAACAAACGAAGCACACTCCTCCCATCGTTTTCTCGGCGCCGGCGATGGCGGCGATGACGGCCTCGTTGCCCAGCCCATTTTGCAGCGTCAGAATCGTCGTGTGCGGCCCGGTCAGAGGGGGCAGCAGTTGCGGCAGCAAAAGGTTGGCGGTCGTTTTAAGGCCAATGATAACCAAGTCCGCGGGGCCAATCTCCTGCGGAGCGCTCGCGCAAAAAGGGTCAACACGAAAGGACCCTTCCTGGCTCTCAATCCAGACGCCGTGCTGGCGCACCGCCTCGAAATCCGAGCGCAACAGAAAGTGGACTTCGTGCCCCGCGCGGCACAGCTTGGCGCCGTAAAAACTGCCCAAGGCTCCGCATCCAACAACCGCAATTTTCATCCTGTAACCAAGCACAACCGAAAAGGTTTTGACAACCAAAAAGGCATTCTGGCTGGCGCACCGGGGCTTGACTTGTGCGGCCCATTCTCCAAACATTCCACTATGGCAGCGTTGTTTACCATTCAAAGTGATTTCCGTTATGAGATCGTCCGCAAGATTTTTGAGGGCGGCATGGGCATCGTCTATGAAGCCCAACAACACGGAGCGCGCAACTTTGTCAAACGCGTGGCCATGAAAGTCATCCGCCAGAATTACGCCAATCAAAGACAGTTCATAGAAAATTTCATCGGCGAAGCCAAGTTGGTGGCCGACTTGATCCATACCAATATCGTCCAAACCTATCATTTGGGTGAGGCGCGTGGCCTTTACTTTATATGCATGGAATTGATCCACGGCGTGAATTTGGAGCAGTTCGCACAACAACTGGCCGAGAAGCGACAGGTGCTGCCCACCGAGCTGGCTGTCTTCATCACCAGCCGCATCGCGCGCGGTCTCTCCTACGCCCACGCCAAGACCGATGACACCGGCAAACCCCTCGGCATCGTCCACCGCGATGTCAGCTTTAAGAACATCATGATCGCTTTCGCCGGCGACGTGAAATTGACCGATTTCGGCATCGCCAAGGCCAAGGGTTTTTTGCAAGACAACGAAGGGGAAGTCGTGGCCGGCAAAGCCGATTACATGAGTCCCGAACAGGCGGATTTCCAAATCACCGACAAACGATCCGATATTTTCTCCACCGGCGTCGTGCTGGCCAATCTTTTGCTTGGCTACAACATCTTCAAAGGCGCCAGCGCCGAGGAATCGCGCGAACGCATCATGACCCTGCCGCTGCCCAATTTCAGCCAACTCAACCCGCGCATCGATCAAAGGCTTAACGAAATGTTGCATCGCACGTTGGTGCGCGATCTGTCCAAACGCTACCCCACGGCCGATGAGTTGCTTTACGAGTTGGAGTATTATATTTACAGCCCGGGCTACGGCCCGACTAATGAAACGCTGGGGAAATTCATCCGCGAGCTTTTTGGCCAGAAGATTCCCAGCCCGACGGACAGAGGGGAAACGACCGTCCTGGAGCGCGCGACCCTTTCCAAACCGCACGTGAGTTGAATGAATTCTCCCTCTTCATCGAAATCATAATCGTAATCCTAATCGATGCAGAGGACCGAAATTGCGATTACGATTACGATTAAGAAAAAGAAGATGGAATAAACTGAAATGCGCACCGTACTGGGATTAATCCAAACCCGCTGTTCGCCCGATCCGGCGGAGAATTTTGCCCGCACGAGTGCCAAAATCGCGCAGGCCGCCCGGCAGGGGGCGCGCATCATTTGCACTCAGGAGCTTTTTACTTCCGAGTATTTTTGCCAGAGCGAGAACCACGACTTTTTCAAACTGGCCGAACCCATTCCCGGCCCTTCCACGGCCGCCTTGCAAAAGCTGGCCCGCCGGCACCGCGCCGTGATTATTGCTTCGCTTTTTGAGAAGCGCGCGGCCGGCCTTTACCACAATACCGCCGCCATCATTGACGCCACCGGGAAGTTGCTCGGCATTTACCGCAAGATGCACATTCCGGACGACCCCCTGTATTTCGAGAAGTTTTACTTTACTCCGGGCGACCTTGGGTTCCGCTCCTGGACCACGAGGCGCGGCAAGATCGGCGTCTGCATATGCTGGGACCAATGGTATCCAGAAGCGGCCCGGCTGACCGCCATGCAGGGCGCCGAAATTCTATTTTACCCGACGGCCATCGGCTGGCATCCATCGGAAAAAAGCGAATACGGAGTCAACCAGCACGCGGCCTGGGAAACCATCCAGCGCAGCCACGCCGTGGCCAATGGATGTTTCGTCGCGGCGGTCAATCGCGTTGGCTTGGAAAAACCGGCCGGCGGCAAGGGCATTGAATTTTGGGGACAGAGTTTCGTGGCCGCTCCCTCCGGGCAAATCCTGGCCCGCGCCAGCGCCGACAAGGAGGAAATTCTCCTCGTGCCCGTGGACCTGGGGCAAGTCGAATTCACCCGCACACACTGGCCTTTCTTGCGCGATCGCCGCATCGACGCTTACGGCGACTTGTCCAAACGCTATATCGATTGAACCACGACGACACAACCGGGCAAGGGACAGTTTGGATCACCGGCGCCGGCGGACTTATTGGGAGCAACATCGTCCGCCTCGCTGGAAAATACGCCCCGACCGCCAAATTGATCCCGCTGACCCGCGCCGATTTAGAGCTGACTGATTTGAAGACCGTCGAGCTAAGATTTCTGGCCGACCGTCCGCGCCTGATCATTCATTGCGCCGCGATGTCCAAAACCGGCGAATGCCAATCCCAACCCATTTTGGCACGGCGGATCAACATCGAAGCCACCGCTCACCTGGCCGGCCTGGCCGCGGACTCGCATTTTATTTTCTTCTCGACAGACCTGGTTTTCGACGGCCAAAAAGGAAACTACATCGAAACCGACGCCGTCAGTCCCTTGAGCGTCTATGCCGAGACGAAAGTCGCCGCCGAGGCCATTGTCACCCGAAACGCCCGCCACACCGTAGTTCGCACATCCATTAACAGCGGCGCCTCCCCCAGCGGCCAGAGCGGCTATAACGAGCAATTCCGCGCCGCCTGGACGAAAGGAAAGACGCTCCGACTCTATCACGACGAATATCGTTCGCCGATTTCCGCCAGCGCCACTGCGAGAGCCATCTGGGAACTGGCCGCCCATCCGCCGGGGGGAATCTGGCATTTGGCCGGCAGCGAACGCCTTTCACGCGCGCAAATCGGCCAACTCCTTGCGCTTCGCCACCCGGAATTGAACGCACGCATCGAGAGTTGCTCATCGCGCGAGCACAAGGGAGCGCCGCGTCCTGCCGATGTTTCCTTGAATTGCGCCAAGCTCCAGGCCCGGCTTAAATTCCGCCTGCCCGGACTGACGGAGTGGTTGCGAGAGAATCCAGAAGACGAGTTTTGAAGCCTGCCTGTTGACGAATAACCAGCGCACGCATATCGTTTGGGCATGAATTACGGAATTCTGTTCGAGAAGGTTGAGGACAAGAACTTTCCTCCGGGTTACTTTTATGCGCACATCCCCAGCCTCGGGCTGACCACGCACGGACTGGGGCTTGAAGGCGCTCGCCAAGCGGCGTTTGATTTGGCTTGCGGCTGGCTCGCTGAGAGGAAAGCGCATGGCGAGCTTTTGTCAGCGCCGTCGGAAATTCTCTTTTCAACCCTAGACATCCCGAACGATGCCTTACAAAGCGCGTGAGGTTCTTGCAAAGCTGCAACGTGCCGGGTTCGTTGTTAGGCGTCAATCGGGGTCGCATATCGTTTTGAGGCACCCTGATGGACGCCAAACTTACGTGGCCATGCATTCTGGTGACGTTCCAACCGGAACATTTCGTGCGATTTTGAGGCAGGCGGAATTGAGCGAGGAGAACTTCCGCAATCTGTAAAGACTCCGCATTTTTCCGATAATTGGCTTTGTTGAATTGCATGACTTTTAAGCGCCTTAAACGCCGGAAAGGATTTTTCGCCAGCGCGCCAATTGGCGGGCCAACTGTTGCGGGCCGGGGGCGCCGGTCAGATTGCGATGCGCCAGCGCCTTTTTCAAATCGAATACCTCCAGCACGTCCGCCTCGAAAGCGGGGTCGATTGAGTGCCATTGTTGCGGCGTCAATTGGTCGAGCGGACGGCCCAACTTCGCGGCGGCGGCCACGGCGGCGCCGACGATTTGATGGGCCTGCCGAAAGGGCATGCCTTTGCGCACCAGGGCATCGGCCAGATCGGTGGACAGCAGGGACGGATCAGCGGCGGCGGCCAGACACTTGCCGGCATGAACCGTCGTGTGGGCGACCATGGCGGCCATCAGGCGCGTCGAGTTGCGCACGGTGTCGGCCGAGTCAAACAGACGCTCCTTGTCCTCTTGCATATCACGGTTGTAAGTCATCGGCAGGCCCTTCAAGAGCGTCAATAACGACATCAAATTGCCGTACACGCGCCCGGTCTTTCCGCGCGTCAATTCCGCCACATCCGGGTTTTTCTTTTGCGGCATCAATGACGAACCAGTCGTGTAGGCGTCGTCGATGGTGATGAAACCAAACTCCGCTGTCGCCCATAAAATCCAATCCTCCGCCAGACGCGACAAATGCGCCGCCACCAGGGCCGCCGCCGCGCAAAATTCCACGGCGAAATCGCGGTCGCTCACCGCATCCATCGAGTTTTGCGTCAGGCGCGGCCGTCCTTTGTGATCGGTGAAACCGAGCAGGACTGCCACCAGGTCGCGATCCAGCGGCAAGGTGGAACCGGCGATGGCCCCGCTGCCCAGCGGACAAACGTTGACCCGGTGGAAACAATCCGCCAGCCGCCCGCAATCGCGATCGAACATCTCCATGTAAGCCAGCAAATGATGCGCGAAAAAAACAGGCTGCGCCCGTTGCATGTGGGTGTAACCGGGCATTACGACCTCCGAATGCTTGCTCGCCAGAGCCAGCAGCGCCGCCTGCAAGGAACGCAAGGCGCGGCTCAAATCAACGATCTCATCGCGCAGCCACATGCGCATATCAAGGGCGATCTGGTCGTTGCGCGAACGGCCGGCGTGGAGTTTGGCTCCGGCTGGCGTCCGCTGGGTCAATTCCGCCTCGATGTTCATATGGACGTCTTCCAAGGCTGGGTTCCAGGGAAAGCGGTTCTCGCAAATTTCCTGGGCGATATCATTGAGGGCGGTTTCGATTTCGAGCGACTCGGCTTTGGAGAGGATGCCGATTTTTTGCAACATGGCGGCATGAGCCAGGGAGCCGAGAATATCCTGTTCCCACAGACGCCAATCAAAGGAAACGGATTCCGTGAACTGAGCCACATCGGCCCCCGGACCGTCCGAGAACCGTCCGCTGCGCGAAACTGGAGATTGTTGATTCAACAGGCCATGCAGGCTAAGGGACCAGGCCGTGGAAGTCACGCTTGAAAAGGGCGGGGAGAAAAAAGACTGGCAATTTCCGGGCGGTAATGGTGTTCTTTATGCATGAACTATAATCACGCTCGCCTGTTTTGTTATATGGTTGCCTTGACGGCCGGTTGCGCGACTTTCGCGGCGCGAGGGGCCGATTTGAACACGTTGACCGATGAGGAAAAGGCCGCCGGCTGGAAACTGCTTTTCGATGGCCATGATACTAGCGGTTGGCGGACTTGCGGCCACACGGATTTCCCCAAGGAGGGATGGGTGATCGAAGACGGCGCCCTCAAAAATGTAGGCGGCAAACATGGCGGCGATCTGGTCACCAAAGAGGAATTCACCGACTTCGATCTAAAATTTGAATGGTGCATTTCCCCCGCCGGCAACAGCGGAGTCAAATACCTGGTCAAGGAACCCGCCGCAGGCAAGGGCACATCGGGAGTCGGCTTTGAATACCAGGTGCTGGACGACGACAAAAACGAGGATTCCAAGAACGGCCCCAACCGCCAAGCGGGCGCGCTCTATTATATCATCGCGCCCAACAAGGCCAAGCATCTCAAGCCGGTCGGGGAATTCAACGAGAGCGAAATCATCGTGCGCGGCAACCACGTCGAGCACTGGCTCAACGGCGCGAAAGTTGTGGAAACCGAGTTGGGCAGTCCCTCGCTCAAGGAAGCCATCGAAAAAAGCAAGTTTGCCAAAATCGCAGGGTTCGGCCAGAAGAAGCCGACAGTCATCCTACTGCAGGACCACGGCAACACTGTATGGTTCCGCAATTTGAAGATCAAAGCCCTTTAATTTCGGCGCTCGGCAGCACGCGCCGGGCGTGGAGCAGGCTGCGGATGCGGCGGCGGTCGGCCAATGGCGATTCGGGGTCCAGGCTGCTCACATGCACCAAAACCGAGGATTGGATGAAGAGCCTATCTTGCAAATAAATTCCAACGTGCGTGATCCTTTCCTCGCCCGTGCGGCGGTCGGGACGGCCAAAGAAAAGCAAATCGCCTAGTTTCAGATTTTTCAAGCCGTCGTCCAGCGGCACTTCCACGCCTTGACGGCATTGCTCGGAAGCGTTGCGGCTTAACTCGATGCCATTGAGATAGTACACCAATTTGGTGAAGCCGGAACAATCCATGCCGCGCACGGAATTACAGCCCCAAAAATAAGGACGGCCCATGAATGACTTGGCCGTTCGCTCGATGTTTTCGGGCGTCGGGCGCCGTTCTTTTTGCCACTGCGTGAAATCAGCCGCCGCGCTCTTGGGAAGATAACCTTCGCGCCCGTCCGGCAGCGCGACCTTGAACCATTCGCCTTCCATCCCCGTGCGTTTGACTAAATCACATTGGACGACATCGGACACTTGCGCCGCGTCAGCGAAAGGCTGTTGCAAAAGGCGCTCTTCCAGCGCGGTGACGATCAACAGTGGCGCGGCCTGCCATGCCTCGGCTTCCGCCCGCGTGCAAGGTGTGAAGGCGCCTCCTTCGGTCCAGCCAAGATAGCGGTCGGGGGTTTGGACGCGGAACCAGTTGGACTGGGTTTTCCAAACGCGGAGCACATTTCCCATGAAGGCTTGTGTTCCCATTTCAGAGCTGTTGCCGGGTTTTTCGCGCAGATTGACCACGCTAAGGGCCGCAATGCCCCATACGCGGCCGCCCAAATCTTCCTCCGGCAGCACGTCCATTTGGTCGCTGACGCTGAAACCCGCCGCCTTGACCGCGGCCAGCGCCGCATTCCGGGCGTCCGGGTTGTCCACCTCGCCTTGGAGCACGACGGTGTTCCCATCCTGGCGCGCTTTGACCTCGAAAATAGCCAGGTGGCTGTCCGGGGCGAACTGATTCTTGACACGCTCCAAGGCATCGAGAGCGGCCTGGTAATCGGCGGTTTTCACGGTGTTTTGGGCGGCGCAACAAGCGGCCAGCGCTGTTAAACATCCGAGGACCAGCGCAGCGCGCCGGGGTTGCGCTTGCCGGTCCATGTCATGCCTTGGGCGCGGCGGGCGCGTCCTCGATGCGGGCGAATTGCACCAGCAGATCGACCACCTTCTCGGCCAGAATTTGGTTGGCGACGTCGCTTAAGCGTCCGTCTTTGTGCATGTCTTTGTAGAGCTTGTCGGCCGGGATTTTATGTTGAGCGGCGAATTCCGAAACGCGGCGAAGGAGATCCACTTGCTCCACGCGCACGCCTTCCTTTTCGGCCACGGCCTGGAAAATGAAATAGGCTTTGACGCGCTGTTGGGCCGCGGCCTTGGCCGTCTCAAAAATTTTTTCCGTATGCGCGGCAATCACATCCTTGCTTGCGCCACGTTCGGTATTTTCGTGGACGATGTTATAGATAATGCTCTGGGTTTCCTGATCCACCAGCGATTCCGGCAGGGAGATTTGGATTTTTTCCAGCAGTTTTTGGGTGACCTGATTGCGAATGGAGCGGCTTTGCTTGGTATTGACCTCGTTCTGCAAATCCGCGCGCACTCCTTCGCGCAATTTTTCCAGGCTCGCCGCGCCGTAGGTCTTGGCCAATTCGTCGTCGATGGCCGGCGCAAGTTTCTCTTTGGCCTCGACCAACTCGATTTCATAAACGCCTTTCTTGCCCGCCAATTGGGGCGTGACAAAATCAGAGGGAAAATCAACCGTGATGGTGCGTTTGTCGCCCGCCTTCATGCCCTCCAATTGCTGGCCGAAACCGGCAATGAACGAAGTCGCATCGACCGGCACCCAGAAATTCTTTTTCTCCGTCAAACCGCGCGCGGTCGGCGCTGTTTCGGTGATGGGCTTGCCGTCGCAGGTCCCAGTGTAATTGATGACCGCCACGTCGCCGATTTTCAATTCGCGGGCGACAGTCTGGAAATTAGGTTTTTGGTCGGCCAGCGCGTGCAAGGCGCGTTCGACATCCTCCGGCGTGATCCGGGAGTCTTCACGCAGGGCCGGCAGGCCCTTGTATTCCGGCAATTCAAATTCCGGCGCGACTTCCGCGTTGATGGCAAACTGCATGGGCTGCCCGCGCGTGAATTGGATTTCCTCGACGTCGGGCTGGCCGACGATGTCGAATTTATGCTGCTGCATGGCCGTCTTGAAGCCCTCCTGGAGGAGTTTTTCCTTAACTTGCTCCTCGATCTCCTTCTCGAATCTTTTGGCCACCATGTCTTTGGGGGCTTTGCCGGGCCTGAAGCCGGGGAACCTGGCCTCGTGCTGGAAGCTGGCGGTAATTTCCGCAAAGACAGCTTCCACTCGTTCCGGCTCGATTTCCACCCGCAGCAATTTTTTGCATGGCCCCAAATTCTCAACGGTTACATTCACAAACAACCTTTCCATTCAAGCGGCATGGCCGGATTCGATTCAGAAGCCCTCATTCCATGGGATTCCTGGGTCCGGTCCAGCCGCGAGCCTGACAAGTTAAGGAGAGCCGGTGCGGTCGTCAAGCTCGGTGAATCAGCCGCGTCAATCCTAATGCGAAAGGGCGGCGCGATAGAATTGGGTGTTGGCGCCGGCGGTGAGCAGGACTGTGGCGTTGGTGCCGCTGAGGGTGTTGGTGCTGACGGAAGTCCAATGAAGCAAGTCGGCGGACGATTGCAGAATAAAGCTCCGTCCAATCTCTCCGCTGACCGTGAATCCAAATTGACCGCCCGAAGGCCGCGCTCCGGCGGCCAGACGCAACGCCGAGCTGGGCGGCAGGACAAAGAGCGTCACGCTTTGGCCGGGCACCGTGGTTTGCAACTCGCGGTTGGTGTAAGCCAGGCTGGGCAATTGCGCGATGACGTTGCTGGCGTTGAGTTGCCACACTTGCGCCGTGCCGCTGCCGGTGAAGTTGGTGACGTTGATCACCAACGGCGCTGTGCCTGTCAAGTATTTGCTGACCACCATGACCGTCAGCGCCTCGTCGGCGGAACGTTGCGACGCGAAGACCGCGACATTATCAGGGTTCGGCCCGCCCGCCAGCACGCTGGTGTCGCCGAAAGTGTGGCCCTGGCTGTCGTAATTGCGGTACATTTTCATCGCCAGATAGGTCGGCGAGCCGGTGGCGGGCGTCGTCCAGCGCGTGGCCAGATTCAGTCCTTGCCGGCCAAAAATGCCAAGGATGTCCGCCTGGGCGGTGGCGCCGTTGATGTAGGCTTCGGCTCCCCAATTGTATTCGGTGATGCCGATTTTGGTGCCGGGATAGTTGGTCGCGACCCAGTTTTGCATCCGGGGAATAAGCATGATCACGCTGTTGATCCAACTTGGGTCCACATAGTTCGTGTCCCAAAACTGGCGCGTGGATTGGTTGCGCAACAAAGATGTCGCGCTGGTAACATCGATCTGGCTCGAAACGTCTCCTTCCTGCGGGTAGCAGTGAAGAGTGAAATAATCCAGGAGGCGCTGGCCGTTGGTGACGTTGTACTGGTGAAGTTGGTTGAGCAGCCAGGGCATGTAATCCGAGCCGCCGTTGGTCGCGCGGTCGGGATAATCAGCGGTGTTGTAGTTGTTGTTCTCAGCCGACCATTGCTGATCGTAGCCGCTATAGAAATATCCCAACCAACCCCACTCCTCCGGCCCCAGCACCAGCGCCTGGGGGTCCAGGCTCTTAACCATCGAGGCGTAGGCCACGATCTTCCCAAAGATTTCCTGCATGGTCGGCCCCACGGGATGGATGTCCTGATGGGTCGAAGACCAAAGGCTGTGCTCATTGTCCATGATGTAATAGCCGACGCCGCCGTTGGTGGATTTGCCCCAATTATTGGTCAAGTGCTGCACGTAGGCCATTTGATAATTGGTGGTGACTGCCATGTAGGCGTCGGTGGGATTGTTCCAAGTAATCAAATTGTCCCAGCTAATCCCGTTGGTGACGGTGACGCCATTGCCGGCATTGGTAAAGTATGGATCGTTCGTTTTCTGCGGGCCGTATTTGGAGATGGCATAACTCGGCAGAATGCCCCTGCCTGGACCCAGGATCGGAGTCCAGCCGATCATCGGAATGGTGATCAACGTCTGCGCGCCGCCCGCCTTGCTGTTGGCCACCACCGAATCGGCCGACTCGCCTGGCGTGGCGGAGGCATCGGGATAGCTCTCGAAATAATAATCGGCCCCTTTGCCGTGGGCATTAATTTCCCAATTATACGTCGTTTCTTCGTTCCCGCCGGAGCGGTTCATGGTGAAATTCAGGTCGGAAAGCTGGTTGGAGGTGGCAAAGGCTGTTCCGTAAATCATGCTGCTGATCGGGTTGCGATTGGTTCCGGCGTCGATGCCAATGAAATTGGTTGGATTCGGCCCCAGTGGCGGGCCGGCAACCAGGACGATGTCGTCCAGGTAAAAAGGCGGCAGTTGCGCCATCGTCTGGCTCTGAATCCAAAAGCCATCCATGTTGGGTTCGTTGGCCACGCCCAAGGCAGCCAGGGAGATACTGATTTGTTGCCAGTTTGCAGTTAGCGGCGATAGTGTCACGGCTGTCTGCGCCGCGCCGCTGAGAGTTGCTTGAACTTGCAAATGCTGTCCGCCTTGAGTTCCGCCGTTGATCCAAAAACTCAGGTTGGTGTAGGGAGCCGAAGCGAAAGCAGTCTGATGCAGGTAGAGGGCCTCGTAATTGGTGCAGAGCACGCTAATTGAATCGGCATACCCCGCCAGCACAGGGCTGGAGCAACTTAAATTATCAACCGCCCAACTCCAATCGACCCACCCGTTCTGCAAGCTGTTGGAATAAATGATTTCGTTGATTTGCGCCCGGGCTTTGAAGAACGGGAAGAAAGCCGCAAAAAGAATGGTTGCGATGCAAAATCGAAATCCGCGGGTCATAACAAATTATCAGCTACTATGCCCAAGCTAACACCGAATCGAAGGAAGATCAAATTAGGAAGATATGAAGCGCGCGAAGTATCCTCCTTTGGCGCGCAATTCCGCCGGCGCCCCAAACTCCGTCAACCGCCCTTCCTCCAGCACCAACACCCGCTGAAAGCCGGCGATGGTCGCCGGACGATGCGCCACCATCAGCGCCGTGCGCCCGCGCAACAGAGCTTGCAGACTCTCCGCGATCAGCGCCTCGCTTTCACCGTCGAGCGCGCTGGTCGGCTCGTCCATGAGAATAATCGGCGCGTCCTTCAAGAAAGCCCGCGCCAGATTGATTCTCTGGCGTTCGCCTGCGCTCAACCGCGCCGCGCCTTCGCCGATGCGCGTCTGGAATTTATCCGGCAATTTCTCAATAAACCCCAGCGCATGAGCCGCCCGCGCCGCCTCCGCGATTTCCTCCGCGCTCGCGCCGGGTTTGCCGTAACTGATGTTCTCGGCCACGCTGGCGGGCAGGATGATCGGTTCCTGCAAAACAAGGCCGATGTGACGGCGCAATTCTTTGAGGTCCCATTGCCGCAAATCCACCCCGCCCAATTCCACGCTCCCGCGCGCGGGATCGAAAAACCGCGGCAGCATCAACAGCAGCGTGGTCTTGCCCGCGCCGCTCGGTCCGACAATGGCTGCGGACTCGCCTACGGCAAGCGAAAACGAAACATCGCGCAAAACTTCCCGCCCCGTTTGGTAGGCAAAGGAAACCCCGTGAAACACCAGGCCATCCACACTTGGATGTTTGGCCGCCGAGATGGCCACTTTGATCTCATCCGACGTGTCAAGTATTTCAAAGACGCGCCGCGCTCCGGCCAGCGCGCCCGCCACCGTCGCGCCAACATAGGACAATTGGCTCAACGGTTCGTAAAGCAGGACCAAATAGGAAAGGAAAACAAACAATTCCCCCACTGACAAATTTCCGGCCAGCACTTGCCTGGCTCCGAGCCACGTCGTCACCGCCGTGCCCAATCCAAAAATCACCGCCACGGCGAAACCATAGCCCAGCTCCGAGCCGTGCTGGGCAAGCCGCCGGGCTTGCGACGCGTCCGCCTCCGCGCGGAAGCGGGCGGCCTCAAATTCTTCGCGCGTGTAACTTTGCGTCAGCGTCAGCGCGGCGAGGGCTTGCTGCACCAGCGCCGTCACGCGGCTGTCGGCTTGTTGGGCGCGGGCCGTGCGTTCGAGCATGGCGCGACCAAAAGAACGGATGCCAATGACCAGCAACGGCGCCAGCGCCAGCGCCACCATGGTCAGAGGCAGGTTCAATCGGCCCATGATGCAGACCATGAGGAGCAACGAAAGCGAGGCCGTGACAAAGGTCATCAGTCCTTGCTGAAAAAGAGTTTGCACGGAGTACGCATCCCATGAGGCGCGATAAATCAAATCTCCGGCCGTCGCGCCCTGCTGGAAGCGCAGCGAAAGTCGCAGCAGCCGCGTGAACAGTTCCTCGCGCAACCGCGTCAACCCGCGCAAGCCGACTTGGATGGAGAGATAATTTTGCGCCGCTGAAAAAGCACCATAAGCGAGATGCACCAGGAAAATGGCCGCGCTCAACCAAACGACCATCATGGGTTTGGCTCTGGCCGCGACTTCATGGCGCGTCCCCGGCAGCCACTTCTGTCCCAGCACCGAATCAACCAGCACTGCCACAGGCCACGGCTTGAGGACGTTCAGGGCGACGCTGCACAGCAACAAGCCAAAAACCCCCGCCACCCGCGACGCATCGTGGCGGAAATACTTGAGAGCGCGCAACAGGTCTTTCATTGAGGGGCAGATGTTAGGGCACGATGGAACGCCAATCCAGTTTTTCTGAAGGCTATAATTGAACAGGAGGGCGCAGAGGAAACAGAGTTTCCCTTCTCTGCGCTCTCAGCGCCCTCCTGTTCAAATTTCTGTGCGTTGCTTCGAGATTTTGATTGCTTGAGTCGCCGTTTTCCTTTCAATGTAACCCATCGTGGCCAAGATAATTCCTAGGCGCTTTCGTTACGAATGCGAATTGCCCAAACGGGGACTTCCCAAATAGGTACGTGACTGAATGTCTGCCGTAAGCACCATTTCTCAATCGGAAGAGCAAGCATGAGCACTCGGGCGCAAAATGAAAGAAAGTTTGGGCATTGGGAGGAATTGGCCGACGGAGGGAGACGTTACCGGCTTGAAATCATAGGTCGGCTAGGATGGCGCGCTCGTTATCTCAAGGAAGTGGATGGGCAGGAAACCACGTTGCGGTTCTGGCAGGAAATTTATGATGACGCGGGGCGGTTGGTCGAGACGCACGAAAAATTTCCTGTTGATAAGGGCCACCAAAAGGTATAAAAGGAAATTATGACAATCACGAAGCAAATCGTTGCCCAACAGATTGCCGCGTACCTTCACCACGATATGACGTTGGGTCAGTTGGTGGATTGGTCGGAGCGCATACTCCTGGACGGCGAGGTTGCCGAGGGTGACGCCGAGACTCTTTCCCTTGTGCTTGCCCGTCTCGGCGTGGCGGATGTTCGTGCTTTCGGTCTCGCCTGGGAAGATTGCGAGGAGCTTCTTGGCAAACTTGGTTTTGCGCCTCGCGTGGAAGTTGTCGCCGCCTAATGGGCGTCGGAAATTCCATTTGAAATCCGAGAAGATGCCTAGGCGCTTTCGATATGAACTAGAATTGCTCGAACGGGGCCTGACCCGCATCGCCGGCGTGGATGAGGCCGGGCGCGGGCCGCTGGCCGGACCCGTCTTCGCCGCGGCCGTGGTTTTTCCCATCGGCTGGTTGCGCCAAGGTCTGCCCGCGCCGTTGAAAAAGGTCAACGATTCCAAACAGCTTTCGCCGGAAACGCGTGAGCAACTCTTCGCCGAACTGACTTCGCGCCCGGAAATCCATTATGCCGTCGCGCGCGTCGATTCGCCGATTATTGACGAGATTAATATTTTGCAGGCGACCCATCGCGCGATGAACCTGGCTCTGACGCAATTGCTCCCGGCGCCCGAACACGCGCTGGTCGATGGCCTGCCTGTCAAGTCGATGGCGTGGCCGCACACGGCGATTGTTTCCGGGGACTCGGTGAGCTACTCGATCGCCGCCGCCAGCATCCTGGCCAAAGTGAGCCGCGACCGTTGCATGTTGGAATTGGACCGGGTGTATCCTGGTTACGGATTTGCCCAGCACAAGGGTTATGGCACGGAGGGGCATCTGGCCGCCCTCAAGACCCTGGGCGCCTGCCCTGTTCACCGGCGGTCGTTTTCCCCGATGCGTCCGGCGGAAAAGGATTTGTTCGATTGAACCTTCGCGTGCTGGAAAAACTCAAGTGGTGGAAGGACCGCGAGGAAGGACCGGTGCAACACCGTCATGGCCGGGCCGGCGAACGCGCGGCCAAAAAGCACCTGCAAGACCACGGGCTGAAATTCCTGACGGCCAATTTCAGTTCCGACCGCGGCGAAATCGACCTGGTTTTTCGTGATGATGATTGCCTGGTATTCGCGGAAGTGAAAGCTCGCAAGCGCGGCGGTTGGTCTCGCCCAGCGGCCTACGTCAACGCGCACAAACGTCTTCGCTTAACGCGCTGCGCTTTCGACTATCTGCGGCTGTTGAAAAACCCGCCCATAAAAATTCGCTTTGATGTAGTCGAGGTCCTGCTGGAAGACGGCGAGGTGGTTGAAGTACGACATCTTCCCAACACGTTCACACTGACCGCGCCTTATAGATATGGCTAATAATGTGCATAATGCCGGAGAGGTCATTAGTGACGCTTTGCGCCGGGCATTTTGCGCGCGCCCTGAACTTGATTTGGAACAAGACAGCCCGGAATTGGCCGCACTTGTCCGCAAGGGGGTGGACAGCCGACATAAAATACACAGGAACGGCGACATTCAAAAAATTCTGGCCAGGGTGCGGACTCGTGTGGGGCAATGACCATACGACCATCAAGCCCTGCAACAGATTCCTGATTTTCTACCGTGTTGAAGGAACGGTCATTTTTGCTGAGCGCCTTCCGGAGGGTCACCGCCGTTTGACTGGCGAATAATAAGTAGCGGTTCAATCTTTCCCCCCGCCTGCCTCTTGCCGTCCAAACATTCGCGCACGACGTTGGCCAGGCGGTTGGGGGGATAGGGCTTGGCCAGAAAATTAAAACCTTCCAGCAAGGCGATGTCCTTGCCTGCCATGCCGGGGCTGTAGCCGCTGGTGTAAATGACTTTCAACTCCGGGTCTTCCGCCTGCAGCCGCTCCGCCAATTGCCGGCCCGAAATCCCCGCGGGCATGACCATATCCGTCAATAATAAATCAATCTCGTGCTTGTGCTTCTCCCAGATAAGCAAGGCTTCAACGCCGGTGCAGGCCTGCAAAATGCGGTAACCGCACAATTCCAGGACATTGACCACCAACTCGCGCAAAGCCGGTTCATCCTCCACCACCAGGATGGTTTCGTCGCCCAAGGATATGCCGGACTCGGCCAGGGTCTGGGCCGGAGCAGGGGAGGGCAGGGCGGGTTCGGCGGGCTTGCGGCTGCTAGGCAGGAAAAGGGTGAAGGTTGTTCCCTTGCTTACTTCGCTTTCCACCACCACCCAGCCTTGATGTTGTTTAATAATGCCATAGACCGTGGCCAAACCCAG
>Ga0302326_10011617_pt1 | contig 18929 bp, 17 predicted proteins | sample Palsa_T0_3_FD_202264 | JGI IMG/M metagenome (GOLD analysis project Ga0302326, IMG submission 202264) | Peat permafrost microbial communities from Stordalen Mire near Abisko, Sweden - Palsa_T0_3 | ecosystem: Environmental > Terrestrial > Soil > Palsa > Peat permafrost | place: Sweden: Abisko...
AGCAGTCAACGTCGATACGCCCGAGCAATACGCTGCTTTAGTGATGCCGAATTTACCGCCGCAGCTTCTGCCCTCCACCTAGAAGACGACCCAGCTATCACCCAAGCCCCAATATTTCATGACCGACCTCACACCCCGTCAAATCCAATTCATCGAAAATGTACGCACCCTGAAACCGAGAATAGCCACCTATGACTGCGACGGTACGCTCTGGTCCGGAGATGCCGGCGAAGGCTTCTTCTCCTGGGAACTCGCTCCCGAACAAAGCCTGGTGTCGGAAGAAATCAAAAGCTGGGCGCGTTCCCGCTACGCCGCCTACAAAGCAGGCCAGGTAGCCGAAGACATCATGTGCGGAGAAATGGTCACCATGCATCGCGGCCTGCAGGAAGAAGAGGTGCAGCAGGCGGCCGACGCATACTTTGCCCAAGCCATCGCTCCCAACATTTTCCCCGAGATGCGCGAACTGGTGCAGCGCCTGCGCGCCGCCGGCTGTGACGTCTGGGCCGTTTCCTCGTCCAACCAATGGATCATCCGCGCCGGCATGACCCACTTCGGCATCCCGCAGAATCGCATCCTGGCCGCGGAAGTCGCGGTTCAGAGTGGCATCATAACCGACCGCCTCATTCGAGTCCCCAGCGGTCCCGGCAAGCCCGCGGCGATTCGATCCGTGCTGAACTCCGCGCCCGATTGCGCCTTCGGCAACGCCATCTGGGATCGCGAGATGCTGGCCATGTCGAAGCATCCCTTCGCCATCAACCCCAATCCCGACCTGAAAGCGATAGCCATCGCCAACGGCTGGACGGTCTATCAGCCCTAACTGGGGCGCGTAATCTGAAATCCGAAGGTTGCCCCGTCCAAGCTCCGCTGCGCCGGGCTCTCGACCGAGGCTATCGAAGCCAATTTTCCTGGGGTGGCCCACTCCTTGCAGCCTTATCGCAAGGGGTGGGTGTGAGCGCCATCACAGCTTTCCGGTCCCCTACGCGCTTACGCTCTCCCTATGCCGACGGGCCTCAAGCGGTATTATGGCGCGGGTCACGCGCACTTCATCACCTGCGGTTGCTACCATCGCATTCCCTGGCTGGACACCGCGGCACGTCGCGATTTGTTCCTATCCATCCTGGAAAAAGTGCGCCGGCGTTGTCGTTTCGTGGTGCTGGGCTACGTCGTCATGCCAGATCACTTCCATCTCCTGATCAATGAACCGCAGCTGGGAGATCCATCCATGGTGATGCAACTGGTTAAGCAACTCTATGCGCAGAGGGTTGTGCCCCGGACGCGCCGGAAGCCGGGTCACAACCAAACTTCGTTGCCAGAATCCGAGGCGCTGCACATTTGGGAAACGCGCTTCTACGATTTCAACGTGTGGACTGATCACAAACGGGTGGAGAAACTACGCTACATGCATCGCAATCCGGTAAAACGCGGACTCGTGGTTGAGCCGGAACAGTGGGCTTGGAGTAGCTTTCGGGACTATCGTTTTGGGCAGACTGGGATCGTCCGTGTTAATGACACGGATGTTATGAACATGCGGGCTCTGCCACCGGCGGGTTAGGCGCCTTCGGAACCCACACGAGCACCCGCACCCACCCCTTGCGATAAACCCGCAAGGAATGGGCCACCCCGAACCAGCTCACAGGTTGCGCAGGAGCGCGGCGAGCGTGTCCATCGCCAGGTGGCTTGCGTGGGCGGAAGCTTGCGGCAAGCCGCCAATTTTTTGGACCAGCTCTTCCCTGCTCAACTGCCGGGCTTCTACGATGCTCTTGCCCTTCACGAGTTCCGTAATTGCCGATCCGCAAGCCATCACCGGAACGCAACCTTTGGCGCGAAAACGAATGTCGGCGATACGGCTGGCTTCTAATTTGTTTTTTTTCAGCGTCAGGCTAAGCTCCAGAACGTCTCCGCAAACCGGGTTTTCCAATTGCGCGGTCACATCGGGAGCTTCAATCGCACCCGCGTTTCGCGGGTTCTGAAAGTGATCCAGAAGTTCGGGGGAATACACAGTAGGATTGTAATTCGCTGCGACACGATCAGCACGACAGTCGTCATTTCCCACCCCTTGCGATACACCCGCAAGGAGTGGGCCACCCCTACAATAGGTTGAGTTCATGTGCCTTCTATGCCTGATTCGCATCATCCTCGCCGGATTGCCTGCCTGCAACCGAGCGCCACCGTGATCCTCGCCAGAGTCGGCGAGTTGGATCGCGTTGTAGCCTGCACGAAATACTGTCTGGACGTCGTGCCCGAGTTGCGGGCCGAGTCACGAAGAAAGACGCCCAACGGCGATCGACGGATCGTCGCCGACTCATGGACATCCAAGGCCGCCGAGATTCTCGCCGCCGCGCCCGATCTCGTGATCGCTTCTGTTCCCTACCAGGAAGCGGCAGTCGTGGAAATCCTCAAGGCGGGCATTCGCTTCCTCGGTCTGGCGCCGCGCACGCTGCGGGACATCTACACCGACATAGCGTTGATCTCCGCCACGGTCGGAGCCGGAGAGCGCGGCGCCATAGTGATTCGCGATATGCAGGAGGCGATCGAAGAGGTGCGACGAAAGGCCGCGGGCCTTCCCAGAAAGCGGGTGTTCTGCGAAGAGTGGGGCAAGCCCATCATCGCCTCGCAGCCCTGGATAGCGGAACTGGTCGATGCGGCCGGCGGCGACTTCCTGGGCAAACCCGGCGCACAATGTCCCGCCGAAGAAGTCACTCGACTGGATCCCGAAGTCATCATCGCCGCGTGGTGCGGCGCCGGCGATCGCGTGCCACTGGCAAGAATTGCTTCCGGAAGAGGCTGGTCGGACAGTGTCGCGGTGCGGAATTCGCAGGTGTATTGCATCTCCGACGAACTGTTGAACACGCCCGCACCCACGCTGATTTTGGGTTTGCGCGCGCTGGCGGGCGCGATTCATCCCGCGGTATTCGGACCCCAGCCCGGACTCCGGTCCGTTACGGAAGTACCGAAAACGCAAACACCGCGGCGATGTTGAATCGATGCGGCTTGGGGTAGGATTATCGTCATGGCTACGAAAACCAACCCCAAGATCGGCGATATTTGCAAGGAAGCCGACAAACTGTATTCCGACGCGCGCACGGCAGGTCAACTGATGGAAGGCATCACGCGTCTGCTGAACAAGCATATGCTGAAGTACAACTGGGTAGGTTTCTACATGCTGGAAGAGGGCGCCAATCCGCCGGTGCTTGTGCTCGGTCATTACCAGGGAGCCATGACTCCGCACACCCACATTTTTCTCAACCAGGGCATCTGCGGGGCGGCGGCATCGTCGGGGAAAACCGTGATCGTGGATGACGTAAAAAAAGATCCTCGCTATCTGGCCTGCTCGCTCGAAACCATGTCGGAGATCGTGGTTCCAATTTTTGTGCGCGGCAAAGTAGTGGGGGAACTGGATATTGACAGCCACTTCCCGGCGGCATTCGGCTCCGACGACCGCGAACTGGTGGAGTACTGCGCGAAGCTTATCGGCAAGCGGATGGAGCACAAGTAAGGCCTCGCCACGCCGTCGTTGCACGTCGTACAACGAACGTCTAAAAACGAACATCACAGAACGAACATCATGAAACGAGTCGTGGCGGCGCTGATCCTGAAAGATGATCTCATCCTCGCCTGCCAGAGGACGCGGCACCAGCCCATGCCGCTAAAATGGGAATTCCCCGGAGGCAAGATCGAGGAAGGCGAGCAGCCGCGCGACGCCATGCGCCGCGAACTGGAGGAAGAACTCGGAATTGTGGCGGAGGTGGGAGATGAGGTCCAGCGGTTCATCCACGAGTATCCGGGCGGAGGCTCGGTGGAACTCCGATTCTTCAAAGTGCGCAACTACCAGGGCGAAATTGAAAACCGGATTTTTCGCGAAATCCGCTGGGTGACGCGGAAGGAGCTGTTGGGACTGGATTTTCTTGAAGCCGACCTGGGACTGGTCAACAATCTGGCGGCCGGGAAAATTATTTGAGACTCGCTTAGCCTGTCCCGCCGTGCACCTGCCCGTAGATCAGCATCAGCGTCAATACAACCATAATTACGGTGGTAGCCCAGGCGATGACGTTGAACGTGGTTTTATTCACGTATTCGCCCATCAATTCTTTCTTGTTGATCAGCAGCAACATAAAAATCAGCACAAAGGGCAGCACTGCTCCGTTCACCACTTGTGAGAAAAACACAATCTTGATCAGGGGAAGGCCGGGTATGAGCACCACGGCCGCGCCGGCGACGATGAGTGCGGTATACAGCCAGTAAAAAGCGGGGGCTTCCGAAAATTTTCGTTCGACGCCTGATTCCAGGCCCAATCCTTCACAAACCGTGTAAGCCGTCGAGAGCGGCAAAATCGAAGCGGCAAACAGGGATGCGTTAAAAAGCCCGAGAGCAAACAGCATGTAAGCCCAGTCGCCCGCTAACGGACGCAAGGCTTGCGCGGCATCGGCAGCGTCGCGAATATTGCGATTGCCGTGCAGGTAGAGCGTGGCGGCGCAGGCTACGATGATGAACCAGGCCACCACGTCGGTGAAGATGCAACCAACAATTACATCGAGCTTCGAGGTGTTGTACTGGCGCCGCGTAACTCCCTTTTCCACGACCGATGATTGCAGGTAGAACTGCATCCAGGGTGCGATGGTAGTTCCGACAACGCCGATCACCGCGTAGAGGTATGTGTTTTGCCTGAAAGCAGCCAACTGGGGAGGCTTTATGGTAGCCTTCATCGCCTCAATCCACGCCGGTTTGGCCAGCACTCCGGCAAATATGTAAGTGAAGTAGAAAAACGAAGCGGCGAGGAACACCTTCTCCACACTTTTGTACTGCCCTTTGACTGCGATCAGCCAGACGATTACGGCACAGATCGGCACCGAGATGTACTTTGAGACGCCGAAGAGTCCCATACTTCCCACAATGCCGACAAATTCGGTAATGACGTTCCCGAAGTTGGTAACCAGAATGGCGAGCATCATGAGGAAGGTGATTCGCAGGCCGAATTCTTCGCGGATCAGGTCGCTGAGTCCCTTGCCCGTCACCGCTCCCATGCGGGCGCACATCTCCTGGACTACGATCAGGGCGATCGTAATCGGGATCATGGTCCACAAGAGCATGTAGCCGAACTGCGCGCCGGCTTGTGAGTAGACAAAGATGCCGCCGGCGTCGTTGTCGACATTCGCGGTGATGAATCCTGGCCCTACGATGGCAAAAAACAGCAGGAACCGAAATTTCCAACTTCGAAAGAATTTCATGCTCACAGGCCACGGACACTTTTAATTGGCGCAACAGAACGAACAGAATAAACGCTGAAAGCGCCGTCTGGATAGGTGAATCTGCAAAAGTAAGAAAGTTTTTCTCGCGTTTCAGTGGTAGACGCGGCGAGACGCGTCTCTACAGCTTGGAACGCAGCATCGCTATCACGTCGTCAGGCGTGATTACGCCGGTGAGGTGATTTTGATCGTCGATCACCGGCAAGGTCAGGAGATTGTATTTGTCGAAGAGTTCGGCGAATTCTTTTTCTTTCGTATCTTCGTGGCAGGAAATAAGGGGCTCCTGGGCCAGCGCCAGCAAGGGCGTCGATGCGGTCGCCAGAACGATCTTCACCAGCGGCACCGCGGCCTCCAAGGCGCCGTTAGAATCCGTCACATAAATGGTGCTCATGTTTTCCATGCGGCCTTCGAAACCGCGCATGGCCTCGATGGCATCGTGGGCCGTGGCCGCCACGGGCAGGGCAATGTATTCAGTGGTCATGCGGCCGGCGGCGGTATTCTCCTTGAACTCGAGCAGTTCGGTGACCTCCTGGCGCTCTGCAGGCTGCATTTGCACCAGGATTTCTTCCGTCCGCTCATCGGAGAGGTCGGCCAGAAGGTCGGCGGCAGCGTCGGGTTCCATCTCCTCGACGATGTCGGCGGCCCGGTTGGAATCGAGCGATTCCAGGACCGCTTTCTGCACTTTGGGTTCGAGTTCTTCCAGCGCCCCGGCGGCGACGCCCTCGTCCAGCGTCTCAAACACTGCTTCGCGCTCATCGGGAGCCAGGTCTTCCACGATGTCGGCAATGTCGGCGGGATGGAGCCTGGCCAGCCGCTCGTGCGAAATCTTCAGCTTAACGCGCCGGGCCGGATCGGTCTCGATGAGATCGACGAAGTCCCAGGGGATTTCGCGCGGAGGAACCCTCAAGAGCAGCGCCCGAAGGGCGACCGCTGGAACCATGCCTTTGAGCAGGCGGCGCACCGCGCCCCGGGCGCCGACGTCCACTCCGCCGACTCGCAAGACGGAGCGATTCTGCGCGCTGTCGTGATGAAAATCTACATCGTTCACGCGCACAACTTTGCGGCCATGCACGTCAATCACCTGCTGATCCAGCAGGTCCCGGCTGAGCAACAGTAATCCTTCGGAGCCATCGGCCGCCGTCCAATCCGCGGCCGCCGTCGAGGCTTTGACACCCCCATTGATCGCCGAAACGGCCGTCAACGGCAAGACGCGATTCCCGGTGGATGTTTTGACGATCAGTAGCGAAACCCTCGACCGGTCCTCTTGCGGCGTGAGAGCGACCTCGCGCACACGGCCACTGGCAGCGCCGGAGGCGTCATAGACGATCGAACCCAGCAGTTCGCTCAGGGAGACGGTGGCCATCCTGAAGAGAATACTCAAGAGCGTGGGCGGACGCCAGATGAATGCAACTGCAGCATCATTAAAACCGAGCGTCGGCAACTCCGAGGCGAGCCACGTTTACGCTTGCGACCGGCAAACAGCAGGTCCTTCGCTTCGCTCAGGATGACAATTTATTATTTGGTGCGTAGATTTCCCCCGAGTAATTCTTCGCTTCTCGTGGTGACGTATGTTCAGGCCGCCGCGCTTGTTGACAGGCAGTGATCGTCTGACTACACTCTGCCTTCTTCACCTCGAAATCAGCGCCTGCCTCTTATGTGCCGGTGTCAACGAGAAACTTATGGCAAAACGTCCTCGCATCGCGATCGTGGGTAGCGCTAATGTCGACTTGACCACATTCTCGGACCAGTTCCCCAAGCCGGGGGAAACTATCTTTGGCCAGAAATTTGTACTGGGCTTCGGTGGGAAAGGCGCGAACCAGGCGGTAGCCGCCCGGCTCTGCGGAGCGGATGTCTTCATGGTGGCGCGAGTTGGGGACGACCTGTTCGGTCCCTCCACCATCAAGAACTTTGAAAAACTGGGGATCGATGCCACGCATGTGCGCCAGGTGAGTGGCGTGTCCAGCGGGGTGGCGCCGATTTTCGTCGATCCTTCCGGGCAGAATCGGATCATCGTGGTCAAAGGCGCGAACGACGAATTGAGGCCCGCCGACGTGGATGAGGCGGCCGATATGCTGAAGAACGCCGACTGCATCGTGCTCCAGTTCGAGATTCCGCTGGAGACTGTGTACTACACCATCCAGTTTGCGCGACGACACGGAATTCGTTGCATCCTGAACCCGGCGCCGGCGCAGCCCATCGACATCAAGGCGGTCGCGGATCTCGATTACTTCGTTCCCAATGAGAGCGAGTCCGAGACAATTTCCGGCGTTCCAGTGCGCAATCTTGACGATGCGAAGCGTTGCGCCGGCAAGCTGCTGGCCAGCGGCATTCGGCGCGTGATTATTACTCTGGGTGCAAACGGAGCACTGCTGGCCGGAAGCGAAGGAATGGAGCACGTCCCGGCGTTTAATGTGAAGAGCGTGGATAGCACCGGTGCCGGCGACGCTTTTATCGGCAGCTTCGCGACCTTCATGGGGGAGGGTCTGCCGGAGCAGGAGTCGGTTCGGCGCGCCAATCTTTACGCTGGGCTTTCCACGACTGGCGTAGGAACGCAGAAGTCGTTCTACGATCGGGCGCGGTTTGAGGCAGAGTGGAGTGGATGGGCCGCGGTTTAAGCTGAGCTGCGCTCGGCTGGACGGGCGAGGGCGCCCGTCTCTCCATCAGCGAATCTTACCTTTCCATCAATAGGACTTTCTCGGCATCATCGATTTCACTTAACTTAACTTCGATAACTTCGTTGTCAGTCGTCTGCACGGTTCTACCGATGAACGTGGCCTCGACCGGCAATTCGCGATGGCCGCGATCGATCAGCACCAGGAGTTGCACCAGGCTTGGGCGCCCATGGGAAAACAGGGCGTCGAGGGCCGCTCGCGTGGTGCGTCCGGTATAAAGCACGTCGTCGATCAGGACGATCTTCTTACCTTCGATAGAAAACCCAATTTCGGCTTCCTGCACCACGGGCTTCGGGCCCAGCGTAGAAAGGTCATCGCGATAGAATGTGATATCGAGGGTGCCTACGGGAACTTTTTTCTTTTCGACTTGCTGAATCATTTTGCCCAGCCGTTCAGCGATGGGCACGCCGCGACGCCGTATTCCCACCAGTCCCAGACCTTCGACACCACCGTTTTTTTCCAGAATTTCATGGGCGAGTCGCACCAGCGTGCGTTCGATTTCCGAAGCTGACATCAACTGCGCTTTTTGCGTGAGCGCCGTCTTGCGCACCGCATTTTTCTTGATCGTCACCATGAGCACCTCGTCAGAATTGGTTGGCTTCGGAAAATACGTGTCGGGATCGCTTAACGCCCGGTTCTTGAATGTATTGGAGGATTCTCCCGAAGGTCAAGCATACCTGAGTTGGATTGGATCGGGCGGCTTTACGGGTTGGTCGCAGCCGGACCTTGTTTTTGTGCTTCATGGTTTCTTGTGCTTCATAGAAAAGAGAAACTGCATGCCCAGGTAGCCGAAGAATTGCGGCTGGCTGCTTGAGGGTGCGCGGAAGCTGCGCCCGGCCATGAACAGCAGCAGGAAATGTTCTCCCAGCTTGTAACGGCCGCCGCCGTCGAAGGTGTTCCAGTGGTTGGAACCATCCGTGTTGGCGGTGTTATATATTTCTCCATCCAGCTCCAACTTTTTGGTGACATCCCGGCCCACCACAATCCCGGCAGCCCAGGCAGCGCCTGCTTTATTGGCGAACCAGTATCCGATTTCGGGATTGACCACGAACGGCCCGACCTTCTTGGTTAGTTCGATAGGAAGGTAGAACCGCGTGCCGTAATCCACAAGTCCGCGCTCCAGTGATGATGTGGGATTATTGAACTCGAGTTGAGGATAGGTGGAAATCTGCAAACCTTCCTCGTCACTGTCATAGAAGCGCCACTTCACGCCTGCCAAGGATTTACCCAAGCCGCTGCGGCTTGGATCGTCGTCGGCGCCATCGACCAGGTACGGCACCTGATATTTGAGCTGGATGCGCGGGCCGAGGCCGTAGTTCATGTCGAGGATGGGAGCGTTATAAATACGCTCGGTGGGATGGCGCTCGGCATAGGTCGCGACGTTGATTTCCCAGTTGCCGTCGCCGGGCGTCCCGGGATCATCGCCGATGAAGGGCGGTCCGCCCTGCGCCGCGGCCGGAAGCGCGAACGCGAACAGCATCGCGAGGAACAACGCGAGGGACGACGCTCCAAACTCCGCGAGGAACGACAGCAGACCTGAGAATATGCGCACTGCAAACCTGCCGCATAGCAGGGCGACTGGGGTGGCGATAATCCGAACTTCCTTTCTGACTCCCGCTTGGGCTCGGCAGTTGTTTCACCTCTAAATCTACTGGATCCAAACCGTTTTTATGTTCACAAATTCGCGGATCCCTTCCACCGCGAGTTCGCGTCCGTGTCCCGAGTATTTCACTCCGCCGAATGGCAAGCGAGGATCCGATGCCACCATCTTATTCAAGAAGACCAGGCCGGCGTCGAGCTCGTTTATGAACCTTTCGGTCTCGGCGGGATCGTTGGTCCATGCGCTGGCACCGAGTCCGAAGCGGGTATCGTTGGCGATCTGGATGGCGTGATCCGCATCCTTCACGCGAAACATTGACGCCACTGGACCAAACAATTCTTCCTTGTATGCCGGGGAATCTTTCGGAATATCGGTCAGCACCGTCGGCGCGTAGAAGTTTCCGGGACGATCGAGCGGATGGCCGCCGGTCAGCACCCGAGCGCCGGCGGCCACGGTCTTTTTTACGTCGGCGTCAAGCGAAGTAACGGCGTCCGCGGTGGCAAGTGGACCGAGCTGAGTATTTTCGTCGAACGGATCGCCGATACGCAAGTCCTGCATGCGTTTGACGAACTTACGCTCGAACTCGTCTGCAATTGTTTCCGCCACGATAAAGCGTTTGGCCGCGATGCACGACTGACCGTTGTTCTGAATTCGAGCGTCGACTGCCGTGGCGACCGCCGTATCCAGATCCGCGCTCGGCATTACGATGAAAGGATCGCTGCCCCCTAACTCCAGCACGACTTTTTTGACGCGTTTGGCTGCTGAAACTCCAACCTGAATTCCAGCCTGTTCACTGCCGGTCAGAGTCGCGGCGACGACGCGAGAATCGTTCAGAATGCTATCAACCGGACCCGAGCCGATCAGTAACGTTTGGAACACGCCTTCCGCAAAACCGGCGCGGAGAAGAATGTCTTCAATTTTCAGCGCACACTGCGGAACGTTTGAAGCATGCTTCAGAAGACCTACATTGCCCGCCATCAGCGCGGGCGCAGCAAAGCGAAATACCTGCCAGAAGGGAAAATTCCACGGCATGATGGCCAGGATGGGACCAAGCGGCAGATAGCGGATGAAGCTGCGCGTTGCCGTAGTTTTCACGATTTCGTCGGCCAGGAATTTCTCGGCGTTCTCGGCATAGTAGCGACATCCCGATGCGCACTTCAGTGCCTCCGCCACAGCGGCCTTCAGAGGCTTGCCCATTTCGAGCGTCATCAAATAGGCGCATTCGTCTTTTTCTTTTTCGAGAATCTCGGCAGCGCGCATCATCTTGCTGGCGCGTTCCGTGAAAGGAGTGCGCCGATGTTTTGCGAACGCGGAGACGGCCACCTGTAGCTTTTGTTCAATTTGGGTCCCGGTAAGAGACTCATAATTCTTCACGACTTCGCCCGTCGCAGGATTGATGCTCGCTATCGCCATGCTTACTTGTTCCTCCGTCGATTGGTAGCTTACGCCCGCAAACGGGCCGCGCTCAACCGTCGCGTCCCGTCGCTGATCTGACCCGCGGACACGCAGAAGTGGGGGCTGCCACTTAGCCCCACGCGCCTAACTCGTGTACTGACATAGCGCTAAAGAAATACTACAAGTGGGACATTTGGGTGTCGGTTTGATGATGTTCTGGCAGCCTCTTTCCAGTAGAATTGTTGCACTGGATGTTTTTCCTGGGTATCTGGCCCCCGCCGCTTTGACATCCGAATCTAGGTTTTGAGGTACTTCATGAGACGAACTGTGCCCGCGCGAATCGTTCTGGTTTCCAGCGCAATTCTGCTCTTTTCGCTACTGGCGTCACTTCTTGTGATGTTGACATTGCATCGTGAAATATCGGTGGGAGCCGCAGCGGAGTTTACCGGCGTCCTTACCTATCATAATGACAGCCTGCGCACGGGACGGAACACAAGTGAAACCACGCTCACGCTCAAGAACGTCAATTCCAGCACATTCGGCAAATTATTTGTGATTCCTACGGATGGCCTGGTAGATGCGCAGCCTTTATATGTCCCCAATGTGATCATTCCTGGAAAAGGCACCCACAACGTGCTATTTGTGGCCAGTGAACGTGACATGGTGTACGGATTTGACGCGGACAGCGGATCGATTCTTTGGCAGGCAACTGCGCTCGCTGCGAACGAAACTCCCTCGGATAACCGTGGCTGCGGACAGGTTACGCCGGAGATCGGAATTACTTCCACTCCGGTGATTGATCTTTCGGCGGGATTGCATGGAACCATTTATCTGGTCGCTATGAGTAAGGACGCGAGTTCTAACTACCATCAGCGGCTCCATGCGCTGGACATAACCACCGGCGCGGAGGAGTTCGGTGGGCCGGTGAATATTGCGGCGAAGTATCCGGGGACAGGCGATAACAGCCAGGGCGGGTACGTTGTTTTTGATCCCAAGCAGTATAAAGAGCGCGCCGCACTATTACTGGTGAATCACGTGGTATATACGACGTGGGCGTCTCATTGCGACGATCGTCCTTATACGGGATGGATCATCAGTTACAACGAGACGACTTTGGCGCAGGAATCGGTGCTCAACGTGACACCGAACGGTAATGGCGGCGCAATCTGGGCGTCCTCTGGGCCGACGGCTGACCCGGATGGCAGCATTTACTTTCTGGACGCAAATGGAACGGCTGATACGAACCTGAATGCCAGCGGGTTTCCGGTAGAAGGCGATTATGGCAACGCCATCGTGAAGCTCTCAATCAAGAAGAACCAACTGACGGTCACCGACTACTTCAACATGTATAACACGGTGAGCGAGTCAGCTGTGGATGAGGATCTGGGGTCGGGAGGCGCGATGGTGGTGCCGAATTTCAAAGACGCCAGCGGAGTGCTGCACTACCTCGTTGTGGGGGCTGGCAAGGATAAGAACATCTATCTGGTCGATCGGCTGAACATGGGGAAGTTTAATCCGAATAACAATAGTCAGATTTATCAGGAGGTGACGGGCGCACTGGCGGGAGGGGTGTTTTCGACGCCCACGTTCTACGGCAAGACAATCTACTACGGCGCGGTTAATGACGCTATCAAGGCATTCTCGTTCAACGCCGATGGCATGCTGAACCCGACGCCTGCATCCAAGACGGCCACAGTCTTTCCTTTTCCGGGAGTGACGCCGAGTATCTCCGGGAATTCGCCGCAGAACTTGATTTTGTGGGCCGCGGAAAATACGTCGCCAGCCGTCCTGTATGCCTACAGTGCGAACAGCCTTGGTGTGGAGTTATATAACTCGAATCAGGCAGCTGGCGGTCGCGACCACTTTGGAGAGGGGAACAAGTTCATTACCCCGACAATTGCGAACGGCAAGGTTTATGTTGGGACCACGACCGGCGTAGGCGTGTTCGGTTTGCTGCCGTAGGAAATCTCTTCTTACTTTTACTTTTGATTTTTTCCGGCGGGCATCGTGGCTTCCGCCAGCGGGAGCCAGACCTGAAAGCGTGTGTCGCCGGGCTCCGACGTGACTTGAATATTGCCCCTGTGCTTTCTCACTATGCGCTGAACCGCGTCCAAGCCCAGGCCGGTTCCCTCCCCTACCCCCTTGGTGGTAAAGAAAGGTTCGAAGATGTGCGGCTCAACCTCAGGCGAAATTCCAGGACCGTTGTCGCCGATCTCAACTACAGCGCAGACATCATCGCGATAAGTTCGAACTCGAAGCTCGCCATTTCCGCCCATGGCGTCGATGGCATTGTCAATAATGTTGGTCCAGACCTGGTTGAGTTCGCTGCCGAATGAATTTACGAGGAGCGGGGTGCCCTGGTAGTCGCGCTTTACCACCACTCCGCGTTTGAGCTTGTGATTCAGGATAGTCAGCGTGGTTTCCAGGCTCTTCACGATATCGACATTCAGCACCGGCGCCTGGTCCATGTGGGTGTATTCCTTAATGGCACCAACCAAATCTGAAATACGCGATGTGCTGCTTTCGATTTCGTTCAGCAGGCTGGCGATCTCAAGCGAAGCGCCGATCCTCACCAGAGCGGCTCGCGCAGTGTCGGCATCGAGGGCTGCGAACAATGATTCCAGCACCGCCGGTTTGGCGTTCTTCCGCGCCAGATCGGCCGCCAGTTGCCAAAGGTCGTTCTGCCCGTGACTGCGCAACAAAGAGTCGACCTGCTCTTCCAGGTCGCTGACGGTGAGCGCATCGGGCGGAGGCTCATCGCGCTGGATGAGCGAAGTTTCGAGTTTCTCGATTTCCGCCTTCTGAGCGGAGGTGAGATCGCGCCTCCCCAGTTCGAGACTCGCGTCCTTGATTTTCTTCAGGATGTCGCGCAGTTGGCTGGTGGCGCGCTTGGCGGCCGAAGCAGGATTATTCAGTTCATGAGCGAGTCCCGCGGAAAGCTTACCGAGAGCGGCCAATCTGTCTCTCTGTTGTTCCATGCGAGTGGTTTCGCGGATCCTGTCGGACATCAGGCCCACCAGACGCTGGGCCAATTCAGGCATCTTCTGCACGAGATCCGGAAATCGCGCGGCGGGAAATCGGGCGACGCGGCTGTCGGTGACTGACCGTGCGGTCACCGTAAACTGCTTCATCCGCGAAAACGGAAGCGCCCCGGTGACGTCGCCGGCCTTCAAGGGAAATACGACGGTTTCGCCGCCCAACTCTCCCCGCATCTCAATTTGCCCCTCGAGAATCACAAACATCGCGTCGGCCGGATCGCCCTGATGCGAGTAGGTCTCGCCGGCTTTGTAGTGGCGTTCCTCAGACTGGCTGATGAACCAGGCGACCTGATCGTCCGGCAGGCCGGCAAACACCGGAACGCGAAGCAGTTCTTTATTTTCGATCATTTATACCTTGCTCAAATACTGATGGATGAACTGCACCGCGACCGATCCTTCGCCGACGCCCGAAGCCACGCGCTTCACCGAGCCATGCCGCACATCCCCCACCGCAAAAATGCCGGGTATATTTGTCTCCAGCAGGAATGGATCCCGGTCGAGCGTCCATCCCTTGGGACGTTGACCATCGCGGATAAGATCGGGACCCGCCAGAAGAAAGCCTCTCTCGTCACGTTCGACCAGATCTCCGAGCCAGTCCGTACGCGGCAGAGCGCCGATGAAGATAAACATGGCGCTCGCCGGGACGCGCTCCACTTTGTTGGTGTCTGAACAGAGCACGGAAATCTCTTCCAGGTGCGATTCGCCATGCGCCTCGACCACGCCGGCATGCGCCCACACCTGAATGTTGGGCGTCTCTTTGATCTGATCGATCAGATACTGCGACATGGTGCTGGCCAGAGAACTTCCGCGCACCAGCATAACGACTCGTTCCGCATAGCGGGCAAAGTTCATGGCTGCCTGGCCAGCGGAATTTGCCCCACCCACGACATAGACGATTTCGCCCTGGCAAGACAGCGCCTCGGTCGCGCCTCCGCCGTAGTAGACACCGGCGCCTTGCAGTTTATCGATCCCCGGAGCATCGAGCCGCCGCCACTGCACTCCGCTGGCGATCATCAAAGCGTGGCAGGAGATCTCACTGCCGTCGGCCAACTTGATGATGCGATACGAGCCCTCGGTGCGCACGGCGACCACCTCCTGCGGCGAAAGAATTTCCACTCCAAAACGCTTCGCCTGTACTACCGCTCTCCTGGCCAGATCGTTACCGCTGAGCCCTGCCGGAAATCCGAGATAGTTCTCAATCCGCGAACTCATGCCTGCCTGGCCGCCCGGGGCTTCGCGCTCGATCATTACGGTTTTCAGGCCTTCGGAGGCGCCATAAACGGAGGCCGCAAGACCCGCGGGGCCTCCACCCACAATCGCCAAATCGTAAAAGTCAGTTTGCGCGCGAGTGCGCAAGCCAACTTTTTGCGCTACGTCGGCCGGCAGGCTCTCGAGCAGCTTGGTTCCGTCCGGAAAAAGGACGACAGGAAGACTGGCAGCGTCCGGGCCCAGCGCTTCGAGGAGACGCTTGGTTTCCGGATCGTTGGCGGAAGATTCGACATCGATCCACTGATAGGGAACGCGATTGCGCGCCAGAAAATCCCGCAACTCATACGACCGGGGCGACCAGCGTGTGCCCAGCACACGAATCCCCTCAAAGGCCGGGCGATAGGAAGCTTGCCAGTCGTCGAGCAAGTCATTCAGTTGCGGATACAAATGCTCAGCCGGTGGATCCCATGGCTTCAGAAAAAAGTAATTGATGCTGGCTTGATTGATGGCACTGATGGCGGCGCTGGTGTCGGCGTAGGCGGTTAGCAGCGCGCGCTTTGCATCTGGAAAAACGTGCCTCGCTTCCTGCAGAAACGCAACCCCGTCCATCTTGGGCATGCGCTGGTCGGCCAGCAACAGGGCCACGCTGTCATTGCGCACCTTCAACTGCTTCAACAATTCGAGCGCCGACTCGGGAGAATCGCTCCCAATGACGCGATAGTCCGCGCCGTACTGCGAGCGCAGGTCGCGCTCGATCGCCCGCAAAACATCAGAGTCGTCATCGACGCTCAGCAAAATCGGTTTCGCCATGATCGGTCTTAGCCTTGATAATGAAAAAAGCGGATTTCCGGACAGCGAAACGCAAAACAGTCGCTGGTCGCTGGTCGCTGGTCGTTAGCAAGAAGTTGTTCGCCAACGACCAGCGACTAACGGCCGAGTTCGCTAGCGCCGGTACAGAACTTAAGTACAGAACCCACGTATAGAAACTTAGATACGGAAGTTTGCTATCTGGTCGCGCAATTTATCGCCAGGGTTGAGACGGGCCGCGAGACAGTCCGCCTGAATCCTATCCGCACTCAGGCTGCCACGTCGCCGGCTTCGATCTCATCGATATAACACCAGATCCACGATTCTCCCGGCTCGATCGAGCGCATGAGTGGATGCTTGGTGTGGTGGAAGTGCTTGGTCGCATGCCTGTTCTTCGACGAGTCGCAGCAAGCCGCATGTCCGCAGATCATGCACATACGCAGATGGACCCACGTATCGCCAGTTTTCACGCAGTCTTCGCACACGTGCTTGTCGGTTTGCCTTATTTTGATTTGATCAAGGTGAGTGCATTTTTCCGGCATCGATTCCTCCGTCTGTTTACAGGTGAATGATAACGCTATTCCGCGAAAAACAGGTTTTCCGCAAAGGGCCACTGCTCATCAATCCACTGTGCCTGGCAGCGGAAGCCGGCATCACGCGCCATCTGGAAAGCCTCTTCCGCTGAGTATTTATGGCTACTCTCCGTCCAGATGGTCTCCCCCTCCAAGAAATCGACGCGCAGATCCGCCGCTGGGATGCGCACTGTTTGCCGTCGCAGCGATTGCAGGTGCATTTCGACGCTTCGAGTCTGGTGATTAATTCTGGCGACGTGGGCGAATTCGCCCAAGTCAAAATCGGCATCGAGCTCCCGATTAATGCGGGCGAGCAGGTTGAGATCAAAAGCAGCGGTCACTCCCAGTTCGTCGTCATAGGCCTTGAGCAACTGTGAGCTCGGCTTTTCCAGGTCCGTTCCCAAAAGAAGCGAATCGCCTGGTTCGAGAATACGCCGAACCTCGACCAGGAATTCAAGTCCGGCGGGACGATCGAAATTTCCGATGGTGCTCCCTAGAAACAGCACGCACAAGTGTTGACCACTCTGCCGGTGCGCTGCGATTTCCAGCAAGCCATCAAGATATTCGCGCTCAAAACCGACGATGCTGATGGAATCAATGTCGCTGAGCTCGCGCTCGCACATGGCCAAAGCCGAGCGGGATATTTCGACCGGATAATAAAATGTGCGTTCCCGGCGACTGAGAGCCTCCAGGATCCACCGCGTTTTTTTGCCACTGCCACTGCCCAGTTCGGCCACGGCGACGGGAGAGTCCAGGCGGTCCACGATATCGCACGCGTGTCGTCGCAGCAAGCGTTCATCGGCTCGCGTGAGTCCGTACTCGGGCAGATGACTGATCACTTCAAAGAGCGCCGAGCCAACATCGTCGTACAAATATTTCGAGGGGAGTTCTTTCTGTCCCGCCCGCGTAAGGCCGGCGCGCACTTCGGCAGCGAATTCGTAAGCGGCATTGGTCGTAATCGCATGAATCAGCATTTCTGAATCCCTCGATCGTGAAGTCGACAAATAATGCCCGCGAATCTAATGCTCGTTAATCTAATGCTCGTTAATCAGTGGCGGACGCAGCGAAAACCCGCGTACGCGTATTGGTAATGGGCCTGGAACCAGTTGCGGAACGCGGGCCGCAACATGCACGCGGCGGTGCGAGCCGAACCACCCTTCATCACAAAATGCTTGCCATCAAAGAAATCAGCCGAGTACCCGCGATAGAACGGAAACGGCTCGAAGCCAGGAAATGGACCGAAGATGGTGGAAGTCCACTCCCAGCCGTTGCCCACCAGATCGTGAACGCCGAAAGCGCTTTGGCCTTCTGGAAACGAATTCACCGGCATGGGATCCCAACGATAAAAATTAAAATTGCCGCGGCCGGAATCGGGCGGGTCATTGCCCCACGGGTAGGATCTCGTCTCGCCGTCGCCGTCTCGGGTGCCATAGGCAGCGCGCTGCCACTCCGCCTCGGTCGGGAGCGACTTCCCTGCCCAGCACGAATAGGCCGTGGCTTCAGCCTGGCTCACATACACAGGCCAGTCCAGCGACACTTCGTCCGACACTTGGTCGAAGGGCACTTCGTCAAACATGGTGCGGCAGAGCCAGTGGTCTCCCGCCTTTTTCCAGAACAGCGGATGAGAAACCTGATGAGCCGTCCTCCACTCCCAGTCGTTGTCGCTCCAGAAAGCGCGCGTCTCGTAGCCGCCGTCCGCCATGAACTGGAGATACTGCCGGTTTGTCACCTTGTATCGATCGATCTCGAATGCAGGAACTTCCGCCTGGTGGGCTTCAAACTCATTGTCCCAGCCAAAGTCTTTGCTCCCCCGCGGAAGACCCAGGGTTACGGTACCAGAAGGGATGGGGAGCATCCCGTGGCCGACGCTCGGAGCAGTCGGATGGGATGGGTCGAGTTCGCGGACTTTCATGTCGAGCGGCAACTGATGCAGCATGTAGGACAGGGTTTCGATATGCATCAGCCGATGCTCAACCGCCACGTTCAGCAGCGTGGACAGCGGAAAGCCATTGCGAGTCGCGGAATGTGGTTCGAGAATAACTTTCTCAAGATGTTTGTCGAGAGCGCCGCGAACTGTGCTCACGTAATCGCGAACCGCATCGAGCGATGGCCAGTCCGATGGGAGATCGGTGGGCAGTCCGCCGCCAACCGGATCGATGCCGAAGGCAAACAGCCGATCATATTCAGGGTGAATGCTCTTCAGCCCGAGGGCGCGTTCGCTTAGTAAATTCGAATCGAACGCTTCGAGGTGTCCCACATAGAAGATGATGCGATGACGCTCCGGAATCGGCCGTTCGTAGAGGAAGCCCGGGTGCACCAGATTGAAGAGTGCATCGCTGCGCCGGCGAGCATCGGCCAACCGGTTCATCAGTTCGCGCGGAACTTGGCCGTGA
>Ga0302326_10011618_pt1 | contig 18927 bp, 19 predicted proteins | sample Palsa_T0_3_FD_202264 | JGI IMG/M metagenome (GOLD analysis project Ga0302326, IMG submission 202264) | Peat permafrost microbial communities from Stordalen Mire near Abisko, Sweden - Palsa_T0_3 | ecosystem: Environmental > Terrestrial > Soil > Palsa > Peat permafrost | place: Sweden: Abisko...
CCATTTCGTGCATTTTCGACGCCAGGGCTTGAAGAAAATGCATTTTCACTTTATGTTTCGCGGCGTTCTCGACCCTCGTACTTCCTAAGCCATTCGGGACATAGATGTTACTGACCCTGAGGCTACCTAAATCCGCTGAAATAAAACGCGGCGTTGGGTTGTCGCCAGCGAGCACGGAGATACTCTTGGGTGGCATTTTGCTCGCAATCGCGACGTTCAGCCTCCCTTCGTCATGAGCAGCAGATACGTAGTAATCGCCGAACCCTGCGAGCCGCGACTGTAACGCCTTACGATCGCAACCAGGATCCTGAAAGCAAATTACGTCGGGACAGACCGCTCTAAGCCAATCCGCCGCATTCGAATCATATTTGTTGGTCTTCTTAGCTGACAAATCCACGAGTGCGCTCGTATGTACGTTGTATGAGGAGACCGTTATAAGTGCCACATCAACGGTTGTCGGCTCGCAAACTCCGTCCCAACACGTAAGGTTCCGGGAAGGGCACAGTTCGGGCGACGCCCGAGCCAAGCGACCCCAAGATCGGGCGCCTTCTAATACATGCCAAGGCCACTGTACGTTCATGTAACGCTCGTCAACAGGTCGCACTGCACCCGATGCGCCTTCAAAGAGTCTTAGCGCGTGTGATGCGGCAGTACGATTTGCTGTTGGAGGCCCTCGTGCTCGATGAGGAGCCCAATCAACGGACCGGCACATCGGCGGGCCTTGTTCGCAGGCTCGTCGCGGGGGTCTTCGGCCTCGCATGCGCGCGGTAATCGAAACGGGACCGGGTTCGGTAACTGAAAAGCCCCCACCCTGAGGGTGTTGATTCGTTCGGCGCGCTTGGTTGGCCTACAGGTCATCCGGGGCGGCCAAAGTCGCATTGTAGGGCTTTATTTCGCTTCGGTTTTTGGTTTGGAACGGCCGTTTGCCGGTGGGCGGCGGTCTTTGGTACGGTAGCTCTCGCCCGTGATCGGAACGATGTGCGCGTGATGCACGAGCCGATCGAGCACGGCAGTTGCGAGGATCGGGTCAGCGAACATTTCACCCCAAAGGTCGAAGGGTTTGTTGCTGGTGAGGATGATCGCGCCGCGCTCGTATCGCTCTGAGACGATGCGAAAGACATGGTCCGCAACGACACGGTTGAGCGGCGTGAAACCGAGTTCGTCGAGCACGACGAGATCTGCGTCGACGTACTGCGCGATGAGTTTTTCGATGGAGAGATCGGCGATGGCGGCGCCGAGCTGTCCGGCTAGATGTTGGATGGTGGAGAACAGCACGGAATATCCGCGCATGCAGGCTTTTACTCCGAGGGCACCCGCGAGATGACTCTTGCCGACGCCGGGCGGTCCGACAAAAAGAATCGTCTCGTGCTTCGCCACGAAATCGCAGTCGGCGAGCGCCTTGATGAGTTTGACGTCGAGCGATGGCTGAAACGAGAAATCGAAGTCTTCGAGCGTCTTGAGGATGGGAAAGCGCGCAGCGCGAATGCACTTGTCGAGTCCTTTGTGGTCGCGAGTTTGCAACTCATCGTCGACGAGGCGCTCGAGAAATTCAAGATAGCCGAGTTTTTCGTTGATGGCGGCTTGATGGTGCGGCTCGAGGACGGAGGCGGCATGCCCCAGCCGCAGTTTGCGCAGTTTCGCGCTCGGCATGGCGTGCCTCCGAAGAGTTCCGCGTACGCAGAGAGCGGTCGCACTACGGCGATCGCCGGCATCGCGACGTTCGTTTTCGCCGAGAGGTCATCGAGCGGGAGATCGTAGAGCCGCTTTTCGATGATGGTACGCAGCGCGTTCAAGGAAAAGTTGCCGAAGTGCGCGGCGCGAATGCAGGCGCGGTCCAGCATTGCGGCGTCGGTGGTTTCGATGAGGCCCACAAGGGCGCGATAGGCATCGCTATGGACGTGCTCGCGCGATTGGAGCAGTCCATGGAGGAAGGCGGCGGCGCCGCTGCCGACGGACCGCATGCGGTCGATGCGCTCACGGTGGATATCTTGGGTGGAACGCTGTTTGTGCGGTGGATAGTGGCTGCGGTCGGTTACGGTTTCACCGCGACCAAAGCGAGCAGCGTAGAAAACGCCCTCACGTCAGTCCGGCGACAACACTGCTCCGGCTGAGCCAGGCAACGTGCTGAAGTCGCTCCTCATGAAACGTGCTATTAGCTGTTACAATGTAACGTCCTTTGTGACGAACGCAAATGCCGATAAACGGGGCGCTTTGCACCCACATCGCCCTCGATTTAGGCGGAAAACGCCGTCGCCACGATGCTCGTTTGTAACATCTGATAGGGAATAGCCGGCGTTTCTAGGAGCACTTCCCCACGTAGCCGCACTGTTGTAAGCATTGGATACAGCCGCCCTGCGAGATGAGGTTGCCTCCACACTTCGGGCACATGCCGACACCGGTCGCCATCGCTTTACGAATGTTCGGCGGTGCGGTTTCCGAGAGCGAGCGCAGCGACGACATTTGCGAGCCGCCGTTGCTGTGGCCATTCCCGTTACCGTTCCCGCTCGGAATGTGCGTACCGATCAGATCGATGGAGCGCGCGTTTGCATCCGTCTCGGCGCGTTCTTCCGAAGAATACTTCACCATCGGTTCGGCGACCGCGACCACGTCGGCCTCGCCGCGCGGGTTCACATCGGCTAACGGCAACGCGAGGGCAAGTGCCTTCGCGAGACCTTGCGAGATGCCGTCGGCGCACGAAAGCGTCGTCGGTCCGCTGCCGTCGCGCATCTTGGGATTAGGGCAACGCATGCCTTCGAATTTCTCGACGAACTTCTCGGGATCGGCGCCATAGCGTAAGCCGACGGACATCGCGACGCCGATCGCTTCGAGGTAGGATTGCTGGCACGAGCCGCTCTTTCCGAGCTTGAAGAAGACCTCGAACGGACGGCCGCTCTCATCTTCATTCAGCGTGATGTACAGCGGTCCGCAACCGACATTCGATTGAACCGTACGGCCCCGCATGACGGGCGGACGCTTGCGGTACTCGACGGGCTTGGGCGCGATACGCAACTCCGAGTTGAGCGCCTGCAAGTTTTCGACCTTGCCGACCAGTTTCGCGACGGTCTGCGCGCATTCGGCATTCTGCGTCCGAAGATGCGCGTTCTCGGCGTTGAGCGTTTCGATCTTCGCGATGAGGCCGGCGATCGTGGCCTTGACGGTTTCTTCGTTCATGTTCCTAGCGTACCTCGAGTAACGCGTTTGCTTTCGCGAGCAGGGCATCGATATCGAGTTCGGACGATATACTGCGTGGAACGGCCGGTGCGACGGCCGGGGTTGCGCCCGCTACCGGAGCCGTTACGTCGCGATTGCCGCCTTTGAGATCGTTGTCTTTGGAGAACGTGACGACTTGCTCGGTCCGCGAGCCGTCGCGATAGTAGGTGAAGCCCTTACAGCCGGCTTCGTAGGCGCGGAAGATGGCACGGGCGACGTTCTCGCGGGTGTCGTCGTTGGGCGCGTTAATAGTTTTTGAGACTGCATTGTCCGTCCACTTCTGGAACGCGGCAAGCATGTCGATGTGCTGATCGACCGTGACGTCGGCCGAGGTCGTGAAAACGGCTTGCCAGCGCGCGGGGATCTCCGGGATCCCCTGCGCTGAGCCGCGATTCTCTTCGATCTTACGGAGAAGCTCTCCTGAGTAGAAGCCTTCATCTTTGGCGACTTCTTCGAAGAGCGGTACCACGTAGTACAGATGTTGCGGCCGGCCCTCGGAATCTTTCATCACGTGCTTCGTATACGCCATGCCAAAGTACGGCTCGCACCCAAACGAGCAACCAGCGATCATCGAAATCGTTCCAGTCGGTGCGACCGAAAGGAGGGCAGCATTGCGCCGCGGACGCGAATCGTTCGCCCAGATCGACAGATGTTTATTCGGGAAGTCTCCGCGCTCGCGCGCCAGCTCTTCGCTCGTGTCTTGAGCGCGCAGTTGGATGAACTCCATAAGATTCGCGGAGAATGCGATGGCCTCCGGCGATCCGTACGCGATCTGCATCTGGATCAACAAGTCGGCGAAACCCATCACGCCGAGCCCAACACGCCGATTGTTCGTCACCATGTCCCGAATTTCGTCGACCGGATAGATATTTGCATCGATCACGTTATCGAGGAAACGAATCGCAAGCGCGGTCGTCGAGCCAAGCCGATCCCAATCAACATTCTTCGCTTCGGCATCGTAGAAGTGGCCGACGTTGATCGATCCGAGGTTGCACGAATCAAATCCGTGCAGGAACTGCTCGCCGCAATTATGGACATAGAGGCCGTTTGCATCGAACGCATGAGCGTCCGGGATGGTGCAGTCGAACACGGGATACTCGCCGCACGCGTCGACTGATTCGACAATCGTTACATCTCTGTCGCGGTAGTTTCTCGATCGCGAATCGAGCAGACTCGCGAGGTGGTGGCTCTTTTGAACCTCCTTGAACCCTACACGAGATGAGAAGTGATTGAGCGACGAGCGCGAAATCGCGAGTTCGTGATCGGCTTTGCACATGTAAGAAGCTGTACCACCCTTTCCATCCGGCAATTGACGTGGGCCGGCGGCATGGCGTTCAGAGTAAATCGTAGATGTGATTCCTAGCCGGGCTAGCATGCGTTGCGCCGCGCGCAAGTCATTAAGATCCGAGCAAGCGAGGCGAACCGAAATTCCCTTACGCAAGCCTCCTTGCACGGAGCCATCAGCATCGAACCAACCCTGTAAGAATCCGCAGACAAACTCGGAGGACGCCGCTTCGATCTGATCCGTGACGTGCTTTTCACGGGAAAGACCGAACTCGGTGGCTAGCCTTGCAAGATTCTCTGAGCTGATGCTCACTAGTTCGCGTTCTAGGACTACTGTCCCACGCATGTCTGCCCGAGCACCGATACTCTCTTTGATATCCGCGATGGCGGAGGCAGCCATTTCAGGAGCCGACGACCCCCAATATTGCAAGTGAGCGCGGCCTGTCGCAGGCAGGTGACCGTCGCCAAAGAGACTACCCAGAAGCCGGCCTTCGCGTGCATCGCCGCGTCCAGTCCACGTAAATTCGCCGTGCTCGTGTAGCACAATAGCGTCGCCAGCACGAAGCTCCGAGACAGGCTTCCAATCGCGACCATTCGCGCCATCGACTAAGACAGGGTGATCCGCCGTGGCCTTCAGTTCTTGGCCGCGAGAAGTCTTAATTGAGTAGACTGGTTTGACGCCAGTAAAGAAGAAGCCGGAATCCGTCGACGCAAACGGCGTGCCGTTGACGATTGCATTAAAAGGAGCGCCGATAAGGTCGCGTACTCGACGAGCCCCATCGCTGGTTGTTATCCAGGTATCCGCGGTGACGCAAGGATTTGTCGCCTGAATTGGTCCAAGCCCCGGCAGCGGATTCACGCCCGGATGATCGAGGAACAAGACGCCCGGTTCACCGTTCTGCCACGCGCCTTCCACGATCGCATCCCAAATCTCGCGAGCGCGGACCGTACGCACGACCGTCTTCGTACGTGGATCGCGAAGTTCGAAATCGCCGTCGGCTTTCACCGCGGCCATGAACGCATCGGTGACGCCGATCGAGATGTTAAAGTTGTTAATTTGCGTCTGCAGCAACTCTTGCTTGATGTGCGCGAGCTCTTCGGGCGTATAGCGGCCCGTGTCGCTCATGCGATTCCAGAGCGCGCGGTTCTCCGCGTCGAGCTCTTTCTTGCAGCTCATGAAGTGGAAGATATCGGGATGATCGACTTTGAGCACGCCCATGTTTGCGCCGCGGCGAACACCGCCCTGCTTGATCGAATCCGTCGCCGCGTTGAAGACCTTCATGAACGAAACAGGTCCGGACGCGTCCTTGCCCGTCGAAAGTACTTCCGCGCCCTGGTGCCGCAACTCGGAAAACGCAAATCCCGTCCCGCCTCCCGATTTCTGAATCAGCGCCATCGCCTTCAGATTATCAAAGATCCCCTCGATCGAATCCGGCACCGGCAATACAAAACAGGCCGACAGCATCGAAAGCGGGCGCCCCGCATTCACGAGACACGGCGTGTTGGGCATGAAGTCACGGCGCGCCATCATCCCGTAGAAAGCCTGGCTCGTCGCCGACGCGACCGCATCGGGATCGCGGCCGGCTTTCGTAGCGTAGGGGCGCTCCGGTTCCGCGATCGCCGAGGCCACGCGCCACAAGAATTGCCGCGGGTTCTCGACGGTGCCGTCGGGCCGCTTGGCAAAATAGCGCTCCTTGAGCACTCGCATCGCGTTTGCATCGAACGAGGGCTCGACGAGCCCCGCGGGCAGCGGTGCGCTCGGGGCCGGCGAATGGGACATCAGCACGTTCCTTTGTAGAGGTGTCTACAGCGTCGACGATGCGAACACCTGTTCGATAGGAACAGAAGTCTCATCAGGGCTCGGTACCGGATATTGTACCGCGCTCGGGGCCCGGACACAAGATGTAGTGGTGCAGAAGTCCGAGGAACAGTTTGTGAGTAAGCTCTGCGTAAGCGGAGTTTTCTGTGGACAGCGGTGGAACAGCCCCTTCCGGTGTAGCAAACGAGGTGTTTCGCCCGGACGGCTTTGCCGAACGCCTCAGCGGCGTGTCCCTCGACGCGCTCGCCGCGCGCGGCATGCGCGGGATCATCGTCGACCTCGATAATACCCTCGTGGGCTACGGCCAAGACCATATGGCCGGCGACGACTCCGACTGGATCGCTAGCGCCCTCGCGCGCGGCTTTCGCGTGTGCCTGGTCTCGAACAATTTTCCGGACCGCGTGCTGCGTATCGCCCGGGAACTCGGCGTGCCCGCGATTCCGAACGCCCTCAAGCCGCTGCCCGGCTCGTTCTCCCGCGCGCTCCGCTTGCTCGAAACGCCGCGGGACCGGACGGTCGTCGTCGGCGACCAGCTCTTCACCGACGTCTTGGGCGCAAAGCTGCTCGGCCTGCACTCCATCCTAACCCAACCGATCGTTGCGAAGGATTGGCTCGGCACCCGCGTCTTACGGTTTTTCGAACGCCTCTTTCTGGGCAAGGACCGGTAGTATGGATCAACCGTTGCCCGTTTATGTCTTTGACCTCTACGGCACGCTGCTCGACTATCGTTCGCTGCGCTCGCGTTTCGAAGGACTGGTCGCCGATCCCGACGCGCTCGTGACAACCTGGCGCGAGAAGCAGCTGCAGTACGCGCTCGCGGCGAGTGCGATGCACCGCTACCACGATTTCGACACGCTGACAGGCGCCGCGTTCGCGTATGCCGCCGACCGGCACGGCCTCCCAGCGACCGACGCCGCGCGCGACGCGGCGCGCGAGGCGTGGACGGCGTTACCCGCATTTCCCGACGTACCCCGGGCGCTCGAAGCACTCCGCGCGCGCGGTCACCACACCGCCATCTTGTCGAACGGCACGCTGCGTTCGATCGAACGAGGCCTCAGCGCCGCCGGCATCGCCGGCTGTTTCGATGCGCTGCTTTCCGTTGATTCCGTGCAGGTCTATAAACCGGACCCGCGCGTGTACGCCCTCGCGACCGAACACTTCGGGGTCCCCGCGCGCCGCATCGTGTTCGTTTCCTCGAACGGATGGGATGCCACGGGCGGAGCGGAATTCGGCTTTTCGACCGTTTGGTGCAACCGCGCAGGTTTGCCGGCCGAACGCATCGGCGCCCCTCCGCACCGCGTCGTCGCCAGCCTTGAAGCGCTGGTCGATGGCTGAACCGTTTATGCGGCTCGCCGTGATCGGTGATCCCGTCGATCACAGCCGCAGTCCCGAACTCCACCACGCCTTTCTCACTGACACAAACCTGCCCGGCAGCTACGAGCGAATCACCGTTCGCGCGGGTGAGGGGGCGCGCTCGATCGACGCGCTGCGCGCGCAGGGCTACCTCGGCCTCAACGTCACGACCCCGCTCAAAGAAGAGGCGTTTGCCCGCGCGGACAGCCACGACGAAATGGCGCTCGCTACCGGCTCCGTGAACACGCTGCTATTCTCGCGCACGATCGCCGGCTATAACACGGACGGCGCCGGCACCCTCGGCGTGCTCTCCGACGCCGGCCTGCGAGGGTTCGCCGGCGCACGCGTTCTCGTGCTCGGCGCGGGGCCGACGGCTCGCTCGGCGATCGTCGCACTGCGGCTCGCCGGAGCTCACGTGTGGCTGTGGAATCGCACGGGCGACCGAGCGAAGGCGATCGCACGGGTCTTTGCGGCGCGCACGTTTGCGGGCGATACCGCCTTCGATGCGGTCTTCTCGGCACTGCCGCCGGACGTCACGCCGAACGACACCGCGCTCGTGCAGTCGTTGCACGACACACCAATTTTCGTCGATGCAAACTACGGCGCGCGCGCGACCCTCGCGGCCGCGCTCGGTCGCGGCGGGGTCGACGGAACACGCATGCTCGAGCACAGCGCGCGCGCGTCGTTCGACCTGTGGCGCGCGAGCCTCGCCGATATCTTGAGTGAATCCGTTTAGGCCGATTGCGCCGCGGCCTCCTCCAGCACATCCGTTGGAAGGAAGCGCACGCAGAGCACGGCGACGTCGTCCATTGCAGCCTTCTTTTCGAGCACCGCGTCGATCAGAGCGCGAGCCGGGTTTTCCTGGTCGACATCGAGCCGCGCAAGTGCAGCGCGAAGGCGGCGCTGACCTTCGGCGATATCGCGCGTCGCTTCGACCAGACCGTCCGTGAAGAGCACGAGCGTACACTGCAGCGGCAGCGCGATGCTGCGGACGGGCCGCTCGTTCCCCGCCCGAACGCCGAGCAGGATACCCGCCGTCGGCAACTCTTCGATGCGGCCGTCCTCGTGGCGCAGCACGGGGCCAGGATGCCCGGCGCTCGCATAGGCAAAGCTCTGCGCAGCGGGATCGAAGACGGCGGCGAGAGCGGTCGAAAAGCCGTCCGGATCATGCAGGAGCAACGTTGCATCGGCAACCCGAAGCATCAGGCTCGGGTCGGCATAGACCATCGCCGCCGCTTGCATCGCTTGCCGCAGCTTGGTCATCGAGACGGCGGCGTGCAAGCCGTGGCCGAGCACATCGCCGACCGAAAAGATTACCCGGCCGTCGGGAAGCTCGAACGCGTCATACCAGTCGCCGCCGATGGTCGCTTCGGCGCTGCCGGGCCGATAATCGGCCGAGAGACGCAGGCGATCAAACGTCGGCAGCGTCGCCGGCAGCGACGCGGCTTGCAGCGTCGCCGCGATGTTGCGCTGATATTCGTACAGCCGCGCGTTTTCGATCGCGGCTCCCGCTCTGCGGCCGAGTTCCTCGATCAGAAAGAGATCCTCGGCTTCGTACCCGTGATCGAACCCGGGCCGATATGCGAGTTCCGTCGCGAGGACGCAGGTCAATGCGCCGAGGACCTTGCCTCGCGCCACGAGCGGTACCGTCACCCACGAGCGAACGCCGAGGGAGCGCAACACGTCCGCGTGGTCCGGCCCGAGCGATGCGGCGACAAGCCACGCATCGCTGACGTCGGTCACGAGTGTCGATGCGCCGTCCCAAAAGGCCGCGATGATGGGGTGGGCGCGGTGTCCGAGGTCGGGTACGAAGTCGGACAGGCGAGCCACAAAGTGCCGCTTTGCCGGGTCGATGTGGTACGTCGCCATGCGCTTGATCTCGCGACGTTCTCCGCCGGCTTCCGGAAAGACGTCGATGAGACAATACGTCGCAAGGCGGTGAACGACGAGCTTCGCAAGCTCTGCCAGCGCTTCATCGTATTCGAGCGTATGCGAAAGCGCGGCCCCGGCGTCGAGCAACGCGCGGCTGCGAGATTCCGCGCGCAACCGCACCGAAAGATATTGCGCGATGGCCGCAAAATACTGGAGGCCGTCGGCCTGCGGCGGCAGTCGAAAGACTTCGAGTTCGACGGCGATCGGAGCACCCGTGCGCATGTTCCGAAGGCGTAGGGTTCCGTGCCAGCGACTGCCGCGCTCGACATCCGCCAGCACGGCGTCACGGACGAACGCTCGATCCTCGGCTGCGAAGAAGTCCAGAAACGTGGTGCGTGCAACGTCGAGCAGGACGCCGGCCTCGACGAGTTGGCGCCCCCGATCGTTGAGATACACCGCCTCGCCCGCAGGCGAGAAGATCGCAACAAAGTCGACGCGCCATTCGACCACGGAACTCAGCAGTTCGCCAAGGGCCGCGGACATACCCGAATCGTGCGTGCTCATCGGAGTCGCCTTTCGAGGAGGCGGTTTCGCGCGGGTTGTATTATGAAGCTCCTAACCAAGGGCGCGGGAACGCACACCACGAGGTAACGTATTGGATCAGTCGGCGGCGCCGTACGAGCGTGACGGTGTCCTCATCATCCCGCTCTCGGGACAATTCGATGTGGGCAACGTGGGCGACCTTGAACGGCATCTGAGCGAAGTTTCGACCGGCAGGACGGTCCTTGATTTCGGCGATACCGGCTACATCGATAGTTCCATCCTCGCCGTGCTCATACGGCGTAAGAAGGCCATGGGCGCGAGCGTCGGCTTCGCGGTCCCCAAGAGTTCGAACGTGCGGCTGATTTTCGAGATCGCGGGCCTGCTCGATGTCCTCGGAGTCGACGACTCCCTCGATCAAGCAGTGAAGAGAATGGCGGAGGTGCGACTCGAAGCGGGCTAAACGGGGAACGTTACGAGCGTGGATCGCACATGGCTCTTCCTTGCGGGGGACGTTCGAGGAGTGACGGCGGCCCGCCGCGAGTTCACCTCGTACCTGCGGTCCGTCGCGAACAGTGAAGCCAACCTCGACGCAGCTGCGCTGATCTTCGGCGAGCTGATCGCGAACGCCATCATGTACGGCCGCGATCCCATCACGGTGAGCGTGGACTCGCGGGCTCCCTACGCGCTCCTGATCGTCGAAGACGGCGGGCTCGGGTTCGTCCGCGAAGATCTGCGTCCCCTCGACACAACGTCGACCGGCGGGCGCGGCTTCGCGATCGCCACGAACCTGGCGCGCTCGCTCCACGTCGAGCGCCTGCCCGGCCGGTTTCGGATCACGGCCGAGCTACCGGTGAAGATTCGCCCGGACGCCTAATGGCGGCGGCACGGCCCCCCGATCGCCCCCGGGCCCGGACTCCCGGGCCCCGGGGCTTCTCGTATGGCGGAGAGGGGGAGATTCGAACTCCCGAGACCTTTGACAAGTCTGCTCGCTTTTTGTTGAAACCGGGGCGGCACGGCCCCCCGATCGCCCCCGGGCCCGGACTCCCGGGCCCCGGGCTTCTCGTATGGCGGAGAGGGGGAGATTCGAACTCCCGAGACCTTTGACAGTCTGCTCGCTTTTTGTTGAAATCGGGGCGGCACGGCCCCCCGATTGCCCCCGGGCCCGGACTCCCGGGCCCCGGGCTTCTCGTATGGCGGAGAGGGGGAGATTCGAACTCCCGAGACCTTTGACAGTCTGCTCGCTTTCCAAGCGAGTGCATTCGACCACTCTGCCACCTCTCCGTGCCTTGGCCGGCGGGGTTTGTTCCGGGCGGGGCTCTAAATTCCCGTAGCGTTTAGCTCGGCTATGAAGGCTTGGACTCGGGGGTTTAGGTACCAGCGCTCGAAGGGGCCGACGATGGCCGGAAGGGCGCGCAGGCGGGCGGCGTGCTTTTCGAGTTGGGCCGGGTCGGGGTCGGCAGAGGAGAGTTCGGCGTGGAAATCGCCGAGGGCGGCGTTGGATTCGACGTGGCCGGCAGCGGCCTCGCGCAAGGCGTCCAGGGGCATTTCGGGGCGATCGGATTGCATGCGGGCTAGATTCCCGCGGGATGCCAGATGGTCTTTGTTTCCACGAACGCGGCGACGTGGGCGAGGTCCGCACTTTCGGCGCCGAACCATTCCGGCGCCGAAACGGAGGCCCAGGTCTGCGTGCGCTTGAGATTGTCGGCGGCGAGGCGCTCGAGTTCCGCAGCAAACGACGCGTCGAGGCCGTAGGTCGAAAGCGCGTTGACGTCCATGTGGCGCGCGAGGTGCGGTGCGATCTCGATGCGGCGGCCGGTGAGGATGTTGACGGTGCCCGGCGGTATGTCGCACGTGGCCAAGCATTCGGCGAAGACGATCGCGCTGCGCGGGTCCAGCTCCGATGCGATGGCGACGACCGTGTTGCCGGAGACGAGCGGCGGGATGACCGATGCGACGAGTCCGAGCAGGGAAGGCTCGTCCGGCGTCACGATGCCGACGACCCCCATCGGCTCGGGCGTCGAGTAGTTGAAGTACGGCCCGGCGACGGGATTACGCGACGAGAGCACCGCCGCGTACTTGTCGCACCAGCCCGCGTACCATAACGTCCGGTCGATCGCTGCGACCGTCTCCCGCAAGGCAACGGCTTCGTCCGCCTTCGTCCCGAGGCGCAATCGTTCCACGAACTCCCCGCGCCGCGCGTCCATCATCTCGGCGAGGCGGTAGAGAATCAGGCCGCGGTTCATCGGCGTCATCGTGGACCAGCGCGCGAACGCTCCACGTGCGGCGACGACGGCATCGCGCAAATCCTTGCGCGACGCGCGCGCCACGTTGGCCGAGTCGTCGGTCCCGGCCGCGAAAATGTCGCTGCGTCCCGATTCCGAACGCACGAACGCACCGTCGACGTACAGCTTGTACGTCTTGCGAACGTCAAGTCGCAGGGGCTCGCGTATCTTCGGCACGTCGCGAGGCTACGGCGACCGAGCGACGTCGCCCTCTCAAAGGAGACCGCGCGGCCAATGCTTCATCATCTCGGCGGCGGGGTATACCAGGGCTGGGGCGGGGGAACTCGTTCGGCCCGAAGTCGTTGTTTGAGATGCTGTTTTGAAATGAGGGGAGTCGCAATCGAATGAGCGCTGCGGTGGAAAGTAAGAAAAACGGTAAGAAGAAGCCGTTCCTGACAGACGTGACCGAGCTGCGTAAGCGGGCCCGCGCGCATATCGAGAAAGGGGCCATCACCGAGAACTACACGGGCGACGTGGAGCAGGCGATCGATATCTTGCAAAACGTTCTCGCGACCGAAATCGTGTGCGTGCTTCGCTACACGAGCCATGCGATCGCTGCGGTCGGCATCGATAGTGAAAGCGTCAAGGAAGAGTTCATGGAGCACGCAGCCGAGGAGCAGGGGCACATGCAAAAAGTAGCCGAGCGTATCAATCAGCTCGGCGGAAAGCCGAACTTCAATCCGGCCGGCCTCGATACGCGCTCGGCCTCGGAATACGGATCGGCCGAACATCTCATCGATATGATCAAAGAAAATCTTATCGCCGAGCGGATCGCGGTCGAGCATTACCGCGACCTTATCCGCTATTTCGCCGAGAACGATCCCACGACGCGCATCATGCTCGAGGGAATTCTCACAAACGAGGAAGAGCACGCGAGCGACATGCACGATCTTCTCGTGGCTCACGAAGGGATGCCGTTCCTCAAGAAATAGGTACCGCGCAGGACCGTCCGGTCGAGCGCCGCAAAGCCCCGTCGGCATGATCGATGGGGCTTTTCGTGCTGAGAAGTCGTACGAACTCGTGGTGGTCCGGCACGGGCGTACGTCGTGGAATGAGAGCGGCCGCTTTCAGGGACACGCAGATATTCCACTCGATGAAACCGGCCGGACGCAGGCGCGGGCGCTTCACGCGTACCTTTCGAATCGCACGTTCGCGCGAGCGATCGCGAGCGATCTCGGGCGGGCCCGCGAAACCGCGCAGATCGTTCTCGGCGGCCGCGCGCTGGAACTCGAAACCGACGTGCGTTGGCGCGAGATGCGCTTCGGTACGTGGGAAGGCCTCACGTGGGCGGAAATCGTCGCACGGCATCCGGAGCATGCGGAACGCAGTGCCAAAGCGCCGAAGTTTTTCACGCCCGTAGGCGGCGAGTCGTTCGGGGACGTGTGCGAGCGCGTGGGCGAGGCGGTGCGCGATCTGTCGGACCGCGCGCGCGACGGCGATCTCGTGCTGATCGGCACCCACGCGGGGCCGCTGCACGCCTTGTTGCGCGTCACGCTCGGCGCGACCGAAGCGGATGCACTTGGCGTGCGTTTCGATCCCGCAACCGTAACGCGCATCGCGCTTTCACCGGAAGGCGCGCGCGTGCTCGAGCTCAATCGCTCGGCGCCCGCCGTCGCATGAGGATCGAACCGGTGGACGGCGGCGCCGCGGCGGCGGCTCGCACGCGCATCGACGCCCTCACGAAGCCCGTCGGATCGCTCGGTCGCATTGAAACGCTCGCCGTGCGGCTCTGCGCGATCGCCGGGCGCGTGATCGACCGCGCGTATGAGAAGAAGGCGATCTTGGTTGGAGCGGCCGATCACGGCGTCGCGCTCGAAGGCGTGAGCGCCTATCCTTCGGAGGTGACGCCGCAGATGGTTGGCGCCTTCCTCGCCGGTCATGCCGCGATCAGCGCGTTTGCACGGACGGCGCGCGCTGAAGTATTCGTGGCGAATTTCGGCGTCGCGGCCGACCTCGCGCCGCACCCGCTGCTGATCGACGCGGCCGTGGGCCGGGGCACCGCGAACCTGGCGCGGGGTCCGGCGATGGATGTCGCGGACGTGCATCGTTCGCTCGCAGCGGGCGCAGCCGCGCTCGATTTCATCCTTGCCGGTAGCCCCTACGATGTCATCGCGCTCGGCGACATGGGCATCGGCAACACGACGAGTGCGGCCGCCATCACGGCCTTGTGTTCAGGCGCATCGGCAGACGCCGTGACCGGGCGCGGCACCGGCATCGACGACGATCGTCTGCGACATAAACGCGAGATCGTGGCGCGCGCGATCGAGCCACTCGGGAACGCATCGTGGGAAGCGATAGCGGCCGCGGTCGGCGGGTTCGAAATTGTCGGCTTGGCGGGCGCGCTCTTGCGTGCGGCGAGTTTACGGCTGCCCGTGGTCCTCGACGGGTTCATCGTTTCAGCCGCGGCATTGCTCGCGCAGCGCATCGAACCGCGCTCCATCGACTACTGCATTGCCGCGCATCGATCGCGCGAGCCGGGCCATCGCGTCGCGCTCGACGTTCTCGGCCTCGTTCCCTTATTGGATCTCGATCTGCGCCTCGGCGAAGGGAGCGGCGCGGCACTCGCCCTGCCGCTCGTCGAAGCGGCGACGCGTATGATCGCCGAGATGAAGACGTTCGCGGAAGCCGGCGTCGCGACGGCGGACGACGTACGCAGCGCCTAAGACGCTTCTTCGCCGCAATCGGCGCCGCGTTTGCCTACTTTTCGATCTTTCCGGCCGGAGCGTTCGCGCGGGGCCCCGCACCGGAGGCCGGCGCGTTGCTTGCGTTACCGCTTGTCGGCGCGGTCATCGGGGCACTCGCTGGGTTCGTTGCGCTCGGCGTATCGCGGTTCGCGCCGCATTCTCTCGTCGCAGCAAGCGCCCTTGCGGTAACGATCGTCGCGAGCGGTGCAATCCATCTCGACGGCTTCCTCGATGGCTGCGACGCCTTTTTCGCAAGCGTATCCGCGCCGCGGCGCTTGGAGATTCTCAAAGATCCGAGTCACGGCACGTTCGCGCTCGCGGGGCTGCTGGTGCTCGCCGCCTTTTGGTACGCGGCGCTCGTGGAGTTGCCCGTTGCGACCTACCCCGCGACCCTCGCTCTTGCGGGCGCACTCGGCCGGGCGGCCGCGCTGCTGGGTGCGGCGATCTATCCCTCAAGCCGCGGCCGCGTCGACGGCGGCGGTCTGCTGCTCGTGCTCGCGACGATCGGATCGGCCGCGTACCTGCTGTGCCCGCTCGCCCTCGCGTTCGTCCCGGCGGCGCTCCTGTTTTCGTGGCTGCTCGCGCGCTGGATCGCGGAGCGCTGCGGCGGCGTGGTGCCCGGTGACGGCTTCGGGTTCATCGCAACGGTGCTCGACGTCTCGCTCGTGAACGCGGCGGCCCTGCTTTGGTGGGCAGGCCGTTGGCCCGGCCATGGGTAACGGCGCCCGGGATGGCCTCCCAAAACGTCACGAACTACCTGCACTTGCCGATCGGGTCGAAATCTCCCGAGGAGATCAACGTCGTCGTCGAGATCCCGCAAGGCTCGCGCAACAAATATGAATACGACAAACAGCTCGATGTGTTCCGGCTCGACCGGGCGCTGCACTCACCGATCTACTATCCGGGCGACTACGGGTTCGTGCCGCAGACGCTCGCCGAGGACGACGATCCGCTCGACGTGCTGATCCTCGTGATCCAGCCGACGTTTCCGGGTTGCCTCGTCGTCGCGCGTCCGATCGGCATTCTCAAGATGATCGACGATGGGAAGCCCGACGATAAGATCCTCGCCGTTCCCGTCGGAGAACCCGCCTATCACGACGTCCACACGAGCTCGCAGATCTTCCCGCACACACTGCGAACGATCTCGCATTTCTTCGAAACCTACAAGACGCTCGAAGGGAAGCAGACGAGCACGCAAGGCTGGCAGGATGCCGCGGCCGCGCGCCGCTCGATCGTGGAATCGTTCGAACGGTTTAAGGAAGTAAACCCGGAATTCGACGTATCGCCGAAAAATCCGTAAGCGCCGCGCCGTACGGCTCGCCGTGCAGCGCGGTCGCGAAGAGCTCGGCCGTATCGACGAGCCGCGGGCCCGGGCGGTTGACGTAGGCGTTTCCGTCGATCGCGTAGACGCGCCCCGCGCCGACCGCGCGCAGCGCGGTATACTGCGCGACGTTGCCGAGCAACGCGATCGCGCGCAAGGTCGCATCGAGATCGAATCCGCAGGGCGCAACGATGATCACGTCGGGATCGGCGGCGGCGATCGCGGGCCAGGAGAGGACCACAGAATTCTCGCCGTGATTCCCTAGCACGGGCACGCCGCCCGCAAGCTGCACGAGCGATGGCGTCCAGTGGCCGCCGCTCATCGGGGGATCGGTCCACTCGAGCACGAGTGCGCGCGGCCGGCTCCGGTCCGCGAAGTGCGCGGAGAGCGCGGCCGAACGCGTCCGCAAGCGTGCCACGAGTGCGTCCGCGGCGTCGCGCGTACCGGTGAGCTCGCCGAACGTTTCGATGTTCGCGTAGACGTCTTCGAGTGAGGAGGGCTCGAGCGACACGACGCGCGGATCGGAGCGAACGCGCCGCGCGGCGCGCGCCACGATCTCGTACGATACCGCGCAGACCTCGCAGAGTTCTTGCGTCACGATGAGATCGGGCGCGAGGCGTTCCAGCAGGCCGCTGTCGAGGGCGTACAGACTCGATCCGGCATGCAAGCTGGCGCGCACGTGGCGGTCGATCTCGGCCGAGTTCGCGGCCGGCGGTAACGCACTCGCGGTAAGGTGCGGCTTCATCTTGGCCTCGGGCGGAAAGTCGCACTCGTGCGTGACGCCGACGACGCGATCTCCGAGCCCGAGCGCGTATGCGATCTCGGTCGCACTCGGCAAGAGACTAACGATCCGGCGGGCGGGGGCGGTCCATGTATCGGTCACGACCAGTCCAATATACCCGCCAATGATTTGGCACTCCTACGGTGTAAGATGCGAGGCGTGCAGAAGATCAAAGTTGCCCGGCCGGTCGTGGAGCTTGACGGCGACGAAATGACGCGCGTTATCTGGCAGATGATTCGCGAGAAACTCATCTTGCCGTATCTCGACATCGATTTGAAATACTACGACCTCGGCATCGAGCACCGCGACGAGACCGACGACAAGGTCACCCTCGATGCGGCCCGCGCCATACGTCACTACGGGGTCGGCGTCAAGTGCGCGACGATCACGCCGGACGAAGCACGCGTGGCGGAGTTTCACCTCAAATCGATGTGGCGCTCCCCGAACGGCACGATCCGCAACGAACTCGACGGCACGGTCTTCCGGGAACCAATCATCTGCCGCAACGTGCCGCGCCTGGTTCCGGGGTGGACCGATCCGATCGTCATCGGCCGCCACGCCTTCGGCGATCAGTACCGGGCGACCGAAATGGCGATTCCGGGAGCCGGCACGCTGCGCTTGTCGTTCACCCCCGCGGATGGGGGCGCGCCGCTCGAACGCGAGGTGTTCGTTTTCCAGAAGCCCGGCATTGCGCTCGCGATGTACAACCTCGACGATTCGATCCGCGGCTTCGCACGCGCGTGTTTCAACTACGGTTTACAGCGGAAGTGGCCCGTCTATCTCTCCACCAAGAATACGATTCTCAAGACGTACGACGGCCGCTTCATGCAGATCTTCCAGCAGGTCTTCGACGACGAATTCAAGTCGCGTTTCGCGGCGTTCGGGGGTTCCTACGAGCACCGGCTCATCGACGACATGGTGGCGAGCTGTTTGAAGTGGTCGGGCAAATACGTTTGGGCTTGCAAGAACTACGACGGCGACGTGCAGTCCGATACGGTCGCGCAAGGGTACGGCTCGCTTGGCCTGATGACCTCGGTCCTCATGACGCCCGACGGCAACACGATCGAAGCGGAAGCCGCGCACGGCACGGTGACGCGCCACTATCGCATGCACCAGCGAGGTAAACCCACCTCGACCAATCCGATCGCTTCGATCTTCGCCTGGACGCGCGGCCTCGCGCACCGCGGCAAGCTCGATGAGACGCCGGACGTTACACGATTCGCGGAAACGCTCGAGCGCGTCTGCATCGATACGGTCGAGAGCGACAAGATGACGAAGGACCTCGCGGTCCTCGTCGGGCCCGAGCAATCGTGGCTCACGACCGAACAATTCCTCGCGGCCCTCGACGAGGAACTGCAGCACCGCATGTCGTGGACCTTCGCTTCGGCGGTCGGTGAGCGCGCTTCTGGGAGACTTGTCGAGCAGGCGTCGACCACTTAGCCTCTAAACTGGCGCAAACGGAAGGCTGGTGCCTGTGAAAGCGCCGATATCTCGGTTCTTTTCGGATTCGACGATTCTTCGGCATTTGCCGATCATTACGTACGTGATCGATTGCGACGGAGCGATCACGTTTGTTAACCACGAACTGGCCGCCGGCTGCGTTCTCGAGCCAGCGCCGAGAGCGGAATGGCTGCAAAAGCTGCACGCGGACGATCGAGAGCGCGTCGCGACGTGCTGGTCCGAAGCAGTCACTATCGGTGCGCCATACAACCTCGAGCTGCGCTTCCTGAGCGGGGGAGGGTACCGCTGGTTTGCGTGTCGAGGGACGCCGTTACGCG
>Ga0302326_10011619_pt1 | contig 18926 bp, 15 predicted proteins | sample Palsa_T0_3_FD_202264 | JGI IMG/M metagenome (GOLD analysis project Ga0302326, IMG submission 202264) | Peat permafrost microbial communities from Stordalen Mire near Abisko, Sweden - Palsa_T0_3 | ecosystem: Environmental > Terrestrial > Soil > Palsa > Peat permafrost | place: Sweden: Abisko...
CTCGTGCGGCCGGCGGAACCCGAGTTGGCGGCGTTGGCCCGCCTTCTGAACGAGGCCAAGCGCGTCACGCTGTTCTGCGGCCGCGGCTGTGCCGGCGCCCACGCCAGCCTCATGCGACTTGCAGAGACCCTCAAAAGCCCGATGGTGCATGCACTCGGCGGCAAGGAGCACGTCGAGTTCGACAACCCCTACGACGTCGGCATGACCGGGTTCATCGGCTTTTCCTCCGGTTACGCGGCCATGCACGCCTGCGACGTGCTGTTGATGCTGGGGACCGACTTCCCCTACAAGCAGTTTTTTCCGACCGAGGCCAAGATCGCCCAGGTCGACATCCGGCCGGAGAATCTGGGCCGTCGCTGCAAGCTCGACCTCGGCGTCGTGGGCGACGTTGGTGCGACCATAGACGCGCTGTTGCCGAATTTGACCGTGAAGACCGATCGGACGTACCTCGACGGCAGTCTGGCCCTCTATCGAAAGGCGCGCACAGGGCTGGATGACCTCGCCCGCGGCACGCCGGGAAACAAGCCCATTCATCCGCAATACCTCGCTCGCGTGCTCAGCGAGGCGGCGGCGGACGATGCCGTCTTCACGGCCGATGTCGGCACGCCCACCATCTGGGCGGCCCGCTACCTCGTGATGAACGGCCGCCGGCGTCTCGTCGGGTCCTGGGCACACGGCTCGATGGCCAATGCCATGGCGCACGCGATCGGAGCCCAGGCCGCCCAGCCGGGGCGCCAAGTCATTTCCATGTCGGGTGACGGCGGATTTGCCATGCTGATGGGCGACCTCATCACCCTCACCCAGATGAAGCTGCCGGTGAAAGTCGTGATCTTCAACAACGGCGTCCTGGGCTTCGTGGCGCTGGAGATGAAGGCGTCGGGCTTCGTCGAAACAGGTACCGATCTGCAAAATCCGGACTTCGCAGCCATGGCCCGCGCCATGGGCATCCACGCCATTCGGGTCGAGGATCCGGGAGACCTGCCGAACGCGATCCGCGACCTGCTGGCTCATGACGGCCCGGCCGTCCTCGACGTCGTGACCGCCAAGCAGGAGCTCTCGATGCCGCCGTCCATTGGCGTCGAGCAGATGAAGGGCTTCAGCCTCTGGGTGCTTCGGGCGGTGATGAGCGGCCGCGGCGACGAAGTGCTCGATTTGGCAAAGACGAACCTGTTACCGCGCTGAGCCGGGAGAAACCCTACTTTGCATGGGTTGAATGTTGAAAAAATCCCCTACCCCAGAGGGTGAAGCGCCCAGAGCCGTCACGGCGCGGCGCCGAGGATGCTCACGAAGCACTTGCGTACGCGTTCCTGGGTCTCGGCGAGATGGGCATCGAGCGCGGGAAAGTCCGGCACGTCGGCGGCCCGCGCGAGCAGGCTCAGCAGGCTGCTTCCGGCGGATTTGGGTTCGAACGGTCCTGAAAGGCACAGGCGCAGGATCTGGCCGATGTCGTGATAGAGGCGCTCGGCCGGCCGCAGCACTTCGGCATGCTCGACGCCGAGGATTCCGAGCCGCGCCGCCCGCTCCAGCACGCGTCCGGTCGAGGGATCGAGGATGCCCGGCTCCCGCGCAGCGTGGATGAGCTGGAGGTATTGCGCGATGAACTCGATGTCGAGGAGGCCGCCGACGGCGTTCTTGAGGTCCCACCGCGCGCCGTCGCCGCGCTCCGCCGCCACCGCCCGACGCATTTCCACGACGTCGCCGGCCACCATGTCGGGATCGCGCGGGCTGCACAGCACGTCGCGGATCACGGCTTCGACCCGCGCCGCGAGGCGGGGCGACGACGCGGAGGCGACCCGCGCGCGGGTGAGCGCCATGTGCTCCCAGGTCCAGGCCTCGTTGTTCTGGTAGTGGGCAAAGGCCGCGATCGAGGTCGCCACCGGGCCGGACCGCCCGGACGGCCGCAGCCGCATGTCGACATCGTAGAGGCGCCCGTAATTGGTCCGGGTCGTCATGGCGTTGACCAGGCGCTGGGTGAAGCGCGCGAAATACGGGGCGGCGTGGAGCGGGCGCGGCCCGTCCGATTCCGGATGCGCCTCGTCGAAATCATAGACGACGATCAGGTCGAGATCGGACCCCGCCGTCATTTCACGGCCGCCGAGCTTGCCCATGGCGAGCACCGCGCTGCCGCCGCCGGGCACCACCCCATGGATCGACTGGAACATCGCGCCGACCCGGCCGTGCAGCGCACGCACCACCGTGTCGGCCAGTCCCGCGAAGGCCTCGCCGGCCTGCTGCGCCGACACCGTTCCGGACAGGATGCGCGCGCCGATCAGGAAGATCTGTTCCTGGCCGAACAGGCGCACGCGGTCGAGGAAATCCTCATAGGAGCCCGCCTGCGCCAGCGACACCGAAAGCGTCGCCTCGAGCTTTTCGGGTCCCGGCAAGGCGCCGAAGAAAGTCGAGTCGGTGAGCGCATCCATCACCTGGGGATGCTGCGCCAGGGTATCGGCCAGCCGCGGCGCGGTGCCGAGCACGCGGGCGACCAGGGCGACGAGGTCGGGGTTCTGGCGCAGCAGCGAGAACAGCCGCGCCCCGCCATGCAAATTGCCGAGGAAGCGGTCGAAGCCCACCAGCGCAGCATCCGGATTTTCGGCGCGCGCGATGTGGTCGACGAGGACCGGGACCAGTTCCGCGAACACCGCGCGGGCCGCGGCCCCCTTGAGCGGGCGCGGCGCGCCGGCGAGCCAGCGCCGCACGATGGCGGAGGCCTCGACCGGCTGGCGGAATCCCATTTCGCTGAGCTTGTCGAGGGTTTCGTGGGAATCGCCGCCGGGCGGAAATACCAGGCCGCGGCGCTCGGCGGCGCGCAGTGGCGCATCCTCGAACAGGCGCACATAATGACGCTGCACCGCGCCGAGATGGCCGAGCAGCGCCTGCGCAAAGGCGTCGCGGTCGGGATAGCCGAGGAAACGCGCGAACGCCGCGAGTTCCGCCGGGGTCGAGGGCAACGTATGGGTCTGCTCGTCCGCGACCATCTGCAGGCGGTGCTCGACGGTGCGCAGGAACAGGTAGGCGCGTTCGAGATCGCCGCGCGCGGCGGCGTCGATCCAGCCGCCCTCGGACAGCGCGCGCAGGGTCGCGAGGGTTTCGCGGCTGCGCAACTGGGGATGACGGCCGCCGGCGATGAGCTGCTGGGTCTGGACGAAGAATTCGATCTCGCGGATGCCGCCGCGGCCGAGCTTGATGTTGTGGCCTTCGACCGCGACCTCGCCATGGCCGCGATAGGCCTGGATCTGGCGCTTCATCTCGTGAATGTGACCGAGCGCGGCGAAGTCGAGATATTTGCGCCAGATGAAGGGCGAAAGTTCCGCGAGCATCGATTCGCCCGCCGCGATGTCGCCGGCGCACGCACGCGCCTTGATCATCGCCGCGCGTTCCCAGTTCTGGCCCCTGCCCTCGTAATAATCGAGGGCGGCCGGAACCGAGATCGCGATCTGCGTCGCGGAGGGGTCCGGGCGCAATCGCAGGTCGACGCGAAACACGTAGCCCTGCGCGGTTCGCTCCTGCAGCATTTTGACGAGCTGGCGCGTCAGGCGCACGAACAGCCACCCCGGCTCGATGCCGCCTACCCGCGCGGGCGCGTCCGGCTCGAACACCACGATGATGTCGATGTCGCTGGAGTAGTTGAGTTCGCCGCCGCCCATCTTGCCCATCGCGAGCACGATGTAGCCGGAGCCCACGTCCGGCCGGTCGGGATCGGCCGGCGCGAGGTGGCCGGCACGGGCGGCGCCGGCCAGGAGATGGTGCACGGCGGCGCAGACCGCGGTGTCCGCCACGTCCGTCAGCGCCCGCGTGACCCGCAGCACGTCCCACAATCCGCCGATATCGGCGAGCGCCACCAGGAGGGCCGCCTGCGCCTTCATGTCGCGGAGAATCCGCATCGCATCGGCCTGGGAGGCCGTGGCGCGCACCTCGCTTGCGGTCCGGGCAAGGCACGCAGCGAGCTCCGCGTCGGGATCGGATTCCAGCACGGCGACCAGCCGATCGGGATCGGCCCGCGCGAGATCCCACAGATAGGGCGACGAGGATGCGATCGCCTCGACCAGCGCGGCGGCGCCTGGATGCGCCGCCGCGAGCGCACGCAGCGCCCGGCCGGCACCCGTATCGGCGATTTCGTCGAGCCACGCGGCGACGCGGGCGCGGCCCGTCGCATCGGCCAGCGCGCGCGGCGCCGCCCGCGCGGCGCAAGAGCCGGCGCCGCCGTGCGCCACCGTCACGCCGCCCGCGTGCTCGGCGTGCGCGGCAGCGCGATCTGCGCGGTGAGACCGGGCGCGTTGTCCTCGAGCTTGAGTTCGCCGCCATGGAGGCGGGCGACCGCGGAGACGAGGCTGAGGCCGAGGCCGGAGCCCGGCTCGCTTCGGCTCTGCTCGAGGCGGACGAACCGCTCGACCACCCGGGAGCGGTCGCCGGCGGGGATTCCCGGCCCGTGATCGCTCACCGTCAACGTGATCTGGTCCTTGTCGGCACCGGTCTCGACGAGGATTCCCGCCCGTTCTCCGTTGGCGGCCTTGGCGTCGGGGGCGGCGTATTTGATGGCGTTGTCGACGAGATTGGCGAGCGCCTGGCTGACCAGTTCGCGGTTGCCTTTCACGGTCGCATGTTCGCTGGCCTGGACCTGCAGGGTGAGGCCCTTGTCCTCGGCGAGCGGCTCAAAGAGGTCGCCGACGTCGCGGGCGACGTCGGCAATGTCGAATTCGGCCATGCCGTCGCGGATCTGGCCCGATTCGGCCCGTGCGATCATCAGCAGCGCGTCGAAGGTGCGGATCAGCCCAACCGATTCCTCGATCGTCTCTTCCAGGACGCGGCGGTAATCGGCGTCCGTCTTGGCCATGCGCAGCGCCGCCTCGCAGCGGTTGCGCAACCGCGTCAGCGGCGTCTTGAGATCATGGGCGACGTTGTCCGTCACCTCCTTCAATCCCCGCATCAGCGAGTCGATGCGTTCCAGCATGACGTTGAGGTTCAGCGCGAGGCGATCGAACTCGTCGCCGCTGCCGGTGACCGACAGCCGGCCGGACAGGTCGCCCGCCATGATGGTCTGCGCGGTCGCGGTCATGGCTTCGACGCGGTTGAGCACGCGACGGCTCACGAAGATGCCGCCGAGCACCCCGAGCACGACGACGAGCGCCACCGACCATCGTCCCGCCACCGCCACGATGTGGAACATGCGTTCGCGCTCGTCGAGGTCGCGCCCCACCAGCAGCCGGATGCCGCCGGGCAGCCGCGACACCCGCACCAGCGCATTGTGCTCGGCCGATTCCGGCTCTTCGAGGCGGCGGTAGGCAGTCTCGACCCAGCCCTGGGACTCCAGGATGCCGGGCTCCAGCGAGCCGACATTGCCGGCCAGCCCCTCCCCGGTCGGAGTCGTGACGAGGTAGAGGCTCGAACCGGGCCGCCGCGAGCGAACGTCGACGATCACGACGAGCCGCCTGATGCCGGCCTGGTTGTACTGACCGGTCAGCGCCGTGACCTCGGTGTCGACGGTGCCGACGATCTGTTCGTTGATGAGACGGCGGGTATTGAGGGCGAAATAGCCGACCAGGAAAGCCGCGAACAGCGCGAACACGACGAGATAGACGAGCGTCAACTGGAACGCCGTCGTGCGGAGGAGTTTACCGAGCGCCGTCACGTATCATGTATCCTGCCCCGCGCACCGTATGCAGCAGCGGTTGCGCGAATCCCTTGTCTATCTTAGAGCGTAGCCTCGATATATGCACATCGATGATATTGGTCTGCGGGTCGAAGTGATAGTCCCAGACGTTTTCCAACAGCATGGTCCGGGTCACCACCTGGCCGGCATGCTTCATCAGGTATTCGAGCAACCTGAACTCGCGCGGCTGCAACGAGATCTCCTCACTGCCGCGGACCACCCGGTGCGACAGGCGGTCGAGCTCGAGATCGGCGACCCGGTACTGGGTTTCCTCGCCGCGGCCGGTATGCCGCCGCGCCAGCACCTCGACCCGCGCCAGCAGCTCGGAGAACGAGTAGGGCTTGGGCAGGTAGTCGTCGCCGCCGGCGCGCAGCCCGCGAACCCGGTCGTCGACCGCGCCCAGGGCCGACAGGATGAGCGCCGGCGCCGCATTGCCTTTCGCCCGCAGTTGCCCGATCACCGCGAGGCCGTCGAGCTTCGGCAGCATGCGATCGATGATGAGGACATCGTAGCCGCCGTCGAGCGCTAGGCTTAGCCCTTCCTCGCCGTCGGCCGCGTGATCGGCCACATGGCCGACCTCGCGGAACGCCTTGACCAGGTATTCAGCCGCATCGCGGTCGTCTTCGATGATCAACAATCGCATTGCGTCCACCGTACTGCCCCGGAACCTTGGCGGACCGGGACCGGCCATCTACCGTGGCTGAAATCTATTTAACAATCCCCTCCAAACAAACCACGACTCCTGACCTACGAAAGGGCGGCGGGTGATCCCGCCGCCCTTTCGACCAACAGACCCCAGCGGGGGCGATGGATGCCGGGCTCTTTTGGTTCCTGCTTTTCATTCAGGGGACGGGCCGAAGCCCGTCCCCGACGGAAGCCGCCGCCTTGGGGGCGACACGCGGCGACGGCTGCCCGTTACCTCATGCGTTGCCGAGAGGTACGGCGACGAACCGCGTCGCCTGGCCCGACTTGACCCGCATCAATACCGTACGCTTGCCGCCCGCATGCGCGTCGGACACCGCCTTGCGCACCTCGGCCGGCGAGGAGACCAGCTTGCCGTTGACGTCGAGGATGACGTCCCCGCTCTTGACCCGATCACCGGCCGTGCCGTTGGGATCGACCGAGGTCACCACGACGCCTTCGCCGCCGTTCTTGGCCGGCGCAAGCGAGAGGCCGAGCCTCGGCACATCGGTGCTGCCCTGATCCTCATGCTCCTCGACGTTGGCGCGCGCCTGGCGCTCCCGCGGCAGTTCGCCGAGGGTGAGCGTCAGGGCTTCTTCCCTGCCGTTGTGGACGACGCCGAGCTTGACCGAGGTACCCGGCGCGAGCGAACTGATGCGCCGGGCCAGCGTGCGGGCGTCGTCGACCGTGTCGCCGTTGACCGAGACGATGACGTCGCCGGCCTTGATGCCGGCCTTGTCCGCCGGGCTCCCGGATTGCGGCTCCGCCACCAGCGCACCGCGGGCATTCTTCATGCCCAGGCTGTCGGCGATATCGGCGGTGACCGGCTGGATCTGCACGCCGATCCACCCGCGGGTGACCGCGCCGTGATCGCGCAACTGCGCCACCACGGTCTTGACCGTTTCGGCCGGAATGTCGAAGGCGATGCCGACATTGCCGCCCGACGGCGAGAAGATCGCGGTGTTGACGCCGATCACGTTGCCGTCCACGTCGAAGGTCGGGCCGCCGGAATTGCCCTTGTTGACGGCCGCATCGATCTGGATGAAGTCGTCATAGGGGCCGGCGCCGATGTCGCGGCCGCGCGCCGAGACGATGCCCGCGGTGACGGTGCCGCCGAGGCCGAAGGGATTGCCGACCGCGATTACCCAGTCGCCGATCCGCGGCGACTGATCGCCGAAATGCACGTACGGGAAGTCGCTGCGGCCGCTGACCTTGATCAGCGCGATGTCGGTGCGCGGGTCGGTGCCGATCACCTTGGCGGTATAGTTCTTGCCGTCATCGGTGGTCACCTCGACGCTCTCGGCCTTGTCGACCACGTGATTGTTGGTCACCGCGTAGCCGTCGGCCGTGATGAAGAAGCCGGAGCCCTGGCCGGTGGCGTATTGCCGACGCTGGCGCGGCGCGCCGTTTTGATCGGGCCTGCCGCCGGGACCGGGCTGCGCGAAGCGGCGGAAGAAATCCTCGAACGGCGAACCGCGCAGCGGATTGTCATCGCCATTGAAGTTGAAAGTCATCGAGTCGGAGGGCGCCTCCATCTTGACGCGGACCGACATGACCGCGGGCTTCACCTTTTCCACGATGTCGGCAAAACCGACCGGACGCTGGGCACTCTGGGCATAGGCCGGCGCAAACAGCACATCGCTCGCGCTGTTGGGCACAAGACCGTGGCCGGCGAGCATCGCGGCAGTCCCGAGGCCGGCGACGGTTGCGAGAATCGCAAGGCGACGCCTGGACAGGACGCGACGCCCCTGTTGGGATGCATTCGCAATCATGAGAAATCTCCGTGCATATTGTTGTATTTGGGAGGGAGCCCAGGAGCCCCCACCAGTGGACTCTTGCAAGCCAGGATGGGGAGCGCCGCCTTACCGCAGTCTGACCGCGGGATTAAACTTTGGTAACATCTGCGCGTTCGAGCTAAAGTCTAAATATAACAATCAGATCAATCGCTTGTATTAATCGCAGTGGCGAGCTCGGAGAGCCCCCTTCACGAACTTTTGTCGATCATCTCGCTGAGCCGCCGCTCTTCCTCCGGGCTGAGCGGCACCGGCCCGGCGACGCCGAATCGGCGGCGGCGGACCGCGGCGAACATGGCGATGGCGCCGGCCAGCAGGGCCGCCGCGGGCGTGAGCCAGAGCAGAGCGGTGTGCCACTCGAACGGCGGCTTGAGGAGAACGAATTCGCCGTAGCGCGAGACCAGGAAATTCAGCACCTGTTCATCGCTGTCGCCCGCCGTCAGCCGCTCGCGCACCAGGATGCGCAGGTCGCGCGCCAGGGGCGCATCGGAATCGTCGATCGACTGGTTCTGGCACACCATGCAGCGCAGTTCCCGCGACAGCCCACGGGCCCGCGCTTCGAGGGTCGCGTCGGTGAGGACCTCGTCGGGCTGCACCGCGAGCACCGGATGTACGACGCCCAATACCGCACCCCAGCATGCGAGCGCGATCACCGCATTTCGCCACGCGCGCATGCGCTCACTCCGCCGGCGCCATCGCCGTTTTGATGCGCGCCGGCTTGGGCGCTCCGACGCGCAGGCGCCGGTCGGACAGGGAGAGCCCGCCGCCGATCACCATGACGACGCAGCCGAGCCAGATCAGCAGCACCAGGGGCTTGTAATAGAGCCTGACGGCCGCCGAGCCGTCGGGATTGAGTTCCCCCAGCGACAGATAGAGTTGACTGAAACCGCGCGCCATCAAGGCGGATTCGGTGGTCGTGGTGCCGCGGGAGCCGAAGGTCCGTTTCGACGGCTGCATCACGCCGATAACCTCGCCGTGGCGGCGCACCGTGAAGGTGGCGGCGACCTCCTTGTAGTTAGGCCCGTTGCGATCGGTGGTGCCGTCGAAGGTGAAGTCGTAATTGTGAATCGCGATCTTGTCGCCGGGCTTCACCGACACGATGCGTTCGGCGTTCCATTGCGTCTCGCCGACGATGCCGAGCAGGGTGATCCCGAGGCCGAGATGGGCGAATGCGGTGCCCCAGGCCGAGCGCGGCAAGCCGGCCGCCCGTCGCGCGACGCTCATCAGCGGCGCCCGCAACAGGCCCGTGCGTTCGACGATGTCGGTGATCGAGCCGGCGATGACGAACAGCGCCAATCCGATGCCGAATGGCGCCAGCAGCGGACGTCCTTCCACCACGAAAGTCGCCGCGGCCCCGATCAGCGCGACCACGAAGGCCCCGCTCAAGCGCTGGGCGACGCCCGCGAGATCGCCGCGCTTCCACGCCAGCAGCGGCCCGAACGGCAGCGCGATCAGGAGCGCCGCGAACAGCGGCCCGAAGGTCGCATTGAAGAAGGGCGGCCCGACCGAGATTTTGTCACCAGTCAGCGCCTCCAGCGCCAGCGGATAGAGCGTTCCGACGAATACGGTGGCGCAGGCGGCGGTGAGGAACAGATTGTTGAGCACCAGCGCTCCCTCGCGCGACACCGGCGCGAACAGGCCGCCTTGCCGCAGCAAGGGTGCCCGCCACGCGAACAGCGCCAACCCGCCGCCGATGAAGGTGACGAGGATCGCCAGGATGAATATGCCGCGCATCGGGTCGGAGGCGAAGGCGTGCACCGAGGTGAGCACGCCGGACCGCACCAGGAATGTGCCGATCAGCGACAGCGAGAAGGTGAGGATCGCGAGCAGGATGGTCCAGATCTTCAATGCCTCGCGCTTTTCCATCACCACGGCGGAATGCAGCAGCGCGGTACCGGCCAGCCAGGGCATCAGCGAGGCGTTCTCCACCGGGTCCCAGAACCACCAGCCGCCCCAGCCGAGCTCGTAATAGGCCCAGTAGGAACCCATGGCGACGCCGAGGGTGAGGCACATCCAGGCCACCAGCAGCCACGGCCGCACCCAGCGCGCCCAGGCCGCGTCGATCCGCCCTTCGATCAGGGCGGCGATGGCGAAGGAGAACGAAATCGAGAAGCCTACATAGCCGAGATAGAGCATCGGCGGGTGGATCGCCAAACCGATGTCCTGCAGCACCGGGTTGAGGTCGCGGCCCTCGAGCGGTGCCGGCGCGAACCTCAGGAACGGGTTGGAGGTCATCAATATGAAGAGATGGAAGGCCGCCGCCACCCAGGCCTGCACCGCCAGCACCGTCGCCTTGAGCGAAGCCGGGATGTTGTTGCCGAACAGCGCCACCAGGGCGCCGAACAAAGTCAGGATCAGCACCCACAACAGCATCGAGCCTTCGTGGTTTCCCCATGTGCTGGTGAACTTGTAGAGCAGCGGCATCTGCGAATGGGAATTCTCGAACACGTTGCGGACCGAGAAATCCGACGTGACGTAGCATGTTACCAGCGCCGCGAAGGAGATCGCGACGAAGCCGAACTGGGCAACCGCCACCGGCTCGGCGACCGCCATCAGCGCGGCATCGCGGGTACGGGCGCCGATCAGCGGCACCGTCGATTGGACCAGCGCCAATGCCAGCGCGAGTACGAGAGCGTAATGGCCGATCTCTTCGATCATCCGACCCGACCTTTCACCAAAGGGGCTAAGCGGCAGCAGGTGCCGAAACGCCCGACGCTCGATCCGTTTCCTCCCTCCCCTTTGTTCATGGCGAGGGTTCGTTTTCCCCTCCCCTTCTTCAGGAGGAGGAGGTCCGTTCGCTCCTCCCCCTTTCAGGGGAAGTAAAAAGGCAGCCACACTACCGCATGGCGCCTTTGTTCTCGTACTCGTCCTTCCAATGCCCCTGCTTCTTCAAGGCATCGGCGACCTCCTTGGGCATATACCGCTCGTCGTGCTTGGCGAGTACATTGTCGGCCCGAAACACGCCGGAATTGTCCAGGGAACCTTCGGCGACGATGCCCTGCCCCTCGCGGAACAGATCCGGCAGGATGCCCTGATAGGTCACCGGAATCGCCCGATTGCCGTCGGTCACCTCGAAACGGATCGACAGCGGATCGCTGCGTGACACGCTGCCGGTAACCACCAAGCCGCCCAGGCGGATGCGGGCGCCGGGCAGGACGTGCTTGTCGACCACATCGGTCGGGGAATTGAAGAAGACGATGGAATCCTTGAGGGTGCCGAGCACGAGCAGCACCGCGACCGCGAGGACACCGACACCCGAGACAATCAAGACTATGCGGCGCTGCTTCCGCGTCATCGGTCCTTGAACTCCCTGTACCCGCCGCAGCCAAGCCTGCGCGCGTCTCGAATGCGATCAGCCTCCGATGTCGAGATCCTTGATGGCCGCGTCGAGGCGACGCAGCTTGTCCGGTTCGCTCGTCAGCGCGGCGCGCGCCTCCGTTACGGCCGCCTTTGCCTTATCATGCTCGCCCAGCACCTTATAGGCGCGTAACAGTCGCAGCCAGCCGTCCAGATCGGACCCATCCGTATGCAGGCGCGTCGCCAGCCGGTCTACCATGCCGCGGATCATCTGTGAGCGCTGCTGATCGGTCATCTCGCCGGCGGCGGAGATGTCGTCGGGCCGCGGCCCAGGCGGCTCCGTGGCGGGAACCGCCGCGGCGGCAGCCCCGGGTGTCTCGACCCGCGCGAGCGACTGCCGCACCACGGAGAGCCACGGCGCGTCGGAGGGTGCCTTGGCGATCAATTCGCGCCAGATGCGCGCAGCCTCCGTGGCGTTGCCGTCCTGCTCGGCGGCGAGCCCGAGATAGAACTGGGCCTTGAAATTCCCGGCGTCGAGAGCGATGGCGCGATCGAATGCGGCCTTGGCCTCCTCGCTGACCACGCCGTTGGCGGCGGCGGTGATGGCCTCGCCGAGGTCGACCTCGCGGACGGCGGTCGCGCCCAGCAGCGTAATCGCCTGGCGCCGCGCCTTTGCCGCGTCGTCGTAGCGCTCGAGCTTCATGTAGACCGGCGCCACCACCTCCCAGCCGCGCCCATCGTCCGGGTTTTCCTCGAGATGGGCCTCGACTCGGGCGAGCAGCTGGGCGATCGGACTGCTCTCGAGGTTCTCCTCACCGCCCTTGGCGCGCGAGGCGAGCGGCTGGCCGGGGAGATCGGGCGAGCCGAGCAGGCTATACAGCGCCGCGGCGAGCAGCGGCACCATGACCACCGTTGCCGCCACGGCGGCAAAGCGGCGCCGGCTGCCGCGTCCGGTCTCCGCCGGCGGTGCGGTCTCGGCACTCGCCGCGGCGAGCAGGCGGCGCGACACTTCGACACGGGCGGCGTCGGCTTCATCGGACCCGATGCGCCGATCGGTGCGATCGCGCTCGATCTCCTCGAGCTGGTCGCGGTAGACGACGAGGTCGCTGCCGGCCGCGGTCATCCCGCGCGCGCGCACCAACGGCCAGACCACGGCGCCGAGCGCCGCGGCCGTCATCAGCGCCAATGTCAACCAGAGCATCATGGTGCGGGGCTGCCAGTTTCGGAACGCAGGTTACACCATGCCCGGCGGGTGCCCTGCAACGGCTAAGATGCAATAGCAGGCGGGGCCGGCGACCGGGCGAACGCATCCGAACATAGGGGCAATCAGGTCCCGCCGCCGGGCGACTTGCAGCCGCAGTGCGTCAGGGCCGCATGGCGCCGACGGCACGCGGCTCGGCACCAGGGGTAAATCGGGGCAACACCTTTGTTTCAAAAGCAAATCATTCTTGATCGGGGGCGCGCGCTCATGCGGCGGGCAGGACGAGCTCGGCGCGCAGGCCGCCGATCGGCGCGGTCGAAAGCGTCAGACTGCCGCCATACAGGGTCGAGAGTTCCAGCACGATCGACAGGCCGAGCCCCGAGCCCGGCTTGGTCTCGTCGAGCCGCCGCCCGCGCCGCGCGACCTGATCGCGTTGCGCGGGGGTCAGGCCCGGGCCGTCATCATCGACGATGATCCGCAACATCGGTTGCGCGCCGGCATCGGGTACCACCTCGATGCTGACCCGCATCTGTGCCCATTTGCAGGCATTGTCGACGAGATTGCCGATCATCTCCTCGAGGTCCTGGCGCTCGCCGCGAAACCGGACCGGCGCGGGGGCATCGAGGTCGATGGCGATGCCGCGCGGCTGGTAGATCTTCTCCATGGTCCGGGTCAGCGCGGTGATCACCGGCACCACGTCGGTGATGCTGCCGACCACCTCGAGCCGGGCGGCGAGCCGGGCACGCTCGAGATGATGGGCGATCTGGTCGCGCATGATGGTGGTCTGTTCGGTCACCTTTGCGGCGAACGGGTCGCCGCCATGGGTGGCCGCCTCGTTGACGATGACCGAGAGCGGCGTCTTGAGGGCATGGGCGAGATTGCCGACATGGGTACGGGCGCGCTCGACGATCTCGCGGTTGGCCTCCAGCAGCGCATTGGTCTCACGCGCCAGCGGCGCGATCTCGACCGGGAAATTGCCCTCCAGGCGTTCGGCGGTGCCGGCCCTGATCGCGGCCAGCGATTCCGATATCCGCTTGAGGGGCGCCAGTCCGAACCGCACCTGGAACATGGTGATGAAGATCAGGACCAGCGTGAGCGTCCCGAAGGTGACGATCAGCGCCTGGTCGAACGAGCGCGTCTCGTCGTCGATCTCCTGGGGGTCGCCGGCGACCGCGATCAGATAGCGGCCGTCCTCGCCGAGATCGACATTGCGTTCGACCAGCCGCAGCCGCTGGTCTTCCGGCCCCATCGCATAACCGTGGCGGGTGCCGTCGGCGCCCAGCGGCGCGTCGGCCTCGTCGAGCGCTGCCAGGTTGCTGTCCCACAACGAGCGCGAGCGGCGGATCTCGGGCTTGGCGCCGCCCAGGCGCGTGACCTGCCAATACCATCCCGACAGCGGCAGATCGAACAGCGGTTCGCCGAGCGCCGGCTCGGTGCGGTCGGGCGATTGCTCCGGCGCCGCCACGTCGGCCACCAGGGTGCGCAGATAGACGCCGAGCCGGCGGTCGTATGAACGCTCCACCGCTTCGCGGTTGATCGAGGACAGGATGATTCCGGTGGCCAGCAGGATGACGACCGTCCAGGCGGTCGCCGACAGGAACAGCCGCAGCGCGAGCGAGCTAGCGCGCATCGGCGGGAGGGGTGAGAAGGTACCCGAGGCCGCGCACGGTCTGGATGATCTCGACCCCGAGTTTCTTGCGGATGCGCCCGATGAAGACCTCGATGGTATTGGAATCGCGGTCGAAGTCCTGGTCGTAGAGATGCTCGACCAGCTCGGTGCGCGACACCACCCGGCCGGTGTGGTGCATCAGGTAGGACAGCAGGCGGTATTCGTGGGAGGTGAGCTTGACCGGCGTGCCGTCGACGGTGACCCGCCCGGTGCGGGAGTCGAGCCGCACCGGGCCGCACAGGAACTCGCTCTTGGCGTGACCGACCGAGCGGCGCAGCAGCGCGCGGATGCGCGCCAGCACCTCTTCGAGATGGAAGGGCTTGGCGACGTAATCGTCGGCGCCGGCATCGAAGCCCTGCACCTTGTCGCTCCAGCGGTCGCGCGCGGTCAAGAGCAGCACCGGCATCGCCCGGCCGGCGCGCCGCCACGCTTCCAGCACCGAGATGCCGTCCATCTTGGGCAGGCCGATGTCGAGGATGATGGCGTCATAGGGCTCGGTTTCGCCGAGATAGTGCCCCTCCTCGCCGTCGAAGGCGCGGTCGACCACATAGCCGGCGTCGGTCAGCGCGGTCGCGAGCTGACGGTTGAGATCGGGATCATCCTCGATGACGAGGAGGCGCATTCAGGTTCCCCCAGCCGGTCCGGCGGCCATGGCTTTGCCGCCCGTGACTTTGCGGCCATGACTCCGCGGCCATGAATTCAGATTGGACCACGTCGATGCTGATCCGCCATTGCCCGACCGCTGATTTGGCCTCTACCCACATACTTCGTCAACACTGCGGCGTCGCCGGCGGCCGGTCGGCGTCGAGAAAGCGCAGGAAAGGGGCCTGCGAGGGCAGAAACCAGGCCATTGATGCACAAGGGCTATTTCTGCGTGCAAAAGTCCGGAGCGTTTTGGCCTGCCCGGAATCGCCTGCCTGTGGTAGGATTCCGTCATGGACAGGCAGGACATCTTAGCAAGATTGCGCGCGAACGAAGCCGCCTTGAAGGCGTCCGGCGTGAGCCATGCCGCCTTGTTCGGTTCCCGTGCGCGTGGCGACGACCGCCCCGACAGCGATATCGACATCATGATCGAACTCGACCCCGCAGCGCGGGTGACGATGTACGATTACGTCGACATCAAGGAATATATCGAGGGGTTGTTTAGTCAGCCGGTAGATGTCGTGAACCGCGACGGCCTGAGACCGCTTGTGCGGCCAAGAGCGACCGCTGACGATCTATGCTTTCTGACACCGAGAGAACGGCTCTCAGCGATATCCGCTATTTCATTGATCTGATCGCGAGCTTTTTGGGAGGCTACGATTATCGGCGTTTTGCCGGCGACCTGCGCACCTTCCACGCGATCACACGTTGCCTCGAGATCATATCCGAGGCGTCAAGGCGCGTGCCGGAGGACATGAAGGCACGCTATCCCGCGATCCAGTGGCGGCAGATGGCTGCCGCCGGTAACAAGTACCGGCACGACTATGAAGATGTGGCGCAGCAGGTCGTTTGGGTGACCGTTCACGACGCTCTGCCTCCGTTGCGCGCTATCATCAATGCCGAACTCGCACCTTGCGAGTGATCGGCCATGAGCATTTACGGCTACGCGCCCGTTGGCGCGGACGGCGTCGCCGGCGGCCGGTCGGTGTCGGGAAAGCCCAGGAAAGCGGCAAAGCCGTCGACATCCTCGCGCGGAGCACGCCACCGGTTGATCGGCGCGGCCGGGTCGCCATGGCCGAGCGCCATCCCGCAAAATACCATTTCCTCCGCCGGGAGGGCGAGGAAGGCCGAGGCCGTCTTGTGCCAGAAGGTCCAGGCCTCGATGCTGCAGGTGTCGAGCCCGTAGGCGCGGGCGAGCAGCATCACGGTCTGGACGTACATGCCGAGGTCGGACCATTGCGGCGGCCCCATGGTGCGGTCGATCGAAAACAACAGGCCGACCGGGGCGCCGAAGAATTCGAAATTGCGGGCGTATTGGCGATAGCGCGCCGCGCGGTCCTCGCGGGGAATGCCGAGCGCGCGGTAGAGCAACGCGCCGACCTCGAAGCGCCGGGCGTTGTAAGGCTCCTTGAGCGGCGATGGGTAGACCTCGTATTCGGCGCCCTCCCCGCGCGGATTGGTTGGCGCGTGCGGGCGGATGCGGGCCTTGAGGTCTTCGAGCACGGCCCCCGCCAGCGCATGGACCCGCCACGGCTGGAGATTGCCGCCGGACGGTGCGCGCGCCGCCTGGGCGAGAATCTCGCGCACGGTCGCTGGCGGCACCGGGGTCGGAAGGAACGCCCGGCAACTGAAGCGGGACGCGACGGCATCACGTACATCCATGGACATTCTCCGCGGGACTCACCGCGAAGAGTGGCGGGAATGCCGCCGATGGGAAAGGGGCGCCCGGGGCCGAAGAAGGACAGCCGCGATTGAGCCTTGGCGATCTCGTCCGCAAGTCCGGCGACCTCCTCCTCACGCACACCGGCATAGACGTGGTCGCGTTGCGCCGACGCAGCGGCCGCCGCCGCGCGCGCCTGCGCGACAAGCTCGCGGCGCGGATGGTCGCGCCTTGACCTTAGTCTCCCGGTTCGAGCTCAGCCGCGTTGCGTGAGGCTCCCGCCCTGCGCGCCATTCAGCCCTCATGATCGGCTGAAATATGCGGGTGCAGAACAACGTTCAACAAAGAACTGTGGACTTCCAGGTGACTGTTGTAATCAATGAGGCCCAATTTTCTGAATTTGTTCATGAAAAAATTTACGCGAGACCGTGTGGTGCCAATCATTTCAGCGAGGGTCTGGTGGCTGACGTTTGGGATGACCGGCTCGGGCCTGCCTTCTTTCCCGAAATTCGCCAGCAGTAGAAGAGCTCGTGCTAGGCGCTTCTCGCTCGAATTGAATAGTTGGTCAACAAGGTCCTCCTCGACTCGGATGGTCCGAGCCAAAATATGCGAGACGAACAACTCGGCAAACGCCGGCTCCTCACGGAGCACGCAGATGATGGCGGCCTTCTCCAGCCGCATGATCTCGCATTCCGTCATCGCGGTGGCGGTGGCCATGCGCAACAGTTGCCCGGCCAGGCATCCTTCGCCGCAGAAAGTGTCTTGCGTCAGGACTGCGACTACGGCTTCTTTTCCTTGCTCGGACAGCACGGTAACTTTGACCCTTCCGGTCTGGATATAGAACACGGAATCGGCAGGACTGCCTTGCGAGAAAACTTCTTGCAGCGCATGATATTTGGAGATGGTTCGGCCGCCATTGGCGGTGGTGAGGAATACCTTCGGGTCAAACGCCGCTTTTTTTGCATCCTTTGGCATCGCTGACGCTCCCAATTTGGCGATGGCAAGCGGGATCTGCGCGCCGACCATCGAGCGGGCTTACGTCCTTGGGCTGGACGACTTGTCGCGATTTCTGAAGCGCTCGCCGGGGCATCGACGCTGCCGCTAATCCACGGGACTCCGGCACGTCCCGCTGGCAACTCTGCAATGAACATATATCAATGGGCCCGAAATAGCGATGGGGGCAGATTTCCGCTCCCGATGCTGCGGAGGGCTCCTGTACCAGCATGGGTGTCGTGGGTGGCGGAGGTGCCAGATCATGCGAACGATTGCGACTGTACGTCTCGATATCGCGAGGTCCTCCTCCGCCAACTGAAGCGCCGGAATACGACCGCACGGGACTTTATGCCTGTTTAGTCTGGTCTCGCCCTTTGGTATTGCCCTGGACCGCCGTCGACGGCGGGGCGAGGAAGGCGTCAAATCTCTCTTTCACGATCGAATAGCATTCGCACGACGCCTTTTCGAGGCCTTGCCGATCGAGAACTTGGATTGTTCCCCGGCGGTAGCTGATGAGGCCGGCCGTTTGCATGAATTGAGCGGCAAGCGTTACCGATTTGCGATTCGCACCCAGGATATGTGCGAGGAACTCGTGAGTGTACGTCAGAAATTCGCCTTCCGCCCGATCATGCATCATGAGAAGCCACCGGCACATTCTTTCTTCGGTCGAATGCATGGCATTGCATGCGACCGTCTGCTGCACTTGGGACAGCAGCGTCTCTGAATAGCTGACGAAGAGATCGCGCACGTGTTCGCTGTGCTTGAATTCGGATTGCAGTGCTTCGATCGGACATCGAACCATGCGGCCCTCCAATTGCACGATGCACCGGTTAAACGAGACCCGGCTGTACATGGCCGCGAAGAGGCCGAATGCTCCTTCGCGCCCTATGTTGGCGGTCTCGATTGCCGCGCCATTCTCCAAAACGGTTAGTAACGAGAGGACGCTGCCCTGCGGGAAATAGGCGTGCATGAGGAGGCCGCCTGCTTCGCAGACGACAGCGCCAAGTTTAAGCTCTATGGGCTCAAGGTGGGGGTCGATCCGCTTGCGACTGGCAGGCTCCAAAGCGCCGAGCAACTGATTGCGGTGGCTCTCATCATCGTGTTGAGTTTTCAACATACTTGCTTCCGTAGGAATGTGAACGGGCCAAGACCCTAGCATTCCGCTGTCGCACGTTATGAGCGAAACAGCACACATGCGGCGCGCACGATCGCGTTGAGGCTTCCTTACCACCATCTTGGGGTCGATCGACTCTATGCGGATTTTCCCTTTCTCTGTGGCGTAGGCCACCGACAGGACAACCGATGCTGTGCGATGACTACCCTGAAGAAGGAGACGCGTGTCG
>Ga0302326_10011620_pt1 | contig 18926 bp, 16 predicted proteins | sample Palsa_T0_3_FD_202264 | JGI IMG/M metagenome (GOLD analysis project Ga0302326, IMG submission 202264) | Peat permafrost microbial communities from Stordalen Mire near Abisko, Sweden - Palsa_T0_3 | ecosystem: Environmental > Terrestrial > Soil > Palsa > Peat permafrost | place: Sweden: Abisko...
AATGTTATTAATCGGTTTAGCGGCTATCGCGCCAGCGCAACAGGTTGCCATTGGGGAATACGCCGTGCCCACGCCAGGAGGCGGTGCCTTCGCGATCGCACCGGGACCGGACCATGCACTCTGGTTCGCGGATATTAACGGTAACGCCATCGGGCGTTGCACCACGGCGGCGGCGATTATCGAATACCCCGTTCCGACTCATGGCGCTGCCCCCGCTGGGATCTCCGAAGGACCCGACGGCGCCATGTGGTTCACCGAACAAAACGGCAACAACATCGGACGCATCACGCCAACCGGCACATCACCGAATACCCGCTGCCGGTCAGCAAAGAATTGCCGCAGCAGATCACGGCTGGGCCTGATGGGGCCGTTTGGTTCACCGCGCCGGGCACGGCGGTGACGGGCGGCGGCAGAATCGGCCGCATCACCACCGCCGGAGCGATCACGCAATACAAGGTGGCAGATGGCAAGGGCGACCCTATGGGGATCACCGCCGGGCCGGACGGAGCGCTCTGGTTTACCGACTTGGACGGGGACGCGATCGGACGCATCACCACCTCTGGCTCTATCACCGAGTACGCATTGCCGAACCCGGATAGCGGACCGACAGGCATCACGGCGGGGCCGGACGGAGCACTCTGGTTTACGGAGGCGTATGGCAGCCGCATCGGGCGGATCACCACGGCCGGAGCCATCACCGAATACGCGCTGGCGGCGGGAAGTAACCCCTGGGGATCGCCCTAGGACCGGACGGCGCTCTATGGTTTGGCGAAGCCCGGCAACTCGGGCGGATCACGACCGCGGGCGCGATCTCGCAATACCCATTGCCGTATCAAGCGTCGGGCGTCACCACCGGGCCGGACGGCGAATTGTGGTTGGCGAACGCCTACGTTGGGGAGGCAGTGTTCGTAACAACCAGCCTGACCGTGACGCCGGACAGCGCCATTGACAGCACTCCGCTGACTTTCTCCGGCAGCGGCTTCGCGCCCAACGAGACGGTCCAGATCTACACGCGCGGCATTGGTTCCGCGGTGTTGACCACCGCAACCGCCGATGGCAGCGGCGCAATCAATGCCACCGCTACGAATCCTACATGGTTCTACGGCCAACGCAGCTTCTACGCGATGGGACAAACCAGCGGGAAGTTGGCGGGCGCGCAGCTCTCGATCGAGGCAGTGCTGACGTTGACGCCGGGATCCGGCCCGGCGGGCACCAGCGTGACGGTAAACGGGAGCGGATTCGGCCCCTTCGAGGCAGTCTCGATCCGGTGGACGAATCCGCGTTACTCCACAGGTGTGGCCACCACGGACATTAACGGCGTTTTCAAAGGGTATGAGTTTGTGGTGCCTTCCAATACGGGGGGCGGGACACATGCCGTGGTCGGCATAGGCCACAAGAGCAGAGCGCAGGCCGGGGGGCGGTTTACGATTGATTGACAGCGCGCCCCGCTAAAGCTGTCACGCAGTGAACGAGCGATCGCAACTGGAAAAAAGCCCGTTGATCCGGTGACCGGGCCGTAGCGCTGCCTGCGGTGCGGGTTGATTAAGTCTAGCTTGGACTCCGTAGGGTTGCCACTCGCTGTACTGCTACCCGCAGGCTAGATCGCGCGATGAGGCAGAGACGTTTACCCTACCGATATTTGTGAACGAATGGTCAATGCCGGCAAGACGAGAAACAAGCGTGAAGAGCGCGCTGCACGTAACGGATAAACCCGGCCTTCTTCAACATGCCCGTGGCGACGTTCACCTTCGCCCGCCGTACGCCAAGCATATGCGAAAGAAAACTCCCGAGTGAGCGGAAAGCTATCGGCGGCGGCGCGATCATGGGTCATCAACAGCCAGCGGGCGCAGCGTTCTTCCATGCTATGGGTTCGGTTACAGGCCGCTCCATATAGTACCTGCCGCATGAGCGCGTACAAGTGCTGATTGATGGCCTTCTGCACCAAGGGCCGGATGCCGATTATTTTCCGGAAGATATATCGGCCTTGATGCGTATCGCTGCGCCGAGGTATCTGGATAATCGTCAAGCCCATGGCAAGCTGCGTTTGAAGGACCTCCGAGGCTCCCATCAACGCCTTCCTTGCCGATGGTAGCTATCTCCATCCGGGGCCTGCCGTCGTTAGTGACTAGCAGTGAGACCATGTTGCCGGGGCTGGACGCCGACACGCCGCGGGGCCTACACTACAAAGCATGACCCTTCGATGTGCGCGGTTTGCGATTGTGCTCTTGGTGGCTCCCGGCGGCTGGGCGCAGGATGTCGCCCGGATGGAACAGGTGATTCAGTCCTACACGGCGAACCAGCGATTCATTGGGGACGGTGCTGGTGGCGAAGGGCACAGAAGTCGTGCTGAACAAAGGGTACGGGTCGGCCAACCTGGAATGGGACGTGCCGAGCTCACCGGCGACGAAATTCCGGCTAGGGTCGGTCACCAAACAGTTTACGGCGGCTTCAACTCTGCTGCTCCAGGAGCGCGGAAAATTGAACGTGCAAGACCCGGTGAAGAAGTACATGGCCGACGCTCCAGCGGCGTGGGACAAGGTCACCATTTATCACCTTCTGACGCACACTTCGGGGATTCCGAGTTTCACCAGCCTTCCGGAGTACGCCAAATGGGAGCCGTTTGCGACTACGGCCGCAGAAGAGGTGGCTTGGTTCCGCGCGTCGTACGACGACGTCACGATGTTGCCATTGAGGTCGCTTTTCGTTTTCAGGTTTCCGTTATTGTCGTAGGTATATGAGGCGGTGCCGCTCTCGGGATTCGTGGCGCTGGTCAGGCGCGCCAGCGAATCGTAGGCGAAGGTGCGGGGCTGAGCTCCGGAGGGGCAGACCCCGTTGGAAAATGCCGAGCCCTGGCAGACGTTGGTCAGGTCGTTCAAGGGTCGTACAGGTAGCTGGTGAGCGCGATTCCGGCTTCTGTGACGCTGGTGATGCGGTCAGCGTGGAGCGGGTGAGGCCCGCTGGGTCGGTCACCACGCTCCGGTCTTGGCCCACAGCGGCTAGTGGTTCAGGCCAGTCCGGGCGCGCGGTAGCATTTTCGACGGCTGAAAACGGATCGAGATTAAGAACGCGACCTTGACACGGTAGAAGTATGGCGCTCGAGCCGCCACGGGGCCGCCACTGTTTTCAAACGCCTACAGCCGGTTCTCCCCGATACGGCCTTCGCGTGAGGTCCATTAGACGCGCCAGACCCTGAAGTTCGTGGGGCCACGTACCGGCGGCAGAGCGGCAGAGGCAAGCCGCTCCGCCCCGGCAACCAGAGGGTGGCACACCCGCGCCTGCGCCGCATCGTATAATAGAATACGAAGCAGTGAACAGGGTCACCACCCCAAACAAGGACTCCTATAGATGTCAACGCTAGAAGTATCGCCGGCGGAGCCGCGCGTTAGCGATTCCAGCCATACCGTAGTTAACGATTTTTCCATACAAGTCGCCACAGTCAACGGATCCGGCAGCCAGACCGCCAACTCCGTCCTGATGCGTTCCATTTTCCAGATGGGCGTACCGGTTTCCGGCAAGAACATGTTTCCGTCCAATATCGCCGGGCTGCCCACCTGGTTCACCATTCGCGCCAGCAAGCACGGCTATATCGGCCGCAAGAAGGAAATCGATCTGCTGGTCGCCATGAACCCGGAAACCGCGCGCGAAGACGTGATGAAGCTGGATAGCGGGGCCGCCGTCGTGTACGACGAACCGCTCAAGCTCAACGCCCTGCGCTCGGATCTGCATTTCTACCCGGCGCCTTTCGACAAGCTGGTCGCGCCGGTGTGCCCGGACGCCAAACTGCGCAAGCTGGTGCGCAACATGCTTTATGACGGCATCGTGGCTTGGCTGCTCGCCATCGACATGCAGGAGATCCATCAGGCGCTGATCAAGCAATTCGGCAAGCGCAAGGCCAAGGCCGCCGAATTGAACTGGGGCGCCGCACAGGCAGGGTTTGAATACGCGGCCAAAACTTACACGAAGACGGACGCCTTCCAGGTCCGGCGCATGCACGCCAACACCGGCAAGATCATCATCGAGGGCAACGCGGCGTGCGCGCTCGGTGCCATGTTCGCGGGCGTCACGGTGGTCACCTGGTATCCCATCACGCCGTCTTCCTCGCTGGTCGAAACGCTGATCGGGTATCTGAAGCGCTTCCGCATCGACGCGGAAACCGGCCGCGCCACCTTCGCCGTGGTCCAAGCCGAAGACGAACTGGCTTCGATCGGCATGGCGCTCGGCGCGGGATGGGCTGGCGCCCGGTCCATGACTTCCACCGCCGGTCCCGGCATCTCGCTCATGTCCGAATTCGTGGGCCTGGGTTATTACGCCGAAGTTCCAACAGTCATCTTCGACGTGCAGCGCGTAGGTCCTTCCACGGGGCTGCCCACCCGCACCATGCAAGGCGATCTGCTGTCCGCCGCCCTGCTCTCGCACGGCGACACCCAGCACCCCATGTTCTTCCCCAGTTCTCCCGAAGAGTGTTTCACCATGTCCGGCGACGCCTTCGATTTCGCCGAGCGCTTTCAGACTCCCGTCTTCGTGATGACCGATCTAGACTTGGGCATGAACAACTGGATGTCCGATCCCTTTCCGTATCCCGAAAAACCGCTCGACCGCGGCAAAGTTCTAACGGCGGAGGATCTCGACAAGCTTGGTGGTTTCGCGCGCTATAAGGATGTGGATGGCGACGGCATCGGCTATCGCACGCTGCCCGCCACCAACCACCCGGCCGGCGCATATTTCACGCGCGGCAGCGGCCACAACGAACGCGCCCAATATACCGAGCGCGAAGACGATTACATCCACAACATGGACCGGCTGGCGCATAAGTTCCAGACCATGCGCAAGCATCTTCCGGTGCCCGACGTCCGCTACAATCCCGACGCCGAAATCGGTTTTGTGGCGTGCGGCACATCGCACTACGCGGTGACCGAAAGCTGCGATCAGTTGCTCGCCGAATACGATATCCCCGCCAGTTATCTGCGCTTGAAGGCTTATCCGTTCGCCACGGAGTTGGTCGATTTCATCGAGCGCCACCAGCGCGTTTACGTGGTGGATCAGAACCGCGACGCGCAGTTGCTGGCGCTGATGCGGCTGGAGATGACGCCTGAACAACTCGCGAAGCTCAGAAGCATACGGTATTACGGCGGCCTGCCGCTGGACGCCCGCACAGTGACCGATGAAATCGTCCGCCAGGAGGGCAAATGAGCACCGTCGCCGCACCACCACCCAAGAAAGTGAATCACATCGGCTTGGAAATCCTTAACTATAAGGGCGCCAAGACTACCCTATGCGCCGGCTGCGGGCACAACTCCATCTCCGAGCGCGTCATCGAATGCTTCTATGAGATGGGAGTCGAGCCATGGCGGGTCGGGAAGTTCTCGGGCATCGGTTGTTCGTCGAAATCCCCGGCGTACTTCCTCAACCTCTCGCACGGATTCAACGCCGTACACGGGCGCATGCCGGCCATCGCCACCGGTGCAATTATGGCCAACCGCACCATGATCGGCCTGGGCGTCACCGGAGACGGCGATACGGCTTCCATCGGGATCGGCCAGTTCATGCACCTGGTGCGCCGTAATCTGCCGATGATCTACATCATCGAAGACAACGGCGTTTACGGTCTCACCAAGGGACAATTCTCGGCCACCGCCGATCTCGGCTCCAAGCTGAAGACCGGCGTAATCAACGATCTGCCGCCGTTCGATTGCTGCGCGCTGGCGTTGAGATGGGGCGCGACGTTCGTGGCACGCTCGTTTTCGGGCGACAAGAAACAGTTGCAGGCGCTGATCAAGACGGCCATCGCGCACAACGGTCTCTCCGTAATCGATGTGGTTTCGCCGTGCGTGACCTTTAACGATCACGAAGGCTCGACGAAGAGCTATAGCTACATGAAGGAGCATGAAGAGATGCTCCAGGATCTATCCTTCGTGCCCTCATTCGAAGAGATTTCCGTGGAGATCGGGGAAGGCGAAGTGCGCGATGTCGAGCTGCACGACGGATCGCACTTGCGCATCCGCAAGCTCAGCCGCGACTACGATCCCACCAGCCGCCTGGGCGCGCTGACGGCCCTCGAAGAGGCCGGGAAGAACGAAGAAGTGCTGACCGGCGTTCTTTATGTGAACACCGAGAAGCCGAATTTCCTGGAAATGCTGAATATGGCCGAGGAACCATTGGCCACGCTGCCGCAGGCCAAGGTGCGGCCGGGCAGAGCGGCTCTCGACGAGGTTATGGAAGAGTTGCAGTAGGACAGGCCTCCGGGCCTGCCCGTCGACATTCAAAGGACGTACGGAAACCCACGCAACTCCCGGGAACGAGGACGGCTTGGCCCTCGGCATATCCGCTCTTGACCTTGACTTTAAGGACCCGCTGCCCACGCTCCCGCTCCGCGGACTGCGGATTGTCAGGCAGAAATTTCGTGCCGTCAAAATAAGAGTAGGCCTTGAGACGGATATGGGTTCCGTCTCCGAGCGGTAGGATTCTGCCGCTCATGCGCCGTCCGGCGGCCTGTATCTCCGTTATGGAGCCATGACGGAGATTTTGGAGGATGCGGAACGCGTCTACGTCCGTGGCCACCCAGACCCATTTGCTTTCGGGACTCGACGGGCCGAGATCCGAGCCACACTCCTGCCCGGAAGCCAACTCGCCGTTCGCGCCCGCGTCGATCAGGGCGAATAGAAACAAGCCTGGGAAGAGCAGAAAGCACAGCACGACAACAGCAACCGCCGAACCCACCGCGATGCTGGCTTTGGACATCAGGCCCCGAGAGAATCACAGCACTTTGCCGTTTTCACGCTGCCGGTCCTTCACTCCGGGAACTCGATCGACCGCACCACTCCGATGGTATCCGGCATGGCGCCTTCCTTCGCCTCGTACTCGATTCTGATCCGCCTGGGCTTCTGCGGCCCACACGCGAAGTCGATGGAAAGCGAGTCCGGGATCGCGAACGACATGGAATCGGCGCCCACGCCAATCCGCATGCGGAACCTTCCGTCCAGGCAATCGATCTGCTGCAGCGTGCCTTCTGCGACCGCTAGCGTCTCGCGTCGCCGCAACCTGGGCGGCGGCGGTTCAGCCGCGGTGCCCACCACGGATGCCGGTCCGGTGTACGGGTGATCTCCGCCGACCAGCGGGTAGCGCGGCACATAGTCCATCGCCTCGATCAGATTGTCCAGCCGCTCGATTTGCTCCGGAGTCTTGGCGTACTTCCGGCAATTCGCGGCGGCCGCCTCGGCTTCCTCGGTGCGGTCCAGGCGATAGTATGCGTATGCCATGGCGTGGAAGTAACCGAAAGCCTGCTCCTCGGTCACGCGTTTCACTTTTTGCAACTGCGCCAGCGCTTCGGCGTGCTGGTTGTCGATGATATACGCATACCCCAGTTCCAGGCGCGCGTCGCGATCGTCCGGGTCGAGGTCCGTCGCGCGCCGCAACACATCTACTGCCTCCGCATGCCGCTCCCCGGCCCGCAACATCCGGCCGTAGATCAGATACATATTAGGGTTCGTACTGCCCAGTTCGGCCGCGCGCCCGTAATGCGCCAGTGCCTCCGCGCGTTTGCCTTCGCGCCAACTCAGGAGCCCCAGGCCCTGCTCGATCTGCCATTCTTTCGGGTAATCGCTCGCCAGTTGACCATACATCTCGCGCGCTTCGGCGGCCTTGGCCCGCGTATTCGCCAAAATATCCGCCAGCACCAGGCCGGCTTCCAGCGGACTCGACTCGCCGACTTCGGGCGTGTCCACTTCCTTGGCCAGCTTGGTATTGAATAGCGACGCATTGAAACGCGTCCCGCGCATGTATAATTGCAAATCCCTCTGTATCTGCGGCAGCGGCTTGCCGAACGCCTTCTGAAACGTTTCGGGCATGCCCGCGCCAGTCTTAATGCCGCCCAGCAGCACTGGCAACTTTGTCCGGTAATCCGCGTCGAGGTATAACATGTGAACCAGCGCCCAACTCTCGGCGTAGAAAATCCCGGCGTGGTCCTTCTCGTTATACAAAGGCGAGTCGTGTTGTACCGCCAGCAGGGTTGCCAGGTCGATCCACGCCGACCGCTGCAACAGGACGACGTGCGGCACGATGATATCGCCCACCTCGATCTTTCCGCCCAGAGGCTTCAAGTTGGAGTAAAGCTCGGCAAGACCCTCGTTGAACCAGATGGGCGCCGCGATGCCGGCGTGCGTTACCAACAAGTGGATGTACTCGTGCACCGCCACGTGAAACTCCTCGCTGGAGGCGCTCTTCATGACAATGTAATCGCGATCCTGCGCGCCCAGATAGAACGCCCAGACGAAGTCGTTCGGGGCGTACGGCGCGAATTCCTTGTCCGAGCGGAAGACCACGATCCGCACCGGCGGGCCGGACTTGGAGCCCAGGCCCATGACATCCAGGAAGAAGCTCCGGACCTGTTCGAAATGCCGCGCCACCTCGCGTCCGCTACGTTCGCCCGCAGTGGTGAAAAGCTCGAAGTTAGGGGATTTGATTTTGAGCCAGCGCGGGGCGTCGCTGGCCGCGGCGGGGGACACGGCAAGGGCGGAGATGAGAGCGCTGACCCACAGCCTCATTCCCGGAGTTTAGCACCGTCGGTCGTGGCGCAGGCACTCTCAGCCTGCGGCGCTGGCACTCCTGCCAGCGCAGGCGAGCTTCGCTCGCCGGGGAGCGGGTTCTGGAGAACCCGCGCATGGTTGAAGACCCAGGCAAAGCTTTCAGGTGCTGCTGCCGGGGCTTAAGCCCCGCGCCGGCTAAAGCCCGCCCACCAAAAGCACTTGCGCAGGCCCATCCTGACAGGCCTGGAGGCCCGCCCCACGGTCACTGATTTACCCCCGACGCCAAAAATCCGCCGTCCACCGCGATGCATTGCCCCGTGATAAAGCTGGCCGCATCCGACGCCAGCAGGACCGCCGCGCCAACCAACTCTTCCGGCTGCCCGAATCGCCCCATCGGCGTACGCATTCTCAACTCGCGCCCCCGTTCGGTGCCGTCCAGAAGCTGCGCGTTCAGGTCCGTTCGGAAGACGCCCGGCGCGATGGCGTTCACGTTGATGCCGTCCCGCGCCCACTCCACCGCCAGATTGCGCGTCAGCGCGAGCACCGCCGCTTTCGACGCGGCGTAGGCCGTCACTTCCAGGAAACCCACGAAAGAAGTCAGCGAGGCAATGTTGACGATTCGCCCGCAACGGTTGGCTGCCAGCAGCCGGTAGAACGACTGGCAAGTGCGCAGCATGCCGGTAAGATTCACATCCATGATCCGGTTCCAGTCCGCCTCGGCGACCTCCGCGGTGGGTTTCCGCTGCGTCTGGCCGGCGGCATTCAGCAACACATCCACTCGTCCGAACTCCGCCAGCACCGCGTCGCGAAACCGGTCGATGGACTCGCGAGATCCCGCGTCGCAAGCGTGCCGTAGCGTCCGGCGGCCGAGGCGTTCAATCTCCAGGCAGGCCTCTTCGATCAGCGGTTCGCGGCGTCCCGTGGGCGCCACATCGGCGCCCGCGGCGGCCAGCCCAGCGGCTAGCTTGCGTCCCAGGCCGGAGGTGCCGCCGATAACCACCGCCACACGTCCGGTCAGATCCATCGGGTGTTTACTCGGCACGATTTTCACTCCCATCGACCGCAGTATAACGCGGACAGCCGATCCCATAACGGCCTTAACGCCATATAGATACCGGGACAGATGAAATACATCCGGCGGCTATGGCGCTGCCTGTCCCCAATGCGATACAGTACAGGAGCTACGAAGAGGAGGATACCTATGCTTCGCCGACTCTGGATTCTACTAGCCACATCCCCGCTGGCCGCCCAAGTTGCCGTGATTACCTATCACAACGACATCTTCCGCACCGGCCAGAACTTGCAGGAAACCACACTCACGCCCGCCACTATGGGCGGCTTCGGCAAACTGTTTGCGCAATCCGTGGATGGGCAGGTGTATGCGCAGCCGCTTTACGTCCCGAACCTGCCCATTGCCGGCAAAGGAACTCACAATGTCGTTTTCATCGCCTCGGAGAACGACAGCGTGTATGCCTTCGACGCCGATGGCAACACCGGCGCAAATGCCGCTCCGCTCTGGCAAGCGGCCTTCGCCAACCCCGCCAATGGCGTTACCCCGGTGACGTCGACCGACTTGGGCTGCACGAACACCATGCCCTTGGTCGGTATTACCGGAACGCCGGTCATCGATCCCGAGACCGCCACGCTTTACGTGGTCGCCAAGACCAGGGAAGTCACCGCTGGCGTCGTGAAATACTATCAACGGCTGCATGCCTTGAACCTCAGCACCGGCGCGGAGAACTTCGGCGGACCATTTGCGATTATGACTTCCGTCGCCGGCACTTGCGGCCCAAACCACAATGGACGGGTGGAGTTTAGCGCGCTGCACCAGTTTCAGCGGGCCGGCCTGGTACTCGACCACGGTATTCTTTTCGTGGCTTTCGCTTCCCACTGCGATATCTGCGATATCGACCCTTACACCGGCTGGCTGATGGCCTTCAATCCGAAAACCGGAAAGCTGCTCGATACGTTTAACGACGGCCCGGATCAAGCGATCTCGTATTGCCGGGCGGGCATCTGGCAAGCGGGCGCCGCGCCTGCGTCCGATCTGGACGGCAACCTATTCTTCGCCACTGGCAATGGCTACTTCAATGCCAACACCGGCGGGAACGATTTCGGCGACAGTACGATGAAGCTGTCGCTGGCGAAGACCGGCTTAGTCATAGCCGATTACTTCACACCCTATAACCAGGCAAGCTTGGACGGCGGCGACCTGGATCTCGGCTCCGGCGGCGTCTTGCTGCTGCCGGACCAGCCCGGGCCGAATCCGCATCTGCTGGCGCAGGTGGGTAAGGAAGGGTCGATCTATTTGATTAACCGCGAAAACATGGGAAAGTTCAATGCCAACGGCGATACGCAGATCGTGCAGGAACTGGCCAACGCGATTGGCGGCGTCTGGGGCATGCCCGCGTATTTCAATGGTACGGTCTACTTCGGAGGCTCCGTCGACTCGCTTAAGGCATTCTCGCTGACTAACGGCTTGTTTGGCGCAGCCCCGTCATCGCAAAGCACCAACGTGTTTGGCGGCTACGGTCCCACGCCCAGCGTCTCGGCCAACGGCAACAAGGGCGGGATAGTATGGGCTGTGGACACTGTGGGCTACACCAGCGGAGACCCCGCGGTCCTCTACGCATACGATGCCACCAACCTGGCCAACCAATTGTTTAGCTCGGGCCAGAATCCGGCGCGCGACCAGATGGGCCCGGCCGCCAAATTCCCCGTGCCCACTATCGCCAACGGCAAGGTCTACACCGGCACGGCGAATACCGTGGAAGTCTTCGGTTTGCTTCCGAACAGCCCCAACTTCCAATTGACGGCGACGCCTGCGTCTCTTCCGGTGGCACCGGGTGGCACGGGCAATTTTCAGGTTTCCGTGCTGGCAGAGCCCGGTTTCAGCTTCAATGGAACGGTGACGTTGAGTACCAGCGGCTTGCCGTCCGGCGTCACCGGGACGTTCAATCCTCCGTCGATCAGCGGCGCCAACTCGGCAACTCTAGCCGTCGCCGTGGCCGGCACCGTCGCGCTCGGTTCCTATTTGCTTACGATCGGCGGAGTCAGTGGCACGGTGACACAAAACGTTTCAGTGACTCTCGTGGTGACGAATGGCTCGCCGATCTTGTTTCCAAACGGCTCTTTGACTGTCTCGGGCACTTCTTCGGCTGGCGTCAGCTTCACCTACAATGAAACGCTGAGCCAGTTGGACACCCTCGCCTTTACGCAGACGGGCAAGGCTTGCCTGCAAGCTCGCTCGGCCTATTGCACCAATGGCGCGGGGATTGTGGTGGTGGCTGGGAGCACCCCCGTGGGCGGGACCAGCACATTCGACGAGATTTTTGGCACGACCGACGGCGTCTGGAACTTCGGCGCGCTGTTGATGGAGATCTCGGGCGTGAGTCCGGTCGGCACGGTGCAGATTTTTCCCGCGAATGCACAAAACGGCCTGGGGATCGCGATGCCGCCCACCAGCCTTACCCTGCCCTCCACCTCGTTGGCCAGCCTGGGCTTCAGCCCCTTTACCGTGACGAATCCTACGATCACGTTCATTGTCGCGGACACGAACTACGCCGACAATTCCGGAGGTTTCGTCCTGACTCAATCCCCGCCGAAGTGAGGCGGGCAAATGATGTCCGGCTCATGTTGCACCGGAAAGTTCACCGACTTGGCGATGAAGCATTTGGCATGCGCGGCGTGATGCAGTTCGCGTGCCTTTGCGACATCCGAGCCGGCTGTGACAGTGACTTGCGGACGCAGGATCACACGATTGAAAAATCCCGAGCCGTCAGTCGTCTCTTCCATCACGCCTTCGGCATGGTCGGTGTAGGCGGTAACCACAATGCCCGCCTCCGCGCATAGATGGAGGTACCAAAGCTCGTGGCAAGCGGATATGGAAGCCACCAGTAGCTCCTCGGGATTCCAACGCTCCGGATCGCCGCGAAATGCCGGATCCGAGGAACCCGGTATTTCGGGCTTCACGGTTCCGGCCGCGATCTCGTACCGCCGCTCGTAGCTGCGATAGTTGGATGTGCCAGCCCCGGTATTGCCGGTCCACGTGACCGTCACGGAATAGCGATGCGTCTTCGGCATTCCCCCTCTTTATCAATTCTGTCCAGTCAATTTGCCCCCGCAAATGTCTGCGCGATCAGCTCCCGCGCCTCCTTCTGTATCCTCCGCAGATGCCCCTCGCCCAGAAAGCTTTCCGCATAAAGCTTATATACGCTCTCCGTCCCCGACGGGCGCGCCGCGAACCAGCCATTCGCCGTGACCACTTTCAGCCCGCCGATGGGCGCGCCATTCCCCGGCGCGGTGGTCAGCGTCGCCACGATCTTTTCACCCGCGAATTCGGAGGCATGCAATTGCCCCGGCGACAGCTTCAGCAGCACCGCCTTCTGCTCCGGCGTAGCCGGCGCGTCGATGCGTTCGTAAACCGGCGCACCGAACTTCTCCGTCAATTGGCGATACATCTCGCCGGGGTCGCGGCCCGTCCGCGCCAGGATTTCGGCCGCGAGCAGCCCCATGACGATGCCATCCTTGTCAGTGGTCCACACCGTGCCATCGCGCCGCAAGAACGACGCTCCCGCGCTCTCCTCGCCGCCAAAACCGAACGCGCCGGTTATCAGACCGTCCACCATCCACTTGAAGCCCACCGGCACTTCCACCATCTTCACCTTCAGGCTGGCCGCCACGCGGTCGATCATGCTGCTCGATACCAGCGTCTTGCCCACCGCGGCCCCGGCCGGCCATCCCGGCCGATGCTGGAACAGGAACGCAATCGCCACCGCCAGATAATGATTCGGATTCAGCAACCCCGCGCTGCGCGTCACTACGCCGTGGCGGTCGTGGTCGGTATCGCAGCCGAACGCCACATCGAAACGGTCCTTCAGCACGATCAATCCGGCCATGGCGTAGGGCGAAGAGCAATCCATGCGGATCTTGCCGTCCCAATCGACGGACATGAAGCGAAAGGTGGGATCCACCGCGTCGTTCAGCACCGTGAGCGGCACGCCGTAGCGCTCGCCGATGCGTCCCCAATAGGCCACGCCGGCGCCACCCAGGGGATCCACGCCTACGTTGAGCTGCGCGCCTCGGATGGCGTCCATATCTAGAACATTGCCAAGGTCGTTGACGTACGCCGAAACATAATCGTGCCGGTGCGTTGTGGATACCTTCCGCGCACCTTCATAAGGCATGCGCAGGATCCGGCGCAGCCCGCCCTCCAGCAGTTCGTTGGCGCGGTCTTCGATCCAGCGCGTGGCACTGGTATCCGCCGGCCCCCCGTTAGGCGGATTGTATTTGAAGCCGCCATCTTCCGGCGGATTGTGCGAAGGCGTGATCGCGATGCCGTCGGCCAAGCCGTCCGCGCGCAGGCGATTGTACGTCAGGATGGCGTGCGATAGGGCCGGTGTCGGCGTATAGCCGCCCGCGCTATCGATCATGGTGTCCACGCCGTTGGCGGCCAGCACTTCGAGCGCGCTGACCCAGGCGGGGTCGGAGAGCGCGTGCGTGTCCATGGCCAGAAACAGCGGTCCGGTGATGCCCTCCTGCTTGCGGTACTGGCAAATGGCTTGCGTGATGGCCAAGATGTGGGCTTCGTTGAACGACAGCGCGAACGATGTTCCGCGGTGCCCGGAGGTGCCGAACGCCACGCGCTGCGCGCGCACGGCGGGGTCCGGCCGGCCTGTATAGTAGGCCGTGATCAGGCGGGGCACATTCACCAGCATCGCGGGCTGCGCGGGTTTGCCGGCGTTCGAGTCGATTGGCATGTTCCCTTATTTTCGCTCCATCGGGTATGCTTTATCATTAGCATGACCGCGAATAATTTCCATCCGGAGATTTGGCTGATTCGTCACGGGGAGACCGCGAGGAGCCTCTCGGGGCGGCACACTGGAATGGCTGAGCGGCCCTTCGCCCTGGCGTTGACCAGTCCCCTTGCAGCGCGCTCGCGAAACCTGCTGGTTGGCGGGCTATGACGCCGCGTCGGTAGAGTTTACAAGGGTGCGGCTAACCTACGGAGTGTACGAACAAACACACACTTGGCCGACTTATCCGAAGTTTGCTAAGAGCCCTCTTGACGCCCTCCGCATTTCGTGATCTACTTAGTCAGGCTCAACTAAGAGGACAAAACCTCACGAATCGAGCGAGCGCGGCGCGGAGGGAATAGCGCGGCGCGGAGGGAATAGCTCATGCCCACCCTTGGTTCGCGTCACGTTTCGCCGCGAGGAGCGCTGCTTGCTCTGTTCGTGGCGACCTTAACCTCTGTAACATGCCAACGCGTCGAGGCCCAGGTAGTGCCTTTGACTACATGCGCCGATAGTAGCAACCCACCCAGCGTCTGGACGGCCCAATACGGCAACCTGCGCCAGAGCTATAACAATAAAGAGACCCTGCTCACCTCGGGCTGCCTGTCAAATGGCTCCGTAACCCTGACGCAGCCCGGTTGGTCGCCGCTCACGGTCGACCACACGGGTCTCCCAGGCGGCGCCACCGTTAACCCCGTAGTCGCACAGCCGCTCTATCTGGCTCAGGTCCCGGCCAGCGCCGGGCTGCCGAACTGCCCGACCGTCGAAGCGTGCAACCTACTGATCGTTGTCACCTTGAACGGCAGCGTCTTCGCCTTCAACGGCGGCGATATTACGCATGGCGGCGGTACCGGCGCTGGGCAGGTGGTGTGGCAGAGGACCGGCACGACGTCCGGCGACAATAACAACTACTTTTGGTTCGACGACTGCACGGGCGGAACCCCGGGTCCCTCGACGTTTTATGGCGTCGCCGGGATGCCGTTCGCCGGCAACGTGTCGGCGGGGCCGATATGGTGCAGCAACTCCAGTTCCTGTAGTTCCTCTACCAGCGCCTTCACCGAAAATAGCTCGACTGGGAGCGTCTCGTTCGCCATACCCACGATCAATGATGGGTACATCTACATCCCGACCTCGGGCATCACTTCCGGGAGCCCGTGCTCGACGACGGAGTGCTCGGGCGTATTAGTCTACACGGGGCATTAAACAGGCCGGGCACCCACTAAATGGAGAAATGCATATGACCTTCTTTCGACTTGCGGCCACGTTGGCGCTAGGCGCCGCGACGGCGATGATGTTAGCCGCCGGCAGTCCCACAATACGAGCTGTCGCCACGTTGCATCAGTATGACCAGCCCGTCGGCATCATTGAAGGAGAGCCCGGCGTGTTCTACGCGATAACGTCGGAGGATGTGTTTTCCGTGACGTCCAAGGGCGCTATTACCGTGCTCGCAACGGTCCCGAACGGTACCGAGGTCATGTCTTATGTAATGAGCGGGCCGGACAATCGCTTCTACTCCGCCCTCGGGCAGAACGGAGTTGCCCAAATGTTCTCGGTGACACAGGCCGAGGGCGGCAAGGTGGTCTATCCGGGGCAGGACTTTGCCGCAGAACTCAGCCAAAACCTTCCCGATGGCACCCTCCTGGAAACAGCGGGCTGGAGCGGCACGTCGTACTTCATCAAGGCCAGCACCGACGGCACGATAACATCGATTTATCAGTTCCCTTCAGGCGACAAACTTCTGGGGAATGCGCTCTACGGGAGCGACGGTAATTACTACGGCGTTGCCTGCCAGCAGACTGGCGCCGGATACATGTTCCGGATCACGCCCGCGGGCTCCCTCACAAAACTCTACACGTTCCCTAGCGGCGCCTTCGATGGGTTGTTTACCAACGCGATCCTGCAGGGTAACGACGGCAGTTTTTACGGCACGACGCCGACCGGCGGCCCTCAGCATGCCGGAACCATCTACAAAATAACGCCGTCCGGCCAGTACACGCTCCTGTATGCCTTCGCCAGTACGAACAACGGCGGCCCCATCAGCCTGATCGAGGCCAGCGACGGAGACCTATACGGTGCGACCTTGGGCACCGTCGGCGCCGGGAACAGCCAACTGTTCCGCCTGACAAAGTCCGGCGGCGACCCGCAGCTTTTCCCTCTCAGCGACGCATATTGCTACTGCGGATTGGTGCAGGGCAGCGACGGAAACATCTACGGGACCGCCGTGGCGGGCGGCACTACCGGCCAGGGTCTGGTCTTCGTCATGAACGCCGGCCTGCCCAAGCCGCAACCGTGGGCGCAGCAGTTCGGCCCGCAATCGGGCGCGCCGGGTGCGCGCGTTCGCATCTGGGGGCAAAACCTGCTATCGGCCTCCGTCGAATTCAACGGAGTTCCGGCGACGGCCGTGTCCAACAGCGGGTCTAATTATGTCTGGGCGACAGCGCCCGCGGGTGCCACCAGCGGGCCGATCACCGTCACCACCCCTGGGGGCGCCAATACGACCCAGGCGAGTTTCACGGTACAGTAGTTTTCGCCGCGAGCAAAGGAGAACTCAACATGAACTGGACGACGCCGGATTTTGAAGAAGTCGCGCTCAATTGCGAGATCAACAGCTACTCGAACGCGCAGATCTGAAAAACAAGCTTGCGCCTTGCCCGAGCGGCTGCGCAACGCTGCAGGCCGCGATCAGGCGGGGGACCTCGACCAACATCGAGGGTTTCGCGGGTTTGCCAGCGTTCGGGTCGATTGGCATGTTCCCTTATTTTCGCTCCATCGGGTATGCTTTATCATTAGCATGCCCATCACGCCTACGCCCAATTCCCATTCGCAGATTTGGCTGATTCGTCACGGGGAGACCGCGTGGAGCCTCTCGGGGCAGCACACCGGTCGCACGGACCTCCCGCTGACCGCGGCCGGCGAGAGGCACGCCGAGGAAATCGGACGCTACCTGGCTGGGCGGCCCTTCGCCATGGTGCTGACCAGTCCGCTGCAGCGGGCGCGCGAAACCTGCCGGCTGGCGGGCTATGGCGGCGTCGCGCAAATCGATCCGGACCTGAGCGAATGGGACTACGGCGCGTACGAAGGGCGCACCAGCGCGCAGATCCAGGAAGGCGTGCCCGGCTGGAACATCTGGACGTCGCCGGTGCCGCAAGGCGAAACCATCCAGCAGGTGGCCGCGCGCGCCAGCCGGGCGATCGAGCGCGCGGCCCCGGCCGGCGGAGACGTGGCGCTGTTCGCGCACGGCCATCTGCTGCGCATCTTGACGGCCTGCTGGCTGGGCCTCGCTCCCGACGGCGGCAGGCTCTTCGCGCTGGGCACGGCATCGGTTAGCGTGTTGGGCTATGAGCGCGACACGCGCGTGATCTCGCAATGGAACCTCTCGGCGAGGTAAGACAGCTTCCCAGCCTGTCCGCGTAGTATCCTGAAGAGGCGAGGAGATCGAAATGGGATGTGGCGGCGGATCGGTGAATCCAATCAATATCGAAGTGGCGGGCGCGCGCAAGGTGCATTGCGTCAAACTGCAAAGGGACCTGCCGGGGCTGGACGAAGTTCCGTTCGAAGGACACCCGCTGGGCCAGAAGATTTACGACAACGTCTCGAAAGAGGCTTGGAAGATGTGGGTGGAGCACATGAAGATGCTCATGAACGAATACCGGCTGAACCTGGGGACGCAGGAAGCGCAGGAGTTTCTGATTAAGCAGATGGACGACTACTTCTTCGGCGAAGGCGCGGCGCTGCCGCCGGATTTCGTGCCGCCGAAGACGAAGGCGTAGTTTTACCGTGCATCCGGGCGTCATTCATCGTTAGCTCAACCGCACGAACCCGTTCATTTTAGACTTCAAAACGATGCCGGTTTTCAGTGACGCGCTTTCGCTGATTCGCGCCAACCTCGAAGAACTCCGGAAAGGAAATAGAGTGCGGCTCGTGGCAGTCGGAACCCTTACCGAGGCGCAACTCGACGCCATCAATCAAGAGCGGGCCGCGGCGTCGGCGAGGTGGACGTCGGAGTCCCCTCGCTATCCGCCTATGGTGGCCGAGGTTGTTTTCATGGGCCGCCACGTTTACGAAAGCCGTATTGTCCGCGACGGATATACCGTTAACGATGTAGTCGAGCAAATTGCAAGCGCCATGGATTCTGCTGCGGTGGTACTCAAGGTTCCCACAATGACGGCGATGGAGAATCCCTCACCAAGAGCAGATCGTTACGGAAATTCAGTACGGGACAGGATCGTTTTCGAGTGCTCGGCTCGGCACCCACGGGCGGAGATCTATTCCGTCATTCCAAAAGGCGATGGTGTAAAGCCAAAAGGCCGCCCACGTGAATGAGCGGCCTTCTTGAATTTTCCCGCGGCTCGCTCGGGTAACAACTGCATCCGACGCCCCAGCCGCAGGGCTTTTCGGTTGTCTGATCCGAGAGAACCAAGCAACCTTGGGCGAAACCATCATAGCGAAATCCTAAGCGGATGTCTAGCTGCTGTTGTCTTCATGTCAGCGCAAAATGATAATGTCCTATTTTCGCAAAGTAGAAATGTCCGGTTGACGCCGTCCAGGCTGGGGGGATGGAACAAGGACTACTACTGATGACACAAGCCGAACGGGACCGCCTGGTGGC
>Ga0302326_10011621_pt1 | contig 18925 bp, 21 predicted proteins | sample Palsa_T0_3_FD_202264 | JGI IMG/M metagenome (GOLD analysis project Ga0302326, IMG submission 202264) | Peat permafrost microbial communities from Stordalen Mire near Abisko, Sweden - Palsa_T0_3 | ecosystem: Environmental > Terrestrial > Soil > Palsa > Peat permafrost | place: Sweden: Abisko...
TATGCGATTGACGACCATCGCGCCCGGATTGAGGTTGGCTATGGGCTGGAGCCAATCCTGCCCGATGGAAAAGTGGGCGGGTTTCAGCGGGAAGCGGTCCCGCTCATCCGGAGCGGCAATTATAATCAGGCGCTGCTGCTGGACACCTCGCGTGTTGCGCAGGTCATAGCCCAGGACGCAGGAATTCAATTCGCGACTCCGCAGCTAGCACCGGCTCCGACGGAACCGACCGAGCGGCCGAGCAAAGGGATATCGGCTGGCGGAATTATCTTACTGATTGTCATCCTACTTATTGTTCTTTTTACTCCGCTTCGCAGCGTTCTTTTTTGGATTCTTCTTTCTGGAGTGTTTGGCGGTGGAGGGGGATCGAGCGGTGGCGGAGGCTGGAGCGGAGGCGGCTTTGGCGGCGGGGGTGGTTTTGGCGGATTCGGCGGCGGCAGCTCCGGTGGCGGCGGGGCAAGCAGCAGTTGGTAGTCAATGAGGAAGCAAATGGTTCCGGAGAAAAAGATTAACGACTTTGTCAGCCGGTTGCGAACGGCGGCTGGAGCGAACCTGGAGAGCGTGATCCTGTTCGGATCGGCGGTCGCAGGAGATTTTCATCCTGAGTTCTCGAACGTGAATCTGTTCTGCGTGATTCGTGACAGCTCATTCGGTGCGCTCGAGGCCCTGGCCCCTGCCGTCAAGTGGTGGGACGCGCAGAAGCAGCCGCCTCCGCTGTTTATGACCCGGGCCGAGATCGAGCGCTCGATCGACGTGTTTACGATCGAGTTGATCGACATGCAACAGCACCATCGAGTTCTCTTCGGCGAAGATGTTGTTCAGGGATTGTCGATTCCGGCGAACCTGCACCGCCTTCAGGTGGAGTACGAGCTGCGGGAGAAAATCGCGCTGCTGCGCCGGCACTTGCTTCTGGCCTCAGACAACGACTCTCGCCTGTGGGAGTTGCTGCTACGATCGGTATCTTCGTTCGCCACGCTCTTCCGCCACGCACTCATTGTGCTCGGTCACAGTGCCCCGGTGGGAAAGCGCGAGGCGGTACAGGCATTGTCGAAACAGGTTGGGGTTGACGCGTTGGGCATTCTGCAAGTGCTGGACGTGAGAGAGCGGAAATCCGACCGCAAGAAGTTCGATGTGGCGGACGTTTTTTCCCGATATCTGGCGGCGCTCGAGCAGGTGACCGCCGCGCTTGATAAAATGCTGGACTCGGGTACCGTGGGCTCTTCGTAGGATCCACGGATGCTGCTTTTCAGGAGAATCTTATGAGCAAGGCGCTGATCGTGGTCGTGGTTATCGTGGCAATTCTATTGCTGGGTGTCTTGTTTGTTTTTGGGCAGTACGTAAGCGTGAAGAACACCCTGGTCAGCAAGAACGAGGGGGTAAAGGCAGCGTGGTCGCAAGTTGACATTGTGCTACAACGCCGCGCCGACCTGATCCCCAATTTGGTAGAGACGGTGAAAGGCTACGCACAGCAGGAAGTGACAGTATTCGGCGATATCGCAAAAGCGCGCTCTGCCCTGCTTTCTGCCGGCACGCCGCAAGAAAAGATTGCGGCCAACGGGCAGCTCGATGGAGCGATTGGCCGCCTGTTGGTGGTTGTCGAGAACTATCCTCAGTTGAAGTCCAACGAGAATTTCCTGCGCCTGCAGGATGAACTCGCGGGTACAGAGAATCGCATTGCGGTCGAGCGCAAACGTTACAACGACACTCTGCGCGACTACAACACCTACGTGCAGCAATTCCCCAACAGCTTTTTCGCAGGAATCGCGGGATTCAAGCCGAACGAAGCATATTTCGAAGCTTCGCCAGGGTCGCGCGAAGTTCCGAAGGTGAACTTCTCAAGTCCGGGCGCAGTGGCTCCGCAGGCCAGTCCTCAGCCGGCGCACTAACCGTCCGCGGGATGCCAACTCGTGGAGACCGAACTCGCCAGCCTTACCTCCCGGCGACTGTCCGCGAGGAACTTGGTCAGGTATTCGGAGGCTGCGTTGAATGAGTACCCGAACGCAAAACTGTCGTCCAACAACACCGTCCTGGCTCACCAAGCTCTCTCCGCTTGCTTGCCGACTAACGCCAACTTCGACACCTCTCCTTCGCTCCATTCAATTTGCAAAGGCCCGCGTCCGCCGCGCTAGCGGCTTGCTTCTGACAACTTTTTCGAACGCGCGCCCCAATGTTCTGCTCCGCCCCCACTCCGCTCTCCGAGGGCGCCCCTCCGAAAAAGCACTAGCGTGACTCGGGCGGAACCAGTGTGTTCGCCGGTGAGCCGGAAAGCCATTCATCACCGAAGCGCTGAACCGGGGGCTGTTTTTGGCGGCCTGAGTACACGCGTAAATGGAGCACGGACGCACGCATTCGTCCAAACCGATAACATTCATAATAAATAATGAGGACGCTGACCATGGTTGTAGTCAGCGCCCTCCTCGGGCGGATCGAGATAGGCTCGAAGCCGGTTCGCGAACGAGCACTATCCGGGCAGTGGGTCTGCCGACCCAAACACGGGGTCTAACGGTTAATTCGCCAGATACGCCGCCACCACGATCCCATCGTTGCCAGTCCCCTCGATGGCAACAATATCTCCGTTGGTGTCGATCAGCAGGGCGGTCACATTATTGTCAACCGTCAACGTGCCGCCGCTCCCGAACGTGCTATCCAGCTCGCCGTTGGTATCGAGTCGGGCAATGCCACCAAAAATCGGCGAGGCATTGCCAATGAAAGCGCCGACCACGACCTGTCCGTTCGATTGCACAGCCAGGGCCTGTGGGGTGTCGGTCCCGGTGCCGAAGCCAAATTTGGTCGAACTAAAGGTAGTATCCAGCGTGCCCGTTTCGGTGAAACGAGACACTGTCACTTCATGGAGGAATTTGCCGTCGGCGGCAAGCTGGGCCACAAAATAATCGCCGTTCGACTCGAAAATGGTCGGGAAGGGTTCGAGCCCTGCCAATGGGCTGCTCGCCGCCAGGGTTCCCGCAGTCACCGTGGATAACAGCTTTCCTGTAGGGCTGAGCTCCACCACTGTGCCGACCACCGCATCTCCGTTCTCACCCACAGCCAGGTAGTCGCCATTGGAGAGAAGGGCCAGCGCCTGCGGCCCTAATATAGGGGCGGGCGTAACCAGCGCAACTCCGGCCGTGCCAAACGTCGGGTCCGGCGCGCCGTTGGAGTTGAAGCGCACCAGCGAGAGCGCCCCCGGGGTCTTCTTGCCGCCATCGTGAAAGCCGCCCATCAGAATTTGTCCGTTGGGCTGCAGCAGAAATGCGTTCGGAAAGTCTGCGCCGGTGACGGCCGTCGCCACGCCGTCGGTGCCAAAGGTTGTGTCCAGCACGCCGTTGGCCGTGAACTGCGCCAGGCCGAAGGTATTTGTGCCTGATACAAACCCTGCGACAAGGATTTTGCCATTCGGCTCCAACACAAATGCAAACGGGTCAAAGGTGAAGGAAGAGAAGTTGGTGATTGTGCTCCCCTTATTGCCAAACGTTGTATCCAGCTTGCCGGCCGAGGTGTAACGCGTTAAACCAATCTGAGTGCCGACGTCCCCCACGAAATCGAATTGGGAGAGCACCACGATGTCGCCGCTGGCCAGCTGGACCGCGCCGACCGGTAACATGACCGGCGACCCGGCGCCGGTGAAGAGGGTGGTTACGGTTCCATCCGTGCCGAATTTGGGGTCCAGGGTGCCCGCCTGGGCTTGTGCAAAATTGACGCCAAACGCCAGGCCAACTGCGAGTAGTCCGGCGATCGTATGAAATGAAAATGTCTTCATTATTTTTTCCTCTTTATTTAGGTTTTACTTAGATTTTGCTCACTGCAGACGATTAGGGTGTCGGTCTCCGCTGATATCTGACAAGGGAAGGGTTCATTCCCGCCTGTTTCGCTATCGAGCTCGCTGCGTCCGATGTCTGCTCGTGGGCCATAGTGAGAGGGTACTTTCGCGAGGTTTAGCGGTTGTCAGCGAGATGTATCTGGTATGTAAAAGCTCTGCCACCTGCGCAGGCCGAATGCCATGGGTTGCCGTGGTCGACGTGACGGAAATCATCGTTCTCATGTTGTTCTTGGCAATACCGTTTTACATTTACGAAAGTCTTCACTCGAAGTGTGACCGAGACAAAACGGAACTTGGCTGACTTCGCATGGATGGCTTCGCTGTATGTGTGCTCGTTGGTTCTCGCGAGCGTCTATGGTGGCCCTGTGTAGAATAGCCGCATGAAACGCAGCGCCACCTGCGGCTTCCTGGTTCCCTTGCTCTTGATGACAAGCGATGCCGCCGGACAGCCTGCCTCGATTCACCAGCAGATTCAACAAACCTACAATTTCCAGCCTCATCTTCTAAACAAACAGCAAATTGACCAAGAATCGGTGGTCCTCGATCAGTTCTGGACAAAGGCTAAAACGGAACAGTCACGGTATGTTCCCGCCCTGCGGCAGGAACTCGGCGACTTCAAGAACCCTCCTTTCTTTCTCTACGATGGCAGCACGCTCTTGCTCCGCCTTTCAGACACCCCGGCAGACCGAAAACTCGCTCTGGCTGCAATGGCGCACTGCGACTTGCGCGATGTGCAGGCAAATGACTATTTCCTGCGAGTGCACAGGATGGCGACGTTGAATGAGGACACGACCGCTGCTGCGTTTCACGTTCTGGAACAACCGAAATTCACGGTGTTCATCCCGCAGCATGCTCTCACCCTCGGGCAGAACTACGTTCTGATTTACCCGTTGTTGCCTACGGATCAGGATTACTGGCTCCAACCTGCGATGGATCGCCTCAAGGCCGAGCGTGATGAGACTTCGCAGAGAAGCCTGCTTCTGTTGCTCTGGTATGCGCAAACTGACGCGGCAGACCAAGCACTTTCCGCGTTCGCGGGTGATGCCGGCAAGCCATCGGCGCCTCGGACTTACGCACAGGAACTCGTTCACCGGAGAGACAACGTCGGATTGGTGCGGCGAGCCGAGGCATTGACTATGAGCGAGGCTTCGTTGCGCCAGAAGCGGCGGGAGCGCCTGAAGGCGGTAAGTGATGAAGCCTTGATCGACCTCGATGACTACACCGCGATCCTGATTGCCAAGCGAAAGTGAAGAATGAAACCTTCAACGGACATCCTCAAAGACCGCCTCGCCCGCTACCGCCAGATCAAGCTCAGCGTGATCGGTAGGAGGTCAGGCAAGACAATCTCGAATCCCGTCTGGTCATCGCAGGAGGCAGCACACTGTACCTACTGCCCGTGCACGGCCCGGATGCGCAATGGTACGAAACGGACTCCAGAACCCGACGATTCGAATCGATGCAAGAGCTGGAGGCGAAGTCCGAGCCGTTCTCGTGACCGATTTCCAAAGACGTGCAATCTGTGCCGGGAAATTCCGTAAACAATGGGGCAGGAGACGTAAAGAAGTGTCGCTCGAAATTCGATGTTTCGGTCGTGCTGAGATAGGCTGACCAAAGGGGTGATGCGTTGGTAGATTTATCAGTGGCGGAAGGCAAACTATCATTGCATGTTCGGGGTGCTGATAAGCTCTGGGCATTCAAGAGCAGTTTGGAAATCCCGCTTATCCACATCGCGGGCGTTCGAGCCGATCCGGAGATCGCACGCGGTTGGTATCACGGCATCAGGATGCCCGGAACCAATGTCCCCGGGGTCATCACGGCGGGAACCTTCTATCAGGACGGCAAACGAGTGTTCTGGGACGTGCATCACCCGGAGAAGACCATCGTGATTGATCTCCGTGACGAGCGATTTAGCGAGTTGGTGGTGGAAGTGGCTGATCCCGACGCGGCGGTCAAGCTGATACAGAATGCACTGTGAAGTTGCGCTGTCAACAACGGGTGATGAACGCCGTCGCCGGATAACAGCAGTGCGCAGTGGTCACCCAGCATCGAAGAATTCCCGCGCCGAGACCACCGATCCACGGGATGGGAAGAATTTGGTAACGAGGACTTCAGGGAACTTGGACATCATCTCGGACGCGAGTGCGTCGTGGTTAGGTTTGGGTACGGTTAAATGGGGTGGTGGAGCCATGAGCGACGGCGATAATGCAAGCCTGAACATCCGCCTTTTTAAGCGTGGCGATCGCATCCTCTTGCTCAAGAGAATCGACCATGAGGGGTGCGGTTCCCATCTGCCTGAAGGTCCTCCTCGAGAGGCTCTTCTCTTGTGGCGCGTTGCTTTCGCAGCTTCATCAGCGCCTGGTCCGCGGTGATGCGAACAGCCAGGTTGAGAATTTGTTTTCCTCTCGGAATTCGCCCAGGTTCTGGAAGGAACCTTTTGCATTACTTGCCTGCGTGGAATGAGCACACGATCGGTCGCTTTGCGCAAGATGCCGACATTTCGTTATTGGCTAACTCCCCCCAACCGCGAAAGCTTTCGGAGTGTTCCTTTCAACACATGGTTAAACGTGAACAATGACTGCCGAGGAGCGTTGACCGAACCCTCGGTCTTGGAAATGCTGATGGGGTTGTTCAGTTTCTCATTAGCACGTCTTCGGTAGGCTCGGCAGACTCCGGCACAGATTTGAAAGTTGAACAAAGGTCACAGTCCCCAACTAATACGTGAGAGCAATCGGTCTTGCCGGCCCCGGGCGCAGCATCGAGTTCTGCGGCGAGTTGAGATTTTAGGCCACGTGTCGCACTCTCGAGTTCAGCTTTAGCCCGCGCCACGTGGGCCAACAGTGTGTGCAGCCGCCTTGGGCCCAGCACCAAGAGCCCGAGGATAAGCACGAACAGGATTTCCATGCCAAAACCCACGATTCACCCCTTGGTTACGTTTTGGTCGTTAGCGACGGTTGTCGTTATGCTGGCGGGCTTCTCTTCGTCAGCTTTCATGGCTGACTTGAAGCCGCGGATGCCCTCTCCGATTCCTTTGCCTAGCTCGGGGAGTTTCTTAGGTCCAAACACTAACAAAGCGATTCCGAAAATGATCAGCAGGTGCATCGGTTGAAACAGACCTTCTAACATAAATGCTCCTCAATTTCTCGTCGAAAGACGTGCAAATAATGCGTGGTGGCTGAAAGGCAGGCGCCGCAACGCGTGTTTCAGGTGCGGCGCCCCCACTTAAACAACTAGCGATCCGCATAAGGCGGACAGTCAGGGTTCACGTTAGGCTAACCGCACTGCGGAATCCGCTTCGACAGCCATAGCTTTTAGTTTGTCAACGAACTGCAGGCTTTGGCCAATGAAGAGCCCATCTGCGATGAAGCTTTTGATTGTCGCCACGGCACCCCCGAATTTATCGGTCAGCGGACGAATGATCGAGACCCGGGGAAGGTTGGGCCTGAATTCAGCAGGAACCGGAAAGATCAGGCTGGGCTGAATCAGACGATTGAGTGGGCTGAAAAAATTGGGAAATGTCAGGCCGGATATGGGGTCCTCAAATGGCGCCACCGTGGGTTGCACTCCGTTGCCCGCAAAATCCACCCATTCCAGAAAGTGCGCGACCTCATCGCCGCCGATGCCGAGGGTGATCTCAAGCACTTCCGGATCTGTCACCTTTTGACTCAGGGCTGCGTAAAGACTCGAGCCGCCTTGCTCGATGTATCCGAAGTGAAAGCCCGCGACATTGGCGATCGCCTGGATATGGTCGTTGCCAGGAAAGTTGGGGTTGGATCTGCCCTCGAAATCGGCATCCGTTCTGGGAATGGCGGTAACCCCTTTGAGAGTGATCGCCTGGGGAAAGGTGGCGCCGAGGTCCGGATTGGTTGCGCTGCGGTAGCGAACGTACCAGCTGGTATCGACAGTGAGATCCATGAGGTTCGTCAGGCGCAGTTTGCCGGATGATCCCGTCGCTGTGCTTCCCCGCAAAGTTTCGAACTCGGTGAAGTTGACGGGCTCGGCTCCTCTGGACTCGAGATAGGCATTGAGAAAAGTAGCGTGGCTCACTTCATCGAGCGTGTTGCTGGTGATGTACTGCGGACCATCGGGATCGAGGTTCGACAAGGCTACCTGATAGTTGTTCAACGTTTGGTTCGGGTCAACCTCAATGGGTGGATTGGTACCGATACCACCGAGCTCCGCATACTGTGTCCAAAGGTCTGACTCGATCAGTTCTGCCGCCGCCAGAAACCGGAGGATGGCGGCGTCGCCTGCATTGAGGGGACCGCCTTCTTGTCCTTTTCCTTGTGCACGGGCCAAAGGTCCAGTTGCTAACAAACCGGCGCCCACTGCTGCGCCTCCTGCCAGAAGACCACCTTTCAGAAAAGAACGGCGATCCACTGAACGACTAATGCTGTATGGGAGAATCTTTTTCTTCATGCTTATGCTCCAATTCCTTAGCTTATGATTTTGTACAGCGGTACTACGTGTTAGACGCAATGATCAACCACGAGATACGCCGAAGATGTCATTTGATTGTCAACTCTCTGCAAACAACCGTTGACAATCTCGTTGCGACAGCTAGAACACAGACACCGGATAAGTGGCCCGAGGTGCCTTCATCTCCAATTCATCACTGCGATTTTGATCTTGTATCTACAAAACTCGGCGGGGCGACCTATTCCCACCTCAACGAGATATTCATACACCGGAGTACCCACTACACCGCAGCATGGGACCTCGGGATTGACTTCGGGAGATGCACGAAGGGAGAGCGGCACTGCGGACTAGAAAGCGTCGGTTGCGCGCCTTCGGGCGGAATTCACCAGCCACGCCACTCCAATACTCAGGGCGTAAAGGGCTATCATTGGGGCGGCGAAAAGACACATGTTCAGGACGTCAGTCGTGGGTGTGACGATTGCTGCAATAATAAAAATGACAAGGGTTGCGTATCGCAGATTCCGCAACATCCAGCGCGCGGTGATCACTCGCATTACGGCCAAGAAGAACACGAGAATTGGCATTTCGAAGATCAGTCCGAGACCGACGATGATTGTCACGAACAGCTTCGTATATTCTCCAATCGTAATCATGGGTTGGAATCGTTGGCCGTAGCCAATCAGGAAGTCGAGGGACGCCGGATAGACCATTTTGTAGCCGAAGAGTCCCCCGGCTATAAACAAACCGACCGTACTTAGCAAGAACGGCATAACATAGCGCTTTTCTTTGCGATAGAGTCCGGGAGCGATGAACAGCCACAATTGATAGAACACAAATGGAGAGGCTGCGAATACTCCGCCCACAAGCGCCACCTCAAGATAGAGATTGAAGGGCTCAGTTGGGTTTAAGTACACCAACCCACCGGCGATCCCGTGGTGCCGTAGCGCCCCAATAATCGGTTGCTGCAGTAAACCGAAAATGCGATCGGCAAACGACCAGCACGAGAGAAATCCGACGAGTATCCCAAGGACTGAAAAGATGATTCGTTTTCTCAACTCTTCCAGGTGAGCCAGCAGCGGCATGGAGTGCGTGCGAAATGACAGTCCGGGAGCAGCCGAGTCAGCCATGGCAGGCCTCTAGTGTTCCTCGATCGTTTTGAAAACTACCGCTGTGGATGGCGCCGCGGCCTGTCTCAACTGGAGATGTTTTCCGCTGCAAGGGTGCCGACGCAGTTTCCTGTTGCTTATCAACTTCCCTGGGTAACCGCAGGCTGCGCGCCCCAGTCTCAATGGGAGAATCATTCCTATGTGCGTTGTTGATTCGATCGTATGAGGACTTCGCTCGAGTCCGTGGAAGTTCATCACCGTGGGCAAAACAGAAGGCGATAACTAGCATTGCGGTCAACCCTATAAGTCCGTAAGACATTAGTTCCATCACTCTTGCCTCCCGTGCGTCTCTTGTCGATTTCTTGGGCGGTCAACCCACGCCAACATGGGTCAAAAGATCACCCCTGGGCAAGGGCGGACTGGAGTGCCCCGGGCCCAGGAGTGTTTTGTTTTAGTTGATAGAGACCGTTACAGCGGCGGTTTGGCTCAGAGAGCCGGATGTGCCCGTCACCATCACGGTAGTCTGTTGAGATGATGGCTTTGGTGTGGTTGAATTGCTGCTGTTGCTGCCGCATCCCAGGGCGAACAGGGAGACGACAAGCAACAAGCCCAGCAGGCCCATCCACCGAATGCTCTTGCGGCTAAACGGCTTCCGTTTGCGAGTCGTGAGAAGCGTTCCGAAAAGCCCAAGACCAGGCAGCAGGGCCAGCATGCCGGGCACGTTGTAGCCCGTAGGCGGCGGCGTCGAGACGGCAGAAATGGTCAAGGTGGAGGACGAAGTGCTTCCAGGTGAGATGGTTGAAGGGCTGAAAACACAGCTCAAACCAGAGGGCGTAGTGCAGGTAAGAGTAATCTGACCGTTGAATCCGCCCACCGCGGCGGCGCTGACCGTGATGTTAGCCGAACCACCGGGATTGATGGTTGTGCTCTGGGCCGAGAGGCTCAGAGAGAAACCAGGGGCGCCAACCGCGGCCGCAGGGACGAGGCTGGCGAACACACTGGTTGCGCTGCCAGCGGTGAAATAAAGAGTGCCAAGATTGCCTGGAGGATTGTTTTCACCGCCGCCTCCGCCGAACACCATATCCCACAAGCGGGGATTCACCAGCACGTTGCCCGCAGAGTCGGTGAGCTGGCCGACAAACTTCCCGGTTGTATCGAACGCGCTCATGGTGCCATCGCCGAAGTTTCCTACAAGGATATCGCCCCCGAACGTTCCGAAGCTGGCCGGAGCTTGGACCACACCCCAGGGCGCGTTGAGGTTGTTTGTGGCACCAGCGGGGACGAAGGTGCTCACGAAGTTGCCGTTGGCGTCGAAGATATCCACCTGCCCGAGGCCGGCGCCGGACATGGCATTGTGCTTGGCAGCATTCTGCATGGCATAGGCGATGTAAACCTGGTTATTGATTATGTGGATGCCGTGGGGAGCGAAACCCGCGGGAAGTTTGGGGTCGGTGAACGAACCGGCCAACGAAGTCAGGTTGAAGTTCGAGTCGTACACGTCGATTTTGCCGCTGTTGAAGTTTGCCGCCAAAAGGTTGGTACCCAGCAAGGCGAGGCCCGAGTAGACCGCGCCGCTGGCGGAATTATCTTTGCCGACAATAGCCGTGTTGCTGGAGCCGTTCCAGTAGACCACCAGACCGTCCTCAGTGTCGAAAATGAAAGATCCACCGGAGAAGTAGGAACCGCTGGCGTTGGCCACGGTTCCCGTCGGGCAACCGGGGCTGCAATTGCCGTTTGGATTGCTTGAGGCTACCGGTATGGTCACGATCAGCCCATTGTCTTTGTTGCCATTTTGGTCATAGAGCGTGGAGACGCCGCTGGCATTATCGGCGATCCAGAAATCTTGGTCGGGAAGAACGGAAATCCCCCAGGGGTTCAACAGTTGAGAGTCGGTGGTGCTGCCTACGCCGGCAACATTGGAGACCAAGTTGGTCTGGGAATAGCCGGCCTGCTGCGCCCACAACCTCGACGGAATCGTCAACGTCATGAGCATCCCGAATAATACAAGTGCCTTTTTCAAGTTGTCCTCCTTAACTTTCTTTATGATTTGTACGACGTTGCGGAATCCCGTTGTTTCCGCTTCTACCGTGAAGCTGTTGGTTGCGGAGTGAAGGGGGAATTCAGGTTGACTGATATAGTTCTTATCCGGAACTCCCCCCACAACCGTATGAATGCTCATGTGCTCTTCGACTCAGTTCGTGCCAGAGGATGCCACAGTACCTTGACTCCTCACCTGCGCCAGCGCGGGCATCACCCGCGGTAACGCGAGGGTATAGACGCCTGCTGACGTGTCAACCTCGCTCAGAAAGTACTTGTCCCCTACACGCTCGAAGCTAAGCTTTGACTGCCCAGCACGAGATTCATCGACGACCAGAGGGAGAACCAATGCACCATGCTCGTAGCTGCGGATTGCTATGCCTGAATGTACGTCAAGAGAGAGAGGGCCAACACTGTATGTGCCCGCTGGCAGGGTCGCGCCTCCAGCGACGAACTCAAACGGAACCTTCGCACGAACTCCCTCGCTTTCCTGAGCGCGAGCACTTATGCCCAACCCAAGCACGCAAGATAGAGTAAGGACAACTGTCAAATATGACTTATTCATGATTTCTCCTTGTTTGTTGAAATGGTGTTACTGGTTCATTAGTGATAACTGCGCTTGTGAGACTCTATTCGACAAGCCTTTCTTTGGCCTCATCTCAAGTGCTTCTCACTACATATGTGAGTTAGACGCGGCAATTAAGGGCGCGATGCGGACGGGATGTCATTTGATTGTCAACTCTTTGTCGAGATCCGGTAAGCACGTAGCAGGAACATCGCTGGAAGTGTGGGGTGGAGGTACTGCGTGGGACTGCGTGGGACAAGCCTAGCGGGAATCAGTCTGCATCATGCATTGTTCAGCCCAGGTTCCATCTGGTCCGTGCCCGTTGTTGTGGGGGATGCATGTCGCGACTTGGCACCACTAATCGAGCATTTTCCCGTGATCGAGTTGCGCAAGCACTCGGCAAAAAGTCCGAGAATCCGGCCTGACCGTCTGCCTGAAGGGAATAACTGCGCTCGCGCCGACTGTGTCTGCTGGCTGAAGTACTGGTTCAGGCCTTCGCGAAGCTGCAGCCGGGCTCGCCATAGCCGCGCTTTCACTGCCGTCTGACTCACGTTCAGCACTTCTACTGTCTGATCTGTGGTGAGTCCTTCGATATCCCGCAACACAAAGACCGTCCGCAAGATTGGGCTCAGCTCTTCCAGGCACTTGATCAGGATGTCTCGTAATTCAGACGCCCAGTAGAGTTGTTCAGGATTCGGGGCCCAGTCAGTGACCTCGATTGGAAGTATGTCACCCTCGGCCTGAAAATCTTCATCCAGGGACGCCTCTCTTGTGGCGCGTTGTTTTCGCAGCTTCATCAACGACTGGTTCACAGTGATACGTATCAGCCAGGTTGCGAATTGCGAGTCCTCGCGGAATGCGGACAAGTTTTGGTAGGCCTTCAAAAAGGCTTCCTGAACCGCGTCCTGGGAATCCTCTCTGTTATGCGTGACGCTTTGAGCAATTCGGAGAAGTTTGCGATCGTATCGCTTCACGAGTTGCTCGAAAGCGGCGACGTCCCCATTCTTGGTGGCGTGGACAAGATCCAGGTCGTCGTTTCGCACCGCTGTCCCTGCGAATTCTGCCGAGTCTACAGTCATATTCATTTAATTGCTCCCTCCGGAATGGCAAAGGGAATCGTGATCTTGAATAAAGTTCCGGTCTCAGTTCTCGCATCAAGGTGGATCACCCCGCCATGATCCTCGACGATCTTCTTCGCTATGGCGAGGCCCAGCCCGCAGCTTTCGGCCTTTCCATAGCTCACAAAGGGCTGGAAAACGGAGTCCTGTATCGTCGGCGGAATACCGTGGCCGTTATCCCAGAGGCTAATTTGCAGGTAGGCTCGATTTCCGGTCGTGGTTATGACGATCTGCCCGGACTCCGGAGAAACTGCCTCGCAAGCATTCAGCACGAGGTTGGCGACCACCCGTTCGAGACGGTTGGAATCGAACCATCCCACAGCCAAGCCTTTATGGTGATGCGTGATGGCGATGCGGCGGAACTCCGGTCTCACATGTGTCATGCGAATCGCGCGCTCGACCGTGTCAACGATGTTTCGGACGGCTAGCCGAAGTGTGTCACGACCCTTGGAGCACTCTAACAATGAAGAGACCATCTCATTCATTCGGTCGATGGCCCAACGGATTTCCTGGTAAAAGTCGCTCCTTTGCCTCTCGCTAATATCTGGCCGGGTGAGAAACTCCGCATTGGCAAGGATGGCGGTCAAGGGATGGCGAAGATCGTGGGAGATGAAGGCGACGATGCTGTTTGCGGCGGAAAGCGGCTCCAGAATTGGAAGATCCCATTGCCTTCTCCGCAAAGATCCCGCCGGCAATAACCGCCTCCTCGACACTGCTTGCTTCAGCATTGAAGCCCCCTTCCCATTCGCGATTGGCCGAAGTTCAGAGAGGAATAGCCCTTTCCTTCGGCCTGGCACTCCTTAAGTGACTCTAGATTCGTCAGGTGCCCCATCTTTGAGCTGTTCGGCCGTAAACGGGTTTGTGCGCATCAGACCGACGCCGCGACTCCGCAGTTCTTTGAGGAGTAGGATCCCGGCGGCATCGGCGAATGAAACATCCGCCAGCTCGAGGGACAATTGAACCTCCTCGGGGACAGTGTGCACATCGCATGCTCTGCGGAGCTCCTCGACCGAGGAACCGGCGATCCGACCTTCGACCCGAAGGGTTACGGCGCTTCTTGACGATTCGACAACCGTGACCCTCAGCATCGCGGTTCAACTGATCTCCTTGGACTTGATAAAGCAATTGACATGCCTTTCACAAAATCAGGCCGGGTCGGAAATCTCTCCCTGGACCCGCCGAGGACGCTTCAGCCAAGATTTATCTAGAATCAGTAGGTTGCGAAGACTTTCCGCCGGGGGTGCGCAGACTGCTGTCTGCTCCAAGGTCCTGGTCTGAGAGGCGGAACTACCACATACGGTAGTCACGCGCCAGTTGGGGTAGGAGGAACTACGATGGGCGGTGACGAGATGCCTTGATGCCGAGCTTATCCATCCGGTGGCGAAGCGTGTTTGGATGGAGGTTCAAGATCCTCGCCGCACCTTTTGGACCATCCACCACTCCACCGGTGTGTTGAAGAGCGGCGAGGATGTGGTTTCGGTCTACCTCATCCAGCGTTAGGAGTAGCTTTGGAGACTCCAGGTCAGCCTGCCGACGCTCGGAAGCGTCCGTCTCAGCAGCTTCCGCGCCTTTTGCAGAGGCGGAAACCGGCGTAAGGTCGCGGTCCAGACGCAGGGTCGGATCCGTCGATAGGACGACTGCGCGCTCGATGACGTTCTGCAGCTCCCGAATGTTTCCGGGCCAGGGATAGTTCACCAGGTTCTCCATCGATTCCCGTGAAACGCCGTCGATCTTCTTCCCTAACCCCTTGGAGAACCGGGATATGCAGAAAGCCACCAGCTGTGGAATGTCGGATCGGCGTTCTCGCAGAGGGGGAAGCTCGATGGGAAAAACGTTGAGGCGGTAGAAGAGGTCTGAGCGGAAGCGGCCCGCCTGGACTGCTTCGCGGAGGTTTCGGTTCGTGGCGGCAATCACGCGCACGTCCACTCGCAAAGAGCGGCTGCTCCCTACCGGCTCAAACTCATGTTCTTGCAGAACGCGGAGCAGCTTCACTTGCGTCTCCAATGACAGCTCCCCGATTTCGTCCAGGAAGATCGTGCCGCCGTGAGCAAGCTCGAAGCGGCCGATGCGCCGCTCCAGAGCCCCCGTGAAGGCCCCCTTCATATGGCCAAACAGTTCGCTCTCCACCAGACCAGCCGAGATGGCACTGCAGTTCACATTCACCAGGGCACGGCCATTGCGGGCGCTGCGGCTGTGGATCGCGCGCGCCACGAGTTCCTTCCCCGTCCCCGTTTCCCCGTAAATGAGCACGGTTGAATCTGTAGGAGCGACCTGATCGACGGCGTGGAGCGCCTTGAGGAGTGCCGGACTATTTCCCACGATTTCGTCGAAGTTGTGCTCCGCGAGCAGTTCCTCCCGAAGATAAATGTTTTCCTTCTCCAACCTGGCCTTCAGGCTGTCAATTTCCTGGTAGGACTGCATATTCTGAATCGCCAACGCGACCTGGTTCGCCACCTCCTGCAGGAACATGGCGTCCTCATCCGAATACCGATCCTTTTCCCGGCTTACCAAACTGAGCGTGCCGATACACTTTCCCTGGGAAACCAGGGGCACGACGCACATCGACTGGATGCCCTCCGCGGCAAGGCGGCGCTCATTGAGATACTGCTGCTCTTTTTCAAGATCGCGGCGCACGAGAGGTCGCAAATGTTCGAATACCCAACCGCCGCAGGTCTCGTTGCGGCTAAGCTCCAACCCCGTCTTAAAGTAGTCCGAGAGCAGATCTCCCTCCACGGCAAGGAAGCGGAAAGAATCTCTCTCCGGCTGATAGAGGGTGATCGCGCATCGGTCAAATGGGAAGACAGGATGCAAGGCCTCGGAAATAGAATGCAAGAGTGCCTGCTGGGTCAAATTCGTGATGATGGCATTGTTGATCTGAAGCAGGATGCGATTCTTCTCTTCACTTTTACGGAGCGCCGCCTCCGCCTGTTTCCGCTCCGTGATGTCAATGAACGTTATCACCGCGCCCAGGGTTCTACCTTCCCGAACGACGGGATGAGACCAATACTCTACGGGAAAGCTCGTGCCATCCCTTTTCCAATAAACCTCATCGTCGCGGTGGACGCTCTCGCCTTTTTGAAAGCCTACATAAATGGGGCATTCTTCAATGGGATATGGGGTGCCGTCTTTTCGGGTATGGTGCTCCAGCGCATGCATGTTTTTCCCGAGCAGTTCCACGGGATCGTCGTATCCGAGTATGCGCGCCGCCGAAGGATTTGAGAAAAGACAAGTACCTTCTGAATCGCAGCCACAGATCGCTTCCGTGGCGGAATCGAGGATTAAGCGGATTCGCTCCTCGCTATTGTGCAGAGCGTCTTCCGCCCGGGTTCGCATCGTGCTGTCTTCAGAAAGCGGCATGTGGGATTGCGGCTGCTCTAGCCCGGAATCACCCGATCTGGTCCCGCTCGCGCTTGGTGCGATTTGACTCATTAACATGGACGACCCCTTCATGCGCCTCAGTTGCATTCCAAAGTGGCGATACTGTGAGCACAAAGTACCTCTCGCGTTATTTGCCTGCATGGAATGAGCAGGGCAGGATCGGCCGCCTTGCGTAAGATGCAGCCATTCTATGATTGGCTACTTCCTCCATGCGCGGCTTGTAACCAGCATATCGCCGAGCTCACAAAGAAGGCATGTGGACTTCGTAAAGTTTAGTAAAAATAAATCCTGGCTGCTAAGTATGAGCGGTATGGGCAGCGGCGGATCACGGTGCTGTTGTGGAGCACGGGTCCAGGTGCGGGGAAGGATCGAGTGCACCGGATCTGGCGACGTAAAGGGCTGAAGCTGCTCGGGACCGTCAATGCGGTTTGCTAGCGGCAGCACTTGGCCCTTGCAAAACCGCATCATAGGCAGCTCTGGCGATGCGAGCAATCACTTGCTCGCGTGTGGTCTCATCTGCAGTCGAATCCGTCACGAACACAGCAATCGCAATTCGCCGTCCATCCGGTAGCGGGATGAGCCCTATGTCGTTCGTCGCGTGTGCCACTCCATCGTCTACGTCGGAGGTGCCCGACTTGTGAGCGACGTGCGTTCCCGCTGGTAGATCACCCTCCAGACGCTTTGTCCGAAGGGCCGGTGTCATCCAGCCCAAGAGCAGATCCGTATGTTCCGCTGCCAGCGGGGAATGGTCGTTGATCCTGCGAAGCAACTGGACGGCTCCCGTCGGTTCGAACCAGTTCCGGTACTGAGCTGACACTTCATGATGGAGAACAGCTTCACTGTCCTGAAGATGGAAGCCGCTAATCCCGAGCGCGGCGAGATACGTGTCGACCGCCTTCGGGCCGCCCACCAGGCGCAGCAGAATGTCCGCTGCTACATTGTCGCTCAGAGAAACGTCCAATCGTAGAAGTTCGTGCAGGGGCACATCGACTCCGGCATCAGGATACTGATCCTGCAGGGAACTGTGGACGTGCGGCAGGATCCGGTCCTGCGGAAGAAACCGCACCGGCTGATCCAGCAAAAGTGCGCCTTGCTCGACCTGATGTAGAACCGCGAGAGCGAGTGGGAGCTTAAAGACTGACTGCATGGGAGGCTGAGTATTTGGATTAAGGTCGCAATTCAATGCTGAGCCGGGCAGCGAGCAGGCCACTGACACTTTGCCGTGCGCCTGGCGAGCAATGGCACGAATCTGTTGTCTGAGAGGTTCCTGTGCAAACGCGGATATTGCAGAGAGAGCAAGAAGCAGAGCTAGACGCATATCGGCTCAGTATAGAAACCTCCGCAACACACGGGAATGACGACACGGATTCAATTCAGTCTTGGTTGTCGGATAATCGGAGGGTGTCCATCAACGGGTCTTCGGAACTCTCAAGGAGTTTGGCATCCGGACGGACGGCAACTCCAGCGCTTGGGCCTGCAGCCGGAGATTGCGCTGCGCCCGACACTCGCAGGAATCCGTGCCGGAAAAGACGAGGTGCTAGACCGGGCGATCGCGTATTTACAGCAGGGCCAGTAATTCGGTCGCACTCTCGCCGATTCGGGATATGTAGTCGGCAAACAGGAGGTCGGTTACTCCGGCTTGCCCGTCACTCAGGGAGATGCCGCGATCGATTCTCAGGAATGACTTTATTCCTGATCAGAAACACTCCGCAAATTGCTGTCTCTAATCCTGCAGTTGAAGTGCTGAAGCGAAGGCATATAATTGCGGTCGCACAGATGGCCCTCAGCGCTGGCACAAAACTCGGTCCTTACGAAATCGAATCGCCGTTGGGTGAGGGCGGCATGGGCGAGGTGTACCGCGCCCGCGATGTCCGCCTTGGTCGAACCGTAGCGATCAAAGTTCTTGCTTCGCATCTTTCCTCTTCGCCCGAACTGAAGCAGCGCATGGAGCGCGAGGCCAGGGCGATTTCTGCGCTGAACCATCCTTACATCTGCCATCTCTACGATATTGGGTCGCAAGACGGAACCGATTATCTGGTAATGGAGTTTCTGGAAGGGGAGACCCTGGCGGAAAGATTGCGCAAAGGCGCAATGCCACTTAACGAGGTCCTCAAGATTGCAATCGCCATTGCGGAGGCGCTAGCCGTGGCGCATCGGCAAGGGATTGTGCACCGCGATCTTAAACCAGGCAACATCATGCTCACGCGGGCAGGGGCCAAGCTGATGGATTTCGGCTTGGCGAAGGCCACGAGCCCGACCCCAGGCGTCTCAGGATCCAGCGCGCCTCTGTTGTCCGCTGCTCGCACGATGAGTGGGGCCAGCCCAATGTCTCCGCTGACGACGGCAGGATCAATCATCGGCACCATTCAATACATGGCCCCGGAACAACTTGAGGGCAAAGAGGCCGACGCTCGGTCGGATCTGTTTGCGCTAGGCGCGATTCTTTACGAAATGGTGACGGGCAACCGGCCTTTCGCGGGCCGCAGCC
>Ga0302326_10011622_pt1 | contig 18925 bp, 18 predicted proteins | sample Palsa_T0_3_FD_202264 | JGI IMG/M metagenome (GOLD analysis project Ga0302326, IMG submission 202264) | Peat permafrost microbial communities from Stordalen Mire near Abisko, Sweden - Palsa_T0_3 | ecosystem: Environmental > Terrestrial > Soil > Palsa > Peat permafrost | place: Sweden: Abisko...
CCAAAAACTCTTCCCGGAGCACAAAAGTGGGTGCCCCACCTTCGCCACGTCTTTGTTCTTGTGGCTAAGGTGGGATACTTTGTACCTATAGCCTTTTATAGTCTTTCCAATCTGTCCGGCTACGATTTTCGTTGCTGAGTTTTGGCTCCAATCCCGAGTTTCTGGACAGGTTCTCAGGCTTCCGCGATGCTCTTCTGCTCGCCCCCGTCCGGATTCAGAACCAGCTCCGTCTTGTTGTCGAAAATCATCGTCGGAACCGTCTCCGCCGAAAACTCCGTCCATTTCGGAATTCCCGGATGGCTCGGATTGCCCGTCCGCGCAAAATGTATCCACGCTTCACTCACCTTGGACGCAAGCGCGCGAGCATCCGCGCCGCCGCCCGTCATGTTCTCGCAACGATCCGTATTGTCAAAAGCAAAAGCGATCTCCGAGCAATGAAAAGCCCGCGGCCTGCCATTCAGCACCGGAGTCTGCCACGTAAACCAATACAGATACGCCGGAGCCTTGCCCAGCGCACCCTTCGCCTTGCATTGCTTGATCGCGTTCTCGCGCACCGTCGATGCAGCAATATGCGACCAGAGATCGAACGGCTTGGCCCCCGGCGTCCGCTGCCGGAATGCGGCCAGAACCTGCGCAGCTTTATCGGGAAGCATGCCTTTCACCCGCTCTTCCAGCTCGGCATCGGTCATCGCTTCATACTCGGGATGATTGGTCCCGCTCACAAACTCGTTCAGCGTGGTCCCAACGATCATCGGCACATCGGCCGAGATCGCGGAAGCCATAGGATCGAATGGATGCGCCGGCAAGATCTTCCCATCCACCACCGGCAAAAATCCCAGCAGCGACGCCAGCCTGCGAAAATTGATCGCTCCACCCGCTGGCCGCGGATTATTCCTGCGCAGCACCTCGATGCTCGTCTTCAGAACCTGCTCATAGGGCAGCGTTTGAATCTGATCGATCGTCGCCTCCGTCAGCCCCAACTCGCTCACCATCAAGTCGGCCAGCTTATGCGACGGCTCCTCTTCGCCCATGCGCAACTGCGATCCACTCTCCACAATCGCCCGGTGAAACAGCCCCTTCGCAGCCGGCATTCCCATCAGGCAGCCTACCTTTCCGCCGCCGCCCGATTGCCCAAAGATCGTCACCGTTCCCGCATCGCCGCCAAACGCCGCAATGTTGTCGCGCACCCACTCCAGCGCCGCCACAATATCCAGCATCCCTACATTGGCCGAGCTCGCATACTTGTCGCCGTATTTCGACAGGTTCAGATAACCAAAGACATTCAGCCGGTGATTCAGCGTCACCACCACCACATCGCCGCGCCGCGCCAGGTTTTCGCCGTCGTACGAGAGCAGCTCCTGCCCCGATCCTGCCGCAAATCCTCCGCCATGCAGCCACACCATTACTGGCCGCCTCTTGCCGTCCGCCAGCCCTGGCGTCCATACATTCACATGCAGGCAATCCTCGTTCTGAATGCCGTCATTCCACGAAAAAAGAAACGCCTCTTCATCATTCGCCCACCCCGCCCTCGGCCCCTGCGGCGCAACATACCCAAACTGCCGCGAACTTCGTACGCCATCCCAAGCCTTCGGCTTCACCGGAGGCATAAACCGGTTCGCACCCGACGTCGTGTCTCCGTAGGGAATCCCCTTGAATGTAAAAATGCCCTTGCGAATATACCCGGCAACTTTGCCCGCTTCTGTTGTAGCGACAGCCACATCGGCGCCGGCCTCAATCGTCAATCCCCCCGCAGCCTGCGAATTGCCGTTCTCCTTCGCCGGCGCTCCATGCGCAAACGGAGCCGCCATCGCGCTCGCTGCTCCCGCGCCGGCCAGCGCCGCCACGCCTTTCAGCAAACTTCTCCGAGCAATCGTGCCTCCGCCACTCGCTTCCTGGTTCCCTGCTTCGCTGCCAAATCCCATGGAAAATTCCTCGATTGGTTTGATTTATGGATATCGTCTTGAAACGGCGAGAATCATACCAGAATTTTCCTCGCGGACGTTTGGTCCGCACCAGCACCGTCCGTTACACTAAGGTTTCGAAGGCGGGCCGGCGACCCTCCAAAGGAAAGGCAGCGGATTTTTCGCAACCAACCAGAATGGCCACCATCCAAATAGGAGAGAACGAGCAGCATCCCGATCTAGCACTGGTTGCCAGTGCTCGCACCGGGGACGTTCACGCCTTTGAGACGCTCGTCAACAAGTACGACCGGCAGATCTTCCGCATTGCGCAGCACATCACGCAAAATCGCGAAGACGCGCAGGACGTGGTGCAGGACGCGTTTCTCAAGGCTTACGAGAAGCTCGATCAGTTCCAGGGCAACAGCAAGTTCTACACCTGGCTGGTCCGCATCGCGGTGAACGAGTCCCTCATGCGGCTGCGCAAGCGGCGCACCGGGAAGATGGTTTCGATCGACGATGATATTGAGACCGAAGAAGGCAGCGTCCCTCGCGACCTAGCCGACTGGAGTCCCAATCCGGAGCAGAACTACGGCCAGGCAGAACTAGCCGATATTTTGCGGAAAACAATCCAAGGTCTGCCGCATGGATTCCGGATCGTGTTTGTGTTGCGTGACGTGGATGGACTTTCCACGGAAGAAACCGCTGAAACGCTCGGTTTGAGCGTCCCGGCGGTAAAATCGCGGTTATTGCGAGCGCGGCTCCAGTTGCGCGAACGCCTGAGCCGCTACTTCCGTAAGAAGAAGGCTGGTGAGAAGTGACCTGCACAGAATTTCTGGCGCTGCTCGACGAATTGATCGACGACGATGTCTCTGCGCAAACCCGTTCCATGCTCCAGGAGCATCTCAATGGCTGCGAGCACTGCGAAGTGACACTGAGCACCACGCGCAAGACCATTGAGATCTACCGGTCTCACGAAGTCTACGAACTGCCCAACTCAGTCCGCCAGCGTCTCCACGACGCCATCATGGCCCGCTGCAAAAACGGCTGCTGACCACGCGCACAAGTCTCCAGCCCACGCAATCCCTGGATCGACCCTCTACCGTGACCATGTGATTCTGGTATTCAAAGACAAACTGCGGGTGCCCCAGGTCTCGCATTTGAGACCTGGGAGACCACCAACCTATACGGTTGCGGTCCTAGTTGGAGTCTTCCCTGCGATGCAGCGTCGGCTGGTCGTTCGGATTCGCGTTCGGATCGGTCGACTGCGCCGTAGAATCGTCCTTCGAAGAACTCGCCTTGCGCAGCGACGGCTTCTTCCCATCCTTGTTGTCGGTCAGCCTGCGCTTGTTCTCGATCCGCGCCAGTCGTGCCTTGATGTCGTCGAACTCCGAAGTTGTAACCGTGTACTCATCCTTCGCCGGCAGAATATGCGCAATCTCTTCCTGCGAATGCTCGATGCGGTCCGGCGTCTGCGGATGATCGGAGAAGGTCTTGGCCACCAGGCCAGGCTTGCGCTTTTCGAGCGCCTGCACCTTCTCAAAGAAGCTGATAAAGGCCTGCGGATCGTATCCGGCCCGGTACATGTACTGCACACCCAGGTAATCCGCCTGCGCCTCGAATTCCCGCGAAAAATGCAGGAAAGTGATCGGTACGGCCAGCGAAGCAGCCTCGTAAATCCCGTATCCCGTCCATCCGCCGATAAAGATCAGCGGAATCGTTCCCAGCTGGGCGTAATTCGCGCGCGTCATCTCCCGCGCAGCATGGTGAGCGCAAACATGGGCCGTCTCATGCGCCATTACCCCGGCCAGCTCAGCCTCCTCGTCGGCATTCAAAATCAATCCCGAGTTCACATAGAAAAAACCGCCTGGCAGCGCCATGGCGTTGATCTCATCGGAATCGATCACCTTGATCGTGAATGGCACCTTGCAATCGGAATTCTTCACGATGTTCTGGCCAATCCGGTTCACGTACTCCGTAATCACCGAATCGGTGATGAACTTGGTGCTCTTCTCGATCTCGGCGGCATACTGCCGGCCCATCTTGATCTCGGAGTCCGTCGAGTACCAATTCCCTACCCCGCGCCCGCCGATATCCCTGTTCCCTACCGAGCTCACATCCTCAATGCTTCCCGGCTTGACCTTCTCCAACTGGCTGCCAGGTTCCACCAGCACCGGCGTCGGAGCGGCGGCGGCCGTCTTGGCATCCTTGGCCTTCTTGTCATCTTTCGGTGCGCCTTTAGGAGCCCCGCACGGGTTCTTGCCCGTATCCGGATCGTCGACACAAGCCTTGCTCTCCACCGTCGCATCGGCCGAGCTCTTGTCCGCCGAACCCTTGTCGGTCGAACCTTTGTCGGTCGAACCTTTATCTGCGGAATTCGGATCGCTGCCGGCACTTGTGGATGCGGCTGGCTGCTGCGGAGCAGAAGCTGGAGCAGCCGTTCCCGCCTGGCCTGCCTGCGGTGCGCTGGGCGAGGTAGAGACAGGCTGCGAAGAGCCAGCCGGAGCCGAGCCGCTCTGTCCTTGGGAAGCAACGGTGAACGCCAGCGGCGCCGCCACAATCAGACCGGTCAGCAAAACCCATGAGCGTACTGGAACAACTGTATTCATCACCGACGCCTCCTGGCAGCCGCACCTACCCCTATCCTGGATGCAGTTCCACCTCGTTAGACGACAGTATGCGCTTATTCGTGAGTCAAATGCGATCAGATTTTGATGAGGCCCAAAATAGTTTCCACCACCGGCCTGAACGGTAGACAAGAATCGGACCGGCATCCGCCGCCGCACCGGTCGGACAACCGATTTCCCAACTTCGGCCGCGGTATCCAAATACAAACTCCCCATCGCGATCTGCGCCCAAAAAGCCCGCCAATGCTGGGATTTCCCTTTGCGCTCCACGCCGCCAATCGCCAACAAATAAGCCTCCGCATTGGAACCGGAGCCCGTCTGCGATAAAGTGAAGGGCACGATGCACGTTCAGCGATTGCTGTGCCGGATAACAACAATTCCACCCCGTCTCTCGCGCAAACCGCGATGTGCGGCTCCGGTTTCGCTGCTTTCAACCCTTTTTCTGGCAGCAGTTCTGGGCTGGCTCGCCCTCCCGATCGATGCTCAGCAACCCTCCCCCGGATCTCCCAGCACGGACTCCGAACCGCCGCACGGCCATCCGCAAGGCTTCCCATTCCATCCCAACATTCATCCGCCCAAAGGAAAAGTACCGGAAGCCGGCGCCCCCGTCCTCTTCGACGCCACGGGCATGGGCTCGCCTCTGGTCCTCGATCGCAACTGGCGGCTCGGCATCGCCGCCGGAACCGACCCGGCAAAACCCGGCTTCGACGACTCCACATGGCCCACCCGCGACGCCAAGCAAGCCTTAGCCGAAGTGGATGATTCCGCCGCCAACGACGACGACAAAGGTCCGCCACCCGATCGCCGCCAGGGGGATTCCAAGCACCCGCACGGTCCTCACGCCCACCCATTCGCATGGTTTCGCATCCACGTCCTGCTGCCTCCGCATCACGGACCGTTGGCCGTTTTGGTAAGAGTTCCCGTCTCCCGCAATACCCAAGCCTTGAGCGGCACCGTCGGCATGGACCTCTACGCCAACGGAAAACTGGTCGACCCCGAGGGCCACTCTTCGACCGATCAGGCGACCTATCTGCCGGTGGCGCGCGTCTATCCCATCGATATCCCGGAAGACCAGACCGATCTCACCCTGGCGGCAAGAATTCCCTTCGTACCCTTCGGAATGGACGCCTATACCGGTTTCTTCGCCCATCGCACCTTCTTCCTCGGAACTCGCGAAGACCTGCGCGACCATCTCAATCTCTGGAATCACGCCATGCTCTTCGAGCGCATCCCGGCGCTCGTCAACGCCGGGCTTAAGGTACTGGTCGCGCTTTTTCTTCTCGCGCTCTTCTGGACCCAGAGAGATCACCACGAATACATGTGGCTGGGCCTTCAAATGCTCATGGTCGCGCCCTTGGCCTACGTCGGAATGGTAGGAAGCATGGGCCAGTTGGACCAGATTTGGATGGGTGCGTTGTTCACCGAATTGCTCCTGGTCTCCGCCTACCTGTACTTCGAATTCCTGATCGCCTTTCTCTCCCTGCGCAAGCGCTGGTACATCGTCGCCATGCGCTATTCGTCTCCGCTGCTGCTCACCTTCGGCCCACTGCTGCTCTTCGTGCGCGAAGGCAAAGCCGTCGCCGTCGCCCTGGTCCTCTCCACGCTCTTCGCCATGGCCTGGGTACTGATGTGGGTCGTCTTCGTGGGCTTGACCTTGACCATCGCCGCCTTCAAGCGCAACTATGAAGCCGCGCTCCTGCTCCTGCCCTTGCTCCTCAGCATCGTAGGCATGGTCGAAATCGCTACGACCTCCTCCAGTTGGCTTGGAACCCCAATGCAGTCGCCCCTTACCTTCGAGGCCGGGCCCATCCCCATTCACTTTTCCGATATAGCGGACTTCGCCGGCATCTTCGTCATCATCCTCATCATCTTCGTCCGCTTCCTGCGCATCCATCGCGAACGCGAGCGCGCCTCCAGCGAACTCGCCGCCGCCCGCAGCGTGCAGGAGCTGATGATTCCCCGCGAATCGCCGCGCACCCCTGGCTTCGAGGTCGACACCGTCTACACCCCGGCCACCGAAGTCGGTGGCGACTTCTTCCATATCGAGCCAACCGGCGACGGCGGCCTGCTCATCGTCATCGGCGACGTAGCCGGCCACGGCCTGCAAGCCGCCATGAACGTCTCCATGCTCATGGGCGCCCTGCGCCGCTCCCCGCAAACCTCGCCCGCCGAGCTCCTCGCCGGCCTCAACCAGGTCCTCGTCGGCAGCTCCAGCTTCACCACCTGCGAAGTCGCTTACTTCCACCCCAATGGCGAAGTAGTCATCGCCAGCGCCGGCCACCCGCCGCCCTACCTCAACAGCCAGGAAGTCGAGCTTCCCGGCGGCCTGCCCCTGGGCGTAGTATCCGGCGTCGAATACGAAGAAATCAGCCTCTACCTGCACCCCGGCGACCGCCTGCTCATGATGTCCGACGGCGTCTCCGAAGCCCGCAAATCCAACGGCGAGCTCTTCGGCTTCGACCGCGTCCGCAACCTGAGCAACCAGTCCGCCTTCTTCATCGCCGACGCCGCCAAAGAATTCGGCCAGGAAGACGACATCACCGTCCTAACCGTCCGCCGGCTCGCACAAGCCGCTGCTGCATGATCCTTGGAAATGTTAAGCTAGCTTAAGCTGGTTGAACGATTTGAGGACAACATCCATGATCGAAGTCGGAGCCTTTGAAGCCAAAAATACCCTCGGTTCCCTTCTCGACCGCGTTGAGAGGGGTGAGGAAGTGCGAATCACACGTCACGGTAAGAAGCTCGCCCGCCTCGTTCCCGACATAGAACAACACGACGTCGCCGCCGCCCTTGCTGCGCTTGACGAAATCAGCGCCATGGCAATCGAAGCGAAGGCCGGTCCATTCGATTGGGAAGAGTGGAAAGCTTACCGCGATGAAGGGCGCCGGTGAGCCTCGTCCTGGATAGCTCCATCACGCTCGCCCGTGTCCTTCCCGATGAGTGGACCCCCATAATTCTCAAACTCTTCCGGGAGCGGGTTGCCTATGGTGCGTGGGTTCCGGACCTCTGGAAAATTGAAGTAGCAAACGTACTCGCCCTCAGCGTCAGAAAAGGAAGGATGACAAAAGAGCGTCGTGACAAGATTCTCGCGCGCCTGCAGCTCTTCCCGATTGCAATCGACTCTGAAACCGGGAAGAATGCATGGAACGAAACGCTCAAGCTTGCCGACCGTCACCAATTGACCGTCTACGACGCTACCTACCTCGAGCTAGCCATGCGGCTTTCACTTCCTCTCGCCACCCTCGATCGCGACCTCCGCAAAGCCGCCCAGGCCGAAAATATCCCATTACTCGGCCTCTGACAAACCCTTCGACGCACAAAAGCCTCACCCAAAACGGATGAGGCTTTTGTTATTGGCGGCTAACGGGATTCGTCTCCCTAAATGGCAAATTTAATCGTAGTATTCGAGGCCAAGGTGTGTAATCAAATCCTCGCCCATGATATGCCGCAGCGTGTTCTTCAGCTTCATCGACTGAATAAACAAATCATGCTCCGGATACAGCCCCGGCGCGGTCTGCGGCGACTTCCAATAGAAGCTCAGCCACTCCTGAATGCCCAGATTTGCCAGTTGCGGAGTCCGCTTCGCCAGATCCAGAAACAGCACCAGGTCCAGCGCGATCGGAGCCGCAAGAATTGAATCCCGGCAGAGGAAATCCACCTTGATCTGCATCGGATAACCCAGCCAGCCGAAGATATCGATGTTATCCCAGCCCTCCTTGTTATCCCCGCGCGGCGGATAGTAGTTGATCCTCACCTTGTGATACAGATCCTTGTATAAGTCGGGATACAACTCCGGCTGCAAGATGTAATCCAGCACCCCCAGCTTCGACTCTTCCTTGGTCTTGAACGATTCAGGATCGTCCAGCACCTCGCCATCCCGGTTGCCCAGAATGTTCGTCGAGTACCACCCCGCAACTCCAAGCATGCGCGCCTTGAAAGCCGGCGCCAGAACGGTCTTGAGAAACGTCTGCCCAGTCTTGAAGTCCTTGCCCGTGATCGGAGCGCCATTCTGCTTCGAAAGTTCCACCATCACCGGCAAATCCACCGTCAGATTCGGCGCGCCATTGGCAAACGGCACGCCTTCCTTGAGCGCGGCGTAAGCATAAATCTGCGAGGGCGCAATCGAAGGATCGTTGTCCACCAAACCCTTCTCGAAAGCCGCAATCGATTGATGCACGGCAGTAGGCTCCAGAAAGATTTCCGTAGACCCAGCCCAGAGCACCACCACGCGATCCACAGTCTTCTTGAAGGCCTGAATATCGGCAATCACCTGCATCGCCAGATCGCACTTGTGCTTGCCCTTCTTGACGTGCGTCCCATTCAGCCGCTTCACATAGTGCTGGTCAAACACCGCCGGCATCGGCTTGATCGCTTCAAGAAACGGCTTGATCTGCGATAGATGATCGCCATCCAAGACCTTGGCGTGCGCAGCCGCCTCGTAGACGTTGTCCTCAAAAATATCCCAGCCCGTAAAGACGATATCGTCCAAACTGGCCAGCGGCACAAAGTCCTTGATCAGCGGCGAATTCGCATCCGTCCGCTTGCCCAGCCGGATCGTACCCATCTGCGTCAGCGATCCGATCGGCTTCGCCAATCCCTTGCGAACCGCCTCGACTCCAGCGATCAGCGTCGTGGCCACGGCTCCCATGCCGACAACCATCACTCCCAGTTTGCCCTTCGCGGGCGCAATCTCAGCGGTCTTCAGGCCGCCTTCCTCATGTACTGCCATAAACCTCGTCGCCTTCCCTTCTTCATTGAGTCTGAACTTTCAGACATCTCTTAAACAACCATCCCAAGCCAGACCCAACCACAAATCCAGCTAACTCGCTAACCTGCCAACTTGCCTGTTCTTCTTCCAGTGCGTCCAAACAAACCACACAATCCCCGCCACCAGCGCCAATTCCACCACTAAATGAAAGCGATGAAACCACTCATGAAACCGTGGATCGGTATTCCATCGGTCGCCCAACTGCTTGCCCACATACGCCAGCGCAAAGCACCACGGCCAAGACCCTATAAACGTGTAAATGTGAAAGCGCAACTGCGGCATCCGCGCAATCCCCGCCGGAAACGCAATAAACGTTCGCACCACCGGCAGCAGCCTGCCCAGCAGCACAGTAATCGATCCATACTTCTCAAAAAACGAGTGCATCCGGTCCAGATCGTGCGCGCTCATCAGCACATACTTGCCATAGCGCAACACCAGCGGCCGTCCCCCCCAAGCGCCAATCCAATACGCAACCACCGAGCCCAGATTGCAGCCGATCGCACCAGCCGTCGCCACGCCAATCAGCCCCATCCAGGCATCGCCCCCGCCAAAGCGCCCAGTCGAAACCAGGTACCCGGCAAACGGCATGATGATTTCCGAAGGAAGCGGAATGCAAGCCGACTCAATCCCCATCAGCAGGCCCACACCCGCGTACCCGGTGGAAGAGATCGTCCAGATGACGAACTGCACAATGCTGGCAAGGATGTGTTCAGTCACAGACCACCAGTATAAATGGCGCTGCCCGGCCACCGGCTCCCAGCCAATCTCATGCGCAACGCGAATTCTGTTCCCTGTTCCCTGTTCCCTGGTCCCTGTTCCCTGCCCTTAAACTAGAAACAGAAAGGTCAACCACGTGGCTGAATCACCCGCAGTCCCCATCACCCTCGAAGGCTCCGCCATGCTCCACCAGATCTTCCGCTTCAACTGGAAGGCCTGGCGAGCCCTCTCCCCCGCCGAAAAAGAGCGCATCGGCTCCGCGGCCGCCCACAAGCTTCAAGCGATCTCCGAAGGCTCCGGCGAAGGCGCGCATTCGGCCCTCTTTTCCCAGCTCGGCCACAAAGGCGACCTCATGCTCATCCACCTGCGCCAGTCAGTCCAGGCCCTCAATCAGGTCGAACTCCAACTCGCCCAGACCGAGCTCTACGACTACCTGGAACAGACCTATTCCTATCTCTCCGTCATCGAACTAGGCCTCTACGAATCCTCCGCCAAGACCTACTCGGCGCTAGCCGCCAGCGACATCCAGCCCCACTCCCCCGAATGGAACACCGCCATCCAGGAGACCATCGACCGCCAGGCCATCGCCATGTCCTCGCGCCTCCATCCACCCATCCCCGACTTCACCTACGCCTGCTTCTATCCCATGGACCGCAAGCGCGCCGAAGAAGTCAACTGGTACTTGGAGCCCATGGCCGAGCGTCAGCGCATGATGCACGAACACGGCATGATCGGCCGCCGCTACTCCGAGCACGTCCGCCAGATCATCTCCGGCTCCATAGGTCTCGATGACTGGGAATGGGGCGTAGACCTCTTCGCCAACGACCCCGTAGTCTTCAAGAAACTCATCTACGAAATGCGCTTCGACGAAGTAAGCGCCAAATACGCCCTCTTCGGCAGCTTCTACGTAGGCGTCCGCCTGCCCATCGACAAACTCTCAGCGTGGCTCTCTGGCAGCATGTAGTAGCAACGTTGCCTCCCGCAGGAGATTGGCATCCTGCAAGGTTTGTCATCCTGAACGCAGCGAACGGTCTGCTTCTAGCGATGCGGATGAGAGATTGATTTGGGTGCCCCACCTTCGCCACGCCTTTGTTTTGTGGCTAAGGTGGGATACTTTGTATCGACAGTCTTTTATAGTTCTCCTGTCCGTCATCATCGAAGCAACCAGGAAGAACAAACATGCCTACCAAGCGAGCAAAAAAGAAACCAACAAAATCCCCGGCCAAGAAAACCGCAAAAAAGTCCGCCCCCAAACCCATCCCCGCCAACCGCGAGCCAGCAGCCAAACCCGCCACCGAAGCCCCCTCTGGCCACGGCGTAGCCAAGCTAGAAATCAAACCCGAGCGCATCCAGTCCATCCTGAAAATCCTTCGCGAAACCTACCCCAGCGCCGAGTGCGCCCTCGTCCACTCCTCGCCCTGGCAGCTCCTCGTCGCGACCATCCTCTCCGCCCAATGCACCGACGCCCGCGTCAACATGGTCACGCCCAAGCTCTTCGCGACCTATCCAACGCCCGAGAGCATGGCCAAAGCCCCCATCGAAGCCATCGAAGAGCTCATCCGCACCACCGGCTTCTACCACAACAAGGCCAAGTCCATTCAAGGCGCAGGCCGCGTCATCAGCGAGCAGTTCTCGGGCTATGTCCCCCAAACCATGGCCGAGCTCCTAACCGTCCCCGGAGCAGCCCGCAAAACCGCCAGCGTAGTCCTCGGCGTAGCCTACGGCAAAGCCGAAGGCATCGTTGTCGACACCCACGTCTTCCGCGTCTCCCGCCGCCTCGGCCTAACCCGCGGCGAAACCCCGCAAACCGTCGAACAGGATTTAATGAAAGTGATCCCCAAAGACCGCTGGATTCAGTACTCCCACGAAATCATCCACCACGGCCGCCAGATCTGCGAAGCCCGCAAACCCAAATGCGCCGCCTGCCCACTGGAACAGCTCTGCCACGCCCCCGACAAAACCTGGCATTCCTGAAATCAGTTGCCGCTGCGCCAGCACATGCTTCCGCTACTTCACATGAATCTCCGGCCCGCTGCCCTCTTCTTCCTTGGCGCGAAACATGCCCAGCGTATTCGAGCTCCACACCGGCTCTCCAGTCGGAGCCATCACAATCACACCGCCCTCGCCGCCCTTCAGCGCCGGTAGCTCCGAGTGGATCATGCGATCGGCAGCCTGTTGCGGCGTTTGCCCCTGCTCCACCAGTGTGCAAACCTGCCGGGCCAGCGTAAGCCGGATGAAATACTCGCCAACCCCCGTGCCGGAAACAGCGCACGAGCGATCGCTTGCATAAGTGCCCGCTCCAATCAGCGGAGAGTCGCCAACACGTCCTGGCATCTTGCCCTGCATCCCACCCGTAGAAGTAGCCGCGGCCAGATGCCCCTCGCTGTCCCGAGCCACCGCCCCCACCGTTCCAAAACGATGCGTGAACCCATGCACCTCTGATAAAGCCATAGGCCCAGGTCCAACACCCGCAGGCCGTGGAGGGACACTGCGTCCGCTCGCCCGCATAATGGCTGCAAACTCCTGCCAGCGCATCTCCGTAAAAAAGAACGACGGTAGTTGCTGCTCCAAACCCTGCGCGCGAGAGAACTCATCCGCGCCGGGGCCCACCATCATCACATACGGCGTATGCTCCATCACCGCGCGAGCCAGCGAGATCGGGTGCCGCGTAAACTCCACATCGGCAACAGAACCCGCAGCCAGCGTCGCGCCATCCATGATCGCCGCGTCCATCTCGTTCTTCCCATCCGCGGCAAAGGCCGAGCCCCGCCCCGCATTGAACAGAGGATCGTCCTCAAGCACCTTCACCGCGGCCTCAACCGCATCCAGTGCCTTGCCATGACCCTTCAGCACTGCCGATCCAGCCGCCAGCGCCTTTGCCAGCGAATCATGGTAAGCGCTCGCGGTAGCCGCATCCATATGCTCCCATTCGCTCTCCCCCGCGCCACCATGAATCGCAATTGCCCAGCCATGCGTCTGCGCCTTGTCGGCATTGGGCGCAGCCGGCCCTGCCGCATAAACAGCAACATGCGCAGCGCATAAAGTTGTCAGCAGAAAAGGCATGTATAGAACAGAGCGAAGCCGAGTCATCATGCCAACCATCTTAATTCCGGCCGCACACGACTCCCTCATCCTTGTTCGCAGGCGGGTGCCCCAGGTCTCGCTTCTGAGAATCTGTCCAAAAACTCTTCCCGGAGCACAAAAGTGGGTGCCCATTAACCTTCGCCACGTCTTAGTAGTGTCCTAATTTGCCTTTGCTTTGAAAGGGCACGGCTTTAGCCGTGCCGTAAACGCCGTGCTTTTGCGCGGCTTTAGCCGCCGAGGGAATGCTGACAACGAAATTAGGACACCACCCACGTCTTTGTTCTTGCGGCTAAGGTGGGATACTTTGTATCTACAGTTTTTATTGTCCGTTGTAGTTTTTATAGCTTTGTCCAACTCGGACGGCCAAAAGCCTTGCTTCGACACATGAACTCCCCGCTGAGTTTCTGGACAGGTTCTGAGACCTGGGCTTGGGCACAGCATAAACCGCTAAGATGAAAGCAACTATGCCCCAGGACTCGGCAACCGAACAAGATCTCGCTTTCTTACGCCAGGCCATCGAGCTTGCCCGCGCAGCCCGTGAACACGGCGCCCATCCCTTCGGCTCCCTCATCGTCGACGAACACGGCCAGGTCCTCGTCACCGCCCGTAACAACGCCGTCCCTCCCAAAGGCGATCCAACCCAGCACGCCGAGCGCCTCGCCTGCTCCAAGATCGGCCGGCAATTCACACCCGCGCAGCTCGCCCGCTGCACCCTCTACACCAGCACCGAGCCCTGCGCCATGTGCGCCGGCGCAATCTACGAGGTAGGCATCGGCCGCGTAGTCTACGCCCTATCCGCAAAAGTCCTGATCCACATCGTCGGCAGCGGCCCGGAAATACCCACACTAGACCTGCCCTGCCGCGAAGTCTTCGTCCGAGGCCAAAGACCAACCCTGGTCATCGGCCCCTTGATCGAAGAAGAAGCAGCCCAAGTCCACCAAGGATTCTGGACCAAATAAAACGATCTATTGGGCGACAGGAGACTGCTTCGATTCCAACTTCGCAAGACGCCGATCAATATCGAGGAGTTCTTTCACCTGAGCAATTTCCGTGCTCAAGGATTTGAACTTCGTATCAACCGCATCGAATCGGGAATCCATAATTTGCCTTATCGCAGTGAGTTCGGCAGTCATAGCCCGCAACTCCGGCGCAAGGAAATCTTGAATCACTTTACGAATATCTTCGACCGTACCCATAGCGAGAGACTACCCTCCTGTTTCTCTGAAAGTCAAACAGGAAGTGGAGTAAGTGCTCCAGGCCTCAATGGTAAAAGCGTAGCAAAATTCGAGCGTAAAGCGCGAATCCCTATTCCCTGCTCCACCTACCACCAAACGCCCACGTCATCCCCCAAACGAAGGATTGAAACGCCAGGCCTGCTCGATGCACATTCCTGTAAGGGAAGACCAGCCAGCCCCAGTGGCTCATCTTCCCATCCGCCCAAGCAACAGGCAGCAGAGCCAGCGTATCCGCTCCAATCGCCCCGCGCTCAAGGCTCAAGCAGGAGAAGGATCGATGAACAACTTCCTCCCAGTAATCTTCGTCTTTGCCGTCCTCGCAGCAATCTTCCTCTACGGCTACCTCACCGACCCCAACCGGCCGCGGTCCACGACCATCCAACCCGCCAACGGAGAAGCCAATTTCCGAGTCGGCATGAGCCTCCAGCGCACGAAGACAACCTAAAGAAGGTCAGCCAAAGCGCACCACACCGAATCCGGATGCCCACACCTGCCTGTGAGAAGCAGGACCAAATTCGCGCCAAGCGCGAACCCCTGTTCCCTAGTCCCTGGTCCCTATTCCCTGGTCCCTGGTCCCTGTACCACCGCCTCAATCAACCCCGGAATATCCGAAGCCCCAGCCTCGCCCGCCGGCTCCCACCCGAACTCCCGCAGCGTAGCCGAAGTCACCGGCCCAATCGAAATCGCCTTCACCCCCGCCAGCGGAAACGCAATCCCAGCCTCCCGCGCCACCTCAGCCAGATTCCGCACCGTCGACGAGCTGGTAAACGTCGCCGCATCCACGCCCACGCGCAGCGCCTCCACCAGCGCCTCCCGCGCCCCATCCGGCAGCGCAGTCTGGTAAGCATCCACCACGGTCATCAGCGCGCCCGCCGCCGTCAGCGCATCGGGAATCACATCCCGCGCCACCTTCGCCCGCGCCAGCAGGACGCGCTTGCCCAGCACCGAGCTCCCCACCGCCGCCACCAATCCCTCGGAGTTGTAGCTATCCGGCACCACCGTCACCCGAAACCCGGCCTTGCGCGCCGCCTCCGCCGTAGCGCTGCCCACCGCAGCCACGCGCAGCGCCTTGATCTCCGAAACATCCACATTCAACATCACGCACCGCGCCGCCACCGTCTGCACCGTGTTCACGCTCGTCAGGATCAGCCAGTCAAACGGCTGCGGAGGCTCAAGCTTGGCGATCGCTTTGTCTAAAGGTTCATAAGAATCCGGCGGCCGAATCTCCAGCACCGGAACCTCCACCGGCTCAGCGCCCAGCGCCTTCAACCCATCGCTAAGTTTCCCCGCCTGCTGTACCGCTCGTGTAACTAAAATCCGCCGTCCAGCCAGCGGCAATCCATCTTCGTTTCGAATCTCATTCAATGTGTCCCAATTCCTTCAAACAGTTCCGCAGCCCCTTGCTTCAAAAGGTCAGCCGCCACAGCCCGACCCAACTCGTCCGCGTCCTCACCCATCGCCAAACTTCGCAGCACCCGCCCGCCATCCGGATCGGCCACAGCCCCCGATATCTCAAATCCTCCGGGTGCCCCACATCGACCCACGTTCTCTGTGGGGAGATGTGGGATACGTCGGCAATGCACCCCAATCGGCACCTGGCACCCGCCGCCCAGCGCCGCCAGCGCCACCCGCTCCGCCGTCACCGCAAATCTCGTGTCAGGATCGTCCAGAAACGCCACCACCTCGCCAATCCGCCCATCCCCGGCGCGAATCTCAATCCCCAGCGCGCCCTGCCCCGCCGCCGGACAAACCACCTCCGGCTCCAGCCGCTCGCGAATCCACTCCGTCTTCTCCAGCCGATCGAGGCCGGCCGCAGCCAGCACAATCGCCTCCGCCAGCCCCTCGCCCAGCTTCCTCAGCCGCGTATCCACATTCCCGCGAAACTCGACATACTCCAGGTCCGGCCTGAGCCCGCGCAACTGAGCCCGCCGCCGCAAACTGCTCGTCCCCACCCGCGCGCCCTCAGGTAATGCCTGAAGACTCGCATAATCCCGCGAAACCAGCACATCCCGCGCATCCACCCTCGCCGGTGTAGCCCCAATCGCAAATCCCTCAGGCAATTCCGTAGGCAGATCCTTCAAACTATGCACCGCCAGGTCGATCCGCCCCGCCGCCAGCGCCTCTTCAATCTCCAGCGTAAACATGCCCTTGGAGCCAACCTGTGCGAAAGTGACCTCCTGCATCCGGTCGCCCGTAGTCTTGATCACCTCGATCTCGACCTGATGCCCGCGTCCGCGCAGCAGCCCAGCCACATGCTCCGCCTGCCAAAGCGCCAGCATCGACCCACGCGACCCTATCCGAATAACCCCGCTCACAGCCCTTCCTTCCGCAACAATTCCGCCGCTTCCGCCGCAGTCACTTCCGAAGCCTCATCCGTATCTGCCCCCGCCGCAATCCGCCCAGCATACCCATGCCCGGCATCCAGCGCATACGTCTCCCGAATCGCCTCAATCCGCGCCAAATCCCCGTCCCGCGCCGCCTGCTTCAGCGCCTGCATCGGAGGGTGTAAAAACTTGTTCATCAACCCCCGGCTCAACGCCTCCACAGCCGCCATCTGCGCCGCCGTCAACCCGCCCAGCCGCCCCTGCATCCGCTTCAACTCCGCCTGCCGCAGCTCCTCCGCCCGCTGCTGCAACCCCACAATCGCCGGAGCCACATCCACCGCCCGCACCTTGCGCTCGTACCGCTCCACCTCCGCCGCAATCAGCGCCTCGGCGTCTTCCGCTTCCCGCGAACGCTCCTCCAGATGCGCCGCCGCCACCGCCTGCAAGTCGTCGATGTCGTAAAGAAAAATCCCCTCCAGCCGATTCATCTCCGGATCAACATCCCGCGGCACCGCAATATCGATAAAGAACATCGGCCGGTTCTTCCGCAGATGCAAAAACCGCTGCCCAGCCTCCTTGCGAAAGATCGGCTCCGCAGCCCCCGTCGAAGTAATCACAATATCCGCCGAAGCCGCCACATCCAGCATTCGGCTCCAAGGAATCACCTTCGGCGCTACAGCGTCCGCAAACCGCTCCGCCATCTCCACAGCGCGAGCCTCTGTCCGGTTCGCCACCAGAATCGTCCCCACCCCATTCCGAACCAGATGCCGCGCTGCCAGCTCGCTCATCTTCCCCGCGCCCACCAGGAAAACCGTCTTCCCGCTCAGCGACCCAAAGATCTTCCGCGCCAGGTCCACAGCCACCGAAGCGATCGAGACCGTCGAGCTCCCAATCTCCGTCTCGCTCCGCACCTTCTTCGCCGCCGCAAAAGCCGACTGCAACAGCGGCTCCAACTGCCCCGCCACAGTCCCCGCCTCGCGCGCCACGGTGTAAGCCTCTTTCACCTGCCCCAGGATCTGCGGCTCCCCCACCACCATCGAGTCCAAACTCGCCGCCACACGAAACAGATGCCGAACCGCCTCCCGGTCGCGATACTCATACAAATGCGGCCTCAGCTCAGCCTCATTGAGACCAAGATGCCGATGCAGAAATCCCGCCAGATCCGCCCCCGGCTCCGCCACCGTCAAAAACTCCACCCGATTGCAGGTCGAGAGAATCAGCACCTCAGAAACTCCGGGCACGCCCTCAATCCCCACCAGCTCAAGGCACCGCGCGGCCAGCGCCTCACGCGGAACAGCCACCCGCTCCCGCAGCTCAATCGGTGCCGTCTTGTGGTTGATGCCCAGCAGTCTCAGACTCATGGCGTGGGAAACCTGTGTACCTGACTAAATTGATTCGCGGCCCACACCAACAGCATCACCAAAAATACGCCGCTCGAAAGATAAGCCGCCCGCCGCCCCCGCAACCCCGCATTCCGCCGGATATACAGCAGCACCACGTACAGCACCCACATGCCAAACGAAAGCAAAACTTTAGGATCGAAAAAGTAAGCCGGCCCCACACTCTCCTGCGCCAGCAGCGAACCCACCAGCAACCCCAGCGTCATGCAGGGAAAGCCAAACAGCAGCGTCGCATGAGCAATCCGCTCCAAAGTATCCAATGGCGGCAAAAAATCCCCCGCCAACCAGCCTGAACCCTTCGGGTGCCCCAGGTCTCGATTCTGAGACCTGGGAAACCGCAAATCCGGATCGGATAACAAACCCGGGTGCCCCACATCTCGCCTTTGAGATGTGGGATTCCACAACTCTGGGTGCCCCATCCTTCTCGTACTTTGAGAAGGGTGGGAGAGCACAGACCCCCCACCGGGCGCAGTCACCATCACCAGATGGCTCTTCAACCGCCGCTCCTGCACCAAATACAAAAAGCTGGCCACCATCGAGAACGCCAGCGAAGCATAAGCCGCCAGCAGAAAAGCGATATGCACCACCAGCCAGCCCATCTTCACCCCCGGAGAAGGAAACGTGTACCGGTTCGCCCCCAGCGCCGGCACAAACACCAGCAAAAACGAGGCCGGCAGCGCAAACACCCCAAACGAAACCGTCCCATAGATCCCGCCAATCGCCAGAAAAATCCCAGCAATCAGCAACCCCAGAATCGACTCAATCTCCCCATAGCTCACCGGCACCCAGTGGTGCGCCACCGACAGCATCTCGACAGCCGAAACCAGGTGAAACAAAAACGCGAGCCCCGCAGCCGGCAAACAAACCCTCCT
>Ga0302326_10011623_pt1 | contig 18924 bp, 18 predicted proteins | sample Palsa_T0_3_FD_202264 | JGI IMG/M metagenome (GOLD analysis project Ga0302326, IMG submission 202264) | Peat permafrost microbial communities from Stordalen Mire near Abisko, Sweden - Palsa_T0_3 | ecosystem: Environmental > Terrestrial > Soil > Palsa > Peat permafrost | place: Sweden: Abisko...
TGTCACTGCAGCCACCAGTCCATTTGAAACCTTCGGACGTGCCGCTGCCGAAGCCCTGGCCTGCGGAACCCCGGTGGTGGCTCCTGACTACGACGGCTTTGCCTACGTCCTGGACCAGCCGGGTGGCCACTTGGTGTCTCTTGCTTGGCACGACGGTGAGCCTACTCTGTCTGAAGACCGGCTGCTTCGAGCCGTATATGAGGCGCTGTCCGCGCCTTTGCCGCCTGATCGCGTCGCGATTGCCGCAGCCGCCGGTCGCTTCGATCGCGCGCGCACGCTCAAACATCTCGCTCAAGTCATCTCTGAGTGCAGCCCACCGCCCAAACTGGCTCCTGTCGCTTTCGAGCTTCCACCCGATCACCGTGGGGCACTGCGAAAACTACCGCCCGCTCCGGAAGCCTCCGCGCTGGCCGGTCTGCTTCCTGACCCTGGCCCACTGGTGCGAGCCGTGCGATGCGCCTTAGGAGGCCCAGGATGCCGCTGAGCATCTATACCGGCCTAGAGGATGCACTCGCTTGCATCCTAGGGTTGCGTCCGCAGGCCATCCTCGACGCCGGCATTGGCTTCGGCCTCTGGGGCCACTTATTGCGGCAGTACCTGGACATATGGGCCGGACGCGAAACCCGCGAACAATGGGCCTGCCGCATCGACGGTATCGAATTGGTCGAAGCCCGGGTGCAGCCTCACAGCCGATGGCTTTACACCGACGTGATTATCGGAGACATCCGAGAGGTCGTTCCACGACGAGCCAAGGACATCTCTTACGACGTCATCCTATACGGCGATGTGCTGGAACACCTCGATAAGACTGAGGCCCTGCGGCTGCTCGATGTTTCGGTGAATCTCGCGACCATCGCAGTCGTGGTGCGCATCCCTATGGGCGAAGGCTGGCGCACTGAAGGCCGCACCGAGCCCGATCATCATCGCTCCAAGTGGATTCGCAGCGATTTCAAGCGGTACAAATGCACGATCAGGATTCACGAATTCCTGGGGCTGTCTTACGGACTAGTGGTGATCGATTGCCGGGCCCATGCGATCACCACGCTCGAGGCGCGACTCGCCGCCGTCGAAAACCGTCTGCTTGCTCTGGCGGAGCGCTGAATCATGCTGGCACAAGACCTCACGCTGATCGTTAAGGTAACCAACGCTTGCAATTTTCGCTGCGATTATTGTTTTATTGAGCCCGCCATCTTCCACAAAAGCATGTCAATCGAGACCGGGCGTCTGCTGCTGCGCTCCTTCCTCGACTCACCCGAACTGCGCAGCGTCCTGTTCGTGTGGCACGGCGGCGAACCGTTGCTGCGGGGAAAGAATTTCCTGCAAGCTATGTTTGCAGAACAACGCGCCCGGCCTACAGCCGTGCGCGTGAGGAACGCAATACAGACCAATGCGACGAGGCTGGACCCTGCCATGCTCGCATTTCTGCTCGAGAATGCAGTGGAGATCGGACTGTCTCTGGATGGTCCGCAGGGCATCAACGATGCTGTGCGCCGTCCTCGTTCAGCCTACCGGTCGGCCTACGAAACCACTCTGGAAGCCGCTAATAGTCTGGCTGAACGCGGCCGTCGCCCGGGCGCAATCGTGGTCGTCAGCCGCGCCAACGTGGACATCCCGGTGGAGGTTTACGCAACCTTCCGGACCGCCAACATCGACATCAAGCTGAACCCGATCACGCGCGCAGGCTTGGCGGCGGTTGACTCTTCTCTGGGCATCAGTGCTGCCGAGTACGGCGACTTTCTCATCGCCTTGTTCGACGCATGGTGGACCGATACGGAAGCGCCCATCAGCATCGACCCATTCCGCCAACATTTGCACCGGCTCATTGACGAACCGGTTTCGCACAACTGTGTTTTCACGCTGCACTGCCAACGGCATTTCTTGGGTATTTCGCCGGATGGCGACATCTTTCCCTGCGGCATGTTCCAGGGCGAACCCGCTTTCCGTTATGGCAATCTGCGTTCTCTGGCTCCCGGCGACATCAGCGCGACGCCTCTTTTCGCGGACATCGAAACCCGCGAGCAACGTGTTCTCAAAGATTGCGAGCCGTGTGCGTTTCACGACCTTTGCTACGGGGGCTGCATGTTTCACGCACTAAAGGACGGCCGCGTGCTGAACCGAAGGGACTGGTATTGCGAGGGCTACCGGCGGTATTTCGTCCACCTTGCTGAGAAGGTGCGCGACGACCTGAAATCCGGCGGGGCTCGCACCCAAGCTCGCCTATCCTGACTTGCATTCGATCCTCGCGAACGACGACAGCCGGAGCCACAGTTAGGCTTTTTGAAGGGCCGCCAAACACTGGGTCAACCGACCGGACTGAGATAGTTTCTTATGCGCTGCTGGTAGAAGGCATAGTCGTGTTCACCTATCACAGTTTCGCGTAACACACCTTGGGAATCGATAATGTAGGTGGCCGGAAGCGCCACCGCGCATTCCAGCAGCGCTGATGACTTCCGCCCACCTTCTGTGTAAGCATTGACGCTAGCAGCCCGTGGCAGAAGTGCGGAACTCGCCAACCGCGTTCGTAACTTATTAAAACAGCAGGGCCGCATGTTGCGATATTGAGAGGACGGCCATTACACCACGGGCTGCTAGGCGAGCACGTCACGTCCATGGAAGCAAGGCGTGGATTGCTAAGCCGAGATCCGGTTTAGCTGTCAGGAAATGCTGCCCAGAGATATTAGGCTCTGGCTTGCGGACGGTCGCACATTCACTCATTAGACGGATCCCCGTCCGAACGGCGATCCTTCTGCTTCCCTGCAGACGCCGAGGTTTGACCACCACGGGCAAAAATGGAGATACTGGTGCGCTACCGGACAGGGCAACGCATTTCAATCGCAGAGTGGAGAAGGAATTAAGTGAGACGATCGGCGCAGTTACTCATGACGATCTTGGCAGGTTGGACGTTGGTTTGGGCTGTTCCCCAAGCTGGCTCGGCTAGTTCGCAAGCGACGATGCCGGCAGCTTCCGACGGCAAGATCAGCGCTTCGGCGGTGTGGCAGCCGTCGCAGGACTTCCTCAACAAAGCCCATTTGGCCTGTGACAAAGGCGCGGGTCCGGCGAGTTTTACCCAATGCTTCATGAATCAAATTGCGGCGGCTGGGGCGCCTGCCGACGCAGTGAGCTTCACCCGCATGCTGTATCAGCAGAATGATGGGCAGGTGGGAATCATGACTGCCTTCAAGAAATACGGCCCAGTGGACGCGGCGGAAGTATTCTATCCACTGCGCGCCAATGACAACTATGGCCTGCTGCTGGTGAACGGCGATCCTAAGATTCTTGACGTCGACGATCTGCAAAAGCTGGATCGGGCGGCGATGGAACAGGACCCAATGCTTCAGGGAGTTAAAAAGAAGTTTGCCCAAGCCGATATTTGGCCGGGCGACCGTAGCAGCAGTGCGCTGTGGCCGCGGGTGCAGCCGGCACCCGCGGGAGGCACCGAGTTCATCGTGAGTTATCCGCTGATCAATGGATGCCATGCCTGCCAGCACGTTGGATTGGCCCGCTTCGGATGGGACTTCGATGCCAGCGGAAAGTTCCTGCGAACCGTGTATATACCTACGCCGCCGCCGCCGAAACTTACCCGACCAACGCGCCAGCCACCGGTTTCGCCAGCACCACCGACGACGCAGTCGGCGCCGCCGCCGCAGCAAGGAGTCGCAGGCGAAAATAAAATCGCCGGTCAAGCACGGCGCAGACACTGTACAGCGGCCTGCCAACGGGTCAGTACAACGAATCCCAGTCAGCAAAATGGAGCTTGAACTGGCACGCGGGTTGACTCTCCCCACCGGCAAATTGACTCCCGACTAAAACTGCTGCCACGTATCGTCTTTCGATGGGTCGAGGAACAGCGCGTGGTAGATCAAGTGGGTTGCTGCATCGATCCAGTCGTTCAGTTCAACTCCTGTCAGGAACACGGCCTGCGCTAACAGGCTCCAAAAGAGAGTATCGATGACCTGCGCCAGTGCGGGCACGTCGACGCCGGGCCGCGCGCCGGGCCACCGCTGCAACGAAGTGAGCAGTACGGCGACACGCTGCGTCGTCCACGCGCGGATCGCCATCTGACTGCTGGCCATTTGCGGGTCGTAGAGCACCGCCTCCTCCCAGGCGCGATAAGCGCCCAGATAACGCAGGTCGTTGGAGAACCCGCGAGCCAACAGCTCCCGCAGACTGGCGCGGACGTCGCCGGTGTAGTTGGGACGAAGACTCAGCCGGCCCATCGCCGCCAGCAGCTCGTCCATCAGCGCAAGCAACAGTTGCTGCTTGGAGCGATAGTGCTGATAAAAGCTGCCCGTAGCAAGATTGGCGCGCTTCGTAATCTGCTCGACCGAGGTGCGTTCGTATCCACGGGAGCGGAAGAGTTGAAGCGCCGCGTCCTTCAGCCGCCTGCGCTTTTCCTGGCTGCGCCTCTGACGCGGCTCCGGCGGCAGTTGTTCGAACTTCAGCAGATTTGGACGATGGCCGGTCACCGGAGTGCGCCGGGGCGCAGCGTTCCTCCTAGCAGCGCGCCAGCACAGCAGACCAGCATCCAGCCGCCGAAGACGCCGGCCAGTTCAGGAGCGAGGTTGGGAAACACCACCGGGAAGAAGGCGCTGGAGAAAGGATCGAGCAACAGGGTTGGCAAGGCCAGCGAGATGGCGCCGGCCGGCCACTGCTCGGGCGGCACTTGAAAACGGCGGCAGAGACGGCGTACCAGCCAAGCCATCAGGAGAAAGCTGATCGCGAACAGGATGAGAATTGCCGGCCAAGGGCGCGGCCGGAGGATAAGTTGTCCGGCGAAGCGCAAGGCGAGGGTGGCGCCAATCCAGATGGCAAGACCGATAAAGAAGAGGCGACGGCGCATAATATGAACCTGAATTCATATTCATATCATGCGGGAGAAGGCAATGGCAAGGATTTCTGGGAGGATACGGAAAGAAATTGTTCTACTGTCACTCTCAATCCGTTAGGCCGAGCATTCTTCCAATTTCTAACGGCAACGGGAATCGTGGCCGCATCCCACCCGGCGGCTAACAACATGAAGGTAGCTCGTGAGGCTTTCAGGGCGCGTCTGCTAAACTCCATTCGCGATCCAAAACCGGCCATAGGGGGACGTATGCGGAGATTATTCGAGTTGCTTGCTGTCGTCACGCTGACAACATTCGGCTTGGGACAAACGACCCCAGTCAACATCGGCTTATCCGCGGTGTGGCAGCCGGGCAGCGCCTTCCTGACCAGCGCCCATGCGGCGTGCGACAAGGTATCGCCGTCGTTGAAGTTCGCCCAATGCGTGATCGACCAGATGCCCAAGGCGGGAGCCTCTGCCGATGCGGTGAGCTTCACCCGCGAACTCTATAAGCAAATGGGCGGCGAAGTTGGCATCATGACCGGCTTTCAGGCAGTTGGACCGGTTGACATTGCATGGGTAACGTATCCCCTGCGCTCCTCTTACGGACTGCTATTGGTCAACGGCCAGCCGCGAATCACCAATGCCGAAAACCTGAAGCTTCTGGATCAGAAGGGCATGCAGCAAAGCTTCCAGTTCCAGAGCTTGCAGAACCAGTTCCCCAAGGTCAACCTGTGGCCGGGTGACCGCGACGGCAAGACCTGGCCCAACTCGCAAGCCGGCCCCAAAGGCGGCTTGCAGTTCATCATCGGCTATCCGCTGCGCAATGGCTGCCAGACCTGCGCCCACGCGGGATTTGCCCTGTTCACATGGAACTTCAATTCCAGTGGAAGGTTCATGGGAACGACGTTTCTGGGGATGACTCCAGCGCCTATCACCCAGCCAAGTCAGGGAACTGCGCAGCAGTAGTCGAGTATCGAGTCCGAGGTTCGAGTTTCAAGGCAGAGTTGGCAGTCAAGAACAGGCGTGCGAGGGAATGCCGCCTGTGGATAGTGGCGTCCGGTCAGCCAATTGGGGAGAGATATTACTTGGGTCGTCCCAATTGGTCAGCCTCCTGTTGAATTCTCTTCCACGCCTGCTCGACGTGTCGTTGTGTCGTGTTGGTCTGGCCGATACAGAAGCGCAAGGTGAATCGTCTATCCAGACGCGTGTGGGTGAGGTAGAGATCGCCGCTACTATTCAGGCGATTCATCAACTCCTCATTACTCTTGTCGCCGCCGCGATGACGAAAGCACACCAGATTCAGCGGCGCCGGCGCGGCTACCTCGAAGCGTTCGTCCTGGGTTACCCATTCCAGAAACTGTTGCGCCATTGCGATGTGGCTACGGACGTGGAATTGCAAACCTTCGACGCCGTAATAGCGAATTACGAACCACAGCTTCAGGGAGCGAAAGCGCCGTCCCAACGGGATATGCCAATCGCGATAGTCGAAAACATCGCCCGATTCCGTCGCCTGATTGCGCAAGTACTCCGGCAATATGCTTAGCGTGTCGATCAACGTCTTGCGATCGGCGACGTAGAAACAGTTGCAGTCAAAGTTGGTAAACATCCACTTGTGCGGGTTGAAGGTATAGCTGTCAGCGAACTCAAGCCCGTCCTGTATATAGCGAAATTCCGGACACAGGGCAGCCGTTCCCGACATGGCAGCGTCCACGTGAAACCAGAGATGATTATCGTGGCAGATGGCGCCAATAGCCGGCAAAGGGTCTAGCGCATTGGAAGAAGTTGTTCCTACAGTCGCTGACACGAAGAACGGGGTCAGGCCAGCTTCGCTGTCCCGTGCGATCTGTCTTGCCAACGCCTCGGGACGCATTGCAAAACGGTCGTCCGTCTCGATAAGACGCAGGTTTTCGGTGCCGATGCCAGCGACCATGGTGGCCTTCTCGATGGAAGAATGGGCCTGATTCGAGGTATAGGCCACTAGTCTCCCGTCGCATCCGCGGCGGTTGCTGCGATAGTTTGTAGCGCGCTCGCGGGCCGCTAACATAGCGCACAGCGAAGAACTGGAAGCAGTGTCCTGGATTACCCCGCCACCGGAGCTGCTGGACAGGAACTTCTCCGGAAGGCCCAACGTCGGCACTAACCAATCCAGAACGTGAGTCTCTAATTCCGTACAAGCAGGACTGGTGGCCCAAAGCATTCCCTGGACTCCCAGAGCCGAAGAAAGCAAATCCCCTAGAATCGCCGGGCCCGATGCGTTAGCGGGAAAGTAGGCGAAAAAGTTGGGGGATTGCCAGTGGGTTACTCCGGGAAGGATAACTTTACTTATGTCCTGCAAGATCGTAGCGAAATCTTCGGCTTCCTGGGGCGCGGAGCCAGGCAGCTTCTGCCGAATTTCGCCAGGCTTCACCTGTGATAAGACGGGCAAAGTCTCGATCTCTTCATAATACTTCGCGATCCAGTCAACCATGGCGCGTCCGTTTTCGCGGAACTGCTCTGGAGTCATGTGGTAGCTCTTATCCGCCACTGCGGGCCTCTCTTTCTGGCGAGTTGCAGGCACGATTCGGGAAGGGAGCTTCGCATCAACCAATCTACCGTCCCTAATTTCCCATTAACGCCGCACATTTGAAGGATACGTCTGCTCTAACCTAGGTGCCAGGCCTGCTACCACCTCAAGGTCTGCAAGCGCCAAATAAGGCTCTTCAGCCTTTTAAATTATCGGCATCATTTTAATCCTACTGTTACACTAGTTGGAGTTTAAAGCAGGTCGAAAGGAGAAGCATGGACATTCAGAACATACTCAACGATCTCAAGAGAGAGCGCGACCGTCTTGATCGGGCCATTACGGCTCTAGAAGGACCAGGAGATGGAGCGCGCCGCCGTGGCAGACCCGTAGGGAGCGTCAGCAGCACTACTACACGTCCGCGACGGCACCTGAGCGCTGCAGCCCGTAAACGCATCTCTGAGATGATGAAGCAGCGTTGGGCGGAGCGGAAACGGAAATCGAAGTAGCTTAGTACGTACAGTCCGGGCCATCGCACCGCCAATTCCCCTAGATGCCACTCATTGTTGAGTGGCATTTTTTGCTTCTGGGGTATCAAGCAATGAGCTTCTCGCGATGGTGGCTTGCCTTTTAGTATCCCTCAGCCTAGAAAGTCCCCGTCAAGGAGATTTCTCGAAATCCGCATAGTCAGAGTTATGACCTGAGGAACCTCCTCTTAGAGGTTTTTCTCCCGTCTATCAATGTCTAGAAGTGGAATCCGATTTGAGCTGTCACCGCACGTGGCGTAACGTAGTGCGTGCCGCTAAACGTGGACAGAAAGTTATAGAGTGCGTAATTGTTCGCCAGGTTAATGACGGTGACCTGCGCGCTCCATCTATATTTGTCCCCTTTGAAAAAATTGTCATCGCCAACCGCAAGATCAAAAAGATTGCGGTGCGCGATACGTGGGGGATTCTTATCGTCGTTCTCAGTTCCCGGCGCAGGAACTCGGGTGAGGGTGCCACCAAATTCCGACGCCGGACAGATAAACGGCAGCGGAGTTGTCGGAGTCGCGTGCACTCCATTGCAAGTGAATCCAGCCTGAAACTCTTGATCCGCGGTCAGCGGAATTCCCAAGACATCGGTCATTTCGATGGCGGGCAGCCCGTTAAGCATGGTCGATTGTGGGCAATCGTTGCCGGGACCAATTCCGTAACATGGCACGTTGCCAGCTACCAGTCCGCTGTCAAAACGCCAGTTAAAGCCAATCCATGGCTGCACCCGCTTCCAAGGTGTTTGATATTGCAAGTGCGCAGTCTGGTTGAAGGACTCGTCATGGTCGATACGGAAAACTCCCGAGGGCGCCAAAGGAGCGGCTCCCGCTCCCGCAACCTGCGGATTGAAGAACCGGGCAGCGACGCTGGACATCACCACCAGTGCGCTGAAGCCGTGATACACCGGCACGCTGGCGCGCAGAGCAAATCCCGGAATCTTCGAGTTATGCCACTCGATGGGGAAGGTGATCGGCGTATTTCCCAGCACGCTGAAGTCGTAGGCGTTGTGGGTGTACTTCCAGATATATTCGCCATCAATGACCAGAAATTTCCCAATGGCCTGCTGCAGGCCAGCATGGAATTCGTTGCGATAGCCGGGAACCAATCGCGTCAAGTCAGTTGATGTGCAAGCCAATAGAGGATTCAGGACGGGGTTGGCGCACCCCAGGCTGGAGAGCACCAGGTTCTCGTTGAAAGGAGTCTCCAGCGTGCGAGCATAGGAGACGCGGAGGACGGTGTTGGTCTTCGCAATGTTGTAGGAGACTCCCACACGTGGCTCTGCCTGGTTTGCGGTGGACAGGCCGTTGTAGAAGTCGCCGCGAATCCCCAGGTTGAAGCTCCAGTTGTGCACGCTAATGTTGTCCAGCACGTACATTGCGAGTTCTTTGATATCAGTATGACCGACGAATGGGTACAACGTTCCCCCACGTGTCAAGTCATAGGGCAGCAAGGTGGGGTTGAAAAAGGGAATGTATGCGCTCCCGGGGGCGACGGGATTCGCCGGAGTATTCGGCGAAAATCCTGCCCCGGCGCACTGCGAGGGATTGGTAAAACCATTGACCGGAAAGCCGCTGCTGTTCAAGCAGGGTGCATTGTAGGTAGGGTCAATAATCCCGACTTGGTCATTCTCGTTCAGGAAGGTTTGCTCGTACATAACGCCGGCCTTCCAGTTGTTTATGCCCTTGGTGTAGCTGATACTTGCAATCGCGCCGCCATTGAGAAGCGTGCGTTGCTGGGCGACGGTTTGCCTCTGGATGTCAGGTGCGCCAAGATCGTTGAAGGGGTCATTACTTGGGTAGTAGTTGAAGGCATCTCGCCGCACAAAGCCGGTGAGATTGAAGACGGCATTGTTGTTGATGGTATGGGTCCATGTAGGTGCGATGTTATAGGTGAGGATCTGGGAGCGTTGATCAGTCGGACCTAACGGAACACCCGTCAGAGGGTTTAAGGCTAAGGTGCCGTTGATATCGTGAAACTCCTGGTCGTAAGAATTCGGAGTTTGAAACCAGGAGCGGGTAAAGCCGAAGTTGAAGTGCAGCGTGTCCTTGCCGGAGAGCACGTAGTCCACGCGGTCGAACAGGTTCTCTTCGTTGCCGTGGTCGTGGAAAACCTGAAATTCCGGTCCATCGAGGAAGCGACCTGTATTCAGGACATTGCCTGCGATGAAGTTCCCCCAATTCTTGCCGCCATAGGAGAAGTCGACGTCCTCATTCGATGAGCCGAAGGTGCCGTAAGAGGCGGTCACGTCTCCGTGTGGTGTAGTGGAACCGAGTCCCGAACGTGTAGTCACGTCGACGATCAGACTCGTCTTGTCTCCGTACTCCGCGGACGGCGCCCCGGCAATGACCGTCATCGACTGTACGGCATCAAGCGGAATCTGATTGGAAAAGACCTTGCTCTGTTGGTCGGTGATGGGTTGGCCATCCAGAGAAAACGAGTTTTCAGCGTGATCGCCCAAACCGTGCATGAGCCCGTTAGAATCGGCAGCAACACCCGGGGATGACAAAGTAACCAGCGAGCTAAGCTCCGATGATGTGCTTTCCAACGGCAGCTTCGAGAATAGTTGGCGATCGATGTCCGTATGGAAGGTTGGATCGTTCTCCAGCAAGTCGCCGGCTTCGCCCTGCACCGTGACGTTTTCTGCCGTCGCCGAGATCTGAAGAGTTACTTTCAGATTCATAGGAACGGCCGAGCGAACGTCAACATCCTGCGCGTACGGGGCAAAGCCGGTGATGTTCACCGTCATGTGGTAGGGGTTGATCGGCACATTTGGGAAAGTAAATTTTCCCGTGTCGTCCGTGGCGGCGGTGCGTGTGTATTGGCTAACCGGGTTGCGGATTATAACCGTTGCTCCCGGAACGACCGCTCCAGACTGGTCCGCTACCGTTCCGGTAATTGACGACGAACCGGTTGTCTGGGCACGAGCAAGCCCCGGCGAAAAGACTATGGCGAACGCCAGCATCAAGAAAGTGAGATAACGCAGGACCGGGACTGCTGCTGTTGAATCCGGCGCTGCTAGTTGGGAGCAAAGTTGCGAATTCCGGAACATTGATCCTCCAATTTTTCGCTGGGCTCTGTCGGGACGCGGTGCCAAACAAGAAGGCCGAGCACCGCGGCAGAGCAATGGGAACTGCCAATCGATAAGGGCGCGCTATCGAGGCACGCCGCTACAGTTTTCCAAGAGCGAAATTAATCAGAGGGACGGAGGCGCCCGCGAGGGGAGTTTGCGGTCAGATTGGAGAGAGGCGTAGTTGACGGCTTGAAGAGTCGTACGAATCCATCGCGGATTGAGTACGGCAGTCTTTGGAAGCTGCGGTGTGACGGTGGCGTTGTGACCTACGCGGCACAATTCGCATTGATCGCCACCGCTAAGGCTGCTGTTTGATGGAGTCAAATTGCTGCTGACCACGGCAGAGGCGCTCGCTGGCTTCGCTGTGCCCATCGCATGCACCCAAGGGTGCAGCAGAACGTGCACGAACAACAAGAAAAATAGCCACGCCCGCAACTTCAAAATGATCCTCGATCGCAGCAGGGATGCTGCTGGAGAAGTATTGTGACTCAGACGAGCGAAGAATGTAAAGGCGAACTCTCTCGCTGATGCAACGCAAAGACTTGACTGACAAGGCTTTTCGCATGGTGAAGCGCTACAATCCGTGGGTGGATCGCACCCTCAAGATGCTGAATTGCAGAGCAACATGCTGGTTCGCCGACGGTTGGGCGCGCGTTCGAATTCGACAAACCCAGAGATCGTTCGGATGCTATAACCTCATCTCTAGATGGAGGCACGCACCATGCCCGACGCGATCACTCAGTTTGCTAATGCGAAATACCTGAATCTGGAAACCTTCCGCAAAAGCGGGACCGGCGTCCGCACGCCGGTGTGGTTCGCACAAGCGCCTGCTGCGCTAGACGCGGCGTCTGAGACGGCTGTGTTCTACGTTTATTCCGAGGCTGACGCGGGCAAAGTGAAGCGTATCCGCAACAACCCCAAGGTCCGCGTCGCCCCGTGCGACATGCGTGGCAACCTGCGCGGAGCATGGGTGGAGGGACGAGCACGAATCTGTGCCACCGGGGAAGCTGCTCGGGGACAGCAACTGCTGCGGCACAAGTACTGGCTGAAAATTGTCGGCGACTTTTTTGGCAGAATGCTCAGGCACACAAATGCGGTCATTGCAATCGAGCTCGACTGAGGGTAGTGGGCTACTTTGAAAGTAGCCCACTACCCGACTGAGCAACTGGCGCCTATCTCATCAGCAACTCAAAATTGTTGATAAGCCAATCTCTGCAGTCACGAATGCGAAGGCGGAAGTCAGGGGAAGAGTAGAGCTTCTTTCGAGCTAGCGATAGCTCTTGGGTGAACGACGGCCGCAGCCTCTGAGCCTCAGGCTAGGTCGAGCGTATGGCGGGCCGCATCGCCAGCGCGACTCCGTAAATCCCCACCAAGCTCGCACTCAGCAGCACCGTTCCAGGCGCTCCAATTCCGGCAATCAAAGCGCCCGCTGGAAAATCACCCAACGGACGAACGCCCATAATGATCAGAGTGTTCAGGCTCATCACGCGTCCTCTCATCTGCTCGGGCACGCGAGTTTGCAGCAGCGTGATCGTCGTCGTTCCGGCCAGCGTCTGGCCAATTCCAAAGACGAGAAGCGCGGTCATGGAGATCCAGAAACGTCCGCTGATGGCAAAGCCTGTTAGTGCCGCAACCCAGATGAAAATGCCTGTCAAATAGATGGGTCCTCTGCGAGGGCTGCTGCCCAGAGAAGCCAGGAATAATGCTCCCAGGATGGTGCCGACGCCCGCGGCGGAGAATAGCAAGCCGAGACGTTCCGGCCCTACGTGCAGGACCTTCACGGCGTACACCGGCAAGATCAAAGCGGAGGACGGTCCAAGAAAAAGCATCGCCGCATAGCCGGATAACACCCATGGCAAGACGGCGTCCCGGCGGACGGTACCGAGCACATCACGGATCGCCTGGAAGGTCGATAGCTGATGGGTCGGCCCCTTTGGCACGCGCATGCAGTACAGAGCAATCAATACTCCCAGGAAGCTGGCACCGTTGAGAAAGAAGTTGCCGGCGTAACCGAGTGTTGCCACGCCAAAGCCGGCCAATGCCGGTCCGAGTGTCGAAGCCCCGTTAAATGTCATCGCTTGCAGGCTGATGGCATTTCCCAGACTTTCCTTGGGGACAAGAACCGGAACGAGCGCACCGCGTGCTGGCTGATCGAAGCTAAGCAGAGTTCCGTTCAAGAATGCCAGCACAAGAATCATCCAAAGCTGGATGACGCCGAAGAGGGTGAGGAAACCCAGGAGAATTGCCAGTGCAGCTGAGCCGGTTTGAGTAAACAGCAAAAGACGGCGCTTATCAATGCGATCGGCGACGCTTCCTCCGACGAGCGCAAAGAGGAAAAACGCCAAAGCCTGGGCGAGCGAGACGGTGCCCAGGGCGAAGGCCGACCCGTGAGTAATCTTCAGGACAAGCAAGCTCTGTGCGACAATCTGCATCCAAGTGCCGATTGCAGAGACCGCCAGTCCGACCCAAAGCATCCGGAAGTCGCGATGACGCAAGGCACGAAATGTCTTAAATACACCGGAGGTTTGCCGATTGGGTTGGGCCGCGGGTGTTGTTGGTACGACGTTCATCCCGCATTGGTTCGGTACGACCAGGAGACTTCTGCGGCCTCGGAGGTCGCCGCTGCCCTTGCAGCCTCGATCAGGTGATGATCGGGCGATAGCGAGCAGACCGGGTCAGTGGCATTCGCGTCGCCGGTTACCAACAGTGCCTGGCAGCGGCAACCGCCGAAGTCTTCTGTCCGGCGGTCACAGCTCTTGCATGGCTCCCGCATCCACTCTTCACCTCGGAATCGCTGGAATGCCGCGGACTCTCGCCATATCCACTCCAGCGGATGCTCGCGCACGTTGTCGAACTGCATGCCGGGAATGACTCCGGCAGCATGACATGGCAATGCCTGCCCTGAAGGATCAATCAGCATCAGCCGCCTTCCCCATCCTCCCATGCAAGCCTTCGGGTAGCGGGCGTAATAGTCCGGGACCACGCTGTCAATTCGCACTTTTCCCGCAAGACGCACTTGTGCTTTTTCCACGGCACGAATACAGTTCTCAATTTGCTGAGGAGTCGGCAGCAGGGTGTCGCGGTTCTTCAGCGCCCAGCCGTAGTATTGCGCGTGGGCAATCTCCACACGCTCGGGCTGGAGCTGCTCAATGAACTCGATCATCTCCTCGATATGGTCCAGGTTTTGCCGGTGCACCACCAGATTAACGGTGAAAGCAATCGGAAGTTGGCGAATCTTTTCGGCCAGGACGACCTTGTAGGCGTGACCTTTGGTGCCTGCGATCCACTGTGCCGGCTCGGCTCTTGAATCCTGGAAGCTGAGCTGGATGTGGTCGAGTCCGGCATCAACCAGCTTCGACAGCCTCGCCTCGGATACGCCAAGACCGGAAGTGATGAGATTTGTATAGAGGCCGGCTTGGCGAGCACCCGCGATCAGTTCCTCGAGATCGGTGCGTGCTGCCGGCTCGCCCCCGGTCAGATGCAGATGGAGAACCCCAAGGCGACTTGCTTCCTGAAACACTCGGACCCATTCGCCTGTGGAGAGCTCTGCCTTCGTCGCAATCAGTTGCAGCGGATTGGAGCAATACACACAGTGCAGCGGGCAACGGTGCGTGATTTCGGCGATCAGCGCCAATGGGTTTTGAATCATCAGTAATCCACGATCCGTTTTCGCTGTAGTGCCTCAAGAAAACTGGAGACGTCTTCCGTGATCTTCACAGGATCAGCTGCGCCATAGCGTTCCGAAAGCGTTGTCACGATCTCCTGTAGGGTGCGTTGACCATCGCAAAGCTCCAGGATGCTCTGGCCAGTCCCCTGGACGCGGATCATGCCTTCAGGGAAGAGAACAACCTGTTGTTCACCCTGGGTGCCCCATCGGCAACCCGGCGCGAGTCGAGGCTGGCTAGTTTGCTCAGGGCGAGGCAATCTCACGACTCCATTCGAAAGGCGCCTGGGGGAGGCCATCCCGGCTGAACGTAGGCGAAATAAATCGCGTCCAGTTGCGCCCAGAGAATATCGCACTTTGCCTGTAACGCCGCGATTGCCAGCTCCTGCTCGGCTCGCGTGTGGGCGTGTTCTGTGACCCATTGCAGAGCGAATCGGGCATCTTCCGGCGCCTGATGCAGGCGGGCCGTGAAGTAGTCCAGTCCACTCGAGAGCCACGGATAATGCTGGCGCAGACAATCCATTCGCAACGCAATCAAATCGCGGGAAAACAATTCGGTCAGGGATGAGGCAACGGCCTCCAGGAAAGTGCGGTTCTTAACCAGATCGAGATAAGCGTCCACGGCATAACGTATAGCAGGCAACACTTCGCCGCAGTGCATCACGCGTTGCCGGTCCAGGCCAGTAGCCTCCGCCAGCTTGACCCAACGCTCGATACCGCCTTCCTGCGCCGAATCACCGTCATGGTCCACCACACGCTTGCGCCATGCCCGGCGAAAATCCGGGTCGTCGCTGCGGGAAAGAATTATCGCGTCCTTGATAGGAATACGGCTCTGGTAGTAGTAGCGGTTCAAGGCCCAGGCCTGTAGTTGCCCGCGGCTCAACTTGCCCTCGTGCATCATGAGGTGAAACGGATGCTGATGGTGATATCGTTCTCTGCCAACCCGCCGCAGACGATCCTCCAGCTCCTCTGCCGAAAGCACCGCCGTATCTGAAATGGCCCCTACAGATTGAATCGCCACCCGTCCTCCGCTACTTCCCATCCTGCCGCCCCTACTGCGTCATATTCCGCGCTCGCCTCATCCAGCATGGGATTTGTATTGTTCACGTGCAAAAAGACTTTACGCGGGCGCAGCAATCCAGCCAGCGCACGCAAGCTTCCCTCGGCTCCCGACACAGGCACGTGGCCCATCTCACGAGCAGTAGCTCCACCACCTTGCACCCGAATCAATTCGTCATCGCTCCAAAACGTCCCGTCGAACAAAACCAGGTCGGCAGTTTCCAGAACTCGCAACAGCCGCTCATTGATGGCTGGAACGGCCGGCAAGTAGGCGAGACGTCCCCCCGACGCCGTCGTCAACATGACGCCCAGCAGGGCTTCTTCAGGCTTGAGCGTGGCAGCTCGCTTGGCCGAAACATAAACAGGATACTTGTTTCCCAGCGAAAAAGCCTCGCAGCCGATTCCCGAGTCATTTCCGGTTGTCGTCAGCAGCGGGAAGCTTTCATCGAGTTTGATCTCCGTCCAGCAGACTTGTTGCGGCACTCGATTCAGCATGCCGAACGCGCTGTTGTCTTCCTGAAGAATACTGCGGAGCGAGGGTGTGCAATAAATCTTAAAGGGCTGTAGTTCCCGGAGCGAAAGCAGGCCTGCAATCTGATCGATGTCGGCACTGGTGAGCAGCACGCCGGCAATGGGCGAATCGCGTACCCCAGCGCTTGGCTGAAGAACAGGCGTCTGCTCAAGCTGCATTCGCAAGTCGGGAGAAGCGTTTAACAGGAACCATTTGCGGCCGTCATCGCTGACGGCCACCTGGGTTTGAGTGCGGCTTTTTGCGGGAAAAGTGCCCGCTCGCAGGGAGTGACAGTTCCGGCAGTTACAATTCCACTGCGGAAATCCGCCCCCTGCGGCGGAGCCCAGAATCTCGACGCGCATCCCTCAGTTTACAGTTCTGCGCTAGCGTAGGAGTTGATTTCGCAGTTCAGACAAACTTCCTCGAATTGCGGGCTAGTCCATTCCATGGTTCTCTCCTTAAGTTCCCTGATGATCAATTTCGGTTGAGGGGTTGTAGTGGTTCCATTTAAAACTAGAGCCCCTACCCTATGCGCGATGCTCCGCCCCACTGCGGCGCGAAAGCATAGACTCGAATACTATACAGCAATCATCCAGCGCTGTAATGCATTTTCTGTCATTCGTCAGTTTTCGTCCGTTGCTTAATTCGTTCGAGACAGCTCGGCGTAGAAGCGGTCAAGCTGATCTCCGGTGAAGCTGAGCTGCCAGCCGAGATCGCCGGTCTTAAGCTCTGCCATCAACTGATCCTCGGGGACGCCCTGCTTCACCAGGCCTGTTGCACGGGACACCAAGGTATCGATCTTGGTCTTGAATGCTTCCAACTCGGCCCGGGTGATGGTCGGCCCTGTGCTGGGAATAGCGACGTCGAAATCCAGCTTCAATACCTGCGCCAGCACCGCTCCCCAGCCCACCAGGCTCCCACCTGCTGCGAAATCCGGAGCGGGTTTGGCGGAGAACAAATCTCCGATCGCAACAACTTTCAAGTTGGGGAAATACACCACGGTATCGCTATTAGAATAGGCATTGCCGAAGTGCAACAGTTGCGCTTCTATTCCGCCCAGGTGTATCTGGTATTCGTTCCCGTAGGTAACAACCGCGGGCGTAAGTTTATCTCCGGCAAGGTTACAGGAAGCGAGATTCTGTTTAGCATTTTCCTGCACGATAATGTGGCTGCCATTTTCTACGAACTTCGCGTTGGTTCCCGTGCTGGAGTCTTCGCAGCCAGTAAGAATGAGAGCTCGAAAAGGCTGATCCGATATCTTCCTGGCGCGCGCCCGCAGCGCATCGTAGTTGCCGGGAAGCTTTCCATCCACGAGGATCAATCCGTTCGCGCTCAGCCGCAGCACAGAATTGCTGCCCTGACCGTTAATCACGTAAAGGCCTGTCTTGACCAACTGCACGGTCAGACCGTCGTGGGGATTGATCGCGTTTGGCTGTTTGTATTGCGCCGAGCTGGCAACCGCTCCGGCCATGATGAGCAGAACAATTGCCCACGTCTTGTAAGCCGGCAGGACTTTCATCAAGGGTAACCTCTGGCTCAAAATCCGATTTCTGGAGAACTTGAAGAGAGTAGATCCGCGGCCAAGTGCAAGCCACGGATCTACTCGAGTGCGATTACTGCCGTTAGTGTCCGTTCACCGAGAAGGCGTAGAACTTGTTGTTCCCGGTGTAACCAGGTATGCCCAGATGTGCGTACCCGGAACCCCAGTAAACGGTGTCGTTAACGATGGTGGCGCCGGAGATTACCGAAGATCCCGCGGCGAAGCTCCACAGGGTGTGGCCGGTGGAAGCATCCAGGGCAAACATGGTCGGGGCGGTAGCTGTCCCTTCCATGGATTCGCTATACACAACACCGTGGGCCACGGTCATGGGCCAAGATCAACGGCGCCGTTGGGATCAGGCACCTGCCATTCGATAGCGCCGGTCGCAGGGTTCAGAGCCGAGAAGGATCCCGCGCTCCCTCCTCCGTAAGGAATGCCGTACAGATTGCCGATCGCCACATAGATGCTCTGGCCGTCACTGGCCGAACCCCATTCCATGCCGCCGAGAGACGAACCCGGTCCTACCTGGTTCTGCCAAAGCAACGCACCGGAATCCGGATCGAGGGCATAGTAGATGCCACTCTTTTGTCTCGCTCCGATAATCGTCTTAAAGCTGTGGCCGGTCCAGTAGGTGACCTCATTCGGGGCAGAGCCGAAATCGTAATCGGGCCCGGTGGGCTCATTTGCCAGGTTAGCGGGACAGTTGGGGCCTCCGAAAGCGCAGGCTACGTTCCAGTCATCACTGCCGTTGGTCACTTCATACTGATCCCAGGTGACCAGTCGCTGCGCCCACTTCACCCTGCCAGTCCACATGTCGAGGGCAAGAATTGAATCCACGTGGTCGTTGGCGGGCAAACAAGAGGCCTCACTCCCACCTGCCGCGAGGCAGGCTAGAAACACGGGGTCAGTGGGATGGCTGTAGTTATCGCCGGTTCCAACATATAGTGTGCCGCGAAGCACGTCCACTACCGGGTTACTGCCCCAAATCGCTCCGCCGGTATAGCCCGTCGGAACGGTAAAGGTCTGCCAGAGCTTCGCTCCGCTGTAAGCGCTGACTGCCACCACGCTGCCTCTCACCGAACAGCAAGGATAGGCTGGATTAGCCGCCGCGAACTCCTCGTTCGACGTCATACCGACATACACGATGCCGAAGACTTCAACGGGCGCGCTCGTGATCACGGGGAAGGCGTTCGAGGTATCTGGCTGTGTCTTCCAGAATAGG
>Ga0302326_10011625_pt1 | contig 18923 bp, 16 predicted proteins | sample Palsa_T0_3_FD_202264 | JGI IMG/M metagenome (GOLD analysis project Ga0302326, IMG submission 202264) | Peat permafrost microbial communities from Stordalen Mire near Abisko, Sweden - Palsa_T0_3 | ecosystem: Environmental > Terrestrial > Soil > Palsa > Peat permafrost | place: Sweden: Abisko...
AGCGCCTCGTAGGGGTCCGGTCCCACCCGCCCCACACCCTCGACGCGCGGCAGCTCCTCAACGGCGATCGCCTGCCCGAGCGGGATCTCATGCGTGCGGCAGGGCGCGTCACGCGCGTCGCGCTCGACCAGACGGTCGACCGTCATCTTCGCCATCCGCCGCCACGTCGTCAGCTTGCCGCCGGTGATCGTGATCATGCCCGAGGAGGTCTCGTACAGCTCGGCCTTGCGCGAGATGTCCACCGACTTCTTTGGGTCACCGGTGGAGATCAGCGGCCGCACGCCGGCGAACGCACCCGTCAGATCGTCGGGGCCGAGCGTGGTGTCGAAGAACGCGTTGATCGCCTCCAGCAGGTACTCGATGTCCTCCTGCGCGGGTGCGATGTGCTCGAGCGACCCCTCGTAGTCGTTGTCGGTCGTGCCCACCAGCGTGTGGCCGAGCCACGGCAGCGCGAAGATCGTGCGCGAGGCGCCGGCCGGCACGATCGCGCCGCCGATCAGCGGCAGGTCCTCGTGCCTGAGCGTGACGTGCGTGCCGCGGCTGGGCCGGATGCGCGGCAGCTCGGCCTCCTCATGCAGCTCGCGCGGGCGCAGCTGGTCGGCCCACACACCGGTGGCGTTGACCACGTTGGCGGCGCGAACGTCGAAGCGCTCGCCCGACTCGGCGTCGAGCGCCTGCACGCCGTTGGCGCGACCCTCGCGCTCGAGCAGCCCAGTGACGAGCAGGCGGTTGGCGCAGACCGCGCCGAAGCGCTCGGCCTCGCCGAGCACCGTCAGCACGAGGCGCACGTCGTCGGTCTGGCAGTCATAGAACAGGTAGCCGCTGGTCGGCTCGCGTGCGGCGAGCGCGGGGAGCAACTCGACCACCTCCTCGCCGGAGATCACGCGGTGGCGCTCGGGGCTCCAGGACTCGGCGCGGCGGCGGCGATCGCGCCCGCGCGCCATCACGTCGTAGAGGTTCAGGCCGACGCCGACGAGGCGATCGGGGTGCGCGCCCTCGAAGGCGGGCACGACCAGCGGCAGCGGACGGACGAGGTGCGGGGCGAGCGCGACCATCAGCTGGCGCTCGAGCAGAGCCTCGCGCACGAGCCCGAGGTCGAAGTTCTGCAGATAGCGAAGGCCGCCGTGCACGAGCTTGCTCGAACGGCTGGACGTGCCGGAGGCATAGTCGGCGCGCTCGAGCAGGGCGACGCTGTAGCCGCGTGTGGCGGCATCCAGGGCGACGCCCGCGCCGGTGATGCCGCCGCCCACCACGACGACGTCGAACTCGTCGTGCGCGAGGGCCGCGAGGGCCTGGCTGCGCTCGATCACCGGCTCAGTGTCTCAGAGCGAGCGACCGGCACGGGCCGATCGTGGGACATGCGGCTCGACGGCGCTCAAGACGGCCACACCGTGCCATGACGCGGCGACTCGAACGTCGGCGCACACGACGTGGGCTTCTCGATCACGGTGAGGATCGGATAGCGATGAACCGATGCGACCTGCCGGTGCAGCGTACGCGCGGGATTGTGCTTGCCCGGCATGCCGACGTCGCTGAGGGGGCGCGTGAGGCCGTCGAGGAACGACTGAAAGGGCTGGAACGGCCCGTGGATGTCCTCGCAGATGTAGACGCCGCCGGGCCGAATGCGAGGCAGCAGCGCCTCCAGCGTCACGACCTGCTGGGCGGGCATGTGACCGCCGTCGTCGATGACGATGTCGATCGTCGGCAAGCGCTGCAGAAAGTGCTCCCAGAACGCCGGGTCGCCCTGGTCTCCGATGAAGATCTCGACGCCGTCGCGCGCCAGCTCGCTGCTCGCGGGGTTGATGTCGACGCCGTATACGTGGGCGTCCGGGCCGAGGTAATCGCGCCACATCTGCAGGCTGCCGCCTCCCAGCACGCCGATCTCCACGACACCGACGGGCCTACCTCGAAAGCGCTCCAGGTGGCGTTCGTAGATCTCGAAGTAGTGTCTCCACTTGGTGATGCCGGGCCCCACCGTGTGCGCGTCGAAATACGCCTCCAGGGCACCCACCGCGTCGGGCGCAGCCGCGGGGATCGGCGGCTCGGGAGCGGGCACTCGGCGCCCGTAGCGATAGCCGAGCGCGAACATACGCGCCGACTGCATCGAACGGTTGAGAGACCGGCGGCGGCGTTGCGCGGACCTAACACCGCGTTTGACGTAGCTCGCACGCACGGCGACCCGGTCAGAGCTGGGCGAGCTCGGCGGTGATCTCGCTGACGGCAGACTTGGCGTCGCCGAACAGCATCGTCGTCTCCGGCTCGTAGTAGAGCTCGTTTTCGATGCCCGCGAAGCCCGGGTTCATCGAGCGCTTGATCACGATCACCGAATGGCTGTTCGCGACTTCGAGGATCGGCATCCCGTAGATCGGCGAGGACGGCGTGTTCTTGGCCGCCGGGTTGGTCACGTCGTTGGCGCCGATCACGAGCGAGACGTCCGTGCGCCCGAACTCCTGGTTGGCCTCCTCCATCTCCTCGAGCTGGTCATAGGGCACGTCAGCCTCCGCCAGCAGCACATTCATGTGACCGGGCATGCGCCCGGCCACCGGGTGGATCGCGAAGCTGACCTCGACCTGGCGCGCCTCCAGCGCCTTGGTCAGCTCGCGCACCGCGTGCTGGGCTTGGGCGACGGCCATGCCGTAGCCGGGCACGATCATCACGCGGTTGGCGTACGCGAGCTGGATTGCGGCGTCGGCTGCTGTTGTCGAGCGGACCGTGCCCGCGTGCTCGCCGGCGCCGCTGGCGCCCTCGACCGCGCCGCCGCCGCCGAACCCGCCGGCGACGATCGCGGGGATCGAGCGGTTCATCGCGACGGCCATCAGGTTCGTGAGGATCGAGCCGGAGGCGCCGACAATCATGCCGGCGACGATCAGCGCTGGGTTATTCAGCGCGACGCCGGTGGCGGCGGCTGAGAGCCCGGTGAAGGCGTTGAGCATCGAGATGACGACCGGCATGTCCGCTCCGCCGATCGGCAGCACGACGGCGTTGCCGAGCAGCCCTGCGCACACGAGCATGCCGATGAACAGAAGCTGCGAGTGCGCCCCGGCTACCAGGTCAACACCGGCCGCCAGCGCGAGCACGAGCAGCACCAGGTTGACCACCTGCTGGGCTGAGCCGAAAGAGATCGGCCGGCCGGGGATGATTTCCTGGAGCTTGCCAAACGCGATGTTCGAGCCCCAGAAGGAGACCGAGCCGACGATCGCGGCGAACACGGAGAAGATCGCCACGTACGTCGGCGGGGCGGTGTGGGAAGCGATCGTGAACGCCCCGTCCCTGACCGTGACGACGCCGTAGCTCGAGCCGAGTCGGCGGAACTCGACCCACGAGATCAACGCGACGGCGCCGCCGCCGACGCCGTTGAACAGCGCCACCATCTGCGGCATTGCGGTCATCTTCACCTGGCGCGCCGCGGGCACACCAACTGCGGCGCCGAGCGCGATGCCGAGCGCGATCAGGCCCCACCTATGCTCACCGTGCTGGAGTAGCGTTGCGATCACCGCAATCGCCATGCCGATGGCGGCGGTGCGGTTGCCGCGCACGGCGCTCGTCGGACCGGCGAGCCCGCGCAGACCTTGGATAAAGAGCGCGAAGGCGATGATGTAGAGCACGTCGAGGAAGCTCGGGCTCTGCAGGAAGGTGCTGGCCAGCGGCACGCTCACTGTTTCCCTCCTGGGCCCTGCTCCCCGCCGGGCTCATCCTGCGCGCCGTCTCCCCCACGCGCCTTGGGCTTGGGCTTGAACATCTCGAGCATCCGGTCGGTGACGAGGAAGCCGCCGACGATGTTGATCGTGCCGAACGCGATCGCGATCACGAGCAGGACTTCGCTGAGCGCGTCGAGCCTGAACAGGAGCCCGAATTCCGGGAGCGCGAGCAGTAGCAGGGCGCCCAGGAGCACGATCCCGTGGATTGCGTTTGTGCCCGACATCAACGGCGTGTGCAGCGTGTTCGGGATCTTCGAGATGACGACGAAGCCGATGAAGCCGGCCAGCACGAGGATCGCCAGGTTGGTCGTGAGCACGCTCGCCAGGATCATCAAGACGCTACCCCCCACCGGCCGCGCTAGCGGCCGCCTCAACAGCCGCCTTCGCTCCCGCGTTGACGATCTCGCCGTCGCGCACGACGCAGGCGCCGGCGACGATCTCGTCGTCGAAGTCGAGCTTCAGCGAGCCGTCCTCGCCGACGAACAGCTCGAGCAACGCCTGCACGTTGCGCGCGAACAGCTGCGAGGAGTGCTCGGCCATGCTGCTCGGCAGGTTCAGCGGCGAGACGATCTTGACGTCATGGCGCACGACCGTCTCGCCGGGCTCGGTCAGCTCGCAGTTGCCGCCGGCCTCGCCCGCGAGGTCGATGATCACCGACCCCGGCTTCATGCCCTCGACCGCCTCGGCGGTGACGAGCCTCGGCGCCGGGCGCCCGGGCACGAGCGCGGTCGTGATCACCACGTCAAAGCCCTTGATCGCGTCGGTCAGCGCCTGCTGCTGGCGGGCGCGCTCCTCCTCGGTCAGCTCGCGCGCGTAGCCGCCCTCGCCGCTGGCCTCCAGCCCGAGGTCGAGCCACATCGCGCCCAGCGACTGCACCTGCTCGGCGACCTCCGGGCGCACGTCGTAGCCGGTCGTGCGTGCGCCCAGGCGCTTGGCCGTGGCGAGCGCCTGCAGACCGGCGACGCCGACGCCGAGCACGAGCACCTTCGCCGGCGGGATCGTGCCGGCGGCGGTCATCAGCATCGGGTAGAAGCGGCCCATCTCCTGCGCGCCCAGCAGCGCCGCCCTGTAGCCGGCAACGTTGCTCTGCGAGGACAGCGCGTCCATCGACTGCGCACGCGAGATGCGAGGAATCGACTCCATCGCGAACGCCGTCGCGTTCGCGTTCGCCAGCGCGCGCGTGGTCTGCGGGCTGGTCAACGGCGCGAGAAAGCCGATCAGGATCGAGCCGGACCCCAGGCCGCGGATCGCCTGCGGGTCCGGCGGCGCGATCGCGACCACCACGTCGCTGCGCCACACCTCGGCCGCGTCGTCCGTCACGCTCGCGCCCGCCTGCGCGAACGCGTCGTCGCTCAGCAGCGCCCCCGCGCCCGCGCCGCTCTGGACGAGCACCTCGAGGTCTTTGGCCACGAGCTTGCTGACGACCTCCGGCACGAGCGCCACGCGGTGCTCGCCAGCCGCCGTCTCCTTCGGAACACCGATCCTCATTACAGGGGCGGGAACGTATCCGATCGCACGCATTGGGCGCGCCGCGGTGTGCCAGACTCGATCCATGACCATCAACCTGACCCGCATCTACACCAAGCTCGGCGACGGAGGCGAGACGCACCTCGGCGACATGAGCAGGGTGTCCAAGCTGCATCCGCGCGTGGAGGCTTACGGCACGGTCGACGAGCTCAATGCGACGATCGGCGTGGCCCTGCTCCAGCCCGACATGCCCGAGCGGTTCGCGCAGTGGCTGCATCGTGTGCAGAACGACCTGCTGGATGTCGGCGCCGACCTATCGGTGCCGACGCCCGCCGCGGGGGCTGGGGACGCCGCGGGTGGCGATCCCGATCGATCGGACGGTGGGCGCCTGCGCGTCGTCTCCGACTACACGCGCTGGCTCGAGCAGGCGCTGGACGAGGTCAACGCGACGCTCGAGCCGCTGCGCTCGTTCGTGATCCCGGGAGGCGGCCCCGCGGCCGCGCACCTGCACGTCTGCCGAACCGTCTGCCGCCGTGCCGAGCGGCGAACGATCGCGGTCGGCGACGAGGTCAACGGCGAGGTCGTGCGCTATCTGAACCGACTATCGGACCTGCTGTTCGTTCTCAGCCGCGCGGCGAACGCGCGGGCGGGCGGGTCCGCTGAGGGCGGCGCGGAGCCGCTGTGGGAGCCGGGCGCGCACGCGGCGGACGCCGAAGGCCCTACGAGCTGACGCGCGGCGGCCAGCGGCGGTCGGCGGCGCGCAACGCGGCCACGGCGAGCGCCGCCCAGAACGTCGCGACGAGGTAGCCGCCGAGAACGTCGCTCGGCATGTGCCAGGCGAGGATCAGCAGCGAGCAGCCGACGCCCAGCGCGAACAGCCCGCCGAAACCCGCGACGATCGCTCGCAGGCGGGGCGGGGCGACCAGCACGGCTGACAGGACCAGCGCGAGCGCGGCGGTCGCATGGCCACTCGGCCACGACGCCGCCCCGATCTGGAGCGCGCCGAGCTCGACGTGAGGATGGGCGACCAGCGGCTTCAGCGTCTCCGCCGTGAACGGCGCGAGCCCCATCACAGCGATCACCGCCAACGCGACGCGGGCACGTTCGCGCGCGAGCGCGACGGCGACGAGCGCTATGCCCCACAGGATGAACTCGCGCGGATCGAGCAGGTGCAGCAGGAAGTTCGCGACCGTGTCCACACCGGGCCGGCTCAGCCGCGTGAAGTCCTGCAGCGCCAGCGCGTCTTTGAACTGCGCCGCGGGCACCAGGTCGGCGATCGCCCACAGCAGCGCGCCGGCGAGCAGGCACAGGCCAGCGACCACGAGAGCGCTCGCGGCGCCGGGCCGGTCCGCTGCCGTGGCGTGCGATCTCGCGGGAGACATCGTCCCGGCGGTGTAGGCGTGCCCTTGCATGCTGTGACCAAGGGTATGACCTCCGCTAAAGCCAGCCTGAACCCTTCGTCGGCGGCCGCCGCGTCAGCCGCTGGAATCGGGCAGCGCGATCGCGCCACTGGGGGCGATCGCCACCGCAAAATGATCGGCGAGCGTGGCTTGGTCGAACGCGCGCGCGGCCAGCCGCGCGCCGGCGTCGTCGGTTCCGGTGATGACCCACACAGGCGCTTCTTTTTCCTGCTGCGTGGCGGCGATCAGCCCAGCGCCCGCGTGCAGCGTCTGCACCGGCTGGCCGTTCTGTGCGAGCAGCGTGAGGATATGCCCGTCGGTCGAGAACTGCGCGTAGACCCCACTGGTGTGCGGCCCCTGCGCGAGGATCTGGGCCTCGAGGCGTTCCAGGCCGGCCCACGGACCGACCATGACGCGCAGCGTTTCCGGCGCGCCACCGCTGCCGATCGCCGAGATCGCGGCCGGCACGTCGAGACGGCGCAGGGTTTCGGTGACCGTGTCGCACGCGCCGGTCGCGACGGACGCACATTCCACGCGAACGGGTAGGCGCCTTCCTTCGGTGCCGTTGAGAAACGGCTCGGGGAACGAGCCGACGACCGCGGGCACATCGACAGCCTGGCTGAGGCCGTGCAGATCCCACCAAATGTGATCGCCGGGATGCACCTGGGTGACGGCCGCCGCCTTGCGCGCCCGCACGCCGTTGACGTAGTAGAACCACTGCGCGGTGGCGCCGGCGTGCTGAGTGCCGGGAACGCCGTCGATGTCCTGCACCACGCGCCCTGCGGAGCCGGCGATCACGGCGTCGTTGCGCGCCAGCAGGCTGATCACGGTCTCGCCGGAGCGCGCCTTCAGCGTGCCCGTCCGGCTGAGCACGTGTGCCCCGAAGTCGCGCGTGACCAGCAGCCGCACGCCGCTCGGCGGCGAGCCGACCGCGAGGCCGCAGCCGGCGAGGGCGAGCGACAGGGCGCCGAGCGCGGCGAGCGCGCCTGCGCGAGCGGGGGGCCTCGACTGCAACGCGGCTCGCCTCAGATCCAGCCGAGCAGCGGTCCGAACACGAGGCCGGCGATCAGGTCGACGCCGGCCAGCGCCCCGACCACCTGCAGTTGGCGCACCCGCCGGGAGATGTCGTGGACGGTGAACGCGACGACGTAGAAGGTGAGGTAGCCGAACACCACGATCACCGGGAAACTGGCCACGTTCCACCACCAGTAGTACCAATGGAAGACGCCGTCGGCGTGAAGCAGCAGCTCGACGCCCACCGACACCAGCGAGAGGCCGACCGACATCGCCCAGCGGTTGGGCAGGCCGAGAATGCGCGCGGAGCGATCGGCCGGCAGGAGCTTGGCGAAGACGACGCCGTTGATCGCGAAGAACAGCGTGATCTCGATCGTGAGGCCGATCAGGATCACGAAACTGCTGCGGCCCGTGACCGTCCACAGCGCGGCGTGGCCGTCGAAGTGCAGGACGAGCGCGTTGGCGATCTCGTTCGCCCAGTCCATCAGCCAGAAGGCCAGGCCGGCGAGCACGACGCTCCAGTTGGCCTTCTGCACCTCGACCGCGTACACGTACACGGTCAGCGCTAGCAGCGTGACGGTCGACCAGTCGAACATCCCGGGGGCCCGCAACAGGTGCTGGGCTTCGCGGGTGAACTGCGGGACGCTCGCCACGTTCTCAGGAGCCGGCGGGCGCTCTAGGACCCGACCGCGGCGAGATCCGAGTCGAGGTCGGCGAGCGCGGCGCGCTGATCCTCCGCGAGCGCGGACCCGCCGGCGATCAGGCGCCGCGCGTGGTCGAGGTCATCGGCGCGCCCGAACGTGAGCGCCGCCTTGACGGCGCTGTCCTTGAGATACCAGTTGGTGAAGGAGCCGTCGTCGAGGGACCCGCGCATGATCTCCTGGTCCCACTCAAACGCCGGCCCGACGTATTCGAGCTCGCCCCAGTCGCCGAGCACGGAGTAAAAGTAGGGGACGACATCGTGCGGGACGTCTCTGCCGAGCATGTTCAGCGCGGCGGTCTTGCCGTGGTTGAAGGCCACGTCCCAGTGCTCGACCCGAAGCGGCGCACCTCCGTGGAGGACCGAGTCGTACTCGCAGATGTCGCCCGCGGCGTACACGCCGGGAACGGAGCTCTCAAGCGACGAGGAGCAGCGCACACCACCGCGCTCGCCGATCTGAAGGCCGGCCTTGTGCGCGAGCTGCACGTCCGGCGCGACGCCGGCGCCCACGACGACGGCGTCCGCCGCGAGCTCCAGCCCGTGGCGCGTGAGGACCTTCGCGACGCGGCCCTCGCCCTCGAAGCGCTCGAGCTCGTCGTCGCCGTGGACCCGGATGCCGTGCGATTCGAGCAGGTCTTGGATGAAGCGCCCGACGCTCGCGCCGAATCCGCGTTCGAGGGTCGCGTGCTCCTGCATCACGATCGTGCAGCTCTTGCCGAGCATCGTCAGCGACGCGGCCACCTCGCAGCCGATGTAGGAACCGCCGATCAGCACCACCTGCTCGGCGTCGGCGACACCCTCGCGGATGGCGTCGGCGTTGCCGAGCGTGCGCAGGTAGTGGATCTGCTCGAGCTCGCAGCCACCGACGTTCAGACGGCGCACGTTCGCGCCCGTCGCAAGCAACGCCTTGCCGAAGGCGACCTCGTCCTTGTTCGACAGCGTCGCCGTGCGCGCGGCGAGGTCCAGGCCGGTCACGCTAGTGCGCGTCAGCAGCTCGACGTCCTGCTCGCCCCACCACTCGTTGGGGCGAAACAGCGGCTCCTCGCGCGTCTCCGCTCCGCGCAGGTAGCCCTTGGAGCAGTCCGGGCGGTTGTACGGCGGGTCTGGCTCGCGCCCGATGAGCAGCACGCTGCCATCCGCTCCCTCCTCGCGCAGCCAGCGCGCGCAATTGGCGCTCGCGAGCCCGCCGCCGATCAGCAGGTAGTCGACCTCGCGCGCTGCCATGCCAGCCACCTTACAGCCCCGGCGGGTGGCGCACCGACCAGTGCGCCCACGTGGGAATGTGGTCGAGGATCCGCCAGCGCGGACCGTTTTCGTAGCGGTTGGGGCCGACGTCGGTGCCGTTGTGAGAGGTGTCGAGCCTGAGGCCGGCGATGACGATGAAGACGTGCGGGGTCGGGGCGTCGGTCGCGTAGATCGTCACCCAACGCCCCGGCCCGGGCGCACCCCAGTCGACGTAGTCCTGGGCGAGCGGGTTGTCCTCGACGATTTCCGCGAGCGGGCGCACGCTCGCTCGATAGAGCACGTAATTGACGGTGCTCGAGCAGTCCTCTTCGCTAGCGCCCAACGGGTCGGGGTGACCGCCGGGGCCGTAGGGCAGCTCCTGCAGCTCGTTGCCCGCCACCACCATCGCCTGCACGGTCGGCGGCACCGCCGCCGGCACAAGCGCGAGATGACCGTCACCAGGCGCCAACAGCGCCTGCTCGCCGGCAATGAAGCGCACCGGCGTGGGGCTCTCGCCCTCCAGGCTGACGTCGGCGCCTTCGATGCCTTCCTCGCCTTCTGCGCCTTCTCCGGTCGATCCGGCGAGTCCTGCATCCGAGCTCGTGCCGCTCGCAGCGCTGTACTTCGCCGCCCAGCCCTCGACCTCTTCGACATACCATTGCGCGTGGTTGTAGGCGTAGATGGCCTGCCGGTAGTTGCCCGGAGCGCCGGACGCGCGCAGGTAGTTGGCCGCCGAGTAGATCGCATCGGCGGGATTCCAGCGGTCCGGCGTCCCGTCGCCTGCGGCGTCAACGCCGTACTTGGCCCAGGTCGATGCGATGAACTGCATCGGCCCGCCCGCCCCTGCGGTGTTGACCGCGCCCTGCTGCGTGCACGACGGCGCGGGATCGCGCCCGTGGTCGCACTCGAGCTTGCCGATCCCCGCGAGTATCGCCCAGTCCAGCCCGTACCGCCGTGCCGCCCGCTCGTACAGGCGCAGGTACAAGGGCGGGATTTCTCGCTCGGCGAGCGGGGACACGCCGGGGCCCGGTGCATCCGGCGTGAGCATGCCGGCGGCGCCGGTGGACACGCCGCCGAGCGCGGCAATGGCCGCGAGCAGTATGAGGGCGATCGTCGCGACGCCGGCGCCCCCCACGATCAGCCCAGCGCGGGGGACGCTGTGGGGCTGTGACCCCGCGGCGGCCAATCCCGCCGTCAAGGCCGATCCGTCCCTAGCTGGCGTTTGCGGCGCGCTGCGACCTCGCGCGCGTCGCGCATGACGCTCGACTGCTCGGCGGCGGGGTCCCCGGGGCGTGGGCGATCGGACGTCGAACGCGACTCGGCTCGTCCGGCCTCCCGCCACAGCTCGACAGCGCTGCGCGGCCGTCGCGAGGCCGGCAGGCTGTGTCCGCGCTCGCGCATTCGCCGCTGGAGGGCGCCGTCAAAGCTCCTGTCCGCTTTGAGTCGCTCGCGGCGTCCCAGGGTGGCCGTGTCGGTGCCCACGGCGAGCGACTTGGCTGTCTCGCCCACCTCCCTGCGCAGCGCCAGCTCGCGGTCGATCTCCAGGCGCGCTGCGCGTTGGCCGCGGGGGTCAAGGCGCTCGTACTCCGCGCGTCCATATCCGGCCAGGCCGGCCAGCGCGGCGTAGTCACGACGTTCGCCCGCGCGTCGCGCCTGCGCGGCCGCGGGTAGTGCCGCCTGCTCGTCCAGGAAGCGCTCGCGGGCGTCGCGATGCTCGCGTGTGTGCGAGGCGCCGGTCTTGCGCTGCGCGTGCTCTCCCTCGCGCGCGGTCCGCTGCGCGGCGTTCAAGCTCTGCTGCTCGCGGTCGATCTCGCCCCGCACGCGCTCCGCCCGCAGCTCCAGGCGGGCGCTGCGCCTGGTGTCGCCGCCCGCCTGCGCCTGAGCGCGCTCGCGCTCCAGACGCTCGAGCCGGGCGCGCTTGGACCACAGCTCACGCTGGATCTGAGGAGCGGCTCCGGCACGCTCGTGCGCGTCGCGAAACTCGTGCTCGAGCGTGCGCGTGACCTGCTCGTTGACTGCCGCACCGGCGCGCTCGCGTCCGGCCTGCGCCAGCTTGCGCCGGCGCTGCGGTTCGGTGCCCGACGACGAGCTCGAGCGCTTCGCTCGCGCCCAGCGCGCGACGGCCATCCCTTTGCGACTCTCGAGCAGATCGCTCGCTCGCCGCACGAGCGAGCGCCGTTCAGGTCCTTCGTGACCGAGCCCGCGCTCGGCCACACCGAGCACCTGATGGCGGCGGGTGTACGCGCCCCACCAAAAGGCCGATATCAGCAGCCATTGCGTCCACCAGCCGAGCGTCGCCAGGTTCGACAGGAGCGCGAACACCGCAAACACGACTCCGAGCAGGAACGAGAACACGAGCTTTGACACGACAGCCCCCAACAGCTGCGTCGCCCACCTGCGAAACAGAGTCCGTCCCGTTGTCCCAAACGCGGGCGCCAGCACCATCGCGGGGGTCACGAGCAGGTACAGCAGGCTGAAGATCGCCGCCGCCAGCAGACGCATGGCGACGAACCCGAGCAGCAACATCATGCCGAGCAGGCCGCCCGCGATCAACAGCAGTCCTCCAAACCGCGACCACGTGCCGCCGTTGGTTCGGAACTCGGCCTGCGCCGCCGTCGAACCGTGGCAGTTGGTCGCTTCGCTGCTCTGGCACAGGGTCCGCAGCAGCGAGCCCTGTTCGTTGATCGAGTTGCGCGCCGGCCCGTTCGCCGGCAGCGCCAGGAAGATCGCGCCGTTGCTACGCGCGTCGCGCAGCAGCTCGGCGCTGTGATCTAGCGCCCGCGCCTGCGCGCTGCCCACCGGCGTGCAGTCGGCGAGTGCCGCCGTGTCGGGCCTGCACGCCGTCTGGGCGAGCTCTTCGCTGGCGATTCCCAGCGCCGCCTTGTGCAGGTTTGGATCGAGCCGCGAGGGTTCGCGACACCACCCGACATCGCCGAACTCCAGATAGCACCATGGCATTTCGATCGTGGTCGCGAAAAGCGATCCGAGGCTGCTCGCGAGTGCCCGCCCGGGGCTCGACGGAGCGCCGCTGGCGGCCGCCGCGAGCGTCCCCACGCTTGCGCGGTTGGCCCAAACGCCGAGGGCACCCACCGTGCCGGTCGGATTGGCAATCACCCAGATCCCTCCCACCATCATCACGCCCATCAACAGCGCCTCACCGAGCGTCTCCGCCACGCGCCGTCGGACGAGACCGTGGTAGAGCGCCAGCACCGACGCGCAAGCCAGCGCGATCGGCAGCCACGGTTCGGTCACCGCCGCCTGCATCCGGCGCAGGCCGCTGCCGATACCAGCCGCCGCGGAACTGTCAAGCAGATCGATCGTGAAGCACCATTCGAGCATCACCACCAGCGCGTGAACCGCCCATACGAGCGCCATCCACAGCGGCGTCACGATCAGGTCCTGCACGACGTTGAGACCGGCGCCGGTGCCGAGCCCGAACAGGCCCGTGTTGATGTGCACGTCGATGCCGTAGTTGCCGGTGGGCGCCGGCGAAGCCACGAAGCCCGAGGTTTCGCAATCGTGCCTGGCGGCCGCGGACAGTTCACCTGCGAATACTCCCCTGCACGTGGGACTGCCCAGGCCGTTGCTCACCAGCGGGTCAGCCTCGGTCTGCGGCGCGCCCGCGGAGCCTTCTTCGCCACCGCCGCTGCCTTCTCCAGCCTCGCCGGTCGTCAATGGAGGGCTGCTGGGCGCCGTGCGCGTGGGCGCTGTGTCTCCCGACGCCCGCGGGCGCTGTCGTGCGGTCCTCACCGCACCAGCCACGCGTGCGAGCTCGACGCCGGCCGTACCCTTGGCCGCGCCAGCAGGGCTCGCGCCGGCGGCGAGGCTCGCGCTCAACGCGAATGCGACCAGCGTCGCCAGCGCGAGCGGATGGGTCCTCACTCAGCTCGTCGGCGTCGTCGAGAACGCACGCAGCAGCGACGGCGCCACCACATCCACCTGGATCGCCTCCACCCGCCCGCTGTGATCGCGGAACAGGCAGCGGCCCGCCTCCAGTTCGAGCAGGCTCTGACTCATGCGCCTGTCCTGCGGGTCCAGGCCGAGCAGCGTGAGTGCGCGCTCGGCCTCCATCTGCGAGCGCATGCCGAAGACGAACGTCGCGCCGATCAGGTTCTCCAGCGACTCCCGCTCTCCCACCAGCGCGTCGGTCACCAGCTGCGTGCTTATGATCGGTACCGCCAGCTCGGAGCGACCCATGCGCTGCAGCGACGCCAGCAGCGCCCGCCCCGTGGGGTCCCCGAGCAGCCGCCAGCCCTCGTCGAAGGAGAACAGCTTCAGCCGCGCTCGCTCGGCGCTCATCAGGTGCATCGCGAACATCGCGATCAGGCGCACGATCTGCTCGCCCACGCGCTCGGCCTGTGAGTACTCAGAGCGCGCGGTGCCCGGCGGCGGGGCCGGAAGGTCGCGGATCGGCAGGTAGGTCACCTGGCGGTGACCTACCGGTGGTAGCTTCACGTGCGGATCGGCGAACCCAAGCTGGGTGAGCCCGGAGCGGGCGTAGACGTCGAGCGCCTTGCCCACCTGGACGTCGGTTCCGTCGCCCTGCTCGAGCGCGCGGACGACCTCGCGGCAGGTCGGATCGGCGCAGCGCGTGAGCACGCGATCGACGGCCCCCACCACCGCGGTCTCCCACGCCGGTTCGGCCCTCCCCGGGAGCAGGTCGCGCAGAAACGAGACGGCGGCGTCCTGGCGCAGATGCGCCGGCGCGACCCGCAGCGGGTCGAGCATCCCGCGCAGCGCCGCATCCGGGCGCAACGTCACGCACTCGACATGCGGTGCCACGTCCGCAAGCAGGTGGAAGCGATGGTCGCCCTTGGGGTCGCAGTCGATCACCCGCGCGCCCAGCAGGAAGGCCTCGTACTGGAGCTTTTGCGCGAGCGTCGTCTTGCCCGATCCGAGTGCGCCGACGCTGAGGATCGTCGCGTTGCGGTCGCGGTCGGAACCCTCGCGCAGGTTGAACGTGACCGGCTGTCTGGAGCCCGACAGCGTGTACCCGAGATAGAAGCCCCGGCTCGATCCCGCCGCATGCGTCGCGGTCGGCATCATCGCTGCGACTTGCTCGGCGGTCAGCGTGTCGTCATAGCCCGCCAGCCTGGTCGGCTGCCCGGGCAGGTGCTGGAGGAACAGCTGCAACTGATCCCCAAGCGGCCTGTGCAGACGGATGTCTCCGAAGGAGCGCCTGCACAGCTCGACGCGCTCCTCCAGCTCATCCTCGCTTTCAGCAGCGACCGCGATCGCCAGCGTCGCGCGCAGCAGCGGCGGCTTGCTCGACGCCTGCAGGTAGGCGAGCAGGTCGCGCGCCTCCTGTGTGCGCTCGTATCCGAGATCGGAGACCCCCTGCTCGCCGCTGGACTCGGCGCGCACGATCTGATCGGCGTCCTGTATCCGCCGGCGCGCGATCCTCAGCGCGAGCTCGTTGGGCAGGAAGCGCGCGTTCAGCGATAGATCGATGCCGAACGGCAGGCTTTCCACCGGCGCGAACATCAGCTCCGCGCGTGCGCTCGGGAAGTGCGTTCGCTCGGGTAGCGCACCCATCACGAGTTGCGCTTGCCAGCTGGTGCCGAGCTCGGACTCGATCTTGAGCGTCCTGCCCCAATGCTCGATGAAGCTGTCCGTCCAGCGCATCACGTCCGCCTCCAGCGGTGCCAGCACGGCTTCCCCGTTGCGCTCGAACACGAGCGCGCGCGGCTCGTGCAGGCCGTCGACCGCCGGCTCGCCCAAGCTCCTGCAGAACGCCCGGCGCACGAGCCACTGCAGCTCGACTCCGCGCGCTTGGCGCACCGGCAGGAAGTCCGCCAGCCGCGCGTGGACCTGGTCGGCGCGCACGCGCATTCGCTCCAGCTGCGGCGCGGTCATCACCCGGCGCTCGTGTGTGCCAAGCGCCTGCCTCACCGCCCGCCACCACTCCCGCGGGTGCTGGCCGGCCGCGCGCGAGACGTAGGAGGCGATGTCGCGCGTAGGCTCGCGCAGGCTGACCAGCATGAACACCGCCGCCTGCGCCATGCCGATGTCATCCAGCCGCCGAACGTGCTCCTGGACGTAGCGCTCGTGTGCGCGTGCGTGTGCTGAGGCGTGCGCCCCTGCGCCGGCGCTTTCCTCGCCCAGCGCCGCGGCGTAGCGTGCGACCTCCCAGCGCCGGCACACCCGCAGGATCTGCACGTCGGCCTCGATCGCCTCGATCGCCCCGATCATCGCGAGAAAGCGGGCGCGCTTGCCTTCCTCGGTGAGCCAGGCGTAGGAGGAGGTCTGCACCGCGAACGCGGCCCAGCAGTCGTCGAGCCCTCGCGCAAACACGCAGTTCCCGTACACGAACGTGATCGGCGTATCCACGCGTCAACCGCTCCGATCCCGCCCGGAGCTCACGAGCAGCCGCGCACCGGACGCGAGCGATATGACCAGGCCCCGGTCCAGCGCGCGGACGCTCGCGCGCTGACGCAGGCTCAGCACGGAGCGCCGCCTCGATCGCGCCGTCGCGCTGGCTCCCAGCTCCTTTGCCCGCCCGCGGCGCTCGTGCTCGACGCACACGAGAACCGCGCCCGGCCCGGTGTAGCGCATGCGGCGCATGCGACTGTCGGAGCCATCCGGGAGCAGGACGATCTCGCGCGGGTGCCATCGCCCGCCTATGTTCCGGCATCGTCGCCCGGCCGCCAGGCGACGAGGCCCGACGCTGTAGCGCAGCAGTGCCCGGGCCGCGAGGTGAAAGACCCGACCCTCGATGCGAATCGCGCTCAGCACCGTCGCGCCGGCGCCCGGCAGCGCGACGTCGCGCAGATACCACGGCAGCTCTCTGAGGGGCGCTCCGATCGCGGGCACGCCCACGACCGTCAAGCCCGCCAGCGCGATCGCGAGGAAGTAGACGACGCCCCGCACGGGAACGCCGCCCGGGTTCAGGCGCACGCGGTCCACGCTGTAGATGCGCCGCTCCAGATCGAACACGCGGCGGTAGGAGCGGATCTCGATCACTGGGCTCCGAACAGCGACGTGACCGTGTCACGCAGCAGGCTCACACCCGCCGGGGTCGCCAGCAGCACCGACATGATCCCGACCGCGAACACTCCCGCCGCCTCCTTGAAGTCGCGGCGAAACGCCAGCACCGTCGCCGCCACCGCGAACGCCAGGCCGATCAAGCTCATCGCCACCGCGCGCCCGGTGTTCCCAGCCTTGGCAGCGGCCGATTCCAGCGAGCTGCCGCCGCTTTCGGATTCGCCGGCAGGCGGCGCGGATGTCGAGGTCGCACGTGTGACCTCGGCGCATGCCACCGCCGGCACCGCAGCGAGGGACACACACGCGAGCAGCGCGACGATCCAGCAACGCCCACGACACCTGTTCATCTGCTTCTCCTCTCTTCGAGATCTACGTATCGGGATCCATCTGCACCGCCGAGACCTCCCAGCGGCCCTGCTCACGCGCCACGTCCAGTTCGTAGGCGAGCGTGTATTGAACGCCGCGACCGTCGCGGGCCTGCACGGTCGCCAGCACCCCATCGCCTTCCGGCGCCCAGTCCAGCCGCGGCATCGACTCGAGGCTCAGCGGCATGCCCGGCAGCGAAACACGGGCCCCGCTCGCCAGGTCCGCTTCCAACTCGCTCGAGGACGCCGACAGGTAGTTGCTCAACACCCGCCGCACGACCGTCGCAAGCGCAGCGTCGTCGACTTCGCGCAGATGCGCGGTCGGGCGCGCGGGCGCGGCGTCGGGTGCGCCCACGAACGCGGGGTAACCGCTCAGCGCCAAGCTCCCTGCCGCCGTGCGCGTGACCGCGACCGTCAGATACAGCAGGCCCGCGGTGTCCGTCTGCGCGGCGACCGTGTAGACGTGCTCGCCCGGCGCCGGTTCTCGCGCCTGCGCCACTTCCGCCCATTCCACCTTCTGCTCCCCGCTCGCCGGCAGCTCGAGACCCGCGTCCGGTTCCAGCGCCGGCCCGAGGAACGGTTCGAGAGCACGCGCGCTGGCCTGCGGTTCGGCTGCGTTCCACGTCAGATAACGACGCGCGAACAACGCGGCGTACGCTTCAGCCGCCAGATCGGAGGGCGCGGGCTCGCGTACCGCCGCCGCGGTCAGGGGAGGCGTCGGCGGCGCGATCGCGAAGCGGGCGCTCGCGGCGAGTCCCGCGATCGAAACCGCGTACATCAGATGCCGGGGCAGTTCGCGGACGAGACGAAGACGCCACATCGCCCGCGTCGCGATCCTCACCGTCGGTGTCAGCTCGTCACGTGCCATGCCGCTCCTCAGTGCTCGAACCCGAACTCCGACTGTCCCGAGTGCTGCGACGAGGACGCCGTCGCAGCTCGATCGGGCGAGGCCGCGGACGTCGCCGCCGCGACCGTTACACGCTGCGGCAGCTCGGATGCGACCGTGGTCGCGCGCGCGGAGACCTCAGACGCCGTGACCTCAGCCGACGTGCCCTGCGAACCCGAGGCGGCGGCGATCTCGGCGCGCTTGGAGGAGGCTCGGCGATTCCTCGTCGCGCGTGCGTGTGCTGCGGTGGCGCCAATCGCGTGCACCGGGCTGGTCGAGGTCAGCGGGCGGCCTGCGCCCCCGGCCGACACCACGCGGTTGAGCGCGATCAGGCCTCCCGTCGCGCCCATCGCCGCCAGCAGGGTCGTCGTGCCCGCGATCCTGCGCAGGCGCCGTCCACCGGGTGGCGTCGTGGCGCTCTTGCGGCGCTCCTCCTGATCTGCGCCGGCGAAGAAAGCCTCCTCGTCATAGAGGCGGTACACCTCGCGGGGCGCGCGTCGCAGCGACGTCACCGCGCCACCCCCGAGCCGGGCACGCGGGCGGCCGAAACCCGGAGCGGGGAGCTCTCCGAGTCCCGGCCGCTTGCGCACGGATGGGCATCGCCGCGCCGTCGTCCGTTCAATCGACCGCCGGCGTCCCATGGGAACCGCCTATGAGTGGGGGGAGATATGTTCATGGGCGATCCCTATCTCTCCTTCCGACACACGCGCCGCAAGCGGGACGCCGCGCTCCTCGGCCATCAGACCTCGCAGACGCGCCCGCGCTCGCTGTGCCACCTTGCGATACTTCTCCGTAGACCAGCCGTAATGCCGACAGAACTCGATCCGGCCGATCTGCCCCACCTGCGCGGCGAGGACCAGGCGCTGATCGTCGGACAGCTCGCGCGCGAGCGACTGCATGTCGCGCAGCTCCTCGCGCAGGATCGCGAGCCGCTCGACGTCGGCTCGCTGGTCGACGACCTCGATGTGCGCCTGCTCCGGGAGGCCGAGGGACATCGCCCGCTCGAGCTCCGCCTGCATCGGGCTGCGACCAGACAGCGCCCTACGGCGATCGTGGATGCGGGAGACGAAGCGTTGCTCGAGCGTGTTCGCCAGATGCAGCCTGCCGGCGAAGCGCCCGCCGCGGCGTGCGTGTGCCAGCAGCTCGAGCGTCGCCTGGCTGTAGCAGTCTTCGAGATCCTCCTTG